>Ga0190275_10002534_pt1 | contig 13114 bp, 12 predicted proteins | sample Popmic550T_FD_133745 | JGI IMG/M metagenome (GOLD analysis project Ga0190275, IMG submission 133745) | Populus adjacent soil microbial communities from riparian zone of Yellowstone River, Montana, USA - 550 T | ecosystem: Environmental > Terrestrial > Soil > Riparian zone > Trees stand | place... | reverse complement strand
TCACCCTGTCCTCTTCGCTCTGGAAGGAGAACTCGTCAAGATCGACGGCGTTCTCGATCACCCGCCAGTGAGCAACGAGCCCTGCCGACTCCCCCCGCTCCCGCTCCTCCCGGCTGACGCAGATCAGAAGATCGCTGCGCGGTGCTGCGAACCGCTCCCATCTCCTGACGGCCAATGCAGTAGCTCCTTCAACTGCGTCCCACGACCAGCCATGCGGTTGAAAGATGGTTCGAGGACCTAAGGCCCGAAGTCGACCTGCAACCCCCGCCTTCGAGGAGTGGAGATGAACGATGTCGGGTCGGACACGATCGACGATGCGACGCAACGCGCGCGTCTCGGCCGCGATCGAGGGGCCCGGTGACCTGGTAGCCCGCCACTCGACCCAGTCGACCCCTCGTTCACGAAGTGAAACGGCCAGGGGGCCGGGAGGGGACGCGACCGTCACCTGCCTGCCCTGGGTCCTCTGCGTCCGGGACAAGCGCAGGATGTAGGCGGCCACGCCCCCGTCGACGGGTTGCGCCACATGAAGAACGCTTAGGGTTCCGTGCTTGAAACGACGAGCACTGTTGGCGGGCATATTCATCATTCTTAGCCTAGACATCGCCGTGGGCGTCCCCCTCATCAGGGCGGGGATCAACCTCCTCCAGGCTCGAGAGGCACTGACCCTCGAGGCGGCCGACGTAGTCCGATCGGATCTGATCGGCGCCAAACAAGACCTGGACACGGCGGTCGATTCACTCGAGTCGTTGCCCGTCCGGGCACTGGCAGGGCTGCCCGGTCCTGGGCACAACTACGCGGCTTTGACGAAGGTGGCGCGAGCCTCCTCCAACGTCCTTGCGCGCGCTCTCGACCTCCAGGACTGGCGCGACGAGAACCTCGAGGATGTCTTCGCAGAAGGACGCATCGACTTCGATGTGCTCGACACCGTGGCCGAACCTCTGGTCGCCCAGACCCAAGCATTCGGCGAGCTCGAGACGGCGGCCGCGGGCGATCGTTCGCCGTGGCTCCTGCCTCCACTATGGGACGCGCTCGATGAGCTCGAAGAACGCGCCGGCGAGCTCCACTCTGGCACCGAGCGCGCCGCCGCTCTGCTGGAACACTCGCGGTCCCTCCTCGGCGACCCCGATCCCAGGACCTATCTCGTGATGTCGATCAACAATGCAGAGCTACGAGGAGCCGGGGGCCTTCTTTCCGGCATCGGCACCGTCACGTTCGATCGAGGAGATATCGACGTCGGTCGTCAGTGGCCGCGCGAGTACTACCAGCGCAAGCCGTACCGAAAGGTGCCCGCCCCGGCTGCCTATCTGCAGCGATACGGAACGTTCAAAGCAAACACGACCCTCTGGGCGAACGTCACGTACTCCCCCGACCTCGTGGACTCTGCACTCGTCGCCACTCGTCTGTTCGAGAGCCAAACGGGGATCCATACCGAAGGTGCCCTTATCGTCGACCCTCGCGGCCTGGAGGCGTTGATCCCATCCGGCACCGAGATACCCGTGACCGGCGCCGACGAACCTCTTCACTCCGAAGCGTTCGCGCGATGGATCTACTCGGATGCGTACACGCAGTTCGATGATGATTTCGAGCGGCGGGCCGCCATCATCGAGGTCGGCAGCCAGGCACTAGATTCCGCTCTCGAAGGTGGCCTGCAGATCGATTCTTTGCCCGAGCTGGGGGCCGCGGTCGCCGGCGGACACATCGCGTTGATCTCTTTCGACAGTGAGGAGCTGGCTGCGCTGGAAGACCTGGGCCTTGCCTCCACCGTCGGAGAGATCGAGGACGACTATCTGATGGTCGCCGCCCACAACTTCGGTGACGGACACGGCGAGGGCACCAAGCTCGATTATTGGGTGAAGCGAAGCGTGCGACATGGATGTGCTATCGACGGAGTCGGTGTTGCCCGGTGCGCGGCGGAAGCGGCCTTCGACAACCAGGCCCCCGAGGGCCTTACCGCCTACGTGGCGGGGGCCCGCCCGTACGGGTTGTTGCGGAGCTTCGTCGAGATACTGATCCCGCGCGACGCGGAGCTAACCGGCGTCTACGTGAACGCTCAACCGACCGAGTACAGACGGTACGTCGAAGGAGAGGTTCAATCGATAGCGGTTTACATCCGGGTGCCTCGCCAAGAACAGCAAGCAATCATCATCGAGTACGAGCTACCAGCACGGAACGAGTACTCGTTCACGTTGCGGCCGCAACCCTTGACTGAGGATGCCCGGGTGAAGCTCCTTCTACGCGTCCCCGACGATTGGTCGGTGACCGGTCCGCCCGAGCTCGAGAACAACGTTCATGTCTTCGACGGGGCCTTGACGGGCCCCCTCCACGTCGAAGCTCGGCCCGACGCGCGCTTAGGACTCAGCGCGGCGTGGGATGGCGTGAGAGATCTAGTTGGAAAGGTGTTCGACTAGCCGCCGGCCTCGACCTTGCGAGACGCGTTCGCATCCAGGCCGGGATCGGCAGCTTCGGTCGATGCGGCGGGAGTGACTTTCTCGGGGGCGTCCTCGTTGTCGGCCGAGGTCGCCGTCTGCGAGTTGATCTCGACCATGTCGCCTGCGGCTTCCTGGACGTCGAGCTCCTGACGCAGGTTCTGGATCATCGCCTCGAGTGAGTACAGGCGCTGGCGAACCTTCGCCTCGGTCGTCTGAAGTCGCTCCAACCTGCGGTGGCTGTCTTTGATCTTGTCGGCGGCCTCTTTCTCGGCCCCCGCACGTATCTCGACTGCATATCGGTCCACTTCGTCACGCAGTCGCTTGGCAGCGTTCGTGGCGGCATCCCTGATCCGAGCGGCCTCTTTGTCGGCGCGCATCCTGAGTTCGGCGGCATCGCCTTCGGCCTGGCGCTTCATGTCGGAGGCCGACTGTTTGGCGGCCTGGATCACGCTTCCTACCTCGCGTCCAAGCTGCTCGTAAGCGTCGTTGGGAACGTCTTCTCCGGCTCGCGCGGTATCGGCGAGAGCCTTGTAGTCGGAGGCGACGGCCTCGAGGAATGCACGGACTTCTTCCTTGTCATAGCCGCGCAGCGTGAGAAGGAAATCCTTCCCCCTGATCTCCTCGGCTGAAAATGGCACCTCGGCCACCCCCTATTCGGTAGCTAGCTTTGTTTGGATATCCACAGATTCTTTAGTGAGAGCCAACTTCCTGCAAATGGAAGGCTCTCCCAACTTCACGACCCTAATGGTCGCACGAAAAAGATCTATGGATATCGCGGGCGCTAGGCGTCGTTGTTCTTGGAACGCCCGGCGACTCTCACGATCGTCACACCCGTTCCGATCGCGGCGGCACCGGTGAGCCCGTAGATGAGCAAGTCGGCGCCGGTGAACGGAAGGATCCCCGGCTGCTCGGGAGCGGCGTTCGGGATCCGCCCCGGCTGCACGACTTCTTCCAGGATCGGCGGACGTCCCTGGATCGTCCCCTCGACGACGTCGGGCGGCAGACCAGGTGCGGGGTTCAGGTTCGGCGTCTCCCACTCCGGCGGGGTGACGTCGACCGGGGGCCGCGGACGCTTGTTGGGCTTGCCGTTGGAATACGGGTCCCTCGCTGCACCGAACGCGGCCGATGAAGCAGAGACGACCAGCCCGGTCGCTATAACGAGAAGACCAAGCACCAGCATGATCTTGGAGATGTTCCTTTTCATTTCGTACCTCCTGGGGAGTGTTTGTAGGCGGTCAGGGTCTTGAACAAGATCTTTACGTCCTGCGAAAGCGTCCAGTTGTCCACGTAATAGTTGTCGAACGCAGCGCGCTCCTCGATCGAGGTGTCACCGCGAAGCCCGTGGATCTGCGACCAGCCGGTTAGGCCGGCCGGAAGTCGATGGCGTTCCGCATAGTTGGCGTGTTGCGCAGAGAAGAGCTCGACGAAATGAGGACGCTCGGGCCGCGGCCCGACGAGTGACATCTCGCCCTTCAACACATTGATGAGTTGGGGCAACTCGTCGAGGCTGACATTCCGAAGCACTCTGCCGACCGGCGTTATCCGATCCTCGTCGGCTGCCCATTCCGTCGCTTCCACGCTCGCGTCGGACATACGCATGGTTCGGAACTTCAGCATCTGGAATGGCTTGCCATCGAGGCCGACACGCAATTGACGTAGAAGGATCGGTCGACCGTCCTCGAGATAGATGAGCAACGAGATCACGCCGAGCACGGGTGAGAGCAAGACGAGGGCCGCGGCCGAAACGGCAACGTCCATCACGCGCTTCCACGACCACCCGGGACGACTCTGTGCGGGAGGCTGAAGGCGGACGATCGGAAGTCCCCATAGATGGTCGCCGGAGGAAGGGCTTCCGAGCTCGTAGAAACGAGGAACGGTCCATACCTGGGCGCCATTCGCCAACGAAGCACGAAGGACTTTGCTCATCTCGGCGTCACTGCCGGTCTCGGAAGCCACGATCACGACATCGATCTCGAAATCGTCGATGATCTTCGCCGCGGCCGGCGATCCTCCCAATGTCACAGTGCGCAGGCGTGACCCTTCTTGCAGTGGGCCATCCGAGATGGCTCCCACCAGGTCCAGCCCGTATTCGTCATGCGTTGCGATGGTCTCGGCGATGCGTTCCGCAGCGGCACCAGATCCAACGACCAACGTCCTCTTCTTAGCGGCCGATCGAGACAGGCGCCTGTCGATCGCATACGCAAGGGTGCGCCCGCCGATAAGTGCCGGGGCCGCTCCGATCGCGAGCGCCAACAAGTCGCCTTGAGCATCGAGGCCCATCACTACCGAGACGGCGCTGGCAGCCGCGAAGCCGAGCCATACGCGTGTGAAGACGGTCTGTACGTCGTCGAATGCACTCGGCGTGAGTCGCTCGGGCCGCGCAGTCGGCGATGACACGAACATGAAAACGATGACGCCGAACGCGATCTCGATGGGTCGCACGGTTCCAGAGATGAAACGCGAGAGCCAAACGACGGTCAGGAGGGCCCATAGGTCGGTGAGCGCGACGCGTTCGCGCAGCGTTAGCCGCGGACCGTGTACGTGATAGCCGCCCAAGACATATGGACGTTCGAGAACGCCTTGCTCTATCGGAGGAACCACTGAGAATCCTTTTCCTTCCTCGACACCGCCGTGGTCGAGTGACCGCCTCAACCTACCTGTAACTAGTTATTCTTGGCTATTACCCAGCCACCTGCGAAATTATTCCAAATAGTTGCTTTAAGTGACGATTTGACTGCAGAACGGGATGAGAGGCGGGGGCGCGAAAACCTACAGGCGTTCTTCGATCGTCGTGATGCCCAAGCGGAAGGCCTCGACGGCGGCTTCCGTACTCCCCTGCTCCAGGAGGAGATCCCCCAGCATCCGGGAGGTAGCGGCGAACTCGACGTGTTGATCGGCGGTCTTGAAGAGCCCGGCCGCCTCGCGCAGGTGGCTTTCGGCCCGAGCGGGGTCGGACGTGAAGTAACAGAGACCAAGCTCCCTGTAGACCTCCCCTAGGTCGAACACGTCCTGGTCCTGCAACAGCTCGCGGGCCTCGTGGAGGTGTTTCTCGGCACTGTTCACGTCGCCCTGCAGGCGTTCGAGCCGGGCGAGCTCGGTAGTCGAACGAGCCACCATGATTGGCGCCTGCGCCTGTTCGAATCCCTCCACCGCTCGGGTGAACTCTTGCCGTGCTTGATCCAGCTCACCCTGGCGGCTGCAGATGTAGCCGCGAGCGTGATGGCACCTGGCCACCTCCTGAAGCAGGTCCAATTCCCGGAACAGGTCCTCGGCTCGCCTGAGGGAAGAGTGAGCGTCCTGCGCGCGTCCCTGGGCCAGGAACATGCGGGCTACGTTCAGATGCATGTTGGCCTGGTGCTCCGGGTTGGTCGTCCGGGGGGCCAAAGACAAGGCACTCTCCGCCGAGGCGGAAGCCCTCTTGTAGGCCCCCTCCTCGAAATAGGCGGCCACGAGCGAAGTGTGCACGCGCACCAGCGCGTCCGGGTCCATCAACCCCTCCTGCTCCAGGGCCTCGAGAACCTGCTCGAGCGCGTAGATGGCAGTCCGGTTCTCGCCCTTCATCTGCAGGCATCGGGCTCGTGCCGCGATCGCCTCGACTTTCAGTGGGGCCGGCTCGTGGCGCACCACAGCCTCGGCTTCTTCGTATAGCCGGATCGCCTCGTCGAGGTCTCCCCTGAGCTCACGGCACAGTCCGGCTCCCTGGAGGGCTTTCGATCGAAGTCGCGGGATCTCGTACTCCGCTGCCTGGGTCGCCAGCCGCTCGCACGTGGCCATCGCCTCATCGAGCTCCCCGGCGGAAGCCGCACGCCTGGCCTCGCGTAGCTCGAGCTCGATCCGAGGTATCAGATCCGGCGGGCGGCCGGTAAGTAGCTCGTCCACATCGCGACCCAGCCGCACGGCGAAGTACTCCACCGCGGCACGAGAGGGATCCCGCTTGCCGCTCTCGATCGTGGACACATAAGCGTGCGTATAGCCCGGCTCGGCGAGCTCGCGCTGGGACATCCCGGCCTCCTTACGGAGGCGTTTGAGCCGGACGGCGAACGTGTCATTCCTCATAGTGTCGAATTTAACAAGAGGTTACAATTTTTTTTCATACTTTGTGACCTAACCAAGCAGGACTCGCATACCCCTCTAGAGAACCTCCAAGCAGTGTTCCAGTTCGAGAGGAGTTCGATGTGAAGCGATTCATCAAGCGTTTGGTGTTGGTAGTGACCGCTCTGGCGGTCGTCCTGGTTCCCGGAGCGGCGCTCGCCGACGATGGCGATGGGTGCGCGTTCACCCCGCCACACACGGTCCCCGCGATCGACGACAAGTACTCCTGGAACTGCCCACTGGACGGTCCCTGACAGCTGTTGGGGCTTCGGCCGACCATCAGTTACACCTTTCAGAGGGAAACAAAAGCCGCCTGGAGTCTTCCACCCACTCGTTCATCTGATCCTCTTCCGGACGAGCGGGCGCCACGGCTGATCCGCTCAGCACCCCTGCCGCGATGCGGGTGGTAGCCGCATCGTGCGCCCCGTAACCCTCGACCAGATACCTGAACGGCGAGGCCGGTTCTGCCGGAGCAGCCGTGTGATGCAGAAGATCTATCAACTCCTCGTTCGTCAGTTCGCCGTCCGCCAAAGGTCCCCTAGGCGGCACCTTCCCCCCGGGACCCAGGCTTGCCAGTGCCTCCGAGTCGTCGCCCGGCGGCGTTCGAAGGATCCTACGAGCCAGCTCGATCAACCCCGCCGCGCGGCCTGCGGTCGCGGGTGCGGCGAAGGAGGTTCCCCCCGCTCGCACGATTCGACTGTCGTCGTCGGGGTCCGCGATGTCGCGGATGAACCGGTCCCCCGTTTCATAAGGGCGCGTCGTCGTGTCCGTGAATCGGATGGGATCGGTCGCAGTGCCGTCTTCCCCCGGAGGTAGGTACGTCCGCCCGTTGCGGTCGACGCCGCCGACCTGGTACGCCTCCGCCAGGCCGGTGGGCGACATCGCCGGCCAGAATGGCTCCTGATTGCCGGCCGCGGCGAACACGAGCCGCCCGCGTCTCACTATCTTGCGCACCGCGTCCGCCTCGGGGCAGGTGCCGTCTTCGGTTATCGCCGTATAACTCGCGGACACGATGTCGATCCAGTCCTGGTTCACCAGCCATTCCCATGCGTCCCGTCCGGTGGCGGGGACGTAGACGAGCAAGGCGTTGGGAGAGGTGCCGACGGTGCTCCCCACGGCGCTGCTCGACGTGCCGGTGCCGTGGCTACGCGATTCGACTATGGAGTGCCTCCCATGGGCAGCGAAGTAGATGCCTGCGATGCGCGTCGAGTCGATCGAGTACAGCCTCTCCCCTTTGAGCTTGCCCAAGGGGCCGTCCTGTGCCGCGGCCAGCCGCTCCTCGAAGGTGGAGCCGCCAGGCAGACGGATGCTCGTTGCCGCCGGCATATCGGCGGGCAAGGTGAGCGTCTCAGAGGCTGCGAACTCCTCGTGAAGGACGTTGAGGCCGGTGATGTCCACGATCGCGATGACCACGGGGTCGGGCCGGTACGACGGACGTGCTGCGGCCGAGCCGAGCCCGGGTGCCGCACCGAGCGCAGTGGCCAAGGCGACCGCGCCCACCATCTTCTTAAGCATCACCCGATCGCAAGAAACGAGCTACGACCGTTCCTTCGGTGGACAGTCCAAAGCCCGCCGGGGGACCACAAGGCTCTTGGTAGAGAAAAACCACGACCTCCCTGTCGGGATAGATCGGTGCCGGCCGCTCGGTTGAGGTGCAGAACTCGAGGCGGGAGTCGTACTCACCGTCGCCGTCAGCGTCCTGGACGAGCGCTCCCATGACGGCGCGACCCATCCGGTCCCGGATCTCGATGTGGACGTAGGGCAGGTGGGGGGCGTCGAAGCGAACCGCACCGACGCCCTTCTGCATCGCTTGCCAACTCACGCCCAAGCCGGGAGGACCACCCGCTACGTAGGAGGCCTTCTCGACACGCTGGCGCCGTGGCTTTGCGACGGCCTCCGGCAGAGCGAAGGCCGCACACATGACGACCAGGAGTAGTGCCGCGATCGAGCGCTTCATCTCGCCTCCTCGTTTCCGGCTGTGGGGTGCATCATTGGTAACAATTCGCTTAAGTCGAGATGAATCCTGCCTTTAGGGTCGCCAGATGGTCGGCTTGATCCCGGGCTTCTCGATGAGCTTGTCGACCAACTCGGCCGGATCGGTCATCGCAGGCGTCTGGATGAGCTGGTCCAGGATCTCGGTGGGGGCCAGATCGTCCAAGGGGCAGTGCACGCCCGCACCGGCCGTGCCGGACCGAGAAACACCCACGTAGGGCGCCTGCGAGCCTCCGAAAGTGACCCCTACCCCGCCGTCGTCGACCTCGACGTAGCAGCTTTCCGTGCCCGCCTGGACGGCATGGGCGGTACCGACGAATAGCGCGGGGACAGCGGCGGCAGAGACCACGCCGAACACCAAACAGATACGCCTTAGCTTCTTCATGACTGTGACCTCCTCTGGGGGCGGGTTCCGCCCCGGAATGAGAGAGCCGGAGGCAAAAGGACACCTCCGGCTCTCCACTTGGCCTTACGGCCGCCTAGCTACTTGAGCGGGCAGTGAGCTCCTGCGCCGGCCGTTCCCGAGCTGTCGGTCCCTACGAATGGGGGCCGCGTGCCACCGAACGTGACCTCGACGCCACCGTCGTCGATCTCGACGTAGCAATCGGGCGTCCCGACCTTGATCGTGTTCGCCTGTGCCGACGTCAGAGCCGCCGACGTAGGGATCGCTGCAGCCGTGATCACGCCCAGAACGAGTGCGATGCGCTTGTACCTCTGCATGTGAATCCTCCTTCTCGAAGTCTTCTTTCATAGGAGATACGGCCCGGAGCCCCAGGACGCCCAAACTTTTTAAGTATTTCTTTAAGTCTTTTTACACTTTGTGTGAAGGAGTGCCCCCCGGGACGCCGAAACTGTCTCTCACAGAGCAAGCAGGAAGAGGAACTATGGCCACCAACATCCAGGAACTGGAACACGAGTTCGTCACGCTGCGGCCCGATCTCGTCTCCGCCGTGAACCAACGGCTACGCGATCCGCAGGAGGCCGAGGACGTCGTCCAGGAGACCTTCTGCCGGGCGATCATGAAGGCAGCCGAGCTCGACATCGAACGCATCGGTGGATGGCTCCGTGTGGTTGCCCTGCGGCTCGCGATCGACAACCTGCGCCGGCGTCATCGGGAGGTTGCCGTCGCCGACCACGATCATCCGCAGCACGATCCGGCGCTCGACACCGTGGTCGACAACGAATTCGCCCGGACCGTCTCGTCATTCCTCGAGGACCTACCGGAGCCACAGCGCGCCGTTCTCAACGGCGTTGCCGCCGGCCGCACCTTGGACGAGATCGCGATCGAGCGGGGATCCACCAAGCGTTCGATCGAAGGTCACCTGCGCCGTGGGCGCTCTCGTTTACGACGATTGAGCCAGGTGACATGAAGCGGGACGTCTGGCTGATCGTGCTCATCTTCGTAGCCACTGGATTGCGCATGCTGTGGATCTGGGATCCCAATCAGTTCGTCTTCGACGAGGCCTATTACGCGCGGGAAGGCTGCTACTACTTCGAGGCCTCGCCCGAGGAATGCCAGATGGACCGGGTTCCTCCCGAGGTGCACCCGCCGCTCGGGAAATGGCTGATCGGCGCCGGCGTGAAGCTGATCGGGCTGCAACCGTTCGGCTGGCGCATCTTCCCCGCCCTGGCCGGTGGATTGACGGTCGGCATCCTGTTCTTGATAGGTACCGAGATCTTCCGATCGACGCGCGCCGCGGTAACGGCAGCAACCGTCCTTGCCCTCGATCCCTTGCACTTCGTGCAAGCGCGTGTCGCGATGCTCGACATATTCATTCCCTTCTTCGGACTGTTGGCGCTGTGGTGCGCGTTGAAAGACCGGGGCCCAGAGCCCGATCCCCCGCACGGATGGTGGCGACCATGGCGACTGGGCGCGGGCATAGCGGGAGGTGCTGCACTCGCGACCAAGTGGCCTGGACTGTTCATCCTTGCCTTCGTAGTCCTGTTCACACTGATCCAAGACCTGCGCCGGCGCGAAGGGCCTCGTCTCAGAGCCCTGCCCTCGCTCGCGCTTTATTTCGTTGCAGTGCCTATCGCCGTCTACCTGGCGAGCTACATCGGCCGTGTCGACGGCACGGTGTTTGCTCTCCCGTGGCTGGACGGATCGTGGTTCCGGGCGTTCTGGGACCAGCAGGTCTACATGCTGACGACGCTCGCCAACCTGACCCAGGCCCACTCGTACCAATCTCCTGCGTGGTCGTGGCCCTTGATCCAGCGTCCCGTCGCGTACTTCTTCTGCGTGGGGTCTCGCTGCAAGCCGGGCGTGGACTCGGGCGTCTACCAACAGATCATGGCAGTCGGCAACCCGTTCGTCTGGTGGCCGGGACTATTGCTGGTGCTTGCCGCGGTGGTAGCCGTGATCCGCACGCGGGGGAAGGACCTGGCTGCGTTGATCGCGGGGATCGGTTTCCTCTTCACGTTCGTTCCCTGGTTGCCGTCCTACTCGCCCCGGGCAACAACGTATTTCTTCTACTTCCTGCCGAGCGTCCCGTTCATCGCGCTCGCCATCGGCCGTGCGGTGGACAGGGTGTCGCGGCCGAGACTCCGGTTAGTCGCCACGGCGGCCACCCTTGCTGTGGTTGCCGGATCGTTCGCGTTCTATTTCCCGATGTTGACGAAACGCTCACTGACGGACGATGCGTGGCGCACTCGGATCGCGGTCTTCGACAACTGCGACCGGCCCGACCCCGTCGTTCGTCGGCCGAAGCACGGGGACGAGGAAACCGTTCGCAAGCACCACCCGCAGGATGGTTGGTGCTGGATCTGACCTGAAGCTAGATGCGAGCCCGGCGAAGCGACCTACGCCCGCCGACGATCGGAAGCTTGATCTTGCTCGAGCCGAGTTGAACGGTGATGTTGGCTTGCGATTCGTCGGGGATGGTCCAACTGGCGTCCGAACCCGCGATCACGATCGCCAGTTGGTGCTTCTTTTTGAAAACGTAGTCCTCAGCGAAGATCTCCCACTTGAACGTGTACACCTCGCCCGGGATCAACGTCTCGCTCTGGCGGAGCGACTGATGGTGCTTGGCGTCCAACCAACCACGACTAACGATCTCGTACGGAGCCTGGTGAGTCCGCTCCTTAACGACGATGTAGCAGGCGTCGTCCGCCTCTGTGGACTCGCCGTGGCAAGACTCTTCGTTGGTGTTCTGAACGCCCTCGCCGGCACCCTCATGGTCGATACGCGTCGACGTCCCATAGTCCACGAGGAGCGCCGTGAAGTTCGTGTCGACCTGGTCGACAGAAGCGCGCATGTTGACCTTGATGCGGCCGCTCAGGCGAACCGAGCGACGTAGTTTCTTGGTGAGGAACAGCAACCGGTTGGCGCCGGCCACTTTCGGATCGGCGACCATCTGAGATTCCTCTTGTTGAGAGTCGTCGGCGAACGAAGCTTCCGCCGGTTTGGGCTGCCGGAGCCGCAGCTTGCCCGGTTGGGGTTCCTTCTTGCCCGGAGCGAAGAACAGCGGCACTTTCCGAGCCTTGGCATCCGGCCACGTCTTGTAGGTCTTCCACTTGTAGGACGCTCGTTCGATGTCCGCCATCGGTTGGTTCATGATCCCGTTGTCGATGTCGTGCAACCAGTGATCGAACCAGCGGTGCAGAGTTTCGACCCATTTCTCTCGGCGGTAATCGAACGGGTCGACGTGCCCCGTTCCTCCCAGCCATATCTTGCGAGGCACGTCGCGCTTTGCCAGCGCACTCCACCACTGGGCATAGTTGTTCGGTTTGACGTTCCAATCGTTTAGACCGTGGACGATGAACACGCTGGCCTTCACCTTGTCGACGTCCTTCAAGTAGTCACGCTCATCCCAGAACTCGTTGTAATCACCGCGCGGATCTGCCGCGCTGGAGGCGATCTCACCCCCCTTGGCCGAGCAGGTCGAGTTCTCTGTGAAAGTGGACTTCACCCATCCCGCTCCGCGTTCTTCGTCGTCACCGGGGGTCTGGTCGATCACGAAAACGAAGAGACCGGGGGTGGTGTAGGCGTTCACATACTGAACGCCGTTATTCAGGTGATAGTCGTACCAGCGGTCTATGGCCCCGATAGGCACGATCGTCTCGAGACCTTCCACGCCGGTTGAGGCTGCCCCGTTGGCGACAGAGCCGTCGTAAGACTTTCCGATCATCCCTACCTGGCCGGTTGACCAGTCGGCATCGACCTCCTCACCGGCGGCCGTGAACGCTTTCCCCCGACCGTTTAGCCAGTCGATCGTTGCCTTTGCGGCGAGTTCTTCGTCGTCGGCACCGAGAACCATGCACCCTTCGGAATTACGGGTGCCCGGCATGTCCTGAGCGATGAAGGCGTAGCCACGCGGGACGAAGTAGTTGTCGTAGAAGAGAGGAAAGAAATCCGGGCTGAAGTCGCCGTCCTCCTCGTTCTTGATCTCGGCCTCGTTGCCGCGGCCCTGTGCTTGGTAGTAGGGGCTCTGTTCGAAGATCACAGGCACTTTGAGATCGGCGTCTGATTCCTTCGGTCGGATGATGTCCGTGGCTATGAGGTCCAACTGGGTGTCGTCATCCCCGTCTACCGACGACTGGACGTAGACCGTTTCGCGGATCGCATCCTCGTATGAGAAGGCGGGCTGGGTCACGCCCTTCTG
>Ga0190275_10002533_pt1 | contig 13114 bp, 11 predicted proteins | sample Popmic550T_FD_133745 | JGI IMG/M metagenome (GOLD analysis project Ga0190275, IMG submission 133745) | Populus adjacent soil microbial communities from riparian zone of Yellowstone River, Montana, USA - 550 T | ecosystem: Environmental > Terrestrial > Soil > Riparian zone > Trees stand | place... | reverse complement strand
TGTCGAGGTTCTCGGCCAGCCGGCCGGCTCTGCCGCCCTGCGCCGCCAGGTGGGATACGTGACGCAGGCGCCCAGCGTGTACGCCGACCTCACCGTGACCGAGAACCTGCGCTTCTTCGCGCGGGTGCTGGGTGCGCGGACCGCCGCGGTAGGCACCGTGCTCGACCAGGTCGACCTCGGCCACTACGCCGACTCGCTCGTGGGCCGTTTGTCCGGGGGGCAGCGGTCCCGGGTGTCGCTCGCCGTCGCGCTGCTGGGGGAGCCGCAGCTGCTGGTCCTCGACGAGCCGACGGTCGGGCTCGACCCGGTGCTGCGCCGGGATCTGTGGGCGCTCTTCCATGACCTCGCGGCCCAGGGCAGGACCCTGCTGGTCTCGAGCCACGTGATGGACGAGGCCGACCGTTGCGACCGGCTGCTGCTGCTGCGTGACGGTCAGGTGCTCGCCGAGGGCACCCCGCACGCCCTGCGCGAGGCCACCGGCGCCGACGACATCGAGTCGGCGTTCCTGGCCCTGATCAACCGGGCCGGTTGGCAAGCGGACAGGCAGAACGGAACGCCGGTCAGGACCCGCGACAAGGAGGTGGCGCCATGACGCCGCGCGTGACCCTCGCAGTGGCCGGCCGGGTGCTGGCCCAGCTGCGCCGCGACCACCGGACGGTGGCGATGCTGCTGGTCGTGCCCTGCGTGCTGCTCGCGTTGCTGTGGTGGATGTTCGACGGCAACGCCGGGATCTTCAACAGCGTGGGCCCCCCGCTGCTGGCCATCTTCCCGTTCATCGTGATGTTTCTCGTCACCTCGGTGACGACCCTGCGTGAGCGGTCGTCCGGGACGCTCGAGCGACTGCTGTCCATGCCGATGGGCAAGGCCGACCTGCTGCTCGGTTACGCGCTCGCGTTCGCCGCGGTAGCGCTGGCACAGTCGCTGCTGGCCGTGGGACTGACCGTGGGCGTCCTCGGTATGGACGTGCAGGGCTCCGTGCTGACCCTCACCGTGGTGTCGGTGCTGAACGCCGTTCTCGGCACGGCGCTGGGCTTGTTCGTGTCGGCGTTCGCCGAGACGGAGTTCCAGGCCGTCCAGTTCATGCCGGCGCTGGTGCTTCCGCAGCTGCTGCTGTGCGGCCTGTTCGTCCCTCGCGACGCGCTGCCCGCCGTCCTCGAGGCGGTATCGGACGTGCTCCCGCTGTCGTACGCGGTGGCCGCGATGCGCGAGGTGCAGGCCGCCTCGAGCTGGACCAGCGACCTGGTCCTCGATGTCAGCGTGATCGGGGGCAGCGCACTGCTGGCCCTGATGCTGGGTGCAGCCACCCTGCGCCGCCGCACCGCGTGACCGCCCGGCCGGCCGTTGTCTGACCGCCCGGCATGATGGGTCCCATGACTGTGGTGGCCGTGCTGGGCGCGGGTGTGATGGGCGAGACGCTGGTGTCGGGACTGCTGCGGGCCGGTCGGCGCCCCGAGCAGATGCTGCTGGCCGAGCGGCGGCCGGAGCGGGCGGCCGAGCTGACCGAGCGGTACGGCGTCGAGGTCGTCGGCAACGTCGACGCGGCCCGGAAGGCCGACACGCTGGTGCTGGTGGTCAAGCCGCAGGACATGGGGGATCTCATCGAGGAGGTGGCGCCGCACGTGTCACCCGGAAGCCTCGTCGTCTCGCTGGCCGCCGGCATCACGACGACGTTCATCGAGGCTCGGCTTCCCGCGGGTATCGCGGTGGTCCGGGTGATGCCCAACACCCCGGCGCTGGTCGACGAGGGCATGGCCGCGATCTCACCCGGCTCCTCGTGTGACGACGTGCACCTCGCGCAGGTCGAGAGCCTGCTCGCGGCCACCGGCCGGGTGCTGCGGGTGCCCGAGAAGCAGCAGGACGCCGTGACCGCCATCAGCGGGTCGGGGCCGGCGTACCTGTTCTTCGTCGTGGAGGCGATGATCGAGGCGGGCGTGCACCTCGGGCTCCCGCGGAGCACCGCCACCGAGCTGGTCGTCCAGACCGTCGTCGGATCGGCCAAGCTGCTGCGTGAGACGGGCGAGCACCCGACGGTGCTGCGTGAGCGGGTGACGTCTCCGGGAGGCACCACGGCGGCCGCCGTCCGCGAGCTCGAGGACCACAAGGTGCGTGCCGCGTTCCTCACCGCGCTGGAGGCTGCCCGCAACCGCTCCCGGGACCTGTCCGCCGGCGAGTGAGCCCGGCTGCGCCGGCACGGCGTCCCCATCGCACGGGCGTCCGCTTCGCGGGTAGTGTCCGCGCCATGTCAGGTCCCCCCGAAGGTCGCGCGTGTGCCGTCTTCGACGACAGCCTGACCGAGTACGACTTCGGCGTGGCGCACCCGATGGCACCGGAGCGCATCGTCCTCACGATGATGCTGGCTCGCGAGCTCGGTGTGGTGGGCCAGGGCGGTCTCCCCCTGGTGCCGGTGCCGGCGGCCGACGATGCGCTGCTGTCGCTGGTCCACGACCAGGCCTATGTCGACTGCGTGCGCCGCGCCGGGGACGACCCCCGGGAGCACAACCTGGAACGCGGCCTGGGCAGTGAAGACAACCCCACGTTCCTCGGCATGCACGAGGCGGGGGCCAGCGTCGTGAGCGCGTCGGTAGAGGCCGCCCGCCAGGTGTGGTCCGGTGACGTGCTGCGCGCCGTCAGCCCCTCGGGAGGCCTCCATCACGCGATGCCCGGAGCGGCGAGCGGGTTCTGCGTCTACAACGACGTCGCCGTGGCCATCGCCTGGCTGCTCGACCAGGGTGCCGAGCGGGTGGCCTACGTCGACGTCGACGTGCACCACGGCGATGGCGTGCAGGAGATCTTCTACGACGACCCCCGGGTCCTCACCATCAGCCTGCACGAGACGCCGCAGACGCTGTTCCCCGGCACCGGCTCGCCGACGGAGACCGGCGGACCCCACGCGCCGGGCAGCGCCGTCAACGTGGCGCTGCCGCCGGGCACCGAGGACTCCGGCTGGCTGCGGGCCTTCCACGCCGTCGTGCCGGCGGCGCTGCGGGCCTTCGAGCCCGAGGTGCTGGTCACCCAGCACGGGTGCGACACCCACCGCTCCGACCCCCTCGCCCACCTGATGCTCACCGTCGACGGGCAGCGGGCGTCGTACCTCGCGCTCGCCGACCTCGCCCGCGAGGTCACCGACGGGCGGTGGGTGGCGACCGGGGGAGGCGGCTACGACATCAGCGACGTGGTGCCACGGGCGTGGACGCACCTGCTGGCCGTCGTCGGCGGGCGGCCGCTGGACCCGTACACCGCCACGCCACCGGCCTGGCGCGACCACGTCAGTGCGGTGCTCAGCCGGCCGGCGCCGCAGCTCATGACCGACGGTGCGGAGCCGACGTACAAGGACTGGTCGACGGGGTACGACCCGGGTGACTGGCTCGACCGGTCCGTGCATGCGACCCGCTCCGCGGTCTTCCCGCTGCTGGGGATGGACCCGCACCACTACTGACCTTTCCGATGGGCCCCGTTTCGCTCGCGCTTCCCACCTGCCACACCAGGCACTATTCTCCCGGTAGCACGGGCGTCATATCTGCGGTGGGGAAGCCGAGGAGCGTCTGCGCAGGAAGTGCGGTGCGCCATGGCTTCTGGTCCGCAACGACCCGGTTTGTCCGAGGTGCGGTTCCTCACTGTGGCTGAGGTCGCCCAGACCATGCGGGTCTCCAAGATGACGGTCTACCGGCTCGTGCACAACGGCGAGCTCGAGGCCGTCCGCGTCGGGCGGTCCTTCCGCGTGCCGGAGCCGGCGGTGGACGAGTACCTGAAGAAGTCCTACTTCCGCGCCGGCTGACCGCTGCTCGACCGCCCGGTCTCCGCACCCGCCCAGACGGGTAGGCTGCGCTCGCGTCCCGCGCGTGCGGGCGCCTCTCGAGCGATTGGTCAACTGTGGGTTCCGTCATCAAGAAGCGCCGCAAGCGCATGGCGAAGAAGAAGCACCGCAAGCTGCTGAAGCGCACCCGCATCCAGCGGCGCCGCGCCGGCAAGTGACCGGCCGCCCGCCAGAGGTCCACGCCCGACTGTGAGGTGACGATGGGACGAGTCGTCCTGGTCACCGGTGTGGCTGCCCCGCTCGGTGCCAGGGCCGCCCGCCGGCTGGTGGACGACGCCGGGATCGAGCGTGTGGTCGGCGTCGACGTGCTGCCGCCCCGCGACGACCTCGGCGACGTCCGCTTCGTCCGCGCCGACATCCGCAACCCGGTGATCGCGAAGGTCCTCGCCGTGGAGGACGTCGACACCGTCGTGCACATGAGCGTGGTGGCCGGAGCCGGCCGCGCCGGGGGGCGGGCCGCGGTCAAGGAGACCAACGTCATCGGCACCATGCAGCTGCTGGCCGCGTGCCAGCGGTCGTCGACCGTCGGCAACCTGGTGCTGAAGTCGAGCACTGCGGTCTACGGTTCCTCTGCCCACGACCCGGGCCTGTTCATCGAGGACATGTCACCCCGGCAGCTGCCGTTGACCGGCTACGCCAAGGACAGCGCCGAGGTCGAGAGCTACGTGCGTGGCTTTTCCCGGCGTCGGCCCGACGTCGCCGTCACCGTGCTCCGCTGGGCCGACGTGCTGGGGGCCGGGATCGACAGCCACGACAGCCAGCTGGGGCAGTACTTCGGGCTCCCGCTGGTGCCCACGGTGCTCGGCTTCGACCCGCGGCTGCAGCTGCTGCACCCCGACGACGGGCTGGCAGCCGTCAACCGGGCCGTGGTCGCCGGGCAACCCGGCACCTACAACGTCGCCGGCCCCGGCGTGCTGACGCTCTCCCAGATCCTCCGTCGCCTCGGTCGCGCCACGGTGCCGGTGCCTGCGCCGGGCGTGGGGACCGTCGGCCAGGCACTGCGTCGTGCGACGGACCTCGAGCTGTCCTCCGACCAGGTCGCGCTGCTCACCCACGGGCGGGTGGTGGACACGACCGCGCTTCGGGACCGCTTCGGGTACGAGCCGCGCTGGTCGACCGCCGCGACCTTGGAGGACTTCGCCGAGGCGACCGGCCGGGGGCCGCTCGACGCCCGGCGGATCCGGTCGGTGGAGCAGCGGCTGGTCGCCGCGTACGCCGCAGCGCGAGTTCCGCGAGGAGGGACGCACGATGCCTGACGCCGACATCATCCCGCTGGGCACCCGGGGCCGTCCCGGTCGCGGCAGCAGGGCCGCCTCGCCCAGCAAGGCGGCGCGCTCGCTGGCACCGCCGTCGCGCACCCGCACCCGCAGGTCTTCCGCGGCACCCGGAGACGAGGGTGCCCCGGCCGCGGACCCGCCCCGCCGTCGCCGGCCGCGACTGGTCCGCCCGGACGACGGTCCTTCCGGCACCGCAGCCGACCAGCAGGCCCCCGCCGTTCCGGACGACCGGACTGGCGACTCCCGCACCGTCCCCGCCGGGACCGACGCCTCCCCTGACCGCACCAGAGACGCCGATACCAAGGACGCCCACACCCGCGGGACGACGCAGCCCGACGGCGCCGGCCCCGAGGGCCCGGCCGCAGCCGAGGATGGGGCGGCGAAGGCCGAGGCGGCGGAGCCCGAGGCGGCCGAGTTCGAGGCGGCCGAGTTCGAAGCGGCCGAGTTCGAGGCGGCCGAGTTCGAGGCGGCGGAGTCCGAGGAGTCGTGGGCGGGCGACGCAGTCACGGCTGCGCTCGGCTTCGTCCGGCGCCGGGTCACCGGCGACTACGAGGTGGACGACTTCGGCTTCGACGCCGACCTCACGTCGGCGGTGACGATGCGGGTGCTGCGCCCCCTCGCTGAGAAGTGGTTCCGCATCGAGGTCCGGGGCATCGAGAACATCCCCGCGGAGGGCGGGGCCCTGCTGGTGTCCAACCACTCCGGCACCCTTCCGCTCGATGCGTTGATGACCAGTCTGGTGGTGCACGACCACGCCGGCCGCTATCTGCGGGCGCTGGGGGCGGACCTCGTGTTCACACTGCCGTTCGTGTCCGAGCTGGCTCGCAAGGGCGGGGCCACGCTGGCCTGCGGCGACGACGCGGAGCGGATGCTCGCCGGCGGCGAGCTGGTCGGCGTGTGGCCGGAGGGCTTCAAGGGCATCGGAAAGCCCTACCGCGAGCGGTACAAGCTGCAGCGGTTCGGACGCGGGGGCTTCGTGTCCGCCGCCATCAAGACCGGGGTCCCGATCGTGCCGTGCTCGGTGGTGGGCGCCGAGGAGATCTATCCCCTGATCGGCAACATCCCGGCCCTCGCCAAGCTGCTGAAGCTGCCGTACGTGCCGGTCACGCCGACCTTCCCGCTGCTGGGGCCGCTCGGCCTGGTGCCGCTTCCCAGCAAGTGGGTGATCGAGTTCGGCGAGCCGATCCGTACCGACGCCTACCCCGACGGGGCAGCCGACGACCCGATGCTCGTGTTCAACGTCAAGGACCAGGTGCGGGAGACCATCCAGCAGACGCTGTACACACTGCTCATGCACCGGGCCCACATCTTCTACTGACCGCTTCCTCCCGACGGTGCTGGCTGCCGCCCTCCGCCGGGGTCCAGCCCGAGAGGCGTCGTGGGAGAATCGCCTCGTGAGCGAGCGCGCGGCGAACGTCTCTGCTCTGCTCGGTGACCGCGCTGTCGACGCACCTGGCTCGCTGGCTCTCGTCGATGCGGGTACGGATGCGAGCCGCACCTGGCAGCAGCTCGACGCAGACGTGGACGCGTTCGCCCGCGGCCTGTCCAGCCTGGGCCTCGTCGCCGGCCACCGGGTCGTCCTGGCGCTGGGCAACGGCATCTGTTTCGTGACGAGCTACCTGGCCGTGCTGCGAGCCGGTCTGGTTGCCGTGCCGGTGGACCCGCGCTCCGCCGCGGACGAGCTCGCCGGCGCAGTGGTCGACTCCGGGGCCAGGGTGGTGGTCGCGGACACGGCGACGGTCGACCTCGTCCGCGCAGCCGTCGGCCCCCGATCCGCTGGCGGCGGCGACGACGCGCCCGCAGCGGCGCAGCTGGTCGTGCAGGGTCCCGACCCGCGGCCGGGCGAGCTCGCGTGGGACGACGTCGCCGCCCGTGGCTCCGGTCCCCTGGTCAGCCCCGTCGTCAGTCCTGCCGACGCCGAGCGCCTGGCGGTGCTTGTCTACCCGTCGGGGACCGGGGCGCCGCCTCGGGGAGTGATGCTCAGCCACCGCGCCCTGCTGGCCAACATCGAGCAGATCGGTGCACTCGACCGACCCGCGATGACCCGCGACGACGTGGTGCTCGGGCTCATCCCGCTGTTCCACATCTATGGCCTCAACGCCGTCCTGGGCCAGGTACTGGCGACCGGCGCGCGGCTCGTCCTGGTGCAGGAGCTCGACGCCGAGCAGACCCTGCGGCTCGTCGCGGAGCACCGGATGACGAACCTCCCGGTCACGCCGCCCGCTGTCGCCGCGTGGGCGGGGCGACCCGACCTGTCCGGGCTGTTCGCGTCCGTACGGCTTCTGGTCTGCGCCGCCTCGCCGGTCGACCCCGGTCCGCCAGCCGTTCTCGCCGGGGCCACGGGCGTCCCTGTCGAACGTAGCTACTGGCTTCCCGAGACCGCCCCGGTGGTGACCTCGACGTTGGCCTCTCCCACAGCCGCCGGCGGGACGCCCCGTCCGGCTGCCGGCGCAGGATCCCCGCTGCCCGGTGTCGAGGTCCAGGTCGTCGACCCCCGAGGGGACCAGGTCAGCGGCGGCGACCCCGGACAGATCCGCGTGCGCGGCGCCAACCTGTTCTCCGGGTACTGGCCGGACGCCGGCGACGGGCCCGATGCCGACGGCTGGTGGTCGACGGGCGACCTCGCGGTGGTCGGCCCCGACGGCGACCTGGTGGTCATCGACCGGCTGGATGAGCTCGTGAACGTCTCCGGCTTCACCGTCTACCCGTCGGAGGTCGAGTCGGTGATCGGCGACCTGGATGAGGTGGCAGAGGCGGCGGTGATCGGAACGCCGGACGAGCTCACCGGAGAGGCGGTGCTCGCCTTTGTCGTCGGGGCGAGCCCCGGGCTCGCAGCCGACGAGCTCGTCGACCGCGTCCGCACCCACTGCGGGCTCTCGCTGGCACGGTTCAAGCAGCCGACCGAGATCGCTGTCCTTCCGCGGCTGCCGCGCTCGGTCACCGGAAGGGTGGCCAAGGACCGGCTCCGCGCGCGGCCCGGCCCGGCTCGGTCGGACCCGGCTCGGTCGGACCCGGCTCGGTCGGGCCCGGCTCGGGCGGGGCCGGGGTGACGGGGCCTTCGGCGGCCGCCGTCCCGTACGCGGACGCTGGGCGGGTGGTGCTGTACTCGCGGGCCGGCTGCCATCTGTGTGCTGAAGCGCGAGCGGTCGTCGCCGCCACCTGCGCGGAGCTGGACGTCGGCTGGGTCGAGGTCGACGTGGACGCTCCCGAGCACCCGGAGCTGAGGGATCGATTCAGCGAGGAGGTGCCGGTGACGTTCGTGGACGGTCGCCAGCACGACTTCTGGCGAGTCGACGCGGGGCGGCTGCGCAGGGCGCTGACCGGTCCCGGCTGACCGCACGACCGGCGGCTGCCGTCCACCCCTCGGCGGATTTTGTTCTCCCGTTCACAAACTCCTACAGTTGGCATCGGCAGTTCCCGGCCGGTGCACGACCGGCCACTCACCCGGCGAGGACCCCCCGAGAATCCTGTGACTCCCGTACCTGAGCACCCAGCGGCCGTTCCGCCCCCGCGCCCCGCGGGCGGCGCGGCTGGTGACGACCGCGGCGGGCGGGGGATCCCCGAGGCCACCGTGGCCCGGCTGCCGGTCTACCTGCGGGCGCTCACCCTGCTCATCGAGCGGGGCGTCGCCACGGCCTCGAGCGAGGACCTCGCTGTCGCGGCCGGGGTCAACTCGGCCAAGCTCCGCAAGGATCTCTCCTACCTCGGCTCATACGGCACGCGGGGGGTCGGCTATGACGTCGAGTACCTGCGCTACCAGATAGCCCGCGAGATCGGGCTCACCCAGGACTGGCCGGTGGCCATCGTCGGGCTGGGCAACCTGGGCCAGGCGCTGGCCAACTACGCCGGCTTCGGCACCCGGGGTTTCCGCGTCGCGGCCCTGCTCGACGTCGACCCCGACCGGATCGGCCGGGACTTCGGAGGCATCGTCGTCCGGCACCTGGACGAGCTGGCGGACCTGGTCGACGAGCACGACATCTCCATCGGCGTCGTCACCACGCCCGGCCCGGTCGCCCAGCAGGTCGCCGACCGGCTGGTCGGCTCGGGAGTCACGAGCATCCTCAACTTCGCACCCGCCGTGATCACCGTGCCCTCGGGCGTCGACGTTCGCAAGGTCGATCTGTCGATCGAGCTGCAGATCCTCGCCTACCACGAGCAGCGCAAGTCGATGGCCGGCGCGCTGCACCCAGGTCTCGACATCGACGTCGTCGCCCAGGTGGTGGCGCCATGAGCATCCTGTGCGTCGGGATCTCCCACCAGACGGCGCCCGTGGCCGTGCTCGAGACCCTCGCGCTCGACGCCGACGGCGCGGGCAAGCTGGCGCACGCCGTCGCCGAGACCGAGCACGCGCTCGAGGCGGTGGTGCTGTCGACCTGCAACAGGGTCGAGGTCTACGCCGAGGTCGAGCGGTTCCACGGCAGCGTCGAGGACGTCTCCGGGCTGCTGTGCGACATCGCCGGCGGTGACCGGGCCACGCTGGTGTCACACCTGTACGTCCACTACGACGAGGGGGCGCTGGCCCACCTGTTCACGGTGGCGGCCGGGCTCGACTCGATGGTCACGGGCGAGAGCCAGATCCTGGGACAGCTGCGCTCCGCGCTGACGCGGGGGCAGGAGGACGGCACCGTCGGCCCGTCGCTCAACGGTGCCTTCCAGCAGGCGTTGCGGGTGGGCAAGCGCGGTCACGCCGAGACCGGCATCGACCAGGCCGGCCCCTCCGTCGTCAGTGCTGCGCTGGACCGGGTCGAGGCGGCCGGCGTGCCCGTTCGCGGCGCCCGTGCGCTCGTCGTGGGCGCGGGGGCGATGGCCGGCCTCGCCGTCGCGCACCTGCACCGCCGGGGAGCCGCCTCGTTGGTGGTCGTCAACCGCACCGCCGACCGTGCGGCCCGGCTGGCGGCGCCGGTGGGCGCCGGATCGGCGGGGCTGGACACGCTGGCCGACCACATCGCCGACGCTGACGTGGTCGTCACGTGCACGGGTGCCACCGGGGTCGTCGTCGGTGCCGATGTCGTCACCCCGGCGCTGGCGGCACGGTCCACCGGACCTCCGCTGGCGGTCGTCGACCTCGCCCTTCCGCACGATGTGGAGCCGGTGCTCGCGGCCGACCCCCGCATCCACTACACCGGGCTGGCTGCGCTCGCCGACGACCTGGCGCACGGTCCAGCCGCGGCGGACATCGGCAAGGTTCGCGACATCGTCGCCACGGAGGTCGCCGCGTTCCTCGGTGCCCGCCGCGCCGCCACCGCCACGCCCACCGTCGTGGCGCTGCGGACGATGGCCACCGACGTCGTCGACGCCGAGCTGGGTCGCCTGTGGGCCCGGGTGCCGGCCGCGGACGCCCACCTGCGGGAAGAGCTCGAGCAGACGGTCCGCCGGGTGGCCGGCAAGCTCCTGCACGCTCCCACCACGCGGGTCAAGGAGCTCACCGGACAACCGGCCGGAATGTCCTACGCCGAGGTGCTGGCGGAGCTGTTCTCGCTGCCGTCCGGCACGGCCGACGCCGTCACCCGCGCCGCCGTCGAGAGTGCCCCCGTACAGCGTCCCGACCAGCGGCGGGACCGACCATGACCGTCACCGCCTCGACCCTGCGGATCGGGACCCGGGCGAGCCGGCTGGCCCGGGCCCAGAGCCAGGCTGTCGGCGAGCGGCTGGCCGCGTCCACGGGTGCTCGCGTCGAGCTCGTCGACGTGACCACGCGCGGCGACGTCGACACTGCGCCGCTGGCAGTGATCGGCGGTCAGGGCGTCTTCGTCTCGGCCGTGCGAGCGGCGCTGCTGGCCGGCGACGTCGACGTCTGCGTCCACTCCTTGAAGGACCTGCCGACGGCGCCGGCCGAGGGCGTCGAGCTCGCCGCCGTGCCGGTTCGCGAGGACCCTCGCGACGCGGTCGTCGGACGAGACGGCCTGACGCTGGCCGAGCTGCCCACAGGCGCTCGGATCGGCACGGGCTCGCCTCGGCGTGCCGCCCAGCTGCGCGCACTCGGTCTGGGCCTTGACGTCGTGGATCTGCGCGGCAACGTCGAGACCCGCATGCGCAGGGTGCGGGGCCGCGGCCCCGAGGGGGATCTCGACGCCGTCGTGCTCGCCCGAGCCGGACTGGCCCGGCTCGGGCGGCTTGCCGACATCACCGAGGTGCTCGACCCGCTGCAGATGCTTCCGGCGCCGGGTCAGGGGGCGCTGGCCGTGGAGTGCAGAGCCGGTGACCCGGTCGGTTCTGACATCCGCGCGGCGCTGGACGACGCGGACTCACGGGCTGCGGTCACGGCGGAGCGGGCCCTCCTCGCGGCCGTGGAGGCGGGATGCTCGGCGCCGGTGGGGGCGCTCGCCGAGGTCGCCTGGACGGCGGGTGGTACCGACGACGACGACGACGCCGGCGACGTCGGCGACACCGACGAGCTCTGGCTCCGGGCGGTGGTGGTGGCGCCGGCCGGGAGCCCTCAGCTGAGGCACTCCGCCACCGGCCCGACCACCGATCCCCGGGCGGTCGGCCACCAGCTCGCCGCGCACCTGCTCGACGAGGGGGCCGCCGATCTGATCGGCGCGGCCCGGGCGGGAGCCCCATGACCGCGCCCGGCACGGCACCGGCTCCAGTGTCGGCTCCAGCGTCGGCTCCAGCGCCGGATCCAGAGCCGGCTCCAGCGCCGCCCCCACCAGACCGCGATCAGCCGAGACCCTCCGACCAGACCCCGACGAAGAAGGATGCCGTGACCAGCAGCACCGCCACCCGCACCACCAGTACGACTGCGGCCTCGGCCGGCGCAGCCAAGCGCGCCGGGCAGGTGAGCTTCGTGGGCACCGGCCCCGGTGATCCCGGCCTCCTCACCGTGCGGGCCGTGGAGCTGATCCGGGCCGCCGAGGTCGTGATCACCGAGGTGCCGGAGCACGCCGCGCTGGTGGCCTCGCTGCGGGGAACTCCAGACGGCGGCACCGCGGCGGTGGTCGTCGACGGCGCCATCGGCGACGGCGGAGCGCCGCTGACCCTTGCCGCGCGCGGCAAGCTGGTCGTCAAGCAGGCGCGCGGCGGCGCCCATGTCGTGCGACTGCTGGCCGGCGACCCGTTCGTGCACGGCTCCGCCCCCGAGGAGGCGCAAGCCTGCCGGAAGGCCGGCATAGGCGTCGAGGTCGTCCCGGGTGTGCCCGCGTCGGTCGCCGTCCCCGCGTACGCGGGCGTGCCGCTGACCTGCCGGGGCACCGACCAGGTGAGCGTCGTGCGGGTGGGGCGGCAGGCGGTCGACTGGTCGGCCCACGGCGGTACGGGCACCCTCGTGCTGCTGTCGGCGCTGAACCACCTGGGCGCGATCGCCCCCGCGCTGGTGGCGGCCGGCCGCGACCCCGCCACCCCGGTGGCGGTCACCCAGGCAGGAACCACGACCGAGCAGACCACGCTGGTCTCGTCGTTGGACCAGGTGGCCACCGATGTCGCGGAGGCGGGTGTCGACCCGACAGCCGTCGTGGTGATCGGCCCGGTGGTCGGCCTGCGGGACACGCTCAGCTGGTTCGAGACCCGGCCGCTGTTCGGCTGGCGGGTGCTGGTGCCACGCACCAAGGAGCAGGCCGGCGACCTGGCCGCCCGGCTCCGTACCTACGGCGCCACCCCCGAGGAGGTACCGACGATCTCGGTCGAGGCGCCGCGCAACCCGCAGCAGATGGACAAGGCCGTCCGTGGACTGGTCGAGGGCCGCTACGAGTGGGTCGGCTTCACCTCGGTCAACGCGGTCCGCGCCGTGCGCGAGAAGTTCGACGAGTACGGCCTCGACGCCCGCGCCTTCTCGGGTCTCAAGGTCGCCGCGGTGGGGGAGGCGACCGCCGCGGCCATCGCCGGCTGGGGGATCCGGCCCGATCTGGTGCCCTCCGGTGAGCAGTCGGCCGCGGGCCTGCTGGCCGACTGGCCGCCCTTCGACGAGCTGCTCGACCCGATCGACCGGGTCTTCCTGCCACGTGCCGACATCGCCAACGAGACGCTCGTCGCCGGGCTGGTCGACCTCGGCTGGGAGGTCGACGACGTGACCGCGTACCGCACGGTG
>Ga0190275_10002532_pt1 | contig 13116 bp, 9 predicted proteins | sample Popmic550T_FD_133745 | JGI IMG/M metagenome (GOLD analysis project Ga0190275, IMG submission 133745) | Populus adjacent soil microbial communities from riparian zone of Yellowstone River, Montana, USA - 550 T | ecosystem: Environmental > Terrestrial > Soil > Riparian zone > Trees stand | place... | reverse complement strand
TCGCTGGTCTTCGGGCCGGCGCGGGGGCTGGCGTGGGCGCCGCTGCGGCGCGCGCGGGCGGCGTGAACACCCCGGCGAGCCGACCGCCGTGAGGCGGCGGGTGACGTTCCCATCACCCGCCGCCTCACGGCGGTCGGCTCGCCGGCTGAGATTCGAAATGTCCTCGACCGCCCTCACCGCCGTCGTCCTGTCGCTGGTCGCGGCCGCGTGCGCGCTGCCGGGGGTGTTCCTCCTCCTGCGCCGCATGGCGCTCGTCAGCGACGCCGTCGGCCACGTCCTCCTGTTCGGCATCGTCCTGGCATACTTCGTCGTCCGCGACGTGAACTCGCCGTGGCTCCTCGTCGGCGCCGCGGCCGCGGGGCTGGCGACGGTCGCGCTCGTCGAGTTGCTCCAGAAGACGCGTCTGGTGAAGGAGGACGCCGCCATCGGGCTGGTGTTCCCGGCGCTGTTCGCCGGCGGTGTCCTCCTCGCGTCGAAGTACCTCCGCAACACGCACCTCGACGCCGACGCCGTGCTCCTCGGGCACCCCGATTTCGTCGCCGGCGACGAGTGGGTGGTCGGCGAGCTGGCCGTACCGCGGGCCGCGGTGAAGCTCGGCACCGTGCTCGCGCTGAACCTCGGGCTGCTGCTCCTGTTCTTCAAGGAACTGAAGCTGACGACGTTCGACCCCGCCCTGGCCGCGTCGCTCGGATTCCGCCCGGGGCGAATCCATTACGGGCTGATGGCGGTCGTGTCGGTCACGGCGGTGGCTTCGTTCGACGCCGTCGGGCCGGTGCTGGTGGTCGGCTTCTTCGTCGTCCCGGCCGCGGCGGCGTACCTCCTCACCGACCGGCTCGGCGTGCTGATCGCGCTCGCGTGCGGCATCGGTGTCGGGGCGGCGTGGGGCGGGACGTACCTCGCCGCCGCGGTGGACGCGAACACGGCCGGGGCCGTCGCGGCTGTGCTGGGGGTGGTGTTCGCGGCGGTGTTCGTGTTCGCCCCGGGGCGGGGGCTCGTGGCGCAGGCTGTGCGGCGGTGGCGGCAGCGGCGCGACTTCTTCGAGACGATGCTGGCGGTTCACCTGTTGAACCACGAGGGGACCGCGGCCGAGGCGGACGAGTCGGCCGCGGCGGGGCTGCACACGCACTTCCACTGGTCGGTGCGGGACACCGCCGCGGTGGTGCGGCGGGCAGTGCGGCACGGGCTGGTGGGACGCGCCGGTGATGGGCTGAAACTGACGCCCGCGGGGCGCGAGCGGGCGCAGGCTGTGGGGCCGGTTTCCAACCGGCCGGCGTGACACGGCCGGTTGGAAACCGGCCCCACGATTCACGGCCGCGCCGGCGGAATCCGGTCCGGCACCAGCGGCGGCACCACCTTCGGCACCGGCAGCGGGGCCATGTGCGGCCCCACCGCCCACGGCAGGATGACGAGGCCGCGGTCCGCCGACACGGTCTGCGTGCCGTTCGCCAGGAACGCGGCCGACACGACCGGCGCCGCGTGCCGGCGGAACACGGCCGGCTCGCGGCCGGGGAGTGCCGCGTCCCACAACCGGACGGTCCGGTCCGACGACGCCGACAGCACCATCCGCCCGCCGCGCACGGCCAGCGCCCGCACCGGGCCGGCGTGGTTCCCGATGACGGCACCGGGCGTCCCGCCCCGCACGTCCCACATCCGCACCCGCCCGGCGTCATCGCCGGTGACCATCCCGATTCCCGACGGGTCGAACGCGAGCGCCGACACCGGGGCCGCGTCGTGCTCGAACCGGCGCACTTCCGCGCCGGTGAACAGGTCCCACAGCACCGCGAACCGGCCCGCCGCGACCAGCGCCGTCTTGCCGTCCGGCGACAACACGACGGATGAGACGTAGCCGCCCACGTCGCGACGGCGCAGTTCCTCGCCGCTGCCGACCTTCCACACCGCAACCACGCCGTCGAAGCCGCCGGACACGCCCCACTTCCCGTCCGGCGTGAACGCGACCGCGGACACGAGCCCGTCGTGGCCGGTGAAGCGCGACACTTCCAGACTGGTCTGCAAGTCCCACACGCGGGCCGTGCCGTCGAGGGAACCGGACATCGCGCGCTTGCCGTCGGGCGACAGCGCGACCGCCCACACGCTCGCGGTATGACCGACGAACCGCTTCAGGTCGCGGCGGCCTTCCACGTCGTAGAGCCGCACGCTGCGGTCGCCGGAGGCGATGACGGCGCGCTTGCCGTCGGGGCTGAACGCGGCCTGGTTGGCCGTCTCGCCGCGGGCTTCGAGCGGGTCGGTTTCGCCGGTGTTGTCCGGTAGCGTCGGGCCGTTCAGCGTGCCCTGGTAGAGCGCGCCGAGTTGCAGCTCGCGGACGTGGTCGCCGAACGCCTGCACCCAGATTTGCCGGCCCACCGTGCCGCCCGCCGGTCGCAGCGCGCCGACGTGCCGGGCCAGCGTCTCCGACGTGTTGATACGCTGCACGAACTCCTCGGGCCGCAGGCCGACCTCGGCCGCGGCGGTCGTCAGGTCCATGTCGGCCTCGTAGCGGCCGGTGATGGTGCTGACCGGCTCGAACCGCGTCACCTTCGAGCCGGTCTTCGCCAGCGCCGCGGCGTAGCGCTTCATGTCGTCGTTCATCACGTCCAGCGACCGCTCCTTCGGCGGGTACAGGGCGCGGATGAGGTCGGCGTCCTGGCGGCGGAACGCGGCCGGGTTCTTGCCGACGTGGTCGCGCACCTGGTCCGGCTTCGGCAGGATGCCGGTGACGTGGCACGACATGCACGACACCCCGGCCTCGACGGCGCGGTCGGGCCGCTTCGGGTCGGAGACGATGGCGACGGGCGCCTTGTCGAGTCGGGCGTTGACTGAGTTCACGAGGAAGAAGGCGTGCAGTCCGTTCGGCAGCGCGAAGATCGCCTCGCCGCCGGCGTGTTGGAACGGCTGTTCCGCGGCGACTGGCCCGAGCGGGTGGGCGAAGACATTGCGGCGATCGGCGAGGAGGTTGCCGTTGGCGCGCTCGGTCAGGTTAGCGGGCGGCTCGTCGAAGTCATAAGTCCGCCAGTACATCCCCTGGGCCGAGTCGTGCCGCTCGAGCACGCGGTTGAACCGCGACACGCCCGAACCGTTGAACCCGACGCGGATCACTCGTTCTTGCTGGATGTTGAGCGTGCTGTCGACGCGCAGCTGGCGTTCGAGGTCGGACAGGTTCGCGGGGAGTTGTAGCACGTCGTAGTACAGCGGCGCCCGGCTCGCGGTGGCGACGAACCAGTCGGCGCGGATCACCGGCAGTCGGGCGGCAGTGTTCACGCTCACGGCCCGCGCGGCGATGGTGTCGTCGAGGACGCCGTAGGGGTATTCCACGAGGATGCGGTTCCAGATGGCCGCGTCCCACTGGAACCAGCGGAGGTCGATGCGCAGCACGGTCCGGGCAGGATCGACGGCGACGGGGATGCGCACGGTCGAGTTCCAGGACAGGCTGTTCACCAGCTTCGCGAGCGCGTTGCGGTACGTTTGCAGTTCGTCGTCCGAGAGGCCGGCGTTGTGCAGGTGGGTGAGCGTGAAGTATCGCTGGAAGCGGCGGGCGCGGCGGTCGTGCGTGTCCAGGTCGGCGAGGACCGCGGCGTGAACCTCGGCCGGCGTGATGGGTGCCCGCGCCACGAGGCTCGCTCCGGGGGCGCCGGCCTGAATCCACGCGCGGACCGCGACGAGGTCGGCGTCCGACGGCCGCGGCTGCTCGTCGGGCGGGGGCATGGTGCCGTCGGCCATCCGCTTGTACAGCCGCGACTCGTCGGGGCTGCCGGGGACGACCTTCTTGCGGCCGACGAGCTTACCCAGGTCAGCGACGTAGTTCAGCCCGCCTTCGACGGCCCCGTCCTGGCCGTGGCAGCGGACGCAATGCGTCTTGAGCACCGCCCGCGCCTTGTCGGCCAGCGGCTCCTGCCCGACCGCGGGCGCGGCGGCGAGCAGCACGGCGACCAGCGGCAGCGACCTGACGAACATCCGGCGTCCTCCCGGGGCTCGGCGCGGGCCGCGCAACCCCCTTATAATCGATACCACAATGCGCCGACGGTTCCCACCCGTCGCGTGTCACGCGGACGTAACATGACCCACTCCCGCCGCGACTTACTCAGCTTCCCCGCCCTCGGCCTCGGGGCCGCCGCCGCGGTCCAACTGCTGGCCCGCGATGGGGTGTTGAGCGCCGCGCCGCACCACGCCCCGAAGGCGAAGCGGGCGGTGCAGATCACGCTCGTCGGCGGGCTGAGCCACCTCGACTCGTTCGACCCGAAGCCGGCGCTGGCGCGCTACCACGGCCAGGCGCTGAAGACCGACGAGCGGCCCGACGTGTTCTTCAACCAGGTCGGATTGCTGCGTCAGCCGGACTGGGCGTTCCGCCCGCGCGGCCGCAGCGGGTTGCAGGTGAGCGAGCTGTTCCCGCACATCGCCCGCCACGCCGACGAGCTGTGCGTGATCCGCTCGATGACGGCCGAAAGTGCGAACCACACGCCGGCGCTGTTCGTGCTCAACAGCGGCTTCCAGTTTAACGGCTACCCGTCGCTCGGCGGCTGGCTCAGCTACGGCCTCGGCACACTGACGGAGGAGCTCCCGGCGTTCGTGGTCCTACCGGACGGCCGTGGCGAGGCGAACGGGGCGGCGTCGAACTGGACGAGCGGATTCCTACCGGCGCAGCACCAGGGGGTCGTCTTCCGCAGCGGCGAGGTTCCGGTGAACGACCTGACCCCCGCGCGGCCGATCGACGCGGTTGCCGAGCGCGCGGCGCGGGCATTCCTGGAGGAGCTCAACGGTTCTCATCTGGAGCGCGTCGGGGCGGAGTCGGACCTGACAGCGCGGATGCGGAGCTACGAGTTGGCGGCGCGGATGCAGCGCGCCGTTCCCGCCGTCGCGGACCTGTCGCGGGAGAGCGAGCGGACGAAGTCCGCGTACGGGTTGGACCGGCCCGAGACGGCGGACTGCGGCCGGCGCTGCCTGCTAGCACGCCGGCTGCTCGAGCGCGGCGTGCGGTTCGTGCAGGTGTACAGCGGCGGCCCCATCGCCGGGAACCCGCGCACGAGCTGGGACGCGCACGAGAACGTCCGCGAGAACCACGGCGCCGAAGCCGACCGCATCGACCAGCCCGTCGCGGCGCTGCTCGCCGATCTGCGGCAGCGCGGGATGCTCGACGACACGCTCGTCCTGTTCACGACGGAGTTCGGCCGCACGCCGTTCGCGCAGGCCGCGGCCGGCACCGTCGGCCCGGGGCGCGACCACAACAAGTATGCGTTCAGCTGCTGGCTGGCGGGGGCCGGCGTGAAGGCCGGCAGCGTGTTCGGCGCGACCGACGACATCGGCTGGAAGGTGGCCGAGCACCCGGTGGCGTGGCACGACTTCCACGCCACCGTGCTGCACGTCCTGGGCATCGACCACGAGAAGCTGACGTACTACCACAACGGCATCCGCCGCCGGCTGACGAACGTCCACGGCGAGGTCGTCCGCGGGGTTTTAGCCTGAATTCGACTTGAGGAACGCGGCGACCTCCACCACCTCCGCGGCGGTCATCCGCCAGTCGGCGGCGCCGACCAGCCCCGGCAACTGCCCCGGCCGGCGGGCGCCCACGATCGCCGCCGTCACGGCCGGGTGGCGCAGCACCCACGCGATTGCCACCTCACCCGGCGACTTCCCGTGCCGCGCCCCTATCGACTTCAGCAACTCCACCAGCGCCAGGTTTCGCGTCAGCAGCGGCTCCTGGTAGTGCTTGTTCTTCTCCTTCCGCCAGTCGTCCGCGGGAAGAGCCGCGAGGCGCTCGCGGGTCATCGCCCCGGTCAGCAGGCCGCTCGCCATCGGCGAGTACGCGATGACGCCGACGTTGTGCTCCAGGCAGTACGGCAGGACGCCCGCCTCCACCTCGGGGCGGATCATCGAGTACGGCGGCTGCAACGACGTGATCGGCCCGAACGGGGCCACGCGGGCCATCTGCTCGGCGCTAAAGTTCGACACGCCGATCCAGCGCACCTTCCCCTCCGCCTTCAGCTTCACGAGCGTCTGCCAGCCCTCCTCGATGTCCTCGTCGGGCTCGGGCCAGTGGATCTGGTACAGGTCGATCACGTCCACCCGGAGGCGGCGCAAACTCGACTCACACTCGCGGCGGATGCTGTCGGCCTTCAGCGACTTGCCGATCTGTCGGTTCTGATCCCACACCCGCTCGCATTTGGTGAACACGAACGGCCGCTTCCCCGCGGGGATGTCGTCGAGCGCCTGTGCCACCACCTCCTCGGAGTGGCCGAGGCCGTAGACCGCGGCGGTGTCGATCCAGTTGATGCCGAGGTCGAGCGCCTCGCGGATCGCGGCGACGCTGTCCGCGTCGTCCTGGGCGCCCCAGCCGAACGCCCAGCCGCCGCCGCCGACGGCCCACGCCCCGAAGCCGATGGGGGTGATGTGCAGGTCCGAGTTGCCGAGCCGTCGCGTCAGCATCGCCGCCCCTCCGCTGTGCCGGCGGACGCCGGCCGCTCACGATCCTACCCTCACGGTATGCAACCCCTCGTGCTCATCAACGCCGTCGGCCTCACCCCGCGTCTGCTGGAGTTCGCCCCGCGGCTAAAGGCCGTCGCCGCCGCGGGGTGGGTGGCGAACATGCCGGAGGTGCTGCCGGCCGTCACCTGCACGGCGCAAGCGACGATCCTGACGGGAAAGCTGCCGCGCGATCACGGCGTGGTGGCGAACGGGTGGCTGTTCCGCGACACGAACGAGGTGCGTTTCTGGCAGCAGTCGAACCGGCTGATCGAGTCCGAGCCGCTGTACGCGACGGCGCGAGATCGTGCGAAGCAGCGCGGCCGGGCGTTCAAGAGCGCGAAGCTGTTCTGGTGGTTCAACCAGGGCGCCGCGGTGGACATCTCGGTCACGCCGAAGCCGTGGTACGGCGTGGACGGGAATAAGCTGTTCGGCGTGACCGGCACGCCGCCGGGCCTCGCGGAAGGGGTCGAGGCGCGCGTCGGGACGTTTCCGTTCCCGGCGTTCTGGGGGCCGATGGCGGGGAAGCCGAGCACCGACTGGATCGCCGCCGCGGCCGGGGTCGTGCTGACGGACCACGCCCCCGACCTGACGCTCGTGTATCTGCCGCACCTCGACTACGACCCGCAGCGGTTCGGCCCCGCCGGCACCGACATGCCGAAGTGTGTAAAGCAACTCGACGACGCCTGCGCCCCGCTGCTCGACGCCGCGATCCGGGTCGGGGCGAAGGTGTGGGTCGTGAGCGAGTACGGTCACTGCGACGTAAGCCGCCCCGTCTACCCGAACCGCGAGCTGCGGAAGGCGGGCACCCTCGGCGTCCGTGGAGGGCCGTTCGGCGAACAACTCGACCTGTTCACCACGCGGGCGTTCGCCGTCTGCGAACACCAACTCGCCCACGTCTACGTCAATCAACCGTCCGGTGTCGTGCCGGTGAAGGAACTCTTTTCGACGCTCCCGCGTGTGGCCCGCGTGCTGGTCGGCGATGAGCGCGCCGAGATCGGCCTCGACCACCCGCGGTCCGGCGAGGTGATCCTCCTCGCGGAGCGCGACAGCTGGTTCGCCTACCCGTTCTGGCTCGACGACCGCGTCGCCCCAGACTACGCCCGGGCGGTCGCCATCCACCACAAGCCCGGATTCGACCCGTGCGAGCTGTTCTTCGACCCCGCGCTGCGGTTCCCGAAACTGCACGCGGCGCGGCGGCTGGCGCAGAAGAAGCTCGGCTTCCGCATCGTGTTCGACGTGGTGCCGCTCGATGCTTCGATCGTCCGCGGCAGTCACGGCCTTTCCGCGGCCGACCCGCTCGACCGGCCGATCCTCGTCGGCCACGGGCCGAACCCGGGGCCGTCGGTGCCCATGACCGCGGTGCGGAACCTGGTGCTGGAGGCGCTGGGGTTGGGGGAGTGAGTCGGAGGTGACTGGGAGCGCGGCCCACCGGTTGCCACCGGTGAGCTTTCAGCCGGAGGGGGGTCAGCCGATCAGTCGCCGCAGCTCGCGGACGTGACGCGGCACCGCGACCTTCGGGTCTTCCGCCGCCTCGTACTCCAGCGCCACGTAGCCGTGGAAGTTGCCGTCCTTGAGGATGCGTACCACCCGCGACAGGTCGGCGTCCTCGCGGCGGCCGCCGGGGTACACCTCCGTCTTCACCTGCGCCACCACCCCGTACGGCACGATCGCCGCGATCTCGCGGTACGGGTCCGCCGTGCGGAAGTTGCCGGTGTCGATGTTCACCCCCAGCGCCGAGCTGCGCACCGGCCGCACCAGCTCCAGCAGGTGCTCGGCCGTGTCGGTGATGCCGCCGTGGTTCTCCAGCGCCAGCTGCACCCCCAGCCGCTCCGCGACGGGGCAGCATTCGTTCAGGCAGGCCACCACGCGGCGCTGGGCGTCGGCCAGCGTGTCGTCCTTCACCACGGTGCCGGCGAAGATGCGGACGGTCCGCGCCCCGAGGCGGGCGGCGCGGGTGGTCCAGTCCTTGACGTGCTGCACCTCGCGGGCGCGGCGGGCGTCGTCCTTCAGCGTGAACTCGCTGCGGATCGGCACCCCGGAAATCGCCCGCCGCTTCCGGGCGGCGTACTCGCGGAGCTTGTCGAGGTAGGCGTCCGTGGTGTCGGCGAAGAAGTACGACGTCAGCTCGACCGCGTCGAGCGGCAGGTCGGCGGCGATGTCGATGAAGTCGAACAGGGTCATCGTCCCCGTCTTCACGTCGAGGAACTGCCGGTAGCTGTACGCGGCGAGGCTCAGCTTCAGGTCAGCGGTCGGGCCGGGGCGGCGTATGGGGTCGATGGCGGCGGCGAGGCCGGGAGTCGCGGCGGCGACGGCGGACGAGCGGAGGAAGTCGCGGCGGGTGAGCATGGGGAGGGCTCCGGTCGGGTTCGGTGCAGTCTACCGCCGCGCGGCGTCGGCCGCGAGCGCCTTCACGCGCGCCTCCACGACCGTCATCACACGGTTCCAGCCGTGCTTGTCGTTCTTCACGTCGTCGAACAGTACGGGCGGGCCGACGCGGATCGTGATCCGCCGCGGCCGCGGGAACCGCACCCCCGCCGGCATGGCGTCGAACGTCCCGCTAATGTGGCACGGCACGATCGGCACCGACGTGCCCGCCACCACCATGCCGACGCCCCCCTTGAACGGCGTCAGGTTGCCGTCGCGGGTGCGGCCGCCCTCGGGGAACACGACGTAGCCGCAGGGCGTGTTCACCAGCTTTTCGCGCAGCTCCTTCAGCGCCTGCGGCGTCCGCTTCTTCCGCCAGATCGGCAGGGCGTTGATGAACCCCGCGGCGAACGCCGTGGTCCAGGCGCTCTCGAAGAATGTGTCTCCGGCCGCGAGCGCGAACGTCTTCGCCCGCAGCCCCATCCGCAGCGGCGCCACCAGCGCCAGGGCGTCGAGGTGGCTCGAATGGTTCGAGCAGAGTACGAACGGGAACGTCGTCGGCAGGTTCTCTTTGCCGATGATCTGCAGCCGGTGCCACAGCGAGAAGTAGGTGCGTGCCAGCAGCGCCCAGCCGGTGTGGACGGCCGTCAGGAACGGCCCGCTCTCGCGCCGGACGCTGCACAGTCGCTCCCACACCTTGAGGCCGAGGTCCTCGGCGGGGCGGAGGGTGAAATCGTCCATCGAGGCGGTCGCGGAGCGCGGGGTGCGGAATACGGGAGTACGGACACGGGTCATGCGGTCGCTCGCCGGGTTCGTGGCTTTGTATGCCGCGGTCCGAAATCCGCATTCCGGAATCCGCGTCAGCCCGTGAAAATGCGAAACGGAGCGCCGACATTGAGGCCGCCGAAGAAGCTCATCCCGTGGTAGGCCACCGGGGCGACAAGGATGAGGCTGTCGAACCGGTCGAGGACACCCCCGTGACCGGGGATGACGTTGTCTAGCGTCTCGACCCCGGTGTCGCGCTTGATCGACGCCAGCATCAGGTCGCCGAGCTGAGCCGCGACGGCGAGCAGGACTCCCAGCGTCAGGAGCGGGAGTGGGTGCTCCAGATCGGTGCCGGCGAACACCAGCGGGCCGACCGAGTAGACGAGGAGCAGCACCACGACCGCCCCCGCCACCGAGCCGGCGACGGTGCGGTCCGGTGTCGTGTGCGGGGCGAGTTGCCGACCGCGGACCGTTTTGCCGACTACATATCGCGCCACGTCCCAGAAGCCGACGGCCACCAGCACCAGCGCCAGTTTCGGCCGGTAGTTGGGGTCGTTCGCCAGGTAGCTGAGGTGGCCGAGGCAGCTGCCGAACAGCGCGAACGCCACGATGCCGAGGGCCGTCCGCTGGAGGTAGCCCTTCGGCCGGTCCTGGGCGGCGGCAAACCCGGCGACGCAGGCGATCGTGAGCGGGAACGCGGCCGCGAACAGGCCCGGGTAGTTGTCGAGCGCCGCGAACTGGATCACCGCCATGCCGAGGAGCACGACGTAGCAGATGAGCTTTTCCCGGAACAGACCCGTGACGCGGGCGAAGTCGCGGAAGCACAGCGCGCTGAGGGCCGCGGCCCCGACGATGACCCACACCGCGCCGAGGAGCACGGGCGCGGCCATCGCCGGCACCACCATCAACCACCCGCGGGCGCGGCGGCGGGCGTCGTGCCGCGTCTGGGTGGTGATCCGCTTCCGGGCGACGCGCAGGAACACGGGGCCGAGCACGAGCGGCACGAGGGCGAGGCCGAGGAGGATGAGCGTGGCGGGGTGGGTGAACGCGCTGAGCGGATTGATGAGGCGGTCGCGGGCGGCGTCCGTCACGGGGCACCCGGGCACGCGGGGGGCGGTTCGCAGGGGGAATGCTACCGTAACGCGGCGCAACGACCACCCGCCCGCGGGGTGCGGCCCGGCCCGCCCGCCGGTATGATTCCCCCGCCCCCATCCCCCGGAGGTCCCATGCCCACCCCGCGTTCCTTCCGCCCCGCGGCCCTCGGCCTCGCCGCGGCCGCGGCGGTCGTCCTCGCCGGCACGGCCCCAGCGCGCTACGCCCGCGTCGAGACCGAGAAGGTACCGGTCGAGCGGATCGTGTCCAACCTCGAAGCCCAGGTGAAGGAGAACCCGAAGGACGCGAACGCCGTGCTGAACCTGGCCCGGGCGCACGCCATGGCCTTCACCAAGCGGGCCGACGCCCTGGAGGTCCGCAAGGACGGCCGGAACGGCGGGCTGTGGTTCGGGTACGAGCCACCGTACGTCCCGTTCGGGTCGGTTCAGAAGAGCAAGGGCGCCGCCGAGGAGGCGGCCGCGCAGGCTCACCTGACGAAGTCGCTCGCCCTGTACGAGAAGGCGGTGGCGCTCGCCCCGGGCAACCCGGTCGCGACGCTGGGGAGGGCGTGGGTGATCGAGCAGTCCGGCGACAAGGCGAAGGCGGTCGAGGCTTACCGGGCGCTGGTCCGCGAGGGGTGGGCGAAGGACAAGGACCTGACGGCGCTCGGCCTCGGCGGCCACACCGTCACCGCGGAGGCCGCCGGCTACCTCGTGCCGCTGCTGGATGCGACGAAGGACGCCACCGAGATCGCCGAGCTGAAGACGAAGGTCGCGACGCTGAAGAAGCTGCCGCGGCCGGTCACGCCGATCGCGGTGCCACTCCGCGACGGGACGAGCGCCGCCGACCTGGAGGATTCGCAGGCCGCGGTCCGGTTCGACGCCGACGGGTCGGGGATCAAGAAGCGGTGGACGTGGATCACGAAGGACGCCGCGTGGCTCGTCTACGACCCGTCCGGCCGCGGCGAGGTCGATTCGGCGTTGCAGTTCTTCGGCAGCGTCACCTTCTGGATGTTCTGGGAACACGGTTATGCCGCGCTGTCGGCGCTCGACGACGATCGCGACGGCCGCCTGACCGGCGTCGAGCTGCGCGGCCTGGCCCTGTGGCGCGACACCAACGGCAACGGCGTCGCCGACGCCGGCGAGGTGCAGTCGATCGCGGACGTCGGCATCGTGGCGGTGTCGTGCCGATACGAGCGCGACGAGTCGCATCCCGACCGGATCGCGTACAGCCGGGCCGGCGTCACCTTCCGCGACGGGCGCACCCGGCCGACGTTCGACCTGGTGCTGAAGCCGCGGTAGCCACGTACCCGAAAGCCCGGGGACGGCCGTCCCCGGGCTTCCTCACCTCTGCTACAATACCGGTCCCCGGGGCCGGAAGCTCAACGGTCGAGCAGTCCGCTCATAACGGATTGGAAGTGGGTTCGACTCCCACACGGCCCACCTCACCAAATACACTACCCCCACCCGCCCCGCCGCCTTTCCTCCGAGTGGTGCCCATGCGGTTCCCCCTCGCCGCCGGCTTCCTGGTGCTCGCCGCCGCCCCCGCCGCGGCCGACCCGGTCGATTTCGCGCGCGACATCCGCCCGATCCTGGCCGACCAGTGCTACGCCTGCCACGGCCCTGACGAGAAGGCCCGCAAGGCCGACCTCCGCCTCGACGTCCGCGACGACGCGGTAAAGGCCGGCGCCCTCGCCCCCGGCAAGGCCGACGCCAGCGAACTGCTGAAGCGAATCACGTCCGCCGAGCCGACCGAGAAAATGCCGCCGGCCAGCGCCAAGAAGCCGCCTCTGACGGCCCAGCAGATCGACCTGCTCCGCCGCTGGGTGAACGAGGGGGCGAAGTACGGCGAACACTGGTCGTTCGCCAAGCTGACGCGCCCGCCCGTGCCCGACGCCGCGGGGGGCCACCCGATCGACCGGTTCGTCCGCGCCCGGCTGGCGAAGGAGAAGCTGACGCCCGCCGCGCCCGCCGCCAAGGCGACGCTCGTCCGCCGGCTGACGCTCGACCTGACCGGCCTGCCGCCGACACCGGAGGAGATGCGGGCGTTCGTCGCCGACGCGACCCCCGACGCCTACGAGAAGCTGGTCGCGCGGCTGCTGGCGTCGTCGCACTACGGCGAGCGGATGGCGGTGTTCTGGCTCGACCTCGTCCGCTACGCCGACACCATCGGCTACCACAGCGACAACCCGATGAACGTGTCGCCCTACCGCGACTACGTCATCCGGTCGTTCAACCGCAACCTGCGGTTCAACCAGTTCACCATCGAGCAGTTGGCCGGCGACCTGCTGCCGACCCCGACGCTGGAGCAACTGGTGGCGACGGCGTACAACCGGCTGCTGCAAACCACCGAGGAAGGCGGGGCGCAGGCCCGCGAGTACGAGGCGAAGTACGCCGCCGACCGCGTGCGGAACTTCGGCCAGGTGTGGCTCGGCGGCACGAT
>Ga0190275_10002531_pt1 | contig 13116 bp, 15 predicted proteins | sample Popmic550T_FD_133745 | JGI IMG/M metagenome (GOLD analysis project Ga0190275, IMG submission 133745) | Populus adjacent soil microbial communities from riparian zone of Yellowstone River, Montana, USA - 550 T | ecosystem: Environmental > Terrestrial > Soil > Riparian zone > Trees stand | place... | reverse complement strand
TAGTATGTAGGTTCAATCCTATCCGGATCAGAATGTAGGGGGTAGTTTAATGGCAGAACAATTGCCTGAAAAGCAATAGACGAGGGTTCGATTCTCTCCCTTCTCATTCCTTTTTAATGTTATTTAGTTATTAGTGTTATTATTCGACGTGTGGCAGAATGGTTAATGCGTCACTCTTGAAAAGTGAAGCCTTTTAGGCATCGTGGGTTCAAATCCCACCACGTCCTGGTTAAATGTTAAGTATAGTTGGTGTTTAGTGCTGGTAAGGTTTTGTTTTATTAATTTCATTTATAGGTTAGGGAGTAGTTCAATAGGTAGAACGTCTATTTTGGGTGTAGAAAGTTAAGGGTTCAAATCCCTTCTCCCTGATAAGCCTATATGATGGAATTGGTAGACATGGAGAACTCAAAATTCTTTATTATTTTAATATGAGGGTTCAAGTCCCTCTATAGGCAGGAGCAGGGTTTTTAATTTTTAATACTTTTTATCTTTTTATTATCTTAAAAATCCTATGTGGCGGAATGGTAGACGCGAAGGACTTAAAATCCTTTATCATAATTTTGATGTGTGGGTTCAAGTCCCACCATAGGTAGTCTCGCTAGTTTAATGGTAGAACCTTTGACTGTTAATCAAATGATGAGGGTTCGATTCCCTCGCGAGACTGACTGAGCTGAGTAGCATAAATGGCTATTGCTTTTGTTTGCAAAACAAAATGTGAGGGTTCAAGTCCCTCCTCAGCTTGGGGCGCATCGTGGTGGAATGGTAGACACATTAAGTTTAGACCTTAAATTTTGAGGGTTCAAGTCCCTCCGATGCCAAGGAGTCGTCTAATTGGTAGGACGTTAGTCTTTGACACTAAAAATAAAGGTTCGATTCCTTTCTCCTGTAGTGTAGTGTATTGTTAGTTATTGAATTATGGGGGGGTGGTAATAGTTTAAGAGGTTAGAATGTCATATTGTGACTGTGAAGATGTGGGTTCAAGTCCCATTTACCACCCAACCATAAAGAGATGATTAATGATAATTACATATATCTTATTTTATAAATATTTTTATTTGTTGTTATAATCTTAATTTATTTGTTATATTATTGTGTTTATTTTGTATTTAAAAACTATAGATTTTTTAGTTACTATTATCAAATCGCTCGAGTTAGTAAGTTTTATTATAAAAAAAAAATGAAATTTAATTTTAAGTTTAGTCTAAATATGTATAAGTGTATGAGTAAAATGTTAAATGTTATAAAAATAAAGAAGTATAGTTTATTTTCTTGGAAGTGTGATAAAAATTTATCTAGGAGCGGATTACAGTGTTTAATTTTTTTTTTTAAATCATTAATAATAAATAGTGACATAAACTTAAATTATAAATAAAATGAAAAAAATATCAAGTAAATTTAAAAGTAAACCAAGTTATGATTTATATGTGCAATTATGGTATATTTTAAAAATATATTTTATTCGTATAAATATATTAATATATTTTAAATATTATAATTGAAATGTTTCTAATATACATATAATAAAAGAATTAAATATATTAAAAATTTTATATGAATATGATTATAAAGTGTTTAAAACGTTATTATTTTTATATTGAGATTTAGAAAATTATTTAGAAGGTCAGGATCATGTAAAGAATAGTTTAATTTTAGATATAGAAAATTTAAATTTTTCATGTATAAAATTTAAGAATAAAATAAAAATGAATGTTGAATTTTTAGATAAAATAAAAATTAAAAAACCAATAAATTTATGGACTAATTTAGAAGATTTAGGAATGTTTAAAGAAATACTAAAATATGAAATATATTCAAAGATTTATAGGTTAGATACAACATTTAAAAATGAAAATTATATATCAATATATAAGTTATATAAAAGTTATAATGATTTATTTAGTGAAGAAGAGTTTGCAATTTTGTTAAAATTTAATAAAATAATAGAAGAATCATATTATCAACAATTTTTAGAAAAATTATATAAAGAATGAAATTTAGAGCTTACTATAGATTTAACAAAGAAATATAAAATGAAGATTCAAGATTTAGATTTAGAATTAAATAAATTGTTAGAAAGTATAGCGAATGAAAAAAAAAAAAATGAATAAATGTTCATTTTAATTAAATATAAAAAAGTATTAAGAGAAAGTAAAAGTGAAAATTAAATGATCCAGTTTGCAGCTATTTTATTATTGATTCTAATTTTGTACTTGAGATCTAAAAAGTAAAAAGTATTAAAGGAGATATTAAGAAAGGTATAATATGCTAAAATGTACTCTTATAGAGATTTTACAAATATGAAATCAAAAGAAGGGAAAATGTTTTCTGGTAATGTAATATGAGCTGGAGTGAATTGATTAAATAAGTTAATACAAATAAATAAAATGTTAGATCTTATATTATTAAATAAGCAGAAGTTAGAAATAACAACAATAAAACTAAATAATTTTTATTTAATTAAAATGATATTTAATAAAATTAGTATGTATTTTTGTAAACAAAATAAACTCAAGTAGAAGAAAAAAAACATCATGAAATCAATATTTTTTATTTCAATGACATCAGCAGCAAAATTTATAGGAGCAGGTTTAGCGACTATTGGATGTGCAGGAGCAGGAGCAGGTATTGGTATAGTATTTGGAGCATTGGTATTAGGTATAAGTAGAAATCCTTTACAAGAACCTAAATTATTTCAATTAACATTATTGGGATTTGCATTGTGTGAAGCAATGGGTCTATTATCAATAATGATGGCTTTTTTAATATTATATAGTTAAAACAAAATGGCTAATAAAAAAAATATTTTTAAGGCCGCAACGGGGTTCATAGGTTTAACTATTATTATTATTATTATAAATATGATTGATTTTGCAGTAATATATTCAATATTTCTGTATTTTCAATTTTTATTAGCACCATTTATGACAGGTATAGGCTATTTATTTTATATAGCAAGATTATCAATACCTTATATTTTTATGTATTTTTTAATATGTGTATTTTTTAATATACAAACATATAGAAGGAATTCTACTATAAAATTTTTGAAATATACAATAGATGTGAATGCAGTAAAAAAATTAAAATTATATATATATATACGCCAATATAATTATGTATTTATTATAGCTTTTAATTTAGCTTTGTTATTTATAGTTTATTATGCATATATAAATAATAAATATTTTTATTTATTATTTATATTTTTATTTTATTTATTTATTTGAATTATAATAAAAGTTAAACAATGGTTATTTAAAAATGAAAATCTACAATATAAAAAGGTTCATATGTTAGTAAATTTAGTATTAGTTGTTTTAGTAGGTACATATATAAGTATGGCTTTAGATGATTTACATATATCAAATGTAAAATTATATGGATTTGAAAATTTTTGAAAATTAATTGATAATAAATTTTTTATAAAAATGCCTTCAAAAGATTTTAATTGACATCGTTTGTTTAATTGATCTAAACAGGTGTCTACTGATCGTTATATGTATGCTTTTAAAAAAGGTTTAATAAAAGTAGAAAATTTTGATAAAACAATAAATACAACAGTGAAACAAAAAATGAGTTTAGATTTAAATTTAAAAGAAAAAGCATTATTACCTTTAGATAGTCAAAATGACGATTTTAATTTAAATCAAAATAAAAGTATTTCTGATTATTTAAATAAAGTGCATAATAGTGATGATAATTTAAGTAAGTTTTCGAATACAATGTATCAAAAATTTAAAAAAGTTTTTTTACTTCAATTACAAATTAAGCCATCTATATTTATACCAACACCAGAAATAAATGAGCGTCATAAATTATTTAGTTGATTGAAAAATCCTAATAATATTATAGATTTATCTGATTTATATTTGTCTACAAATACAGATGATCCTTTATATAATAATTATTTAGATTTGGTTGAAAAAAAATTCAATAATTTAACAACAAAAAAAGTTTTTTTAATTACATTAAATAAGAATTATGTTAATTTTAAAGATTTCACGTTTTATGCAGATTTTGAAAATTCATTTAAAAAAAATTATGCATTATTTTTAAATTCAGAAAGAAATAATATAGATTTAAAAAATAACAGTACATTAAATTTTGAGTATTATAATAGCGATTTGTATTTAAATTATAATTTTAATGATTTATTACAAAAAATTAAAAGCGAAATATATATAATATTTAAAGAAAATAAAAGAGCTTTATCTTTATTTATAAAGAAATTTAAAAGCTTGTATAGTATAAAAACATTTAAATTTTCTTTTAAAAAAGATGTATTAACAGAAAGTGATAATGAGTTAATATCTGAGTTAAAGCCTAAAGTAAAGAAATTAATAAAGATCCCTGATTTTAAAAAGCTACAAGTATGAAAAACATTTAAGTTAAATTATAAAGAAATATTGTATAATCATACAAAAGAATTGAGGATATCAAAACTATCAAAACCAATTGTATCATCATCATCAGAAAAATGATTATATAATAATAAATTTACAATAGCAAAAGAGCCTCTAAATGAGATTTTTTTTGTGGTCGAAGATGATATAGCTTATTGTTTAACAGATTATAATAAATTGACGCAAGTAGAAAATTTAGTTTTTGGTGATGTTTTTAATGAATATGATTCTTTATCTGAATATATTTCTTATTATTTAGAAAATATTAAAGGTCGATCAAAAGCTATAGAATTAATATCAAAAAAAAAATTTAAAAGAATTTTTATTAATGAAGTGGAAAAATCTATTATTGAATTACAACATAAAAGAGTTCATGTACCTATGTTTAATAGTATGTACCATGAAATTTTATTGCAAAATTCAAATGAAAAATTTAAATATATATTAGAAAATTTTGAAATATCAAGAGATTTATTGACGATTAGTAGATCATTTATGACTTTTGATATGTGGTGTACTGTAATGCAAAAATTATTAAATTTAAATTTAAATTCGTTTTATTTGAAAAATTTAACAGATTTTACAGAATTTTGTAAAAGTGATGCGATTGATGACTTACAATTTAATTTTAGTTTAGCTTTTGATTTACTTCAAAATAAATATGATTTAACTAAATTGCAAATGATACCTGATTTAGAAGGTCTTCCAAGTACTTTTTATGAATATACTGTAAAATATAATGCTCATATGGATAGATATTATTGATATGAAGAGCAGGAAGCACTTATTGATTGAATTTATGAAATATCTTATTATTCATTAGTTAATATAATGGATACTGTAAAAGAGGTTAAGAATAAAGAAAATGATTTTTTATATGATATGGTAAATATGTATTTACGAGAGCCTAAATATAAATGAATAGCTGAATCATTCGATTCAAAAATCGATGTAAAACCAACAGCACAATTAATATTATTAAATAAAAAACTAGATTATTTAAATGAAATAGAGTATATAAATCAACAACATAAAACAATGGCATTGGGTTCACGAACAAATTTTAATTATATAAAATTAGTTGATACAAAATTTTTAATGAATTTTGATGATATAAATAATTTTAAAGAGTTAGATTTAAAATTAGGTAAAGATTTAAATTTTTTAAAAAATTATTTTGAATGAAAATATTATCAAATGGTAAAGTCTTATCCATTGTTGACAGAAGATTTTTTTACATTGCATCATTCAGATATGCATAATAATGAATTTGAATTATTTCTTCAAATGTATACACAGGAGCAAAATAAATTTAATTTAGATGTAGGTGTTGTGGGTGGAGTAGGTGTAGCTTTAAATCATTTCGTATATTTTGAGAAATGAATTTTTGATGACTTTTTTGAAATTGAAAATTTGAAAAAGTTGGATTTTTTTATGGAAGAATTAGATAGTAAAATGCATATGGGTTATGATAATTTAATTGAAACAGAGGAATTTGATATTTGATTAACAGAGGAAAAATTCAAACTTTATGATGAATTCCAATATGTTATAAATATTTATAAAATGAATTTACAAGGTGCAAATTATAATATAGTAAATAAAATGCTTGCTAATATGTCTACAACACAAGATATTGAAATTGAAAATGATTTTGAGAAATTGAAATTTAATGATCTTCTTGTAGAATTAGAAAAAGTGAAATGTATAGAGCTGCAATATATGGAATTAGAAAATTTACCTATATTTAATTGATATACTTATGCTTATATTGATGAAAACATGGATTTATTAATGAAAACAAAACCTGACATTCTTTTAAGAAAACTAGAATTATTAGAGATTCAAATAAAAAATGAGGAATTGAAATTAGCTGAAATTAAAAAAGTGACTAAATTATATGGTAAAAAATTTATAAAACATGCAATGGAAAAACCTGAAACTAAAAGATATTTGGAAAAAAATTGAGATGATTATAATTATTTATCTAATAAATCAGATAAAGTAATGCGTGATTGATATAAAAATGGTAAAAAACGATAAAAATGTAATATTAAAACCTTATAGCCCTTGTGGTGGCCGTAAGTATCGTATAGTAAGGAAATTATATAAACCTTTAGTTATATTGTTCCCTTCTAGTATTTGTAATCAATATTTTACAGACAAGAATAAAATACGTTTTATAAAGCAAGTTTTTAGATGGTTTTATAAAGGTACTAGTGGATTTAAGGTAGAACCTTTTTTAAAGCATGGAATGTTTAAGTGTCAAATAGTAAATGGTGATATAATACATGTAACTTGTCAAACTCAAAAAGCAGGTTGGAAAAAACTTTTATCTAGATTAAATTATCAAATAGTAGATTATAAAATACTAAGAAGACGTAAATATTGTTTAGCATTTACATTTTTATTCACTGATTTATACAGTAGTGATAAAAATATATTCTTAGATATAACATGCACTGAAACGGATTGTTTTAATATATTTATTATAACAAACTCCTGTTATATCGATGATTTTATGCAAATGTTGTACTACTTTAATGTCAGTATTGATATTTAATAATTACTATAAAAAATAAAATTAAACATGTATTTATATATTATATTTTCAAGTTTGATATCCAGCTTGTGAATAGGCTTATTTGGTAAATACTTAGGTAGACAAGCAGCTGTTTACAGCGCTTTATTGACTTTATTAATATCATTATTTTTTGCGATAATTATTTTACAAGAAATCTTGTTAAATAAAAATATAGTTGTCATAAATTTATATAATTTATTTATTATAAATGATATAAAATTAGATATAGGGTTTTTATTTGATCAACTAACTGCTATAATGTTATTTGTTGTATTAGGTATTTCATCTTTAGTACATATATTTACAGCAGGTTATATGGGTCATGATCCTTTTATAGTTCGTTTTTATACATTTTTAGGTTTGTTTACATTTTTTATGATTATATTAGTACTGCAGATAATTTTTTACAATTATTTGTAGGATGGGAAGGTGTAGGTGTATGTTCTTATTTACTTATTAATTTTTGATATACTAGAATAGTAGCAAATAAAGCAGCGATTAAAGCTATGTTAATGAATAGAATAGCAGATGTTTTTTTTATTTTTGCGATAATATTATTATTATATTATTTTAAAACATTAAATTATATATTAATATTTAGTCTTGCAGATTATATTGAAAATTACACAGTTTTTTTTATTTTTATTGATATTAGAGTTATAGATTTAATTTTGTTTTTTTTATTTTTAGGTGCAATAGGTAAGTCTGCTCAGATAGGTTTACATACTTGGTTACCTGATGCAATGGAAGGTCCAACACCTGTTTCAGCATTACTACATGCAGCTACAATGGTTACTGCTGGTGTATTTTTATTGATTAGATGTTCTTTTTTATTTGAAAAATCGGATTCAATATTATTTTTAATAATTATTTTTGGTTCAATCACAGCTTTATTTTCAGCTTTTGTAGCTACATTTCAATATGATATAAAAAAAATTATTGCATATAGCACATGTAGCCAGTTAGGTTACATGTTCTTTTGTAGTGGACTATCAAATTATAATATTACATTGTTTCATTTATTTAATCATGCGTTTTTTAAAGCATTATTATTTTTAGGTGCAGGAAGTATTATTAGTAGTTTAATGGATGAACAAGATATGAGAAGAATGGGTTCTTTAGTTTATAAATTACCATTTACTTATATATCTATTTTGATAGGGTCTTTGGCTATTTTAGGATTCCCTTTTTTAACGGGTTTCTATTCTAAAGATTTATTATTAGAAACAACTTTTATAAGTTACTCTTTGGATTCCCTTTTTATATATATTATGGGTGTCTTAACAGCCTTTTTTACAGCTATGTATTCATTTAAATTAATATTTTTTGTATTTTTTGTAAAAACTAATATATTCAATAAATTTGGTAGTATTCAAGAAAATAATTATTATATATTAATACCATTATTTGTTTTATCAATTTTATCTATTTTTATAGGTTATTGATTTTCAGATATTTTTGTAGGAATAGGTAGTATTTATTTTAACGATGTTATTTTTATAAATTATGAGCATTTTAATAATATAGAAGCGGAATTTTTAAGTCCTTTTATAAAAAATATGCCTTTAATATTAACTTTTTTAGGTATGTTTTTTGGTTATTATTTTTTTTATTCTTTTAATATTAAAAGTAAAAGAGATGTTAATTTATTTGTATTTAAGACACAAATTTATGAATTTTTTTTTAATGCAGGTTTTTTTAATTTTATATATAATTCTATTTATATAATTGCATTACAGATATTGTATAAAATTAATGTTAAACAAATAGAAAAAGGCTTTTTTGAAGTTTTCGGACCTGTAGGTTTTTACTTATTTTTTAGGAAATTAAGTTATAAAGCTAGATTGTTAAGTCCTTACTATATAAATATAATATTATTATTAGTATATTTGAATTTAATAATTATTATATATTTTTTATTATTATATAATATCATAGTAATAAAAAATATATATTTTTTGTTATTATTATATTATATAATATCATAGAAAGCAATTAGAATTTGGGAGATCTAAAATTTAATGAATTTTAAGGATCCAGTTAGTACTTTTGCTTATAATTTAATATCATTGCATCATGATATTATGTGATATATAATAATAATACTAACATTAGTATATTGATCTTTATATAAAATTATAAAAGAATATTCTTGGAGTTATTTTAATAAACAAGAAGGATTCTTGTTATTATTAAATAGTACTTTTTTTTTTAAAATTCAAAGATTTATATTTTATCTTTGATTAAATTTTTTTGTATTAAATATATTATTTTTTTTTATAAAAATATTTTATTGATTAGCTGAAAAATTGGATACTTTATTTTTAAAAGCAAAAAAAACAGCATTTCATAAAGCGTATGTAAAATTTATTATATTTGTATTAGGTCGAAATTATTTTATAGGATTTCATTGAGATTATGAAAATTATTTACGAAATTTAAGTTTGGATGCTTTTGATGCAGTAATTCTAGACCGCTTTTTTTCCCATTATTTATATAATACAACATCAAATGCATTATTATTAAATGAAGGTTTTGATAATGTCTTATCTACATTAAATTTTAGACATAGTATAAATTTAGAGTATGTATTTGGAATGTTTCCTACTATAATAATAGGTTTTATTATAGTACCATCTATGTATTTATTATATTCTAATGAAACTGATATTAATCCTTGTTTAACAGTAAAAGTAGTTGGTCATCAATGATATTGAAGTTATGAAGGCCAGAATGTACATTATATAAATGATTCTAATGATGTAATTAATTTAAGTTTTAATTTTGATAGTGTTATTATAAATGAAACTGATTTAGTAGAAGGTGGTTTAAGATTATTAGAAACGGATACATCTTTAGTTTTACCTTATAATGTAGTTGTTCGTTTTTTAATAACATCATCAGATGTGTTACATGCGTGAGCTTTACCAGAATTAGGTATAAAAGTAGATGCAGTACCAGGTCGTTTAAATCAAATTGTTACAATAGCTAATAATTTAGGTATTTTTTATGGTCAATGTTCTGAATTATGTGGTGTTTCACATGGTTTTATGCCAATTAAGGTTAATGTTATATCTTTATCTGATTATTATAATTTAGTATTAAATAAATAAAAATTAATGAAATCACCTCTTGAGCAATTTGATATAGTTAATGTTAAATCATTTAACACCACATTAGTTGATATTTCATTAAATAATATATTGATACCTTTTTTATTATTGTTAGGTATTATTGCTTTATATTTATTTGTTTTTAATAATAGATTTAATTTGATACCTTTTTATGTACAAAATATAATTGAAAAAGAATTTATATTTATTATAGGGTTAATAAAACAACAAGCGCATAATTATGGATTATTCTGATTTACTTTGATATTTAGTTTATTTAATTTTGTTCTTTTTTGTATTTATTAAGTCTTTTACCTTTTGGTATAGCTTTAACAAGTCATTTAATTTTGATATTTTTATTATCTAGCGTATATGTATCTCTATATTCATTATTGGATTATTAAGATTTAATTTAAAATTTTTACATATATTTATACCTCAATGCCCATTTGTATTATTACCAGTATTAATACCTATTGAAATATTTTCTTATTTAATACGTTTATTTAGTTTATCTATAAGATTAGCCGCTAATATATTAGCTGGTCATACATTAGTTCATATTATAGTAAGTTTCATATTAAATTTAACAAAAACTGATTTAATTTTATCAATTTTATTTTTAATACCATTATTTTTAATATTAACATTAGAATTTGGTGTAGCTTTACTACAAGCTTATGTCTTTACAGTTTTAGTATGTATTTATTTATCTGATACAGAGCATTTACCAAGCCATTAAATGAAAGCGAGATATCCTAAACATATGTTTCATGTATTAGAACCTAGTTTATGACCTTTTTTTTCAGCATTTGGTTTGTTTTTTTTTGTAACAGGTATTGCATTTTGTATGCATTATGTTGTTACTGGTTATTATATATTAATTATAGGCTTATTAATATTAATAATAACATCTATATTTTGATTTTTAGATATATCTAGAGAAGCTGTTGTAAAAGGTTATCATACAAAAATAGTAAGACAAGGTTTAAAATTAGGTTTTTTATTTTTTATAATTTCTGAAATTATGTTATTTTTTGGTTTTTTTTGAGCATTTTTTCATTCAGCTTTAAGTCCTTCAATTGAGGTAGGTACACTTTGACCTCCAGTAGGATTAAATGTTATACCAGTTTTTGAATTCCCATTATTTAATACTTTTATTTTAATTATATCAGGTTTTAGTGTTACTTGAGTACATAGAGCAGTCAGTCTTGGTTCTTTTAAAAATTCAATAGATGGATTTATGATTACCATTTTTTTAGGTTTATTTTTTGTATTCTTACAAGGATTAGAATATTATGAATCTACATTTAATTTTCAAGATGGAGTATATTCTTCAGCATTTTTTATGTTAACGGGTCTACATGGTTGCCATGTAATTGTTGGGATATGTTTTTTGTTTGTATGTTTTATATCATTATTATCGAATCATTATTTAACAGATCATTATTTAAGATTCGTCTTTGCTATATGATATTGACATTTTGTTGATATTGTTTGAATTATATTATTTATAAGTGTATATTGTTGAGGTAGTTGGTAAATTAAATGGCACAAGTAGATTTTGTTAATTATTTTTCTATTTTATTTTGATTTTATATTATATTTGTAATTTATTATTTAATAAATTATAGTTTATTATTACCATCAATTTATAGCACATTAAAAGTTCGAACAAATATATACATATCTTATTTTATAAAAATTAAATCAAAGGTGCAAAATACTATTAAGGGATTTAATACTTTTTTTTATATTAAAAAAATTTTCTCTGTATTATTTTTTTTATTAAAAAAGAGTATTTATATTGTATAAAATGATTTCGTATATTATTTTTTTGATAAATTTGTTTGATATTTATATAACATTTAGCGACTTTCAATGTTTCTTTATAGATAAAAATTTTATTAAAGATGTTTTAGATTTTATAGTAATTATAAAGTATGCATTGTATGTATTTTATAAATATATAATTATAAAATTACATTATTATTATTTAATGATTTACACAATTTTTGTATTACCTCATGTACCTTTTTTATTATTTATATTAAAAAATTTTTATGTTATAAAAAAAACAGTTGTATGATATATTCGTTATATAAAGTTAATGTCAAAAAAACGTAAATGATGAAAACTTTATTATAAATTTCATAGAATTCATTATTTTAAAGTTTTATTTTATATTTTATTTATAGGCCTTTTCATCTTAATGTGAAGAAGAAGACAAACTTATTTAAAGCGCAGTTTTATAATTAGATTATTGTTGTTTTATTTTTTAGCTATATATTTATCTGATTTTTTTGTTGTTTTATTTGATTACAGCATAATAGGATATTTTTTAGCTTTATTTATATCTTTTTTAATGGTGTATATTACATTAAATTAATTTGTTGTATATTACTATTATAAATTCATGGATTGTTGTAAATTTTTATAGCAATTTACAATATGGAATATTATAAATTTTTATCCCTGCACACTATTAATTATCTTATTAAATGTTTTTTTCAAGAAAATTTTTTAATAATATAGGAATAGTTGAAAGTGTAGGGGATGGTATCGTAAATATTTTGGGTTTGCAAAATGTTGCAAATGGTGAAATGGTTGAAATTTGTATTTTAACTAATTTACAAGGTGTACAAACTCAAAAAGCATTGGTATTAAATCTAGGACCTAGATGAGTAAGTGCAGTTTGTTTATCTTCAGATTTTTTAATTAAACCTGGACATTTGTAACATTAACAAATGAATTGATGAGTATACCTGTAGGAGATGCTTTATTAGGAAGAGTTGTTAACCCTTTGGGTGAACCTTTAGATGATAAAGGTTCTATTGCATCAGAAAGTAGAAATAATGCTGAAACAAGAGCACCATCAATTATTGCAAGATCATCTGTTAATACTCCTTTAGAAACAGGTATTAAAGTTGTGGATAGTTTAGTACCTATAGGACATGGACAGAGGGAATTGATAATTGGTGATTCAAAAACAGGTAAAACAGCTATAGCTATTGAT
>Ga0190275_10002530_pt1 | contig 13123 bp, 12 predicted proteins | sample Popmic550T_FD_133745 | JGI IMG/M metagenome (GOLD analysis project Ga0190275, IMG submission 133745) | Populus adjacent soil microbial communities from riparian zone of Yellowstone River, Montana, USA - 550 T | ecosystem: Environmental > Terrestrial > Soil > Riparian zone > Trees stand | place... | reverse complement strand
CTCCTGCGTGCCCGCCACATCCACGTGGTGGACGATGCCCGGCACATCCCACTCGAAGTCGCCCGCCGCCGCCACCGCGGGCGCCAGCGTGCCCAGCACCAGCAGGGCTCCAGCCAGCGCGGCCCTCACAGCCCCGGCACCCCACCCAGCCATTTCTCCTGCCGGTCCTTGTACGCCGAGTGCCTGCTGCCCGTGCGAACGTTGGTCATCCAGTCCGCGGGGTCCGAGTCTCCGCCCGTCATGCCCGAGTCCGGGCCCTTCATGTAGCTGAGCCGGAACCTGCTCTCCAGGTCGTCGCCGGGCGCCATGGTCACCACGGCCATGGCCATGGCCCTGCCCGCCGCGGGGCCCTCGCCGCCCAGCTGCGTGTACATCGGGTAGACCAGCTGTTTGAAGCCCGTGTTCTGGCAGCCCTGGAGCGGGCAGTCCGCGTTCTCGTTCTGAGCGCCGGACAGGCCCCAGTCATCCAGCAGCATGGCGATTTTGCCCGACCCACAGGCCCCGCCGCTGGGCAGACCGATGGCGCACACGGGGATGCCGCTGATGCTCGGGTAGTTCTTCTGCTTGAAGAAGCCGCTGTTGGCCTCGTTCACGAAGTCCTTGGGGAAGCGATCCAGCACCCGGATCTCCGCGCTCGCGGTGCAGCTCATGCCGCCCTCGCCCGCCTGGTACGGCCTGAGCCGGGCCTGGCTGGTGTTGATGCCCCCCACGTTGTCCGACTGGCACTGCACCTGGAGATTGCCCGCCTCGGTGAACACCAGCTTCGGCTCGCCCCCGCCCGCCGAGGAGCGCCCGTCGAAGTTGGAGTAGCGGCCCGTGGCGTCTCCCCCCGCGGAGGAGATGGCCTGGGAGCGCGGCCCGTAGTCAGTGGGGTGCCTGTGCATCAGCTTGGCCGTGGTGTCCCAGACGGCCCCGGCCGCCGCCTCGTGCACCTTGGGCGCCAGGTAGCCGATCTCCGCCAGGTGGATGCCCCACACCAGGATGGAGATGAACACCAGGAGGCCCAGGACCGTCTCCACCATGGCCTGCCCGCGGCGCGAGCGCATGTCGTGAGTTCTCACTGGAAGCCTCGGAAGCCTGCGTTGTACAGCGCCGTGGCCGCGTCACCGGCCCACGGCACCCCGGCCTGCTGCAGCGTCTGGGGAATGTCCCCGCCGGGCATCTTGCCCTGCTGGTCGATGTCCGGCGCCACCAGGGTGGCGCGCCAGAAGGGGTTCATCATATTGGGCGGCTCCTTCCAATCCCCACCCCGGTGGTAGTACGCCATGCCCGTGGCCAGCGCCGTCTGCTTGGCCATGTCGATGGCGGCCCCGTCGCTGACGGCCTTCAGGTTGGCGTCCAGCCGCTTGGCCTCGCTGCGGGTGCCCCGGTTGGAGAAGTGCTTGGGCGAGCCCGGCACGAAGGCGAAGTCGAAGTCGAGGAAGACGCTCTTGTCCAGCTGGCCGCCGCCGCCGCCGTAGTCGCGCTGCAGCAGCGCGTAGAGCTTGGGCTGTCCGTACACGTCCGGCTGGTCCTGGACCTTGCTCTCGGTGTAGTCGAAGGTGATGGGCCAGTTGCCGCCCGCGATGTTGCCGATGAGCGAGTGGGTGGCTGTGTCCGACGCGTTGGCGCACGAGCCGCGGCTCCACCGGTGCGTGTCCGGGTTGGACTCGAGGTTGGCCAACGCGATGGCCTCCAGGGACAGGGGGGGCACCGGGATGGGGCACCCGCCGAACAGGCCCATGTAGAAGATCTGGCCCTCGTCGTCCGACTGCGCCGCACCCCAGTTGGCCTGCTGGCCGTGCTTCGGCCCATCGAACTGATTCGAGCGGTAGGAGGCACCCGTCCCACCGGTATAGGCGATGGTCCCATACCCGGCGACGATCTGCATGAGCTTCGCGGTCATCATCGCGGTGCCACCATTACGGCCCGAGGTGAAGGAATCGTCACGGCTGCCCATGTAGATCTCATACTGATGGATGCTGGTGCCGCCGATCATCCCGTCACACCAGGCGCCCTGGTTGCAGTCGGAGCCGGCCTCGCGCGTGGCGACCATGTCCGCCGCATCCGGTGCGGTGATGGGCCAGGGGCTGCCCCCCGCCTGGGCGATCACCTGCTTGGCGATGTTCTGGCCCTGCAGCAGCCCCGCCAGCGCCTGCGAGTTCTTCTGGAAGTCGCTGATGTAGAAGGTCGCCTCGGTCATGTTGTAGTTGCGCACCTGGGCCGAGGCGGGCTTGTCCACCGCGTCCCACGCGGTCTCCACGCGCTGGATCTCTTGGTTGATCTTCTGCATGTACTGGCCGAACGCGACGCCCGCCGGTGGCTTCTGCGGGATGGGGCACACGCCGGCGATATAGGCGCCGATGAACGCAGCGGCCTCACCCCGCAGCGCCTCCAGCGCGTCCCGGTAGATGGAGGACCAGCTGATATAGGCCTGGGTGGCGGACTGGGCCACCAGCAGCGCCCACTCGGTGCGGTGCGCGATCGCGACCGTGTTGAAGGTACGGGCGGTGGCCACCGCGTTGCTGTACGCGGCCGCGTCCGCCAGCGTCTGCAGCTCCATGCGCTCACGCACCCGGAGCCCGAACGAGACGGTGAGCAGCACCATCAGCGAGAGGAACAGCAGCATGAAGGCGAAGATGATCAGGGTTTGTCCGCGACGGCGCATCGTCATCCCTCGGTTTCGTCAGGGGGCGCAGTTCTGCTGGGTGAAGAATTGCTGCAGCGCCGGGGTCATCATCCGCATCGAGGAGCTGGCAGTGATGGGGAAGATGAACTCGTTGGCGCTGCGCGAGGTGTACTCGGAAAGGATCTGCGCCTCCATGGTGCTGTTGGCGCTGGTGGTCCAGTTGGCGTTCTTCTCCGCCAGGATGAGCGGGTTGGCCGCGGTGTACGTCTGGATGGCGAAGTGCGCCCGGAACATCTTGGTCATCACCCAGTTGGCGAAGGGGATGCGCATCGGGTACCAGTAGACGAGCCGGACCTCGAGCCGCATGAGGCCGTTGCCCTGGTCGAAGTCCAGGTCGTCCGCGTTGACGTTCGTGGGCTGCTCGCGGATCAGCCACAGCATGTCCCCGTTGAAGCCGGGCAGGGGGGCCAGCGTGTTGGTCCTGTGCTGGGAGAAGGCCTGCGCCAGCGCGGCCGGCGTGTTGGTGCGCTCCATCGTGGGCAGCAGCGCGGCGATGGCCGCGTGCATCATCTTCTCGCAGTCCCCGTTGTTCACGCTGCCGGCACGCGTGGCTCGGAAGGCCGCGTACTGCGTCATGATGCGCGCCTGCAGCATCATGAAGAGCTGCAGCGTGCCCAGCACCAGGAAGATTACCAGCGGAAGGGTGAGCGCCGACTCAACCGCCGCCTGGCCCGACTCGCCATTGCGGGCCTTTTTGATGGAAGAAGTCATTGAGGGCCACAGAGTGGCACCGGTAGGCGCTCGGAGCCTATCCGCCAGTTGGCCGCGATCACCATCAAGATGTGCGCATTTACCTACACCGCCCCCAGGCGTTCCATCTTGTCGAGAAGGGGCTGCGGCCGAGGCTCAGCGCTGGATGCCCTGGCTGCCGTGGACCTTCGCCGGGTTCTTCCTCTTCTCCTCCTCCTTCTGCTTCTTCTCCTGCTTCTTCCGAGCCGCTTCCTTGGCGTCCTCTTCGCCGCCGCACCCCTTCGCGCACTTCTTGTAGTTGCGGGTGAACTTGCCGGAGCAGGCCTCCACACAGGTCTGGAACTCGACGCGCTCCGCGGTGCTGTCGCCCTGCTTGGGACAGCGGCTGAGGCAGGCCTGGGTCTCCTTGCTGAAGGCCGCGGCGCACTCCGTCTCGCATGCGTTGTGCTCCGCGAGTCCTGGCCTGGCCAGCAGACAGACGCTCAGGGCGGAGATGACGTACCAGTGGGTGAGGTTCCTCGGGTTTTGGCTCATAGCTCTCCTTGCGCCACCATCCTATCCCATGTGGCCCGAGGCGCTCACTGCGCGCCGCGTGGTAGAACGCCCTGCGGGCCTCGAGCGAGCCCTGAGAGGAGTCCCATGAAGTCCACCCTCGCCCTGCTGGTGCTGTTCCTGTCCTGTCTGGCCTGGGCCGACGCTCCCGGCCCGGTGGCGGCCGGCAAGAAGACACAGCTGCCCAAGACCGAGGACAAGATCAAGGATCTGCCCAAGGTGGACCTGGGCCCCCAGCAGTGCATGGCGAAGTGCCAGAAGCCGGCAGTCCGGTGCATGGAGCGCTGCGGCACCGAGGAGTCCTGCGCGGAGGGGTGCGGCAAGGACCTGGAGCAGTGCGCTCGCTCCTGCGGCCTGAAGGAGTAGCCGCGGTCCACGACGCTCAGGGCGCGCCCTGGACGAGCTGCTTGCGAGTGATTCCCACCGAGAGCTTGCCGTCCTTGGACTCGGTGAAGACGAGGATCTGCTCGCCGCCGCGGCGGAACTCACCGGGCTCCTGCTCCACGAAGCCCCCGCGCTTCATGGCGTCCCGGTAGAAGGCCATCACCTCCTCCTTCGTGGAGGGGACCTCGAAGACAGCGGTCTGGGCGCCTTCCAGCTCCGTGCTCAAGAGCTGCCGCGCGCCGGGAGGGACGGGCGCCCAGCCAGGCCTGGCCTGCGCCGCCGGGTCATACGCCGAGAGATCCGACGTGCCGAGGATGACCGTCACCGTCTTGTTGGGGTTGGGCTGGAAGATGACGGTGTAGGCCACCAGCCGCTCTGGATCGAGCGCGGTGAGCTGCGGCTCCTTGAAGGCCCGGAGCTGCTCATTCCCTGGGGGGATGAAGAGCCCTGCCTTCTCGAAGGAGGTGGCGAAGTGCTGGAGCAGCTCCTCGAGGGTGAGCTTCGAGCGTGCCATCTGCAGCGTGAGCGGCACGCCATCGGAGATCTGCACGCCCGCGGCGTCCACCCAGTCGATGAGGCCCGGCACCTCCCAGCGATAGGGGGGATGGGAGGGGTTGGGAACGGGCCGAAGCGGGAGGGCTGCAGGGACGGACGCTGCCGGAGGCTTGTCCGCGGTGGGCTTCTTCGCCGCCGGGCGGGCGCTCTGGGGCGAAGGGGCCTGCTTCTCACCCCCCTCCGCCAGCGACACGGACGCCACCAGCAGACTCAGCGCGAGGAGCTGCCTCCTCATGGACAGTCATGCCCCAGGAAGCACTGCTTCCGGCTCAGGTAGGCCTTGCTGTAGAAGGCGCCCGCAACCCCGGTGGGATAGACGGGAGTCGTCGGCCAGATCTTGAAGCCCTCGCTCGGGATGGTCTGCAGGAAGGCGGTCTCGTTGCCCGCGGCGCCCATCCAGAAGACGTTCTCGGCGCCAAAGAAGAAGGGCATGGGGAAGGCGCCGACGGTGCTCATGGCCAGGTTGCTGCCCGAGAACCCCAAGCCCGCGCCCGTCAGCGCGTGGACGCTGGCTGCGGACAGCCAGAAAGGAGCGTTGGTGCACGGGACCAGGGGCGCATCGGGCGCGAAGATGCAAGGCAAGCCCTCGCGCTTCCCCGAGAGCCCCCAGTCATCGAGCACCGTGGTGAGCTCTCCCGCGCAGCTGCCTCCGCTGGCCCGCCCGAAGGCGCACACGCGGAACGGCGCCATCTCATAGTGCTTCTTCTTGAAGAAGCCCTGGCCTGAATCCTCCACGAACTCCTGGGGGATGTTGATGCCGTGGACCTCTGCCTGGGCGCGGCAGCGCATGCCTCCGTTGTCGCTGTACGCCAGGCCGGTGATGGGGCTGGGATCCCAGTCCGGTCCCCCGCCGATCTCGCAGGCGACGTTCAGGTTCGTCGCCTCGGTGAAGACCTGGGTGAGCGTGGTGCTGCCCGTCCTCGAGGTGCTGTCGAAGTCCTGGTAGCGCGCCTGGGCCTCCGCACCGGCCAGGGCGGCCGCGCTGGTAGCGGGGTCGTCATCGTCCGGCCATCTGTGGAGCCTGTGGCCCGTGGCATCCAGCATGGCCGAGTGGCTCGCCTCGGTGACCTTCACCGAGATGTAGCCGATCTCGGTGAAGTGGATGACGAAGATGAGCACGGTGACGAGGACGAGGCTGCCCAGGGCCAGCTCCACCATCGCCTGACCGCGAGCCTCACGGAGGATCCACCGAGGCTTCATCTCACGGCCCTCCCTTGTAGCCATTGGCATCCAGGGCCCTGAAGGCATCGGCGGCCCAGTCCACCCCCACGTCACTGAGCGTGCCCCTCACGTCATCCTTGCCCTCGGCATCCACGTCGAACGGGACCAGGGTGGCCCGCCAGTAGGGGTTGAGCAGGTTGGGTGGCTCCTTCCAGTCGCCATAGCGGTGGTAGTAGGCGATGCCGGTGGAGAGGGCCGTCTGCCGGGCGATGGAGAGGTTGCCGTTCTGGGGCCCGAGCTGGACGCCTCGGTTGTCGAACTGCGACCGGGCCGAGGCCGAGGTGCCGGTGAACCGGAACTGGAAGAACCGCGTCCAGGGGTAGCTCTGCCTCAAGTCTGCCAGGCTCCGCTCCCGCTCCGAATAGTCGCGCTGGATGACGGCGTGGTTCTTCGGCTGCCCCTCGAGGTCCGAGCTGCTGAGCAGCTTGAGGGGGTTGTAGTCCACGAACGTGGGCCAGATGCCCGGGCAGTCGGTGCAGGGGCCCAGCGTGTGCCGCGCGGGAGGCTCCGCCATGCCCCCAGGCGAGAAGGTGTGGACGTCCGAGTTATCGAACCCGTCGGTGGACTTCAGCTGGGCCTGCACGTTGGTGTCCCCGCTCGAGGTCGGCGGGCAGGGCGGCATGCCTCGCATGAAGGTGATCCGATTTGCGGGCCCGCTCACGGAGTGGTCCTCCGCCCAGGAGAACTTGCTGGAGGCTCCCAAGAGGCTGCCGTGGTCCATCGAGCGGGCGAAGTAGGCGCTCCCCCGGTTGGAGACGCGCACGGTGTCCGGCGGGGTGAGCTGGGTCACCAGACGGCTCACGATGGCCTTGGCCCCTCCGTTGCGCTGGGTGACGAACGAGAAGCCGCGGCTGCCCATGGCGGCATAGACATGGTGGTCCCGGAAGTAGTTGAGGGGGAGGATCGCCCCGAGCACCAGCGCCTCGTCCTTCGAGACATCGTCGCCCGAGTCCGGAGCGCTCCACTCCGAGGGCGTGGCGCTGCCTGCCCTGGCCTTGCTCACGAGCTTCTGGACGAGGTCCTGATCATCGAGCTCGTCCTGGAGCTTGGTCCACCGCAGGGTCTGGAAGGCGAAGATGCCGCTGGCGGCATACTGGAGGTTCTTGGTCTGGTTGGCCGCTGCCGTGTCCTGGCTCAAGAACGTGGACATCAGCGTCGAGTGGTACATGCCCAGCTTCGCCATGGACAGGTTGATGTCGGCGATGGCCTTCTTCGCGCAGGAGCACATGAACTTGCACGGCGACTTGGGCTTGCAGCACGGCTTCTCGATGTCGTCGTAGATCTTGCGCGCCTTCTTGTAGGAGTCCTGCGAGGCCTTGACCTGGGCGACGTAGAAGCTGCTCCAGCTGATGAGGCTCTGGACGGCCGCCATGGACACCATCTTGCCGATCTGCGCCCGGCTCATCAGGGCGATCTCGTTGTAGGCGCGCGCGGTGATGGCGGCGTTGCTGTAGGCCGCGGCATCCGCCACCGCCTGCAGCTCCATCTTCTCCTTCACGCGCGTGCTGAGCGCGAGCGTCATCAGCACGAGCAGCGACGTCAGCAGCATCGTGAGTGCGAAGAGCACCAGGGTCTGGCCGCGAGCGGCAGCGGACATCTTCATAGAGTCTCCGGGGCCGGTGGGCAGTTGAAGGTCCGGAAGTAGCGGCCCTGCGCTGGCGTCATCATCCGGAGCGAGGCCGAGGCATGGATGGGGATGACGTACTGCTCGGTGCTCACCCGGCCGAGCATCTCCTCGACGATGGCCGAGTCGAGCGACACCGTCATCGCGACGCTCTTCTTCCAGCGGGCCTTCTGCGTGGGCATCAGCGGGTTGGTGGCCGTGTAGTTCATCAACCCCCAGTGCGCGAGCACCATCCGGGAGATGACCCAGTTGGCGAAGGGGATCTTCAGCGGGAACCAGTAGACGAGCCGCGTCTCCAGGCGCATCACCGCGGTGCGAGGCTCATCGAAGTTCAGATCCTCATCGTCGGTGATCCCCCGAGGGGACTCGCGGATGATCCACACGATGGAGCCCGAGTGCTTCCCATCCTGGTAGCCCCGGTTGCCGGGGGTGTACTGGTTGTTCTTGCGCAGCCCGAACGCCTGCCCCAGCTTGTCGGCGGGGCTGCCGCTCAGATCATTTCCCAGGTAGCTATGAAAAGTCGGCAGCAGCGCCAGGATGGCCGCGTGGGTCATCGCCTCGCAGTCCCCATGGCGCACACTGCCGGCCCGTGTCGCGCGGAAGGCGGCGTACTCCGCCATGACTCGCGCCTGCAGCATCATGAAGAGCTGCAGGATGCCCAGGATCAGGAACACGGTGAGAGGCAGCGTCAACGCCGCCTCCACTGCCGCTTGACCTGACTGACCGGAGCGTCGCGAGTTGGGGGCCTTCATCGGAGGGAGAGGCTGGGGATTACCCTAGTGCCCCATCATCCGTCATCTTGACCGTGGTCAGCGGGGTGGCAGAGGGTCGTGTCACTGCCTTGTCATGCACAAGGCACTCGAGCGCTCGGCCACCTCCTCCCATTGCTCGGGAGCTGACATCCAACCCCCCACTGCCTCCGGAGCGGGCGGGATCAGCGAGGCTTCATGCCCTTGGCGTCCAGCTGGTACTTCTTCACGAGCCGCTCGATGGACTTGCGGTGCAGGCCGCTCTCGCGCGCCGCGCGGGAGAGGTTGCCCTCGCAGCGGGCGAGCACGCTGGTGATGTACTCGCGCTCGAAGTTCTCCAGCAGCTGCTCCTTGGCGTCCTTGAAGGAGAGGTGCTCGTTGAAGGGCAGCGGCCCCTGACGGTCCTGGCCCTGCACGCGGGGAGGCAGGTGGGCCGGGAGGATCTCCTCTCCCTCCGAGAAGGTGAGCACGTGCGAGAGCACGTTCATCAGCTCGCGCACGTTGCCCGGCCAGCCGTAGCCCATGAGCAGGCCCAGCGCCTCCGGCGAGAAGCGCTTGCGCCCGTGCCGCTCCACCACCTCTGGCTCGGCCAGCGCGCGCTTGAGGATGTTGGGGATGTCGTCGCGGCGCTGGCGCAGCGGCGGCAGCTGGATCTGGATGACGGAGAGGCGGAAGAACAGGTCCTCGCGGAAGTTGCCCGCGGCGATCTCCTTCTGGAGATCTCTGTTCGTGGCGGCGATGACGCGACAGTCCACGTCAATGACGTCGTTGCCGCCCACGCGCCGCACCTCGCGGTTCTCCAGCACGCGCAGCAGCTTGGGCTGCAGGTCCAGCCGCAGCTCGCCCAGCTCGTCCAGGAAGATGGTGCCGCCGCTGGCGCGCTCGAAGGCGCCGGGCCGGCTGTTCACCGCGCCGGTGAAGGCGCCCTTCTCGTGGCCGAACAGCTCGCTCTCGATGAGGTTGGGGGGGATGGCGCCACAGTCGAGCACCACCAGCGGCCCCCGGCTCCGCATGGACAGCTCGTGGACGGCGCGCGCCACCAGCTCCTTGCCGGTGCCCGTCTCGCCCTGGATGATGACGGACACGTCCATGGGGGCGATCTTCTTGATGAGCCCGAAGATCTGCCGCATCTTCACGCTCTGCCCCACCATGCCGCAGAGCTCGCCCTCGCGATCGGGCTCGATCGTCACCTCCTCGTCGATGGGCGCGAAGGTGAGGACGCTGGAGCCAGCACGGATCTGCGAGCCGGACGAGAGGTAGGCGCGCTCGATGCGGCGGCCGTCCAAGAAAGTCCCGTTGGTGGAGTTGAGATCCACCAAGAGGTGGCCGCGCTCGGTGTACTGGATCTCGAAGTGGTGGCGGCTGGCGGTGCGGTCCTCCACGAGCACCAGGTCGTTCTGCGGGTGGGAGCCCACGCGCAGCCGCTCCTTGTCGGACACCACCGTGCGCCCCTCGTCGGGCCCGGCGGACACCGCCAGCCGGCACTTGTGGAGCTTGACGACGGTGATGGTGGCCACGTGGCCCATCACCAGCGTGTGCCGGGCCTGCTCGCCGGTGGGATCCGCGCCAAACTCCACGGCGGGTCCTGGGTTGGTGCCTATCTCGTCTGGGTGGGGTCCCTTGGGATTCATCCGGCGGCGGAGGATAGCAAACAGACGCGCCAGATCCGCCTGCTTGCTGCTTGCTCGTGCTAGGCTCGCGCTCTCTCCATGCCTCCCCGCAAGGCGAAGTCGAAGAAAGCGCCGGCCCCGGCCCCGCCCGGAGCCCCCGCGAGTGCTCCCGTGCCCCCGACGGAGCGCCCAGCCCGCCGCCGCGCGAAGAAGACCGTGGTCATCCTCTCGCGCAAGCGCTCACTGTACTCCACGAGCCGGCTGGTAGAGGCCATCAAGCACCGCGGGCACCGGCCGCTGGTCCTCGACACGCTGCGCTGTAGCATGATTCTCGCCAAGGGAGACCCGCGGATGATGTATCGCGGCGTGGAGATCCGCGGCGTGGACGTGGTGATTCCCCGCATCGGCGCGTCCATCACCGCCTATGGGCTGGCGGTGGTGACCCACTTCGACATGATGGGCGTGCCGGTGGTGAACGCGGCGCAGTCCATCGCGCGAAGCCGGGACAAGCTGCGGTGCCTGCAGTACCTCTCACGGGCCGGGTTGGACATTCCACGCACGGTGATGGCGCACGACCGCAGCAACGTGCGCAAGCTGGTCGAGGAAGTTGGCGGGCTGCCGCTCATCATCAAGCTCATTCGCGGCACCCAGGGAGTGGGGGTGATGATTGCCCACACCCTTCAGGAGGTGCAGACCATCGTGGACACCTTCTGGGACCTGGGCCAGGAGATCGTCCTCCAGGAGTTCGTCGCCGAGAGCAAGGGCAAGGACGTGCGCGCCCTGGTGGTGGGGGAGCGGGTGGTGGGGGCGATGCGGCGGCAGGCGAAGAAGGAGGGCGAGTTCCGCTCCAACATCCACCGGGGCGGAGAGGGGCAGCCCATCCAGCTTCCTCTCTCCTATATAGAGGCGGCGGTGACGGCGGCGCGCATCATCGGGCTGGGCATCGCCGGGGTGGACATGCTGGAGGGTCACGAGGGACCACGGCTGATGGAGATCAACTCCAGCCCCGGCTTCGAGGGCCTGGAGGCAGCCACCCAGCAGGACATCGCCGGGGAGATCATCGACTACGCGCTGGCGTTCGCCGAGAGCAAGCGAGTAGACAAGCGGAGCCAGCGCCCGGTGAGCTGACGCGGCGAAGGGGTGCCGGGCGTACGAGCCCTGTACTTGGGTGGATCCTTCGGGAATGAGCGTCGGAACCAAATGTCAGGAGGGGATTGGCAGTCGCGGATCGCCCCTCTAATCTGGGCGCACCCGATGAGAGCCCTGCTGCTGAAGCCGCTGCAGATTACTGTCTACCAGGATGTGCTGTGCGCCTGGTGTTATCTCGCTGACCTCCGCCTGGACATCCTCCGGAAGGAGTTCGGCGACACCGTGCGCTGGCGAGTGCGCCCCTACCCTTTGCGTGTGGTGGACACGCTGCCCACGGAGCGCGAGCTGCGCGGGCTGTCCGAGGAGGTGGAGCGCGCGCAGGCCGAGCCGGAGCCCGTGGCGCGACTGCTGTCCAAGGACTTATGGCTGAGTGGAGATCCGCCGCGCTCGAGCCTGCCGGGATTGGCGGCGCTGGAAGCAGCGCGGCTGCAGGGGCCGCAGGCGCGGGCGTATCTGGCCAAGGCCATGCAACGCGCGGCGCTGGAGCAAGGCGTGAATGTGGCGCGCACCGATGTCGTGTTCGAGCTGGCCAGCCGCGTGGGGCTGGCCATGAACGACTTCTCCGCGGCGTTTCATTCCGAGGAGACGCGGCGGCTGATCCTCGATGAGCACCGGCTGGCCTCCAGCCGCGGAGTGCGCGGAGTTCCCACCCTGGTCATCAACGGCCGGTGGATGATCTGCGGCCTGCGCGATGTGGCCGAGTACCGTGAGCACATCCTCACCTGCATGGGGAAGCTCTCGGAGCCACGCTCAGGTGGCTCCTCCGAGCGCCTCGTTCACTGATCCACGGCGACAAGCCCGGCAGTCCATGTAGGCAAATAGAACACACAGGCCTCGGATAACTGCACCGGGGCTTGAATTTCCTCCTCATCTGCCCGTCTGCTCGAATGTCGTCGCAAGAACCAAGCGAGCCGGCTCGTCCCCCGGCCTGGGAGAACCTTCACATGCGTCGCCTTATCGCACTCCTCGCGCCGTTGGCCCTGGTGGCAGGCAGCGGCTGCGTCGTCACCCCGCATCATGGCTACACCCGCACCTATCGAACGGTCGAGGTGTCGCAGTACCGCTTCTCCGGCCCGCACCCGATTGTTGGCAGCAGCAGCTGGTGCCTCGAGGAGTATGATCACGTCCACGACTACGCACCGGAGACCCAGCACTACGTGTACACGAACAACGTGTACCGGTACCGCGGCCCCACGGTGATCTGGTACCAGGACTACCACCCGATCCCGACGGGCGGGTACTGCAACCACCACGGCCGCCACAACCACGACTATTACCCGCGGCGGTACGACGGGTGGACGTACTCGTGGGACCGCGGCCGCAATGGCTACGTCTACAACAACCCGCGCTACACGCACGGTGCCTCGCCGGCTCCGGGCTACTCGCAGCCGGCGCCCACCTACCCCTCGCGCCCAGGCTACACGCAGCCGAGCACTGGCAGCAGCTACCGTCCTCCCCCGGGCGGCTCTGGCCACGGCTCGTCCGCGCCGGGTGGTGGTTGGGGCAACTCATCTCCTCCTCCTCCGAGCGGTGGCGGCTCGTATCCTCCCCCCAACAACGGTGGCAGCTACCGTCCGCCCCCGAGCGGCAATGGCACCTGGGGCAGCCCTCCCCCGAGCAATCCTCCTCCCCCGAGCAATCCTCCTCCCCCGAGCTACCCGCCCCCGAACAACGGCGGCGGCAACAACGGCGGCGGCAACAACGGCGGCGGCAACAACGGCGGCGGCAACAACGGTGGCGGTAACAACGGTGGCGGCTACGGCGGCGGCAACAACGGCGGTGGCAACAACGGCGGTGGCAACAACGGCGGCGGCAATGGTGGCGGCTGGGGCAACCCCGGCGGTGGCAACGGCCACGGCGATGGCAACAGCGGCGGTGGCAACAGCGGCGGTGGCAACAGCGGCGGTGGCAACAGCGGCGG
>Ga0190275_10002529_pt1 | contig 13125 bp, 12 predicted proteins | sample Popmic550T_FD_133745 | JGI IMG/M metagenome (GOLD analysis project Ga0190275, IMG submission 133745) | Populus adjacent soil microbial communities from riparian zone of Yellowstone River, Montana, USA - 550 T | ecosystem: Environmental > Terrestrial > Soil > Riparian zone > Trees stand | place... | reverse complement strand
CTCCAGCGCGAGGGTCTCGTACTTCAGGTCTTTCATGACGCGGCCTTCTTGGGGGCAGGCGGTTCGGAGAGAAGATCGTTGTGCTCGCCGAGCGTCGGCGCGGAGTTGCGGTAGGGCGGGCGCACGCCGTCGAATTCGAGCGGCAGGCCGGCGAGTGTCAGGTCGAGATCGGGCGCTTTCTGCAGCATGCTGAGTGCCGCGGTCTGTGGGGAGGCCGCCACTTGCGCGACATTCTCGATCGGCGCCGCCGGCACGCCAGCCGCATCGAGCCGCGTCAGCCACTCGGCGATCGACCGCGCGCGGAAAATCTCTTCCAGCATCGGGATCAGCGCGCGGCGGTTCTCCACGCGCTTCGGATTCGTCGCGAAGCGCGGATCGGCGGCGAAATCCTGCTCCAGTGCGCCGCACAGCGCGCGAAATAAATTGTCATTGCCGGCCGCCACCATGATGTAGCCGTCGCTGGTGGGGAAGGCCTGATGCGGCACGATCTCGGCGACGCCCGATCCCATCGGGCGGCGCATCGGGCCGCCGGAGAGATACGCGCCGATCTGCGCGCCCATCCAGCCGATCGCGGTCTCGAACAGCGAGGTCGAAACATGGCAGCCTTCGCCGGTCACATGACGGCGGTTGAGGGCCGCCAGAATACCCATCGCGGCCCACATGCCGGCGCCCTGGTCGACGATCGAGCATCCGACGCGCACCGGTTCGCCACCCTCTACGCCGGTGATGCTCATGATGCCGCCATGCGCCTGCATCAGCGGGTCGTAGCCCGGGCGATCCTTGAACGGGCCGGTGCGCCCGTAGGCGCCCAGATCGCAATAGATCAGCGACGGCTTCTTGACGCGCAGCGCCGCAGCGCCGAGACCCAGCTTGTCGATCGCGCCCGGCCGCATGTTCTGCAGCACCACGTCGGCGTGATCGAGGATGAACGCGATCAGCCGCTCGCAGGTGACACGATCGCGCAGGTCGAGCGAGAGACCGCGCTTGTTGTGGTTGAGCACATGGAACAGCGTCGAGGTGCCGTGCGCGAATGGCGGTCCCCAGTCGCGCGCGTAATCGCCCTTGTCCGGGCTTTCCACCTTGATCACGTCGGCGCCGAGATCGGCGAGGATCGAGCCGGCGTAGGGACCGGCGACGGAATGGCAGAACTCGACGACAGTGACGCCGGAAAGCGGCAGGTTTGCGTTTTCTCCCATGGCGGCGACGCTAGCGAACGCTGCGCGTAGCGTCAAAGATCGCGGATCTTCGCGCCGTTCAACTCTGCGATGAGCCCCGGCAGCACCGGCAGAAAGCGGTCGCCGTGGCCGCGCGTGTTGAACAGATGCAGCGTCTGGTTCACGGCCTGCGCGATGAAGGCGGCCGCCGGTGCCTGTTCGGCGAGCTTGGTGTAGAAGCGCAAATCCTTGCCGGCGATGCGCAGCGGACCTTTCAGATGGCTGTCGTCGCCTTCCAGGACCCACGGCATCATCATCTGAAACATCTTGCTGTTGGCGCCGCCGGCCGAGATGACCTCGTAGAACTTGTGCATGTCGACGCCGACCTTGGCGGCGGTGGCGGCGGCCTCCGAAATGATCGCCGCGGTGCCGATCGAGATGAAATTATTGATGAGCTTGAGCGTGTGGCCCATGCCGAGCGGGCCCACATGGATGATCGTGTCCGCGTAGGTATCGAACACGGGCTTCGCCGCCGCAAAGGTCGCATCGTCGCCGCCCACATAGGTCGAGAGCTTGCCTTCCTCGGCCTCCTTGGGTGTGCGGCCGAGCGGCGCGTCGAGCATCCGCGCGCCGTTGACCGTGAGGTCGGCCGCAATGCGGCGCGTCGAATTCGGATCGGCGGTCGTGGAGTCGACCACGATCAGCCCCGAATGCGCGCCTTCCAGTACGCCGCCCGCACCGTAGACCATCGCCTCGACTTCGACCGAGGAAGGGAGGCAGAGGAACAGGATGTCGCTCGCCCGCGCGATCTCTGCCGCGCTCTTGCCTTCGCTGGCGCCGCGCTTGAGCAGGTCCTCTACCGGCGCGCGGTTGCGGTGGCCCATGATGGTGAGGGGATGGCCCTTCTCCAGGATGTTCTTCGCCGCGCCGTGGCCCATCAGCCCGACGCCGATGTAGCCAACCCTAGGCTTGCTCATTTGCTTTCTCCAATTTCCGGCCAATGATGTTTTCGACGCGCAATTTCTTTTCCAGATACTGCGACCAGACCGACAGCGGCCAGCACAGCGCGAAATAAAGTCCCGCGACGATCGGGTAGACGATCATCGGCTGGAATGTGGCGTTGGTCATCAGTTGTCCGGCGCGCGTGAGCTCGACAAAGCCGATGATCGATGCAACCGCCGTGGCCTTCACCAACTGCACGAGGAAGCCGACCGTCGGCGGGATCGCGATGCGGACCGCCTGCGGCATGATCACGAGAAAGAGCTGCGGCAGATAGGGAAGAGCGAGTGCGCGCGAGGCTTCCCACTGCTCCTTCGGGATTGCCTGGATGCAGCCGCGCCAGATGTCGCCGAGGAAGGCCGCCGCGTAGATCGTGTAGGCGATGGTGACCGCCGTCCAGGCGTCGAGGCGTAACCCGAACAGGCTCAGTCCGTAATAGATGAGGAACAACTGCATCAGCAGCGGCGTGCCCTGGAACAGCTGGATGTACCCGGCCGCGGCCAGCCGCACCGGCGCGAACCTTGAAATGCGCAGCACCGCGATGATTCCGCCGAGCAGCCCGCCGAGCGCGAACGCGAGCAGCGACAGCAGGATCGTCCACTGCGTCGCCGCCAGGATGAACAGGAAGTCGTTGAACGAGAAGTAGCGCATCTATCGCTCTCGTCCGCGCACGAACACGAACCAGTAGACGCTTGCGAAAAATCCGCGGAACGCGACCGCGATCGCGAGGTACATGAGGGTCACCACGATGTAGACCTCGAACGCGCGGAAGGTGGTCGATTGCAGCGTATTGGCGATGGCGGTGAGCTCATTCGCCGAGATGGCGGACACCACCGATGAGCCGAGCAGCAGCAGGATGAACTGGCTGGCCAGCGCCGGAAACACCGCCTTGATGGCGGGAAACAGCACGATGAAGCGGTAGATTTGCAGGCGCTTCAGGCCGAGCGCGAGGCCGACCTCGATCTGCCCGGCCGGCACGGATTGCACGCCCGCGCGCACGATTTCGGTTGCATAGGCGCCAAAGCTGATGACCATCGCCACCAGCGCGGCCTCGTTCGCCTCGAAGCGGATGCCGAGCGCGGGGAGCGAGAAGTAGATGATGTAGAGCTGCACCAGGAAGGGTGTGTTGCGGATGCCCTCCACGTAGACCGCAACGAGCGCGCGCACCGGTTTCGGTCCGGAGGTCCGCAGATAGGCGCAGATCACCGCGACGGTCAGGCCGAACACCATTGCCAGCGCGGCGAGCCGGATGGTCAGCAACGCGCCTTCGATAAGCTGCGGAAAGCGGTCGAAGACGATGCCGAATTGGAAGACGTAGGTCACGAGAGGCTCGCTCCGCACTCTCCGCTTACCTTCCCCCTTGCGGGGAGGGTCGACCGCCGAAGGCGGTCGGGGTGGGGGTCGAGGGACGGCGCGTGGATCTCACGACCCCCACCCCTAACCCCTCCCCGCAAGGGGGAGGGGAACAGACTGAGTGTGCGGCGAAAACGGTGGCGATCCACGACTTTCAGCAATTGCTCCCTACAGCGGCGGCAGCTCCACCAGCTCCACGCCGGTGTGCTCCTTGTAGATCTTCGCCAGCACGCCGTTATTCTTGTTCACGAACACCCAGGTGTTGACCCATTGCAGCAGGTCGAAATTGCCGGGCTTCACGGCGATCCCGTAGAACGCGGTCGTCACGGTGAACTTGCTCTCGATGCCCTTGTCGGGATTGCGCTGGGCCAGCGCGTTGATCAGGAACGCGGCGCCGCCGATCGCGTCGACCTGACCGGACAAGAGCGCCTGCTGCGTCGCCGAGTGCTCGTCGAAAAACACGATGTTGGTGCCGGGTGGCGCAACACGCGGCACCACCTGTTCCTCCAGTGTTGCGCGCGTCATGCCGATTTTCTTGCCGGCGAGGTCGGCGGCGCTCTTGATGTTGACGTTCTTTGTCGCGCCGATAACGATCGAGAGCGCGCCGTGCGGGCTCGAGAACCACACGGACTTTGCGCGATCGGTGGTGATCGAGAGTGAGGAGATCGCGAGGTCCGCGCGGTCCGACAGCAGCGCCGGGATGCGCTGCGGGCCGGTGACCTGCACGAGTTCGAGCTCGACGCCAAGGTCCTTCGCGAGTTGCCGCGCGGTCTCGACCTCCGAGCCGGTCGGCTTGTTGTCCTTGTCGAGGATGCCGAACGGCGGCGAGGTCAACTCCGCCGTGATGCGGATCTTCTTGTCCTTCAGGATGCGGTCGAGCGCCTGCGCGTCCGCAGATTGGGTGCCGAGCACGCACGCGAGAAACGCGGCACAGGCGGCCGCGAATAGTCGGATTGCCATGATTTCCTCCCGAGTTTGTTGGCTTGATCTTAGTCCGGCCTGAGCCGCAGACCACAGCGTTCTTCTGGTTGTGCGCTCAGCCTTTTTGCCCGCGCAACCCATCGATGCCGGCCTTGAGCGCTCCCTGATACACGACGCTGTCGACGCCGTAGGCGAGCGCGCGGAAGCCCCAGTCGAGATACTGCTTGCCGGTATTCACGTCGCCGCAGAGGAAGCCCGCGGCCTTATTGTTGCGCTCGCACGCGCGCACCAGCGCCTTCGCGGCCGCCTTGTAGCGCGGATGATCGAACTGCCCATCGATGCCGAGCGCGTTCGTCATGTCGAAGTGCCCAAGCCATCCGACATCGATGCCGGGCGTCGCCATGATGGCCTCGACGTTCTCAAGCCCCGACGCCGTCTCGATCAGCGCGATGACAAGCGTGCGCTCGTTCGCCTGCTTCATCGCCTTGATGTGGTCGCCGCCCTTGTAGTCGTCATGCGCCATTCCGAACGCGAGCCCGCGCTCGCCTTGTGGCCGGTAGCGGCACCATTTCGCGATGTCGGCGGCCTGCTCGACGGTCTCGACCATCGGCACCATGATGCCCATCATGCCGGCGTCGAGCACCGGCGCGATCAGGTGATAGTGCGAGCCGGGTACGCGCGCCATCGGCACAAGCCCGGTGCCGCGCGCGAACGCGGCCTGCTGCTTCAGTGTTTCGATGCCGGCGCCGGAATGCTCGGTGTCGAAGATGCAGAAATCGGCTCCGGCGTTGGCCATGAGCTGGGACAGACCCGGCGTGAAGAACTCGAACGCCATGTGGCCGAATGCCGTGCCGCCCTTGCGCAGCTTGGCGCGAACCGGATTGCCTCGCATGTTTCCCCCCATTTTGTGGAAGGTTCGCGCACCCGGGAGACCGAATCAACGCGTGCGCCCATGCGTCCGCGCGGGGCCGCCATGCACGAGGCCTCTCGTGCTTTGCGGCGCCGTTTGCGACAATCCCGCGAAACATCGGGAGGGAATTGAATGTCAGTCGTTCTGGGCTCGGGCGATTACCGGTATCGCGTGGTGGAAGGGTGGGGAAAGCTGCCCGAGGGCTGGAATCTGACTGATGTCGGCGCGGTCGCGGTCGACAGCAAGGATCGCGTCTATGCCTTCAATCGCGGCGAGCACCCGATGGTCGTGTTCGATCGCGAGGGCAATTTCCTGCGAAGCTGGGGCGAGGGGATGTTTCCCCGCGCCCACGGCCTGCACATCGATTCCGATGACAATCTCTACTGCACCGACGACGGCGACCACACGGTCAAGAAGTGCACGCCGGAGGGAAAGGTGCTGCTCACCATCGGCATTCCCGGCCGGCCGGCGGCGTTCTTCAGTGGCGAGCCGTTTCACCGCTGCACCCACACGGCACTGTCGCCAAAGGGCGAAATCTATGTGTCGGATGGCTACGGCAATGCCCGCGTGCACAAGTTCACGCCGGACGGAAAGCTGATCAAGAGCTGGGGCGAGAGCGGTACCGATCCGGGCCAGTTCAACCTGGTGCACAACGTCGTCACCGACGAAGACGGATGGGTCTATGTGGCTGATCGCGAGAACCATCGCGTGCAGGTGTTCGACGGCAACGGCAAGTACGAGACGCAGTGGAATAACCTGCACCGGCCCTGCGCGCTGTGCTGCTGCGGCGGCAAGAAGCCCAATTTCATCGTCGGGGAACTCGGGCCCGGCATGCCGGTGAACCTGAAATACAAGAATCTTGGGCCGCGCCTCACGATCGTGAACTCCGAAGGCAAGAAGATCGGCCGCCTCGGCGGCGAGGACGGCCCCGGCCTCGAAACCGGCAAGTTCCTCGCGCCGCACGGCATCGCGCTGGATTCCAAGGGCGACATCTATCTGGGCGAGGTCGGCGTGACCAACTGGAAGACGAGCTTCCCGGATACGCCGATGCCCAAGGTCGTGCGCTGCCTGCAGAAGCTGGAGCGGGTGGCCGCATAGCCAAGCCGCGCGAGATCGCTCTTTCCGCGCCGTACCCCGTGTCCTGCGTCATACCCGCTATGGTCGAATTTGGTCTCGACGACCAAAGGATGTTTTGCCAAGATCGGCGCGAACCCTAAGAGGAGCGGTTATGGCCGATTGGTCGATCAGGATCATTCCCAACCCGGATAGTATTGCCGACCGTCCCGCCCTTCTGGTTCCCGATCTGGTCGACGCCTTGCCGGGCGATCCGCTCGAGGTTCAGGAGGACGATCTCGTCAGCTGGAACAACGAGACGGACCAGCCGTATCAGCCGTGGCCGACGGACGCGCTTGGAAACTTGCAGCCGATCAAGACCACCACGCAGCCAATCCAGACCATCACCCCGCCTCCGGCTCCGCCCCCGTTCCCGCTGCCCAGTCCGGCCCTCTACCTGTCCGACATGATTCCGGCGAACCTCTCATCGTCACCGGCCTACAACGTGGTCATGCCGGCCTCAGGCAGCATCGTCCACTACTGCCTGATCGATGCGAACGGGAATCCCACGAAGGTCCGTGGGCAGATCATCGTATCCGCGATCCCGCAAGCGCTCAAAGTGCCGGGCGTCAGCGGCTGATGAGCGCGCGATGTCTGGCGTACGGCGCATGTCGCACCGTACCGAAAGCGAGAACGAGCTGAGGAGGGACAAGATGGTCCGTTACAGGGCAATGCGGCTCGGCGTGTGGCTTGTGGTTGCCGCGCCGGCGCTTGGATTGATGGCGCCGCAAGCTGCGCTCGCGCAAGCGGCACGCGGCGGCATGCTGGATTGTCTGCCGATCGGCCAGCCGCTGCCGAAGATTCCCGAGATTGCTACGCAACGGACCAGCGGCGTAGCCGGCGCGGCGAATCTCCTGCGCGGCACCATCCTGCTCGCGAATGAAAGGCAGCGGCTGGTCATGCGCCAGCCCACCGGAGGCGGGAATGTTTCGGGCAAGCCGGGCCTCTATTTCGTATGCCAGGAACAGGTCGTGCGCGTTTTCCGCGGTCTTGACGCGAAACCGCCGATGCCGCTGGTCCCGCAGAACCGGATCGGCGATCCAATTCCCGGACCGACTCTGCGCGCGCGCCTCGGCGACATCGTGCAATTGACCTTCGTGAACAACATCAACCCCGGTCAATTTCCCTATTCGATCGATCAGGCAGAAAACCAGACGCAGTTGCCGCCGAGTCAGCAGACAGCGGCCGGCTGTGATTCCAGCACGTCGGGTTACCCGACTGCCGGGGGCGATGCGTTTCCCGACTGTTTCCACGGGTCGAGCACCGGCAACATCCACTTTCATGGCACGCATACCAATCCGAACGGCACCGGCGACAACGTGTTTCTGGAAGTGCGCCCGTCGCCGATCGTGAACGGAAAGTCGACGGTCACGGACAAAACCGTCGCGAAGCCGTTCAATGACTTCTTCAAGGCCTGCTACGACAGGCTGAAAGGTAACGCGCCCCTCGAATGGCCGACGAACTGGAGCGACGCGCCACTCGGGCCGTGGAATCTTCCGAACAGTCCTGATCAGCCCAATCCCAAAACCTGGACGGGGCAACAGGCGCTGCTGCTGCAAGCTTACGACAAGGGCAAGATACCGTCGCAGCAATTGTGGCCGCAGAACCTGCAGCAGATTCAGCAGAACCTCTGGCCACAGTTTTACATCGGCGCGTTTCCTTATTGCTATCAGATCCCCGAGAAGGATCCCGCGGAGTCGACGTAATCGGGCAAGCTCAAAATGGGGCAATCGCCCGGCACGCACTGGTATCACGCGCACAAGCACGGCTCGACCGCGATCAATGTCGCGAACGGCATGACCGGCGTCTTCGTTATCGAAGGGCCGACCTACGACGATAAGCTAAACGAGTGGTACGGCCAGGGTTGGACGCAGCGCCAGCCCATCCTGGTAATCAATCAACTTGGCGTCACGCCGAACCTGCTGCGTTCCGGGCCAGGCCAGGCCGACAAAGGCCCCGATTTCTCGGTCAACGGCAGAATTCAACCGGTCATCGACATGAAGCCCGGCGAAGTGCAGCTGTGGCGCATCGCCAATACCGCGGGACGCAGCGGCGCGTTCTTCCTCGGCCCGCCGCCGGGTTTCAACTGGCGCCAGATTGCCCAGGACGGTGTGCAGTTCGAGGATGCGAACTACCAGTCAAGCTTGAACAAGCCGTTCATGATGGCCTCGGGCAACCGCGTGGATCTGCTGGTGCAGGCTCCGACGACGCCCGCGATCTATCCGGTCATTGTGCAGCCAGCGGTCGATCCATCGGACCTCAGAAGCGCCTATCCCGTCACGCTGGTGTCGGTTCGCATCAAGGCGACCGATCCGCGAGTGACCGGGCAACCGTCGCAGTTCATCCCGACGGCGCCGAAGCCGCCAGCTTTCCTCGCTGACATCACGGACGCTGAGGTCAAGGGCACCCGCACGATCAATTTCGCGAGCACGGGTCCGGGCCAGCAGTACAGTCAGCACACTATCAATGGAAAGAAGTTCGACGGCCTCGGAAACGCCCAACAAGTCTTCCTGAACACTGTCGAGGAATGGAAAATCACGAACCAGACGGCGAGTCCCAATATCTCGCACCCGTTCCACATCCATGTGAACCCGTTCCAGATCACAGAGGTGTTCAATCCGAACGCAACTGTTCCTAACCCGACTCAGGGCCAGCCGCCGCTGCCGAAGTACATCTTCTATCTGGCGCCGACACTTGCTCCGGGGCAGTGCTACGTCGACCCCACGCAGATCAATCCGAACGACCAGAAGATCTGGACCTACACCAATCCCGACGACAGAGCGACGTGGCAGCCATGCCCGCCGCCTCCTCCCACGCCGGCGCCCCGGGTGTGGTGGGACGTTTTTCCGATACCATCCGGTCTGCTGGCAAGAGATCAAAATGGGACGCCGATTCCCGGGCCCCGGGATGCGAACGGCAACCCGACCAGCCTCATTCTTGCCGGTTACTTCAAGATGCGCAGCCGCTTTGTCGACTATCCCGGCTACTTCGTGCTCCACTGCCACATCCTGGCGCATGAGGACCGCGGCATGATGACGACGGTGCAAGTCACCTTGTCGAAGGACAAGGCGCCGGCGGCCGTGCCCTTCTCGCACCACTAGCGCAGGCCGCGGCAAGCACAGATGCGCCGGGAGCGATCCCGGCGCATTGCTATCGGCGAGCGGCGGAACTCTTGCAACACAAAGAAGTGAGTCGCGCTGCTTTTCGCAAGCAACCGTTGCGCCGACTCACATAATCGCCAAATGTGGCGTTAGATCTCGCGAACTCATTACGCGTTGTTGCGCATTGCTCGGATTCGTCATCCGTGCTGGTTGTTCGTCGACAGTGCGTCGCGGCTGCAACGCCGGACACTTAAGGTTCAACATGCTCGCTCAGCCTGCGCTGCAGATCAAAGCCAGTGAGCCGGACGCTCCGGTGGAATCGGAATTTTCCGTCATCACGACTGCTCCGGCTTCGCGTCCGCGCCGTGCTCTCAAGCACGGTGACACATTCATCGTCACCGACAACTTCGGCGATATCGGCGCGACGGCGGGTGGAACGGACGGGCTCTATCACGCCGATACGCGCTTCCTCTCCCATCTCGAACTGAGCCTGAATGGGTCGCAGCCGCTGCTGCTCGGCTCGAACGCGCGCGACGACAATACGCTGCTCGCAGTCGATCTCACCAATCCGGACTATTACGACGCCGCCGGTGCACAGATCGTGCTGCAGAAGGACATCGTGCATATCGCGCGCACGATGTTTCTCTGGAACGGCACCGCCTATCAGCGGCTCGCGGTGCGCAACCACGGCGACCGGCCGCTTGCGCTGCAGATCGCGCTTCACTTCGACAGCGATTTCGCCGATTTGTTCGAGGTGCGCGGCCTGCAGCGGCCGCGCCGCGGCACGGTTTCGCGCAGCGCTGTCGGGCTGGACCAGGCGCTGCTCTCCTACCTCGGTCTCGACAACGTGACGCGGCGAACGCTGCTCACCTTCCATCCCGCGCCGAACGAGATATCCAGCACCAAGGCGTCCTACCGTCTCGTGCTGGCGCCCGGCGAATCGAAACCGATCTTCCTGGCGGTGACCTGCAACGCGCAGCCCGCCTATCGGCCCGCGCCGTTCCTGCGCGGATTGCTGGCGGCGCATCGCGAGCTGCGCGCACAATCGCGCGGCGTCGCCACGGTCGAGACGTCGAGCGAGCTGTTCAACGAAATCCTCTGCCGCTCTGCCGCCGACCTCGCGATGCTGGTGACCGAGACTCCGCACGGCGCCTATCCCTATGCGGGCATCCCCTGGTACTCGACCACATTCGGCCGCGACGGGATCATCACCGCGCTGCAGATGCTGTGGTGCAATCCCGGTATGGCGCGCGGCGTGCTGCGCCGGCTCGCGGCGCTGCAGGCGAAAACCACCGATCCTGCCTCCGATGCCGAGCCGGGCAAGATCCTGCACGAGATGCGTGCGGGCGAGATGGCCGCGCTCGGCGAGGTGCCCTTCGCCCTCTATTACGGCAGCGTCGACTCGACACCGCTGTTCGTGCTGCTCGCGGGCTTGTATTTCGAGCGAACCGACGACGAGCAGACGCTGCGCGAGCTGTGGCCCGCGATCGAGGCGGCGCTCGCCTGGATCGATGGACCGGGCGATCGCGACAAGGATGGCTTCGTCGAATACTTCCGCCAGACCGACAAGGGCCTGGCCAATCAGGGCTGGAAGGATTCGCACGATGCGATCTTTCATGCCGACGGCCGCATGGCGACGGGCCCGATCGCGCTTGCCGAAGTTCAGGGCTACGTGTTTGCCGCCAAGCAGCTCGCGGCGCGCTGCGCCGAGCGGCTGGGACATTCCGAGTTCGCGCGCAAGCTCGAGGCGGACGCCGCACGGCTCGCGGAGCGTTTCGATGAAGCGTTCTGGTGCCCAGAGATCGAGACCTACGCGCTGGCGCTCGACGGCGACAAGCAGCCGTGCCGGGTGCGCACGTCGAATGCGGGGCAAGTGCTGTTTTCCGGGATTGCGCGGCCGGATCGGGCCTCGCTGGTCGCGGATGGGCTCATCAATCCGCGCTTCTTCTCCGGCTGGGGCATCCGCACCGTCGCGCGCGGCGAGGCGCGCTACAATCCAATGTCCTACCACAACGGCTCGATCTGGCCGCACGACAACGCGCTGATCGCGCTCGGTATGGCGCGCTACGGATTGAAGCGCCCCGTTGCGCAGATTACCCGCGGCCTGTTCGAGGCCGCGACCTACATGGACCTGCGGCGCCTGCCGGAACTCTTCTGCGGGTTCCAGCGCGAACGGCGGCGAGGACCCACGCTCTATCCCGTCGCTTGCGCGCCGCAGGCCTGGGCGAGTGCGACGGTCTTCTCGCTCATCGAGGCGCTGCTCGGGCTCGAGTTCCGTCCGGCGACGAACGAAATATTCCTGCGCAATCCGCAACTCCCGCAGTTCCTCGACGAGGTGATCCTGCGTAATCTGCAGGTCGGCAGTTCCTTGGCAGATCTGAAGGTGAGCCGGCACGGCGAGGAGGTTTCGCTCGCGGTGCTGCGCACGCGCGGCCCGATCCAGGCCTCGGTGATCCAGTCGTCGTAACGACTGACGGCGGAACCAGCAGGCTGCCAGTGCGTTTCCCTGTGTTTCGGGACGCGAGGCAACCATGAGCAACACAATTCGCAAATTTTGGCTGATCCCAGTCGGCGCGCTCTGCCTGATGGCCGGTTCCTCGGCTGCCGAGCAAGCGGCGCGGACGAAGGAGCCGCCCCTCCAATCGGCCCCTGTTTCGCTCCAGCATAAGACGATCAAGCCCCCCTCGGTCACCGTGCTCGGCTCCCGCCAGGCGCAGAGTGTGCTCGGCAAGGAGGTTCGTACCAGCGTTGACGAGAGCATGGGCCGCATCGTGGATGTGGTCGTCGATCGGGAAGGGCGCGTGCGTGCGGCGGTGATCGATTTCGGCGGCTTTCTTGGCGTCGGCAGCCGCAAAATCGCGGTCGACTGGAAAGCGCTGCGCTTTGATGGCAGCAAACCCGATCTCGTCACCTCGGAACTCACGCGCGATCAGGTGAACGCTGCTCCCGAATACAAGGAGAAAGACGCCGTCGTCGTGCTCGGTGCGGCGGGCGGATTGCAGTCGCTGCCTGAGTAGTGAGGGAAGCCGGAGAAAGCAGTCTGTCGGGTCAACCACGTCGGACCGAGTGGCCGGAGCACGAGGAGACTGCTGCGCCGCGCGAAAAGCCTGCGCTGTCGCTCGTGCCACCGCAGGCCAGCGCGAGCGAACCGCCGCACCCATCCGCGCGCAGCCAGCGCGGTCTCGACTGGTTCATCTTCTTTCTCGCTGACGTCCAAACCGGCTTCGGTCCGTTTATCGCGGTCTACCTGACCTCGCAGAAATGGACGCAGACCGACATCGGGCTTGTGCTCTCGATGAGCGGCATCATCGCGCTGATCCTGCAGATGCCGGGCGGCGCGCTGGTGGACTGGGCGCGCAGGGAGCGGCTGGTCGCGGCCGTTGCGCTGATGGGGATCGCGGCCGCGGCGCTCACCTATGCGCTGCTGCCGGTGTTCCCCATGGTCGCCGCCGCGGCCGCGATCCACGCCGCCGCAAGCTGCGTCCTCGGCCCCTGCGTCGTAGCGATGAGCCTCGGGCTCGTGGGTCACGCGGCGATCGGCGAACGGCTCGGGCGCAATGCCCGCTTTGCCTCG
>Ga0190275_10002528_pt1 | contig 13127 bp, 12 predicted proteins | sample Popmic550T_FD_133745 | JGI IMG/M metagenome (GOLD analysis project Ga0190275, IMG submission 133745) | Populus adjacent soil microbial communities from riparian zone of Yellowstone River, Montana, USA - 550 T | ecosystem: Environmental > Terrestrial > Soil > Riparian zone > Trees stand | place... | reverse complement strand
TCGAGAACACGGTGACGGTAAAATACATTGCACCAACCTTGTTCATTGCTTGCGTGAAGCTGTCCAGCTGAGTCACCCCCACCACGTAATAGCACCCGGCGAAAATGCAGAGCAATAACGGAATTCCGATCACGACAGCTTGGATTGCCTGGATCCGTGGCCAGGGGGAGTTGACGATCGCCCGGATCTGCCAGGCGACCACACCAGCGACGAGCAACAATCCAGCGACGAGCACAAAGGTCCCGCTGAGGCCCAGGGAATCCATCGGCAGCACGTAATAGCCGACCAGTACCAGGGCGCCGGCGAATGCCGCGCGAGTCACCATCCGTGCCTTGACCCGGCGGCGCTTGGATTGACTCAGTTCGGCGTACCACTGCTCCGACCGTGCCATCGCTGCTCCTGTCGTGGGTGTGCCCGCCGCTCTCCGTTGAATGTCAATGGCGGCGCGACGGGCTCGGTGACAAAGGTGGCCGGTGCCCGAGCCGCGGGGTAAACGCCTGCTATCTCTGGTGTCACGAGCTCACCGTCGAGGCCCGCCGTGTGATGTGCCGTCGTAATCGTGATGTGGCTTGGGGAGGGCCGTGGCGTTCATCGCCCAAGAAGCCCGTACGCCTCGAAACCGGAAATTATTGGCGGTGGAAATGTCGGGCCGGTGAAACCGCCGACTGCGGCTCCCACAAAGTTCGGTGCGATCGAGAGCTCCCAGTACACGGTCGAACCACAGGTGGGGCAGAAGTGGTAGGTAGCCCCCTCGCTGTCGCAGGAGCGAATGGTCATCAAGTGCCCTCCTCAGGTTGGGACTTGGATCGTCCCCTGCGGGGGCGCGGCCGCAATCACACAGATCGCGCGATTTCTTTTTGACAGAGGTCCTAACGTGGTGATTCCCCGGTCCCAAGGGGCTGTCTAGGTCGGAGCGGCGGGAGCCCAGGTCCGCCTGGCCGGGCCTTCTTGAGCAAGGTGATAGCAGGTGTCGGCTCGCTGGAGTGTCCGGCCAGGCGGTCCGGGTCGGCCCTTCGGGTCGTCCGATTCGGATGATGCGCGATGTGACCGCACCAGACAGGATTTTCCTCGCAGACGTGACCTTTCGTGCCCGTCCGCCGGAGGAGGACGCATGGCGGCCATCGACAACCTGACCGAGCTGGTTGAACGGGCGGCAGCGGTGGAAAAGGTGGCGCTGTCATCGAAATGGCGGGAGCGGCCCGACGTCACCAAGCTGATTGCCCGGCTCCGCAAGAACGCCGAAGAACAACGTGATGAGCTGACGCAAGGTGTCGACCCGGAGTTGCTGTCGTCGAGGTGGGTATCGCTTCGAAAGGATTATCTGGACCTTGGCGAACAGGAAGCGCTTCCCGGGCAATCCATCGATCCGGAAACACCGGGCGACGACCTGATCGGCCCGAACACGCCTCACCGGCTGAGTCATGCCGCGGCGGCGCAGGCCGAGCGGGACGCGCTCGCCTCCGTCGATCTGGCCAGAATGGCCCTGACGGACGCAGCGCTGGCCGTGCTGCAGGCCAGACTTGCCCGGATCGACGCCGGCGAGGACGACCCCGACGCGGCCACCGTTGATGGGCACGTCCCGTTGCACGGCAAGAACCCGGTCAGCCGGCACGGTCCCGCTCTGGCCAACGGCGTTACCGGGGAGATCAACTACATCCTCACCCGTAAGCCGCGCGGAACGGTGAAGAGCCTTGCTATCGCACTCGCCATGGGTCTGCTCTACCTCGGGTGGCTGCGGATCAGCGACTGGGATCAGAAGTCGACATTCCTGCCCTACCTCGGCCTGTGGGTCATCGGCGTGGTGATGGGCGGCGGGGTTTGCATCAACGCGATGAGTTTTGATGCCATGCGGGTCCGGGCAGCCCTGGACAACGGCGAACGCCTCTGGCACCTGCTGGTCATCAAGAACCTTGCGCTGTTGTGCATCGTCGCCCCTATCGGGTTCATCCTGAGCGCACTTCTGGCCTGGCGGGCCGGTGACATATACGCGTTCTACAAGGCCTGCGCGTTGATGGTGTGTTTGATTTTGCTCTGGCTCGGAGTGGGTAACGTGCTCTCGATCGTGCTGCCAACACGGGACGAACCGATCCGGCAGCGGAAACAATCCGGTAGCCTCAAGCAGTTCCTGATTGCCTTCGTCGTCTCCTACGCCATCGGCTACCTGGTCAACGCGATGCTGGTCTGGCGCGTCTTCGCGGCCCGGGAGCTGACCGAACGGCTCGGCAATGCTATCATCCCGGCCAGCCTCATAGTCCTGTCCAGCGCCTTCATGTGGATCCTACTCACTGTCCTCGCGGTCGCCTTGTCTCAGCAGCCGAAAATCCGCCGGGTCATGCAGAAGGAGATCACCGACTACAAGGCCAACGCGGAGATGAAGGTGTTCGAACAGGAGGCGGCCGAGGAAGCCGCGCGGAAGCAGAACCAGACCGCCGGCGCCACTCGCGGAACAAGCTAATGGCTGCTAGCGCTCCCCGAAGAGAACCAGCTCACTTGGTGAATTTCTTCCTGCCGATCTCATCAGTAGTTCTGCGCCGTTCCCTCGGTCACGAGAACCCGCACCGGACGAGTGAATTTCGGGCATTCGGGTCAAACTGGACTAATCGGTCCTAGGATCCTGGCGTGAGCGAACGCGCGGCTGAGGCGGCATTCCCGGTGGGGCGGTTGGATCAGCTGCTGCTGGAAGCAAACTTGCCAGGCCGGTGCGCCGCAAAGGCACCGTGCGGCGCCATGCGTTGATAGAGCGGGCGCGATCGAGTGGGTGCCGCGTGGTGGGGGTTACCGCCCCGGCGGGTTATGGAAAGTCGACGCTCCTAGCCGAGTGGGCGCATGCGGAGCCGCGCCGGGTTGCCTGGGTGTCGCTGGATCGATTCGACGACGACCCCGGTGTGCTGCTGACGCTGCTGGCGGCCGCCTACGCGGGGTTGGCGCCCCGGGCCGCCGACCTGGTCGCCGAAATGAGTGGACTGGGTGTCTCTGCCTTGAGCCGGGCAGCCCCGCGACTGGCCGCAGCGTTCCGAGCCAGCCCGTCGCCGTTCGTGTTGATGATCGACGACGTGCACGAACTGGCGTCGCCGGCCTGTCATGACGTGCTCGGTGTGGTCGTTTCAGGGATTCCACCCGGTTCCCAATTGGTCGCGTCGAGCCGGTTCGAGCAGGCACATCTCGCCCGGCTGCGAGCGTCAGGCGATGCCATGGAGGTTGTGGCGGAGGACTTGGCGCTCGGTCCTGATGGGGCCAGGCAGATCTTCTCGGCAGCCAGCGTCGGCCTCACCGGAGAAGCGGCTGTCGCCGTGATAGCGCGAACGGAGGGATGGCCAGTTGGGCTGCACCTCGCCGCGTTGATTGCGCGGGACAGTGGCGCCGATCCCACGGCAATCACTGGCGACGACCGGTACGTTGCCGACTACCTGTACAGCGAATCGCTGGCTCGGCTGCCGGAGGGCACGAAGCGGTTTCTACGGGCCACCGCGGTGCTCGATCAACTTAGTGCCCCGTTGTGTGATGCGGTCGTCGGCGAGCCCGGAGCGCAGGGCGCGCTCCGGAGTCTCGAGGCGTCGAACTTGTTTCTGGTCCCGCTCGATCGTCGGCGCGGGTGGTACCGCTACCACGCGTTGTTCCGGGAGTTCTTGCTCGGCGAACTTCGTCGAGAGGAACCAGAGCTGATCCCGAAGCTGCATCTACGGGCCGCCGACTGGTACGAGGCCAACGGGTCCCCGGCAATCGCCGTTGAGCACCTGTTGAACACCAACGAACGCGAACGGTGCACCCAGCTGGTTGCGCAACTAACGCTGGCGACGTACCAGGCGGGTCACATGTCGACGGTGCAGCGGTGGCTGGCAGCGCTCGGCAACACCGCCATCGAAAGTTATCCCCCGCTGGCCGTGCTGGCCACCTGGATCGCCGTGATGACCGGAGAGACGGAACTCGCAGATCAATGGGCGGACTTCATCCACACTGCCTCATTCGACCAGGTACCGGGCGACGGCTCCGCGTCGTTCGACTCGGCACGCGCGATGGTGTTGTCCGCCATGTGCCGCACCGGTCCGCAGGAGATGATGCACGACACGGAACTTGCCATCGGCCAGGAACCGCCGTCCAGCCCGTGGCGAGACACAGCGTTGGTGATGGGCGGCGAGGCGCATTTGCTCGTCGGGAACACTGACCGAGCCCGCCAATTCTTCGTCGAATCGTCGGCCCTGGCCCAGGCCACCTGCAACACCGACAACTTAGTACTGAGCGAGTCCGAGCTCGCCTCGCTGGCGATGGACCGAGGGCATTGGGCGGAAGCGGCAGGACATGCCGATGTGGCGTTGGCAGCCGTCGAGGAGTACGCAATGCACGACTATCCGACCAGCCTGCCTGCATTCGCCGCGGCGGCCCGCCTCTGTGTGCACCGCGGAGAATTGAAGGAAGCGAACCGGCAGCTTATCCGGGCGATGAGGCTCCGTCCCTCCTGCACCCAAGCGTTTCCGTGGCTGGCTGTCCGTGGTCGATTGCAGCTGGCGAGGGTGTACTGGGCACTTTCCGATCAGCCGACCGCACATCATCTACTGCGGGAGATCGACGATATCCTGCTGCATCGACCAGAACTTGGTGTCCTGGTCGATGAGGTTTCGGCTTTCCGCCGGAACATCACGGCGAAGGTGAACGACGGTGTCGCGGGTGGGTCCCCGCTCAGCGCGGCGGAGCTTCGACTGCTGCCATATCTGCAAACCCACCTGACGATCCGGGAAATCGGCGAGCGATTGTTCGTCTCCCGGAACACCGCCAACTCGGAAATTGGTGCTATTTATCGAAAACTGGGGGTCTCCTCCCGCGGCGACGCCGTGCACAAAGCGACGGCTATCGGCTTGCTCGGCGAGTAGCCGACCGCGACGTAGTAGCTCGGGTTGTTCAGCGCGATCTTCCGTCATCCAGATCCCTGCTGCAATAGTTCTTCCTCCTCCACGTCGTAACCGAGGGCGAGGGCGATCTTCGGCGCGGCAGCGACCACACACGGAAGCCCCACGATCGGGATGAGACCGACTAGAACGTCCACGATCTCGTTGGTCGATGCGCCTGCACTGACCGCAGCATCGGAGAGTTCACCATAAGACGGAACGGCCCCACCGATAGCGACCAACCCGGCTAGGCGGACCAGAGCCAACGACTTCGGGTCCAACCCCGATTGCTCAGTGTCAGTCCCATCGACCTGGTCTACGAAATGCGCGTTGTTAACTGCCAAACTTCGCAACCGCTCGGTGTAGTCCACGACCGTCCATCCGTTCCAATGTGGTATTCCACGATCGATCGAGCCGTGATCAGCGGGGTACGTATCGAAACCCCGCTATCGAGAACCTGCTCCGACCATCGAACTACACAGAGGCATACTCGAACATCACTTACATCGAGTGAACGCGATTCAAGTGCCGCCCGGGCCTTTGGTGAGGGGTGCAGTCAAGGCCGGTCACGGGGAGCGGGGATTACGTCACAACCGTGGCACCGGCGTTCAATCGATCGAGCCAGGGCGGTGGACCGGTGATCGGGCAACCGCAACCGGAATCATCCATCCACGGCGACGGCAGACTCACTCATGTTGAGTGAGGCGCGGTACCAGCTGTCCCAGCCATGATGAACGCCAACAACGGACACCGGATCATTAACGCACCGGACAGCGACCAACGCCGCGTCGTCCACTGTCGCCTATCGAGGAGCTCGAGGACAAGATGACCACGACGATCACCCATCCCAGCCTGGCCGACCGACGCGCGAAGGGGGTCGCCGCCGCGTCCAGTACACCCCCGGGGAGCCATGCGGGTTGGAAGCCGGCCACCAACAGGCCGGACCCGGTGGCCCTGCTGGAGGAGCAGAACGTCACCCGGGAGCCCGATCTCGTGCCCGTCCGGCACGGCCGGATGGTCGTCTCGCCATTCACCTTCTACCGCGGGGCTGCCCGGATCATGGCCGCCGACCTGACCGGCACGCCGACCGCGGGTTTGGAGGTGCAGTTGTGTGGTGACGCGCACCTGTCGAACTTTGGTGCTTTCGCCTCCCCGGAACGACGACTGTTGTTCGACCTCAACGATTTTGACGAGACCTTGCCCGGCCCGTTCGAATGGGATGTGAAGCGGATGGCGGCGAGTTTCACGATCGCCGCCAGGAACAACGGGCTGACTGCCGCGGAGGGCGCCGCGGTCACGAGCAAATCGGTTCGGGCTTATCGGGAGGCGATGGCTGAGTTCGCCGAGATGCGAACCATGGACCTGTGGTACGCCCATCTGTCTGAAGACGACCTGCGGGCCGCGATCGCCAGTCTCGCACCGACCGGCCACGGGAAGAAGGACGGCAAGGCGGGCAAGGACGGAAAACACAAGGGCGGGAAGCATTCGCACAACGGTGGTGGCAAGGCGGCGCACGCGGAACTGGCGGCGGCCGCGAAGCAGGGCGACAAGACACTGCGGAAGGCGCACACCCGGGACAGCCTGCAGGCGCTGTCCAAACTCGGTGAACTCGTCGACGGCCGGTACCGGATCGTCAGCCAACCCCCGGTGGTGGTACCCGCCAGGGACCTCGCTGCGACCTGGGGGATGACTCCGGAGGAGGTCGAGACCGCCGTGCATCAGCAGTTCCGGGAGTACCGGGAAACCCTGCCCAACGACCGACGGCAGTTGTTGGAGCGCTTCGAAATCATCGACATGGCCCGCAAGGTCGTTGGAGTGGGCAGCGTCGGCACCCGGGCGTTCATTGTGCTGCTGCAAGGTCGCGACCCGGGAGACCCGTTGTTCCTGCAGGTCAAAGAGGCAACCCGGTCCGTGCTGGAGGATCATCTGCCCAAGAGCCGCTTCCGGAACCCGGGTGAACGGGTCGTCCAGGGTCAGCGGATGATGCAGGCCGCCAGCGACATCTACCTGGGGTGGACCAAGGGTGTTCAGGCCGATCGGCACTACTACTGGCGGCAGTTGCGCGATATGAAGGCTTCCGCGCTCGTCGACACGATGTCCGCTCCGGTGCTCGGGCTCTACGCGGGCCTGTGTGGGTGGACTCTCGCCCGCGCCCACGCCCGCTCCGGCGACTCGGTCGCGATCGCCGAATACCTCGGTACAAGCGACGAGTTCGACCGGTCGATCACCGACTTCTCGAAGCGCTACGCCGACCAGAACGACCTGGACTTTCAGGCACTCGTCGACGCCATCCGCAAGGGGAGAGTGCCGGCTGTCGAGGGTGTGTGAGATCGGCCAGGCAGGTTTGAGCGCATTTGGAGGATGACATGAGTACTGAATCGGCACAGAAGATGGAAGCGTCATCGTCGATCCCCACCAGCCGACGCTGGTTGGCAAGGGCGGCCTGGGCTGCACTGGTCGCCGCCGTGGTCGTCATCGTCGCCGACGAGGGAGTGACCGGCCTCACCCTCACGGTTGCCGCCCTGGTGGGTGCTGCGGTCGTGGTGGTCGGCGGGTACTGGTTCATCGCGAAGCGTGGCCTGTTGAGATGGATCGGACTGGTCCTTGCCCTAGCGGCGATGGTCATCATCGTCGTCTTTTACGTTAGGCAGGGCGTTGTGATCGTTGCCCTGGTGGCCCTCGGCTTGCTGGTGCTGGGCGGGGCCGCGGCCCGGGCAGCCTTGCGACCCAGCTCAGCGCAGTGGATGCCGACCACCCCGGCTGCACCCGCCCGGCAGCCGTTCATCGTGATGAATCCGCGTTCCGGTGGCGGCAAAGTCGTCCGCTTCGACTTGGTGGACAAGGCGAAGGCACTCGGTGCCGAGGTCAAACTGCTGGATGGCCCCGGGTACGTGGATGTTGCCGCACTGGTCCGGGATGCGGTCGCCCGCGGGTCGGATCTGTTGGGAGTTGCGGGCGGCGATGGTACGCAGGCGCTCGTCGCCGGCATAGCCGCGGAACACGACATCCCGCTGCTGGTGATCAGTGCCGGCACGCGCAACCATTTCGCACTCGACCTGGGTCTGGACCGGGAAGACCCATCGACTTGTCTGACCGCGCTCTCCGATGGCGAGGAGGTACGGGTCGACCTGGGGATGATCGCCGACCGGCCCTTTGTGAACAACGCTTCGTTCGGCGCTTACGCCGAGATAGTCCAGAGCCCCGAATATCGGGACAACAAGAAACGCACCATGCTGGAAATGTTGCCCGACCTGCTCAGCAAGAGCGGCACGGACCTGACTGTTCGCGCGGGTCGCACCACGCTGACCGGTGAGCAGGCGGTGCTGGTCAGCAACAACCCTTACGGGGCAGGCAAACTCCGCGATATGAGCCGACGGGCCAGGATCGACCAGGGTGAATTGGGCGTGATCACCGGGCACCTGGCCAGCACCACTGAAGCCGTTGGGCTGATCCGCCGGACCGGGCACCAACCCATCACGGCAATTAACGGGGGTAGCGAGGTGATCATCGACAGCGACTCGTCGACCATCCCGGTCGGCATCGACGGTGAGGCCGTCACGGTCGACACCCCGGTGTACTGCACGATCCGGCCACGCGCCCTGCGGGTCCGGCTGCCGAGAGTCAGGCCCGGTGTCCGCGAACTGCACGCCAAACTCAATTGGAAAACCCTTTGGCACTTGGCGTTTGGACATTCTTAGCGTCGGTATGGCATTTACTCAGGCTGGGTCCTGCATCTGTTCCCCGTCCCGGCGATCGTCGCTCTTGTTGACGACGGTTACCTCGACCGGATCGACGGAGCAGTCAATAGGGCAACAAACACGGTTAACAGGCCGTTGACAAAGGCGACTATGACGCTGTCGTCAAGACAGTCCATGAGTGTGACGAGAAGTTCATCGAGGCCGCCGCGACCCGACATTCGGACGACCGCGTCTGCCCCCAAGGCCCGTCACCCTGCGACATGTCAGTACTACTTGTGTCGCATCACTAACTGCCCGAGTGAACCTTCTGGCGGTGATGGGCAGCGCTCCGCAGGATCTCCTTACCGATGATGGCAAGAACCGCGGCATCGATCAGCGTTGGCATCGGGCTGTGCGCAGCCGGCGCACCTGCGCTGCCTGCCCGGTGACGCCGCTCCATCCACCTCGGCAGAACGGTGGTGGTGAAGTACATGACCTCGAGTGTGACCGGCAGCAAGTAATAGCGACGGGGGAGCAGGGCGGCAGACATCGCGGATCGGGTAAATGACGTTGCCCGTGCACCCTGCTGGTGGTTGCGACTGTTTTTCTCCTGGCGGCGGTGCGGTTCGCGCATTGCTGGTCCTTCCGGGTTGGAACGTCTGTCATGGGAAGTCGTTGCGCAAGACATTTGTCGTAATCATTGTCCGATTGGAGCCGCGCCAAGGCATCACCTGAAGGAGGTGAGTAGTGCGCGATTCGGAAGTTGCTTGTCCAACCGGGCCGTCACTGGGTGCGATCACCCATGTTGTCCAAGGGGGCGCGGCGCTTCACATTCCTTGGGTGATGTCGCTGTGCGGTCAACGAGAGACAGTTGGGTTTCGCTGAGTCCGACAGGAGTCGCCCGACATGACAGAGACGATGATCGGCACAGCAGTGCGCAGGTGGGCAGCAACGAGGTCGTCGTTGAATCTGGTCGGCGACGACTTCATCGAGGCGCCGTGATGACGGAGCAAGAAACGCTGCCGGCTGCGAGCCGCGCTTCCCGGATGCGCCTGTCGGCGGCCAGCTATGCCACGCGACTCGAGGCCACGGTGGTAGGGCGGCTATGGAGCCGACTACTGGAAATGGAGTTCGTGGATCGGTCGGTGGCATTGGCTGCCAAAGCATTTGTGTCCTTCTTTCCGCTGCTGATTCTGGCCGCAGCAGTGAGCCCGGGTAGCGTCCGGCAGGAGATGCTTGCGATCATCGCCAACCGATTGGGGGTCAGCGGCGAAGCCTATGAGACGGTGCGGCAAGCCTTCGCGTCCGCGGATCAAGCTAGGGAGGCCACTGAACTGTTCAGCGCCGTGATCACAGTCGCCTTCGCGGTGTCGTTCACCACCGCGCTGCAACGGGTCTACCTACGAGCATGGCGGCGCCCGCCAGGAGGCGGAGTTCGGAACAAGGGCCGCGCGGCCCTGTGGGTCGGCGCCTTTGTCTTGCTTCTCGTTGTCTTGTCCCTGATCCGCAGCCTGGTCCCCGGATCTTCCGGGCCGGTGCTGTCCTGGGCCGTCGGGTTGGCGGCCACGATCGGTCTCTGGTGGTGGACCGCCCGGTTGATGGTGCGGGGCGAAGTGCGGTGGCGGGCGCTGCTACCCACCGCTGTCATCACCGGCGTAGGCACCTGGATCTACGCCCTGGCGTCGTCGGTGTGGATGCCCGGCAACGTGTCGAACCAATTCGCGGAATTCGGCGCCTTTGGTATCGCGATGGCCATCGTGAGCTGGTTTACCGGCCTGGCCTTCCTGATCGTGGCCGCCGCCGCGGCGGCACCTGCCCTTGCCGATGGTGAGGGAAAGGTCGGCCGCTGGCTCCGAGCCGATCAACAAACGGCCGTCGAAACAGGAGCGGCACCGGCCCTGCCGGGCCCGAGCCGGCCGGTTCGGCTGTCGGACGCGTTCGGCCGCGGCTCCCGTGGGTCGGGGGTGGTGCCAGGATCGGTGTCCCACTGACTGTCTTTCTACCCCTGCTGATTACGCTTCCGGAAAGAGATTCCAATGCGCTTCGCCTCGACCTCGACGTATTGCGGCCCATCCGATCTTGCCGCATTAGATCAATTGACCAACCCGGCCGGTTACACGAATCAATCCTTGCCCGACAGCCCCCGGACCGGTACTGCACAACGGCGCGTCCGGGCAGTACCGTTTGCCGTGGGGGCCGTGGTGGCGGTACTTGCCCTGGCAAGTGGTTGTTCATCCAGCAGTACTCCCAGCACAACCTCAGCGTCGACGTCAGCAGCAGCAGCATCGGCGGTGGCAACGTCAAGCTCGGCCAATGACGCGGCCGATAAGGAGCAGGTGTGCGCGGCCCGGGATGAGCTCAAGACATCGGTCGCAGCGCTGACCAGTGTCAGCCTGCTCACGGGCGGAACCAGCGGGATCCAGGCTGCGGTGGGACAGGTCCAAACAGATCTCACCGCCGTCAAGACGGCAGGTCAGCAAACCTACGGAACGGAGGTCGACGCCATGCAATCGGCGGTCGACGGACTGAAGACCGCAGCAGGAAAACTGGGCAGTGGCGACGCTGCGGGCAACCTGCAATCAGTTGGCACGGCCATTGCTGCGACCGGCGTCGCCGCCGAGGACCTTTTCAGCAAGCTGTCCGCCGCCTGCTGAAGCTGATCTCAACCAGCACGCCTGACATCCGGGCCAGGCGCCACCAATGATCAGCGGTGACACCTGGCCGACGGCACGCACGTCGCCGGTAATTGCGCACTTGCCGGGGGAGCGGCCCGTCCGGGCCGCTCCTCGCTTGGCGCACGGGTTGAACTTGGCACCACCTGCTGAGCCAATCGTGGAATAGACCGCCGATGCATCCTCTAGATCAGGTGAACGGCTGACTCACCCCAACCTGGCCGGATATGGGCGCTCCGCGGTCAACTGCCGGCCGCCGGCGGGGTGACCCCCGGGCAGTCAGTGGAATTGCGGAATGATGAGGTAAAGCCCATAGAGGGCGAAGAGTCCGGCCGTCCCCAGGCAGGCAAACCCAGTTCCTGTCAACAGGTTGAGCCTTGAACGGCTGGGGGCGGTCGCTTCACCCCGGCCGGCGCGGTCCGACCCGGCGGTCAGCGCGGCGACACCGAGTGAGAACAATCCGACTATCGCGATGGCGGCCACAACAGTTGCACATGCCACCAATGCCAGCGCGCCCCAATTGATGGTCATGACGGGGAATTGGATGAGGTGGAATTGGTGCTCGTGGGCGGAATCGGTGAATGGGTGATGACAATCGGCCCGATATGGTCGGGAGACACCCGCTCCCGCTGTGTCGAATCTTCCCCCGCACCGTGGGTGCCGCCGGGCACAGCCCCCTTGGGGAAACTCCGGCTGATCCTGACGGTAACGTCGCGGGAATCGTTGACATTGTGCCGATTGACTGCGGTGCGGCGCGATATGGCCACGATCGTGGTCGTCCCGACAACGAGCGCCACCAGCACCATGACAACGCCAAACGTTCCCGTCAAGGCAACGGCCGCCGCCACGGCGCCGAAAAAGGCGGCGGCCGGCAAGGTGAGCAACCAGCCGTACAGCATCTTGCGAGCCGTGCCCCAACGAACCTGGGAGAGTTTGCGGCCTGCGCCGCTGCCGATGACAGACCCGGAACACACCTGGGTGGTCGACAGCCCGAAACCCATATGGGCGGAGGCCAGAATAGCTGCGGCCGATGTCGTCTCGGCAGCGAAGCCCTGCGGCGAGTGCAGGTCGACCAGGCCCTTGCCCATGGTGCGCATGATCCGCCAGCCCCCTGAGTAGGTGCCGGCCCCGATGGCCAGGCCGGCGCAGGCGATGACCCAGGTCTGCGGGCCGGTGCCGGCCGCCTGGTATCCGCCGGTGATCAAAACCAGGGTGATCACCCCCATCGTTTTCTGCCCGTCGGAGGTGCCGTGCGCCAGCGCGATCATCGATCCGGAAACGGTCTGTCCGCGCCGAAACCAACCCGCTGCGGGCTCTTCGTCGGCTGTTCCCAACCAGCGGTACAGGAAGAATGTTGCCAGGCCCGCGGCCAGCACTGCCACCGCCGGCGCCATCACCGCGGGCAGCAGAATCTTCGATACCACCACCGAGAAGTTGACTCCGGAGACACCGGCGCCGACGAGCACCGCGCCGATCAATCCACCGAAAAGCGCATGGGAGGAACTGGACGGCAGGCCGAACAGCCAGGTTGTCAGGTTCCACAGGATGGCCGCCACCAGACCGGCGAAGATCATTGTCGGGGTGACGAAGGCGTCGTTGACAATCCCTCCCGAGATCGTCTTGGCGACCTCGGTGGACAGGAAGGCCCCGACCACATTGAGCACCGCTGCGATCAACACGGCGGTGCGCGGACGTAGTGCCCCGGTGGCTACGGATGTTGCCATGGCGTTGGCGCTGTCGTGGAACCCGTTGGTGAAATCGAAGAAGAGCGCGGTGACGATCACGACCGACACCAGGAAGAGGGTGGTCGTCATCCGGTCACCGGCCGCTCAGAGCGCATCGTCATTGTTGCCACTCCCCGGGTCACAGGTTCAGGCGCGAAGTTCGTGTCCGATCCT
>Ga0190275_10002527_pt1 | contig 13136 bp, 12 predicted proteins | sample Popmic550T_FD_133745 | JGI IMG/M metagenome (GOLD analysis project Ga0190275, IMG submission 133745) | Populus adjacent soil microbial communities from riparian zone of Yellowstone River, Montana, USA - 550 T | ecosystem: Environmental > Terrestrial > Soil > Riparian zone > Trees stand | place... | reverse complement strand
TCAGCCGCTCCTCGAAGTCGCCGCGGTAGCGGGTGCCGGCGAGCAGCGCGCCCATGTCGAGCGCGAAGATGCGCGCGCCGCGCAGCGCGGCCGGCGCCTTCCCGGCGTGGATCTTCAGCGCCAGCCCCTCGGCGAGCGCGGTCTTGCCCACGCCGGGGTCGCCCACGAAGAGCGGGTTGTTCTTGCGGCGGCGGGCGAGGACGTGGATCGCCCGGGAGATCTCCTTCTCGCGGCCGATCAGCGGGTCCAGCTTCCCCTCGGCCGCCTGGCGCGTGAGCTCCACGGTGAAGCGGGAGAGGGCGTCGCCGGCTTCCCGCGGCACATCCTCCTCGTCCTGCGGCGCGTCGCCGGCGGGGATCTCTTCGCGGCGGGTGACGCCGGTGGAGGCGCGGCCCTCCACGCCGTGGCTCACGGCGCGGGTCATGGCCAGCCGGTCCACGCCCGCGTCTTCCAGGAAGTGCACGGCGAAGGAGTCTTCCTGGTCGTAGAGCGCCACCAGCACGTGGCCGCCGGTAACCTCCTCGCGCCCGGAGCGCAGCACCTGCAGCGCCGCCTCCTGCACCACGCGGCGGAAGGCCAGCGTGGGAAGGGCCGAGTCGCGCGGGGTGGAGGTGGCGGACTTGACCTCTTCGCTCAGGAAGCGGTCGAGGCGGCGCTTGAGCAGCTCCACGTCGGCGCCGGCGGCGCCGACCACCTCGGCGGTGGCGTCGTCGTGCAGGAGCGCGAACAGGAGGTGCTCCAGGCCGGCGTACGCCTGGCCGCGGCGCGCGGCCTCGAGCACGGCCAGGTGCAGCGAGATCTCCAGCTCGGGGCGAAGTGCGGGGCTCGACATGCCTTGCGTTGTACGGGAGTGCGAATGGTCGATCGTATGGGCGTCGGGACGGACGCCTATTCCGGCTCCATGGTCAGCAGCAGCGGGTATCCCGCCGCCTGCGCGTCCACCGTCACGTGCTCGATGCGGGTCTCGGCCTCGTCGCGGGTGTAGACGCCGGCCACGCCCACGCCCAGGTGGTGCACCTGCAGCATCACGCGGGCCGCCTCCGTGGCGGTCTTCTCGAAGTGCCGCTCGAGGACTTCCACCACGAACTCCATGGTGGTGAAGTCGTCGTTGTGCAGCAGCACGCGGAAGAGCCGGGGGCGCCGCGTCTTCGGCCGTTCGGCGACCGCGACGCCTTCCTCGCGCTCGCGGCCGGGGCGGCGTCCGTCGTCCCGGTCGCGGTCCCCGTCGCCGCGGCGGCCGGGGAGCGCGGCGTGCGGGGGCCGCTCCGATCCTCCCATCCCCTGATACCCGGCGGGTTCCGTCGTCACGTCGCGCTCAGGCGGCGGCATCGGCGGCGTTGCGCTCGCGGGCGCGCTCCACCTCCCAGAAGTGCTCCTCGGCCCAGCCGCAGAGGGCGGAGAGGGGCCGCACCAGCGTCTCGCCGAGCGGGGTGAGGGTGTACTCCACCCGCGGCGGCACCTCGGGGTAGACCTTGCGCTCCACCAGCCCGTCGCGCTCGAGCCCGCGCAGCGTCTGCGTGAGCATCTTCTGCGACACGCCGCCGACCGCGCGCTGCAGCTCGCCGAAGCGCAGCGTGCCGGCCGACAGCACGTAGATCACGATCACCGCCCACTTGTCGGCCACCAGGTCCAGCACGCGGCGCGAGCCGCAGCGTTCGCTGCGCACGTCGCCGCGCGGCTCGATCGTCATTTCCATTGGTTACCCGAAGGGGTGTATCGCACGGACGGGTGCTTACCGGCGGGTCCACATGCAACAGTATAGTTCTCCACCGCCGCGGCGGAAGAGTTCCGTTCGGCCGGCGGGCGACAGCCGATCACGACTCCGTTCCGCGAGGACGGTTTGCGTGAGGGATTCGCGCCCGCAGGGCCGAGACGCCGGCGCGCCCGCGTCGATGTCTCGGGAACGAGCGGGGCCATGGCGCGCCGGCGGCTCGGCGCCGTTGGCAACGGCGGTATCGTTGCCTACGGCGCGCGAAGCCCGGCCCGGAGCGCAGCGGAGGGACACGCCCGCACCCCGCTCTTTCGTTTCGAGCTCCGGCACCGACGTCTCGAAGTCCGTATGACATGCGAAGCAGCCCCGCTCCTTGATTAGAGCGGGGCCGCGGTGCATCCCCGAAGCCGGTCAGTCAGTGCGGCGGGAGGGGCGGGGGGACGGAGGCGAAGATGGGGGCGAGCTCGTCCACCTGGGCGGCGGGGGTCCAGGCGGCCATCCCCTGCTTCCACACCAGCGTGTCGGGGGTGAGGGCGCCGGCGCCGGCCTGCTGGCGCAGCTCGTCCATCCCGTGGGGCCCGCTCTGCTTCCCCTCGAGCGCCACGAAGAACGCGGCTGGCTGCGGCAGCGGCGGCGGGCCGCCGGAAGCCGGCGCTGCCCCGGGCGACCCGGCGCCGCCGAGCTGCTGGCCGAGCTGCCCGGCCATCTGCTGGCCCATCGCCATCCCCATCGCCAGCCCCATCCCCTGCCCCGCGGCGCCGCCGGGGTTCTGCGCGGCCAGCGGGATGCTCTCGGCGGTCTGGAACTGCGCGTAGCGGCTCAGGTCGCCGATCACGCCCATGCTGCTGCGCTTGTCGAGCGCCTTCTCCACCTCTTCGGGGAGGGCGATGTTCTCGATCACGAACTGCGTGAGCTCGATCCCCCACTCGCCGAAGTCCGCCGCCATCTTGCCGCGGATGAGCGAGCCGATCTCGTCGTAGCGGGCGGCGAGGTCGAGCACGGGCACCTTGGCCTCGGCCACGGCGTCCACGAAGCGCGAGGTCACCAGCGAGCGGAGCTGCTCGTCGACCTCGCCGGTGGTGAAGGCGCTGTCGGTGCCCACGATCTGCGCGATGAACCTGGCGGGCTCGATCACGCGCACCACGTAGGTGCCGAAGGCGCGGATGCGCACGGGGCCGAACTCGGCGTCGCGCATCATCACCGGGCTCTTGGTGCCCCACTTCTGGTCGGTGAACTGCTTGGTGGCGACGAAGTAGACCTCGGCCTTGAACGGCGAGTCGAAGCCGTACTTCCACCCCAGCAGCGTGCCGAGGATGGGAAGGTTCTGCGTCACCAGCTCGTAGCGGCCGGGAGGGAACACGTCGGCCACCTGGCCCTGGTTCACGAACACCGCGGCCTGCCCGGGGCGCACGATGAGCTGCGCGCCGTTCTTGATCTCGTTGTCGTGCCCGTCGAACCGCCACACCATCGTGTCGCCGGTTTCGTCCAGCCACTGGATGATGTCGATCAGCTCGGTCTTGACGAAGTCCCAGAGGCCCATCGGCTGGTCTCTCGCTGCGGAATGTGCGTGGTGTGGGAGGGCGGGGCGCGCATCCAGATTCGCGCCGCGCCGCCGTTCTCGCAAGCGTCGGCGCCGTCGCGAGATGGATCGCGTGCGGCGCCGGGCCGTGCGGCTGGGGTGTACGCGTGCGGCGGGGGCAATGTTTCGGGGAGGGGGAGGCGTGTCAGCGGGGACACTGGCGGAAGAGAGAGGGTGGCGGAGGGGGAGCGCATCGGATGGGTGGGATATCGAGAGGGTTGGATGGATTCTCTGGAGGGCGGAGTGGGAGGGGCGAATGAATTCGCGACAGAACAGCCTAAAGGGTCATAACGAGCAAGATGCACGGAAAGCGGCGAAATTACTGGGTGTGCGCGCGCAACCTGCACATCCGCGAACGCCAAACTGACCATCTTGCAGCGGCAACGAACAGCAGAACAGACAGCAAGCCCGCCGGAGATCCACCCGGCGGGCTGCTTCATCCCCCTCCGATTCGCCGCGCATGGTTGGGTTGCTACGCGGTGCTCTCAGAATCCGGCAACCGCCGCGTGACGGTCTCAACCGCATGACGGATTGAGGCGAGTTGATCGGCTCCAGCGCGAATTCGATTCCCCCACAGAACCTCGCTTGCTGGGTCCCACACCACGCTATCCTTGCTTCTTGAAATGTGTCACAATAGGTTCTATCCAACACCCAGGCGACTTGCGAGTCCGCCTCCATATCCAACCTGTTACACCAAGGTGGATGATGAAAAAGAAGCTTAAATTGCAAATCGAGAAGCTGCGCGTCGAGCAGTTCGAGGCCCACCCGGACTCGCCAGTGGAACGCGGAACGGTGCGGGGCTTCTGCACGCAGGACCAGTCCTGCGGAGGTACTAACCCTTGGGGCGGGCTCTGCATCTGCCAACACATGCTGGAGAGCCTTCATCTACCCTGCTGCTGAACCTCACCGGTCACCAGCAGCAACAAGCGCAAGACGTACGGAGGCGCTCCCTGGATCACAGGGAGCGCCTCCACTGCGATCATGCGATCGTTGTGCAGAACCGGCGCCCCTGTTCGCAGCCGCCTGCACCAGCCCGTCACCTGCGTTTTGTGGCGTGATTTGGGGGAACGGACAGCAGTAACCGACAGCAGGCCCGGACGGACGGTGGCAACTTGTTGCAGGCGTAACTTGAGTATGTGCGGACCGGATACGCGGCAACAACGACACGAAGTCCGCCTTCGCGGACTACTGGCTTCGGCTCGGGTGCAAGGGTGGGGCACGCAATGGGGGTTCGCGGTGCCTCGGCGGTGTGAGAGAAGTCTGGTGGGGTTCGATGGAAGGTGGAGAGGGACTGGCTCCTCGGGTCGCGCCATTGACAGGGGCCGCGGGGGCGGCGGATACTCGGGCGATGGATCGCGCACCATCCTTGTCGCAGACGCTGCCAGGATTCGGCTGATTCAGCGGCGCTGACTCTTACGAATGGACACTGGATGACGGAGCAGGCTTCTGATCTCGCGGCGCGCGTGCGCGAGGCGGCGGAGGGGCTGGTGTACAGCAGCGAGAGCGATCGGCCGTTCGAGTGGTTCGAGCTGCCGGGCGGGGCGGAGGGGTGGCCGTACGGCGCGGAGGCGTTCGCGCAGCGCGTGGGCGCGGCCGCCGGCGCGCCGGTGGAGGAGCGCACCCTGGACCGCTTCTTCAAGCCCCACATCGAATCGACCGACCCCTACGACACGCGCGCGCAGGAGATCCGACCGCGCTACGAGGCGTTGAAGGCGCTGCTCGCGAAGGGGCTGCGCGACCCGCGCGTGTTCCGCATCGGGCGGATCGAGATCGACTGCTACGTGGTGGGCGACGACGGGCGCGGCAACCTGGCCGGCGTGCGCACGGTGGCGGTGGAGACCTGACGCGGGCGGCGCGGTGCTTGCCGCCGTGCGTGCGGCGGCACCCGCGACGGGCGGTGCCGGGGGATGTGACACGGTCGAGGCGAAAGGGTCGGATGTCCGGGAAGACGCTGCTGGTGGGGATGGCGCACCCCGACGACGAGGTCGGGGCGGCCGGCTCCATCTGCGCGCAGGTGGCGCGGGGCGGCCGCGTGGTGGTGGTGTGGCTCACGCGCGGCGAGATGACGCAGGCGTTCGGCGCCGTGGGCGAGGACGAGGTGTCGCGCATCCGCGAGGAGCACGGCCGCGCGGCGGGCGAGATCCTGGGGTGCGAGACGCGCTTCATGGACTTCCGCGACACGCAGGTGGAAGCCACCGCCGACGCGGCGCGCCACGTGGCCGCGCTGATCGCCGAGATCAAGCCCGACGGCGTGCTGACCTGGGGCGACGCGTGGGGCCGCGGGATGCGCCACCCCGACCACCAGGCGTGCGGCAAGATCTTTCGCGACGCGGTGACGCTGGCGCGGCTCGCCAAGGTGGTGCACCCGCTCCCGCCGCACCGCGGAGACGCGCCGGTGTTCACCTTCCGCGGCGCGTACTCGCAGCTCCCGGCGCTGGTGGTGGACGTGGAGCCTTACGTGGACAAGATCCACGAGCTGGCGCGCTTCTACTACGAGCGGATCGGGTTCGGCAACGCGGAGTGGGTGGACCGCCGCCTCCGCGCCGCCGCCCAGCCGCATGGCCTGCGCTACGCCGAGGTGTACGACGCGTGGGAGACGGGCGCCGGCGTGGTGCAGGCGCTGCTCCCCGCGGCGATCGGCACGCCGGGCGAGCCGGTGCACCCGTCGTGGCGGGACGATCCGGACCAGTCGGCGGCGGACTGAGGGCGCCCCGCGAGGCCCCCACCCCGCGCCGGGCTTCGCCGGCGCTGCCCCTCCCCCAAAACCGACTGGCAAAACCGACTGGGGGAGGGGCGGTCGTTTGGGCCTGCGGGTTGGATCGTGGAGATGCGCCGCGGTGCCGGGAGACGGATCGACTCGCATCGCGGCTGATCGTTGTCGATCCAGACACGGATCAGCAAAAGACGAGGGCGCCGGCTCACGATGTGAGCCGGCGCCCTGCTTACCTCGTCCTGCTCCGGCTAGCCGGTCGAGCCGCGGCGTCAGGAAGCGCGGTTGAAGACCATGTTGTATTCGACCGGGGCCGAGAGGCGCGGCGAGCGCACGGTCACGCGGATGGTCAGCGTCGCGCCGTCGGCCGAGATGCTGTAGGTGTTGGTGCGCGAGCCGTCCTCGGCGCGGAAGGTCTGCACCAGGCGGCCGGTCTGCCACTCGGTGCTCAGGTCGAGCACCTCGCCGTCCTCGCGCGTCCACTTGATCGGCTGGCCGTTGGCCGGGCTCTCGATCGGGCGGCGCTGGTCGAAGGTGGTGGTCACCTGCTGCGGGGTGAAGTTGATCACCACGCGCTGGTACGGCTGGTTGGTGCGGCGCAGGCGGCCGCGGGCGATCGGGCGCGTGACGAAGCTCATCTTGCTCACGGCCGTCTCGATGGCGCGGTTCACGTCGTCGCTGGCCGCGCGGTTGAACGTGAAGGTGCCGCGCATGGTGGACTCCTGCGCCGTGGCCGCGCCCAGCGGAAGGGCGAGGGCGGCGAGCGCGAGCAGGAGCGTGCGAGTCCGTTGACGGCGCATGGTTGTGCCTCCAAGATGCATGGATGGTGGTGCTGCGACGCGCGGCGCCGTCCGTGGCGCCGGCCTGGCCGGGGGCTGCCGCGCAATCTACGCGCTGGGCGACGGGCGCGGTAGGGCGGCGGAAAACGTTCGCGCAGGCTGGGTTACACCGCCCGGCCAACGGATGTTTCGTGAAACCCCGCCGCCCCGCGCGGCGTACCACCGCCCACGCACCCGCCGCGCCGCTCCACGCCCGGCTTCCTTTCGCCGTTCCTGATCGTCCCGACACTCCGAGGCCATATGCCCGAGCAGGCCCGCGCCACGCGCATCCTCACCGACATCGACCCGCGCAGCTGGGAGCACCCGGCCGACCGCGCCGCGCTGAACGCCCTGCGCAAGATCCCCGTCTTCGACGAGGTGCTGCGCAAGCTCTTCGGCATCGTGGGCGAGCGCCAGGTGAGGCTGATGTTCCTGGCCAACGCGGTGCGCGTGTCGCCCACGCAGCACCCCTCGCTGCACGCGCTCTGGGCCGACGTGCACCGCACGCTGGACGCGCCCTCGGAGTACCCGCTGTACGTGACGCAGAACCCCAGCTACAACGCCGCCGCGCTGGGGATGGACAAGCCCTTCGTGATGGTGCACTCGGAGCTGCTGCGCGACTTCACCGAGGACGAGGTGCGCTTCGTCCTGGGCCACGAGATGGGCCACGTGATGAGCGGGCACGCGCTGTACAACACCATGTTGATGCTCCTGCTGCGGCTGTCGAGCATGGCCAGCTTCGGGATGGTGGGGCTGATCGCGCTGCCGGTGTTCCTGGCGCTGCTGGAGTGGAGCCGCAAGGCCGAGCTGAGCTGCGACCGCGCCGGGCTGCTGGCCGTGCAGGCGCCCGAACCCGGCCTGCGCACCATGCTGAAGTTCGCCGGCGGCACCTTCACCGAGACCAACCTGGCCGCGTTCATCGAGCAGGCCGAGGAGTACCGCGCCAGCAACGAGCTGATCGACCAGGTGTTCAAGGTGATGAACCTGCTGTGGGCCACGCACCCCTTCCCCGTGATCCGCGTGGCCGAGATGCGCAACTGGTTCGAGAGCGGCGCGTACGAGCGCATCATCGCCGGCGAATACCGGCGCCGCGGCGAGCCCGAGGGCTCGTACCGCGACGACGTGCAGGAGGCCGCAAAGTCTTACAAGGAAACGGCTAAGGACACCTTCGGCGACGCCGCCGAGAAGGCCCGGAAGATGGTCGACGGCTTCCGCTCGGGGTTCGGCCGGGGGTAGCCGGCCGTCCAATGTGAGCCGATCCCTTGTAGCTTCTTGATTCGCGCGGTATCGATGTTGCGTAAGCGGCCACTCGGCGCGGACGGGCCGCGCAGCAAACACCGCCGATCGGGAGAGCGGACACATGAACAAGTCGGAATTCGTCGACATGGTGGCCGATAAGGCCGAGCTCACCAGGGCAGCGGCGGCGCGCGTGGTCGATGCGATCTTCGACACCGCGTCCGGTGCCATCTCCGAGGCGGTGCACGCCGCGGGGTCGCTGTCCATTCCGGGCTTCGGGAAGTTCACCAGGCGTACCCGGTCGGCGCGCACGGGCCGCAACCCGCGCACGGGAACCGAGATCAAGATCCCGGAGCGCACCACGGTGGGCTTCAGCGCCGGCCGCGGGCTGAAGGAGCAGCGCAGCACCAGCCGCCGCAAGAGCCCGCTGACCACGGCCGCGGGCGCCGCGGCGGGCGCGGCGCTGGGCGCGGCGGCGGCGAGCAGGGCGACGCGCGGCAGCACGTCGAAGAGCAGCGGCAGCTCGTCCAAGAGCAGCGGCTCCAAGAGTGGCGGCTCGTCGTCGAAGAGCTCGTCCACCCGCAGCAGCGGCTCCAAGAGCGGCGGCTCATCGTCGAGCAAGAGCAGCGGCAGCAAGAGCGGCGGTGCGTCGAGCAAGAGCAGCGGTAGCTCGTCGAAGAGCAGCGGCGCGTCGGCCAAGAGCAGCGGCAGCTCGTCCAAGAGCAGCGGCGCGTCGGCCAGGAGCGGCGGCAGCTCGTCCAAGAGCAGCGGCTCGTCGTCCAAGAGCGGCGGCAGCTCGGCCAAGAGCAGCGGCTCGTCGAGCAAGAGCGGCGGCAGCTCGTCCAGCAAGAGCTCGTCGAGCAGGAAGTAGCGACGGCGGCTCCTGATCGCAGTTGCTCGCTGACGGCACGGGGCCGCATCCTATCGGTTGGATGCGGCCCCGCTGTCGTTTCGGGTTGATGGGGATGAAGCGGCGGGAGAGACGGCGCGGTCAGCAGGGGCCGCGGGGGGCCCTCTCCCTGGCGCCTGACGGCGCCTGTCCCTCCCCCAAAACAACCTGGGGGAGGGACGGGGGCTCGCTTCGCTCGCGGCTACTTCGGGTGTGCGCGGAGGCTGGCGGCATCTCGCTGGATCTTCCGCCGACCGACTACTTGTGCTCGCGATCTCTGGGCATGGAACGGACTTCGGCAGGTCGATCCACTTCGCAGGTCGATACACACCCCGGCCTGACTTCGGCAGCCTGCTATCGAATCCCATCTCCCAAGGTGCAGTTCGATCAGTGGGCTTGGAGAAGGGCGCTGCATGGGGTTGGCTTGTCTTCCAGCGGCTCTTCGCCGAGGATTTCGAGGCGGGTGGCGAGGCCGTCGGTGATCACGACGAGCTCGGGGTCGAGGGCTTCGTCGTGGCCCTCCTTTTCGCCGCGGGCGCCGGTGTCGCGCACCCACACCGCCTCCACGCCGGGGTGGGCGATGGCGTAGCGGCAGCCGGCCTCGGGGCCCAGCACGTAGAGCGCGCTGGCGAGCGCGTCGGCAGTGGCGGCGGCGGGGGCGAGCACGTAGACGGCCACCACGCCGCGCGCGGGGTGGCGGGCGCGCGGGTCGAACACGGTGGAGTAGCGCGCATCGCCCGCGACGTAGAAGTGCTCGTAGCTCCCCACCACCGCCACGCCGCCGCTGTCCGCCAGCGCCGAGGCGAACACTTCGCCGGCGTTGCGCGGGTCCTGCAGCCCCAGGATCCAGCGCGGCCCCACCGGCGCCACGCCGAACACGCGGAATCGCCCGCCCAGGTCCACCAGCCCGCTCGCCACGCCGCCCGCGCGCAACGCCTCCACCGCGCGGTCCACCGCGTATCCGCGCGCGATCGCAGACAGGTCCATCCGCATCCCGCGCACGGGCATCCGGAGCTGCCTCGTCGCACGATCGAAGCGCACCTTCTCCCAGCCGACACGCGCGGCGATCGAGTCGCGCAACGCCTGCGTCGGCACCGTGTTGCGGGCGCGGTGCGAGGCCCACGCATCCACCAGCGGGCCCGCCGTCACATCCAGCGCCCCGCTGGATGCGGCCGAGATCGCCAGCGCCTGGCCCAGCACGTCCGCGGTCCACGGCGATAGGACCGTGGCGCTGTCGCTGCCGGCGCGGCGGTTGGCGGCGGCCACCTCACCGCCAGCGTGCTCCACGGAGGTCAGCGAATCGACGCGGAAGACGGCGGCGCGCGCGGCCTCCATCGCCGCGAGGGCGCGCGCCGTGTCCGCGTGCCACACGCTGATGCGCAGCAGGCTGCCCATCACCGGCCACTCCCGCAGCACCGGCGGCCGCCCGGGCATGGTGTCGACGGAGACGTAGCGCGGACCCATCTCGCTCTCGTCCACCACCGGCGCGGGCGACGGCGGAGGGGTGCACGCGGCGAGCGCGATCAGCAGCACGGCGGCGGCGCGAACGACCATCGAAACGCGCGGGCGTCTGGAGATGTGCGACAAGTCCTTCAGCGGGATGATGATGGATCGAGGATTGAGGAAGCGTCCGGGACGCGTCGCGACGCAGGCCACAAGAGGGAGCCACGTCGCCCCGAGCGCAACCTTCGCGCCCGCCGCGGGCGCCTCCGATGCGGAGATCCACGTCCTTTCGGAAGATCGCCAAAGACACCGGCAAAGACCTCGGGCGCGCGGCTGTAAATCTACCGATTAGCTCTTTGACCGCGTTTCCACTGAAAATCAGCCGACATCGCACACCGCCGAGCGGGGTCCGTCCACACCTGTCGCAGGCTGGATTCAGCTTGCATGGAGACGATAGATCCCGCGCCCGCGAAAACTGCGCACTATTCCGCAATGCGTGGCGGCGGATTATCTTCGGTGCCAATCCCCCGGACATCACCTACCGGAACGCACCACACACCCCCCCTGCATACCAGGAGGAGTCCATGAAATGCAGCGCGCTCGCCCTGCTCGGGCTGCTCGCGCTTCCGCTCACGGCTACCGCCCAGGACCGGTCGCTGCTGACCGGCGAGCCGCCGCCGGAGCGCCTGCCGCAGTCGCGCTTCTCCGTGACGCCGTACGTGGGCGCCCGCGTGCCGTTCACCTCGGGCGACGCCGTGCTGGTGGACGACCAGGGCAACGCCTTCCTGCTGGCGTACCAGCGCGGCGGAGGCCCCATGGCGGGGATCGACGTGACCGCGCGGATGGCGGGGCCGGTGCACTTCCTGATCGGCGCCGCCTACTCGGCGGGCCGGCAGGACGTGCTGCGCCTGGCCGACGCCGCCGGCGACAGCCTGGACGAGCGCTTCACCGACGGCCCGTCGTACTGGTTCGCGCGGGCTGGCGTGCAGGTGCGCCTGGCGGACCCCACGCCCGACAACCGCCGCTTCCACCCGTCGGCGCTGATCACGGTGGCGCCGTCGCTGGTGGGCACCCACTGGGGCTCGATCGACGGGTTCCCCGACGCCGCCAACAAGGGCAGCACCGCGTTCGCGCTGAACCTGGGCGCCGACGCCGCCGCGCGGATCGGGCGGAGCGACCGGTGGTCGTTCTCGATCGGGCTGCACGACTACCTGGCCTTCTGGAACACCGACGACTTCCGCGCCCGCGACGAGATCGTGGGCGAGGCGCTGCTCGGCGGCCCGGTCGTGGTCGACTACGACTACAGCTCGTCCAACATCCTCACCGCCCGCTTCGCCGTCAGCTACCGCTTCCGCTGATCGACGCAGGATGGAAGGGATGACGAAGAGGGCGCCGCTCGCACGAGTGGCGCCCTCTTCGGTTTTGCGGCATCAGCGGAGGCCCCGAGCGAAAGGCGGCATCAGCATCGGAAGCCGTCCCCTCGCGAAGGGCGGCATCAGCATCGGAAGCCGTCCCCTCGCGAAGGGCGGCTGAAGCCGCGGCTAGAACAATGGGAAGCCTCGCAAACTGCGCGAGGCTGTGGGCGATGCACCGGTGCGTATCGGCAGATGTCGCGGCTGCGACCGGCAGGTAGCGCGCGCCAGGGATGCGGCGGCAACAAAGCCAGTAGTCCTCGAAGGCGGACTTCGTGTGGTTGTTGCAGCGAATTCATTCGCCCCCCAGCGGTTCGTCCGCAGATTCTCCCCCATACTCCTCCCCATTCTCCCCTTCCGCATCCGCATCCGCATCCCCCAACGCCCGACGGCCGGCGTGGGCGGTGAAGATGCGGTAGGCCTCGGCCAGCGCGGCGGCGACGGGGTGGCCGCCGGCGGCGTCGGGGAGCGGGCCAAGCTCGCGCAGCACGGCGTCGGGCGTGTCGGCGGCGCGGGGGGTGAAGCGCAGCTCGGCCAGCTCCGGCCCGGCGCGCCAGAAGTCGGCCGCGGGAGCGAGCTCCTCCGCCGCGTCGGCGGGGGCGGGGGGCGGCTCGTCGGGGGCCGGGGCGCGCAGCTCGCGCAGGCGCTCCAGCAGGCGCTCGCGCGGGCGCCCGCGCCAGGCCAGCACCAGGAAGGGATCCGTGTCGAACACCTCGGCCAGGATGTAGTAGGTGGCCGCCACGTGCTTGCACGGGTTGGCCGCGTCGGGGCACGAGCAGTCGGTGCGCAGCTCGCGCGGCTTCGTCGGAAAGAGCGTGAGCCCCGCGGCCGCGAAGGCCTGCTCCACGTCGCGCGGCATCTCGCCCGCCAGCAGCGCGGCGGCGAAGAGCGCCTCGCCGGCCAGCGCGTCCTCGGCGCGTGCCCACTCGGCGTCGGTGAAGGGGGCGAGCGCGATGGAGACGGCGTACGGCGTGGGCGCCGATCCCTGCACGCGCGAGGTCACGCGGCCGGGCTCCACCACCAGGTCCATCACCTGCCCGGTCCGTGCGTAGCTCCGCCCGCGCGACAGCCGCCCCGCGTCGGTCACGGCCTGCAGCGCCTCGATGAAGCGCTTCGACCACCAGCTCTCGCCGATGTCGCCGCGCTGGCTGCGCGCGGGGATGCCGTTCTTCGCGGCGCGCCGCGGGCCGTGCTCGCCCCAGCCCCACCAGTCGCTCATCGCCGCCTCACTCGGCCACCGCGTCGGCCGCGAGGGCCACCACGTCGCGCAGCTCGGCGGTGCTCAGCTCCGTCAGCCACGCCTCGCCGGTGCCCAGGACGCTGCCGGCCAGCGCCTTC
>Ga0190275_10002526_pt1 | contig 13144 bp, 13 predicted proteins | sample Popmic550T_FD_133745 | JGI IMG/M metagenome (GOLD analysis project Ga0190275, IMG submission 133745) | Populus adjacent soil microbial communities from riparian zone of Yellowstone River, Montana, USA - 550 T | ecosystem: Environmental > Terrestrial > Soil > Riparian zone > Trees stand | place... | reverse complement strand
TCCAGCTCGGCGCGCAGCAGGTCGGCGGCGCGCCAGCGCTCCAGGCGGCGGAAGTGCGTGCGCGCGGGGCGGCCGTCGGGCACGATCCCCATCTTCTTGCGGTCGGTGTGGTGGCGGCCGATCGGCGCGTCCACGCTCACCGCGTCCTCCGCGAGGTGGCCCCAGCAGGCGGTGAGGTAGGCGCGCTTGATCTTCCGCGCCTTCAGCTCCTCGCTGAGCGCGCGGTGCGCGTCGTCGTTCTTGGCGACCAGGAGGAGGCCGCTGGTGTCCTTGTCCAGCCGGTGCACGATCCCCGGGCGCAGCACGCCGCCGATGCCGGAGAGGTCGCGCACCTGGTGCAGGAGCGCGTTCACCAGCGTCCCCGACCAGTGGCCGGCGGCGGGGTGCACGACGAGCCCCGCGGGCTTGTCGATCACCGCGAGGTCGGCGTCCTGGTAGACGATGTCGAGGGGGATCTCCTCCGGGGCGACGTCCGAAGGCCGGGGGGCGGGGACGGCGACCGAGACGCGGGCGCCGGAGACCACGAGGTCCTTCTTGCGGGCGGGGGCGCCGTCCAGCGTGACCCACCCGTTCTCGATCCACTGCACCACGCGGCTGCGGGAGGCATCGAGCCGCGCCGCGAGCCAGGCGTCGAGCCGCCCGCCGGCGTCGTCGTCGCCGGCGGTCAGCTCCCGCACGTCATTCAACGGGGTCGACGGCATCCAGCTCCTGTTCCTGTTTCTGCTCCTCGCGCCAGAGCGAGAAGGCGAGCAGCAGCGCGCCCACCGTCACGGCGATGTCGGCCACGTTGAACACCGGCCAGCGCACGTCGCCCATCCCGAAGTCCAGGAAGTCGATCACGCCGCGCGACGAGCGGATGCGGTCGATCACGTTGCCGATCGCCCCGCCGGTCACGCTGGCGATGGCCATCAGCCGCGTGCGGTCGCGCCACGGCGTGCCGCGGAACATGAACCAGAGGACGACCACCGCCACCGCGGCCAGCCCCATGAACACCCAGCGCGACAGCTCGCCCAGGTGCAGCCCGAACGCCGCGCCGGTGTTGTAGATGAAGGTCAGGCGGAAGAAGTCGCCCCACACCTCGATCGGCGTGTAGGGGCGCAAGCTTTTCAGCACGATCGACTTGGTGAGCTGGTCGAGGGCGATCACCCCGCCCACGGTGCACACGTACAGCAGGATCTTGCGGCGCGCCTCGTCCGCGGGGGTCGTCGCCGCCACGGGCGCGCTCTGCGTCATCACGGTTTCGGTCACTTGCCCTGGTTCCGGTCGATGCGCCCGAGGGCGATGACGGCGGTGATGCCGTCGAGGTCCACCACGCGGTCGGCTTCGTACCCGTGGAAGTCGGTGGCGGATCCGGTCTCCAGCTCCACCGCCAGCGTCTCGCCGCGGATCAGCTCGCCGCACGCGGCCACCGCCTCGGCCAAGTCGGCGTCGTCGCCGAACACGCCCAGGCGGATGCGGTCGCTCACCTCCAGCCCGCTCTCCTTCCGCAGTTTCTGCACCCGGTTGACGACCTCGCGCGCAACGCCCTCGGCGCGCAGCTCGGGGGTCAGCGCCGGGTCCACGGCCAGCGTGAAGCCGCCCTCGCTCTCGATCACGAAGTCGCCCTGCGCGTTCTGGATCACCTCGAAGTCGCCCTCGGCCAGCGCGAACGACTCGCCGTTCGCCTCGACGGAGAGCGCTTCGCCGCGGCGGAAGGCGGCGATGCGGTCGGAGGGCAGCGCGCGGATCGCGTCGCCCACCTGCGGCGTGTGCTTGCCGAAGCGCGCGCCCAGCGCCTTGAAGTTGGGCTTCGCGGTGAAGGTGACCAGCTCCTCGGCGGCGTGCATGAACTCCACGCGCTTCACGTTCAGCTCGTCGCGCAGGATCGCCAGCAGGTCGTCGCCCGTCTCGATCCCGTCGGGGATCACCGCGTAGACGGCGCCCAGCGGCTGGCGGACGCGGATGCCGACCTCCTCGCGCGCCGCGCGGCCCAGGGTGGAGAGGGTGCGCACGGCGTCCATCCCCCGCTCCAGCGCGCCGTCCATCCGCGCGGCGTCCTCTTCGGGGAAGTCGGCCAGGTGCACGCTCTCGCCGTCGCCCACCAGCGCGCGGTGCAGCCAGTCGGAGAGGAACGGGGCCACGGGCGCCATCAGCCGCGAAACCGTCACCAGCGCCTCGTGCAGCGTGGCGAAGGCGGCGGCCGTGTCCTGCCGGTCGGAGCTCCCCCAGAAGCGGTCGCGCGAGCGGCGGACGTACCAGTTGGAGAGGTCCTCGACAATGAACTCGCCCAGCGCGCGCACGGCGTGCGTGAGCTGGTACTCGTCCATGTCGCCCGTCACCGTGGCGGTGAGCGAGGCCAGCCGCGAGAGGAGCCAGCGGTCGAGCACCGAGCGGCTCTCCGGCGCCGGGTCGTCGGCCGACGGCGCCCACGTCTCCAGGTTCGCGTAGAGGGCGAAGAAGCGGTACGTCTGGCGCAGCGTGTCGAACGTCTTGCGCTGCACCTCCTTCACCCCCTCCGCGTCGAAACGCTTGGGGAGCCACGGGTTGGACGACGCCATCAGGTACCAGCGGATCGCGTCCGCGCCGAACTGCGCGATCGCCTCCGTGGGCACCACGATGTTGCCGCGCGACTTCGACATCTTCAGCCCCGAGGCGTCCAGGATCATGTCGTTGACCACGACGTTCCTGTAGCTGGGGCCGCGCCCGAGGAGGGTGGAGATCGCCAGCAGCGAGTAGAACCACCCGCGCGTCTGGTCCACCCCCTCGCTGATGAAGTCGGCGGGGAACTGCCGCTCCTGCTCGCCGCCGTCCAGCCGCTCGGCGTTCTCGAACGGGTAGTGGTGCTGCGCGAACGGCATCGCCCCGCTGTCGAACCAGACGTCGATCACCTCCGGCGTGCGCCGCATCGTCCCCGCGCACCCGTCGCAGGTGCAGGGGAACACCACGTCGTCGATGAACGGCCGGTGCGGGTCGAAGTCTTCCGCCACGCCGGGCGACAGCTCGCGCAGCTCGGCGAACGAGCCGATGAAGCGCACGTGCTCGGGCGTCTCCTCGCACACCCAGGCCGGGAGCGGGGTGCCCCAGTAGCGGGTGCGGCTGATCGCCCAGTCCACGTTGTTCTCCAGCCACTCGCCGAAGCGGCCGGAGCCCATCTCGGGCGGGAACCAGCGGATGGCCGCGTTGTTGTCGAGCAGCTCCTGGCGCACCTGCGTGGTGCGGATGAACCAGCTGTCGCGCGCCATGTACAGCAGCGGGCTGCTGCACCGCCAGCAGTGCGGGTAGCTGTGCTCTTCCTTGCTGGAGCGGAAGACGAGGCCGCGCTTCTTGAGGTCGATCAGCAGGTCGGTGTCGGCGTCCTTCACGAACGTCCCGCCCACCAGCGGCAGGTCGGCGCGGAAGGTGCCGCGGTCGTCCACCGGCTGCAGCACGGGGAGGTCGAACTGCTGCCCCACCGCGTAGTCGTCGGCGCCGAACGCGGGCGACATGTGCACGATCCCCGACCCGTCCGCCGCGGTGACGAAGGTCGCGGGGACCACCTGCCAGGCGTTCGCGGCCTGCGCCGCGGTGCCGTACGCGCGCGGGTCGACCCAGTCGAACGGGCGCGTGTAGCGCAGGCCGACCAGGTCGGAGGCGGGGATGGACGCGCGGATGCCGTCTTCCGAGCCGAACAGCGGCGCCACGCGCGCGCGGGCCAGGATCAGCCGGCGGCCTTCGTGCTCGACCTCCACGTAGTCGAGCTCGGGGTGCACGGCGAGGGCGACGTTGGAGACCAGCGTCCACGGCGTCGTCGTCCAGACGAGGAGCTCGCGGCCGTCGGGCTGGCCGTCGGCGCCCAGGACGGGGAGCATCACGTAGAGCGACGGGTCCTTCACGTCCTTGTAGCCCTGCGCCACCTCGTGGCTGCTGAGGCCGGTGCCGCAGCGCGGGCAGTACGGCAGGATCTTGTGGCCGCGGTAGAACAGCCCGCGCTCCGAGATCTGCTTCAGCAGCCACCACACCGACTCCACGTAGTCGCGGTGGTAGGTGATGTAGGGCTTGCTGTAGTCCAGCCAGTAGCCGATCCGCGCCGAGAAGCGCTCCCAGTCTTCGGTGTAGGTGAGCACGCTCTCGCGGCACACCTCGTTGAAGCGCGCGATGCCCAGCGCCTCGATCTCGCGCTTGCCGCTGATCCCCAGCTTCTTCTCGGCCTCGATCTCCACCGGCAGGCCGTGCGTGTCCCACCCGGCGGTGCGCGGCACGTAGCGCCCCTGCATGGTGCGGAAGCGGGCCACGCTGTCCTTGATCGTCCGGCTCAGGACGTGGTGGATCCCCGGCCGGCCGTTGGCGGTGGGCGGGCCCTCGAAGAACACGAAGGGGCGCGCGCCGGTGGCCCGCATGCGCTCCTGCGAGCGCGCGAGCGAGGCGCGGAAGGTGTCCTCGGCCTGCCAGCGCGCCAGGACGTCGTCCTCCAGCTCGCCGGTGGACTTGGGAAGCTCTGGGTACTTTCTCATCTATCCGTCAGCAGCGCAGATCTGGTGCACCTGTCTTACACACAGGGATTCGGGAACAATCGACAAATATAACGGGCGCGGCAACCCGCCGCGCCCGTCGCCTTTCACACGCCTCTGCGCGTGGGTCTCAGGACCGCTCCCGGCCCTCGCGCACGATGGCGACGAACTCGTCCGCGCTGATCCCCACGTCTACGCCGCCCACGTCCAGAGGCGACCGTGCGCCGACCTCCGGCCTCAGGACGAACAGCTGCCCGTCACGCCTGCGGATGTGCACGGCACCTTCGCGCCTCGCCTGCTCCAGGATCGATGCGAGGTTTTGCCGCGCTTCGGAATAGGTGTACACCTTCATCTCGCCACCTCCAGAATGTCCATGCCCGCGTGCTTCGCGGCATGGATGAGGCCGCTTCAAGACGCGACACTCGTCAGGTACCATCGTAGTGCGACCGCGTCACCGGCGCACCATTCAGGTGCGGCAGGCGCCGTCCGGATGGTTGCGCAAGCATCGTCTAAATGGCTGGATGGCATCGGCTTAACGATCATGATTGCTCTGGCGCATCGTGTGCTCTTAGCGCATCTCCAGATCCCGCGAAAACCTCTCTCCCACCCCCGCCGGCGTGCCCGGCCACGGAGGCCCTTTCCCCATGCGATCCACCCAGAACCTCGCGCTCGCCGCGGCGCTGTGCGTTGCGGCGGCGGCGTGCGCCGACACGACCACGGCCCCGGCGCGCACCTCGGCAGACGGCGCGCGGCACATCGTCAACGGCACCTTCACCGGGTCGAGCTTCGGCAACGTGGGCGCGCTGATGATCGACTTCAACGGCAACGGGCGGGTGGATGGAGACGACCAGGCCTGCACCGGCAGCCTCATCTCGCCCACCGTGTTCCTCACCGCCGCCCACTGCATGGAGGGGCTGGCGGCCGGCGTCCAGGTGTACGTGACGTTCGAGCCGAAGCTGTATCCCGCGCCGAAGACGTACATCGCGGCGACCGGCTGGACCGCCGACCCGCAGTACGGGCACGACCAGGCGAACCTGCACGACCTCGCCGTCATCCTCCTTCCGCGGGGATCCACGAAGGGTGTCACGCCGCTCAAGCTGCCGCCGGCCGGCTACCTCGACCGGCTCCAGGCGCAGAACGGGCTCAACAACACGCTGTTCGTCAACGTGGGCTACGGCGTTTCGGCGTCGCGCACGGGCATCCCGTCGTTCCCCTACGACGGCACGCGCAAGTACTCGAAGAGTGAGTACATGGGCCTGCAGCCGTACTGGCTTGGCCTGCTGATGAACGCCAGCGCCACCGGCCTGGGCGGCGACTGCTACGGCGACTCGGGCGGCCCCAAGTTCATCGACGGCCGCACCGACATGGTGGTCGCCACCGTCACCACCGGCGACTACAACTGCCGCGCGACCACGTGGGACTACCGGCTCGACACGAACTCCGCGCGCGAGTTCCTCGGCCGGTTCGTCACGCTGCCGTAGCAACCCGTCTCGACGGGAAACACGAAGGGCGAGGGAGACGTTCCCTCGCCCTTCGGTCGTTTTCTTCTCCAAAATCCAGTCTCGCCGAAGTCTCCCCGACTCCGCGTCCGCCGAGGACGTGCGCTATAGCCGGCTGGATGGGCGCGGGCCCTGCGGCACGACGGTGTCCAGGATCATGATCTTCTGCCAGATCTTGTTGGACAGGGCCGAGGCCAGCGTCTCGATGTCGTTGACGGCGTCGAGCACCACGGGGTCGTTGAGGTACTGCACGTGCAGCGCGGCCAGCTTGCTGGCCAGCGACAGCAGTTCCGAGCAGTAGTCCAGGTACCGCGCGAGCTGTACCCGGTTGAGCGTGCGCCGCGGGCTGGACGCCGTCGCCGGCTGGGCGCCGTCCAGAACGTGCTGCGGGTCCTTGGTGAGCTGGTGCATGTCCACGATGTGGACGATGCTGCGCAGCCGGTGCAGCGCGCGCAACGCCCAGCGCCGCTTCACCCGCTCCTCGATCGTCACCAGGAAGAAGACGGAGATCGCGAGGAAGACGACGTTGTTCAGCCCCGCGTCGAAGCCCTGCAGGAACTCGGAGAGGTTCCGCAGGTCCACCGCCGCCCGCAGCAGCAGCGAGCCCAGCCACAGCGCGAACCCCAGCAGCGTCACCACCCCCAGCACGGCCGCGATCCGCAGCGCCCAGATCGGGCGGCGCAGCCGGTCGATGGTGGCCTCGGTCTGCGCGGCCACGCGGTACAGCTCGGCGGCCACGCGCCCCAGCCCGGCGCCGGGAAAGCGCTCCTCGATGCGCTGCTCCAGCCGCTGGATGGTGGCGATGATCAGGCCGGGCTGCAGCTCGCCGTACGCGCCGCGCGGCTCCGGAGCGGGGATCATGGGGGGGATGATGAAGGGCGTCGGGCGGCGCTGGGGCGGCGGTCGAAACGGCTGGAACCCAACCCGCGCCGCTGGCCGGAGACATCGGACGGACGCATCCCGCGTCCGCCGCGTCTCCGGTCGCGGCGCGAGTGCGCTACCGCTTGGGCGCGTCGGGGAGGCGGGCGCAGCTCTGCTCCAGGATGTCGCGCTCGCCCTCGCCCGCGCCGCGCGCCTTCGCCATGCACGACGCGTACGTCTGCCCGGGGCCGGCGCGGTGCACGGTGTCGCGGTTCTCCACCGGCGGCTCCACGAACTCGGCGCTGTTGCCCTGCGGCGTGTTGGGGCCGGTCTGCGGCGCCGCCTGGTGCTGCGCGGAGGGCGCGGGCTGCTCGCCGGCGGGGCGGGTGGCGGTGTCGTCGCCGCCCTGGCCCGCGTCGTCGCCGCCGCAGGCGGCCAGCGAGAGCGCCGCCAGGACCAGCGCGGCGCGGAAGAAGCTCGGCTTCATGGCTCGGTGGATTTCAAGGGTGGACCGCGGTTCGGCGCGCGGAGCTACATCCGCGCGACCACGCCCTCCACCAGCCGCGTCAGGTTGGGCTCGGCGCGGTTGGCGGTGGCGATGATGGTGGTGATGTCGGCCTCCTGCAGCGCATCGGGGAGGCAGGCGTCGGTGATGATGGACACGCCCATCACCCGCATCCCGCCGTGGCGCGCCACGATCGCCTCGGGCACCGTGCTCATCCCCACCACGTCGGCGCCCAGCGTGCGCAGCATGCGGTATTCGGCGCGCGTCTCCAGGTTGGGCCCGGCCACGGCCACGTACACGCCGCTGCGCAGCGGGATCTTCAGCTCCAGCGCCACCTCGCGCGCGAGCTGCTGCAGCCCCAGGTCGTACACCTGCGACATGTCGGGGAAGCGCGGGCCCAGCGCGTCGTCGTTGGGGCCGGTGAGCGGGTTCTCGCCCAGCAGGTTGATGTGGTCGGCGATCAGCATCAGCTCGCCGGGGGCCCACAGCGGGTTCATCCCCCCGCACGCGTTGCTGGCGATCAGCGTGTCGGCGCCCAGCGCCCGCATCACCCGCACGGGGAAGGTCACCTGCTGCAGCGTGTACCCCTCGTAGCGGTGGAAGCGGCCCTGCATGGCCACCACCTGCCTGCCGCCCAGCGTGCCGAAGAGCAGCCGGCCGGTGTGCGACTCCACGGTGGAGAGGGGGAAGTGCGCGATCTTGGTGTAGGGGATCGCCGTCTCCACCTCGATGCGTTCGGCCAGCGCGCCCAGGCCGGTGCCCAGGATGACGCCGACGCGGGGCTCGGCCGCGGTGCGGCCGCGGATCGCGGCGACGGCTTCTTCGATCTGCCGTGCCAGCGGCATCGTCTCCACCGTGCTCACGAGCCGCCCTCCTCCAGGGCCTCGGCCCGGTCGACCTCGGCGTCCAGCCGCGAGAGCGAGGTGGTGCGCTCCTCCTCCTGCTCCAGCTCGCTGAGCTGCCGCTCCACCAGCGCGCGGAAGAGGCGCAGGAAGCGGACGCGCTGCGCCTGCACGCGCCGCAGCGCCTCCAGCGCGAACGTCACCTGGCGCTTGGCGTCGGCGATGATTCGCTCGCCCTCGGCGCGGGCCTCGCGCAGCACCAGGTCGGCCTCGCGCTGCGCCTGCTCGCGCATCCCCTCGCGGAGCTGCTGGGCGCTGACCAGCGCGTCGTTCATCGCCCGCTCGCGCTCGCGGTAGTCGGCGATGGCGTCGGTCATCTGCCCGACGCGGCCGGAGAGCGCCTGGTGGTCGCGCACCAGCTCCTCCATCCGGGCGACCACCTCGTCCAGGAAGTTGTCGACCGCCTCGGTGTCGTAGCCGCGCATCACCTTGCGGAAATCGCCCTTCTTCTTGCGGACGTCCAGCGGTGTAAGGTCGATCACGCGTCCCGCTCCCCGAAGATGCTCGATCCCACGCGGACCAGGGTGGCCCCCTCCTCCACGGCGATCTCGAAATCGTTGCTCATCCCCATCGACAGGTGCTCGGCCCGGAAGCCGGGCACCTGGCGCGCGGCGTCCTCGCACGCCCGCCGCGTGGTGGCGAAGGCGCGGCGCACCACCGACACGTCGTCGGTGTACGGCGCCATCGTCATCATCCCCAGCAGCTCAAGCCCCGGCAGCTCCGCCAGCCGGCCCACGGCGTCCACCGCCGAGGCGGCGTCGAACCCGCCCTTGCTCTCCTCGCCCACCGAGTTGATCTCGACCAGCACGCGGACGGTGGCGCCGGTCTTCACCGCCTCGGCGGAGAGGGCCCGGGCCAGGCGCTCGGAGTCGAGCGAGTGGATCAGGTCGAAGAGCGGGAGCGCCTTCCCCACCTTGTTGCGCTGCAGGTGGCCGATCAGGTGCCAGCGCACGGCGTCGCGCCCCACCTCGGCGACCTTCCCCTCCAGCTCCTGCACCCGGTTCTCGCCCACGTCGGCCACGCCGGCGGCGATGGCGGCCCGCACCGTCTCGGCCGGATGGGTCTTGGTGACCGCCACCAGCGTCACCGCGCCGGCCCGCCCGGCCCGCTCGCGCGCCGCCTCGATCCGCTCCCGTACCCGCGCCAGCCGCGCCCCGATCCCGTCGCTCTCCATGGCGACGGATTGTAAGCCCCGCCACGGGGTGCGGCAAGCTGGAGAGGGCGCTGCTGGTGGGCCCGCCCGGTACCCATTCACCCGGCGCGGTGTTAAAATGGATGGAGACACCACTCAACCGCGTTTTTCGAGACGGTGAGCCATGGCACGCACCGCTGACGAGATCGAAGTCGAAGCAACGAGCCTCCCCCGGCCCGATCGCGAGAGGATCGCAGAGGCCCTCGTAGCCACGCTCCACATGGCGCCCGAGGTGGAGCGTGCCTGGAGCGAGGAGATCCGACGCCGGATTCGCGACATCGATTCCGGGGTCACGCAGTTGATTCCGGGTGATCAGGTGCTCAAGGAGGTCGAGGACCTGCTCCGCTGATGCGCCTCTGGTTCGATCCGGCGGGGCGGGCGGAGTACGTGGGCGTGGCCGCGCGCTACAAGGCGCTGGGTGCGCCACGCGGTCGGGGGTTCGCGGAGGATTTCCGGGCGGCACTCGATGCGATCCTCGCCTTTCCGCGAAGTTCTTCGGCGGATGATGACGGCGTGCGACAAAAGGTCCTGCGTAAGCACCCGTACATCATCGTGTACCGTGCGACGGATCAGGACATCGAGATCGTGGCGCTCGCCCACACCAGTCGCGAGCCGGGTTACTGGCGCGACCGGCTGTAGCGGCGGCAAGCGAAGAGGACCGCCGGGACGGCGGTCCTCTTCGCATTTCACGGTGGCGCGGGTGTCGGGTCAGCCGGACGGCGTCGTCGTGCCGCCCGTCGTCACGACCAGCGGCGGGGCGCCGTCGGTCGCGCCGGGGAGCTCGCCGGCTTCGAGGATGTGCTGCAGGTCGGCGGGGTTCACGCCGCGCTGGAGGCGGCCGCGGTGCGCCACCGACACGATGCCGGTCTCCTCGCTCACCACGATCACCAGCGCGTCGGTCTCTTCCGACAGGCCCAGCGCGGCGCGGTGGCGCGTGCCCAAGGTGCGGTCGGTCACCGGGAACTGCGTGAGCGGGAGGATGACGCCGGCGGCGATGATCTCGTCGCCGCGGACGACGGCGGCGCCGTCGTGCAGCAGCGAGTAGGGGGTGAAGATGTTCTGCAGCAGCGGGGCGGAGACCCGCGCCTGCAGCGGCGTCCCGGTCTCCAGGTACTCGCCCAGGCCGATCTCGCGCTCGATGGCGATGATGGCCCCCACCTTCCCGCGCGACAGGTCTTCCACCGCCTCGGTGATCTCCTCCACCACCTCGCGCACCTGCATGCGGCTGAAGCCGCGGAAGACGCGGTTCTGCCCCAGGCTGGCCAGCGCGCTGCGCAGCTCGGGCTGGAACACGATCAGCGCCGCGATCACGCCGAACTGGAAGAGCGTGGTCAGCAGGTATTCGATCAGCGTGAGCCCCAGGATGCGCGACACCACGTAGACGCCCACCAGGGAGAAGAACCCCAGCAGCATCTGGATCGCCCGCGTGCCCACGAACACCAGCAGGATGCGGTAGATGACGGCGGCGACGATGAGCACCTCCACCACGTCGCGCCACCCCGGCGCCAGGAAGGCGATGCGGTCGATCAGCGCCCCCACGCCGCCTCCGTGCGGAAGATCGCGTCGGCCACCTCCAGCGCCTCGCGCGCCGCGCGCACCTCGTGCACGCGGAAGATGCGGGCGCCACGCGCCAGCCCCGCCACGCACGCGCCCACCGTCCCCGCGTCGCGCGCGTCGGCCGGGGCGCCGCCCAGCAGCGCGCCGATGAACGCCTTGCGCGACGGCCCCAGCAGCACCGGCCGCCCCAGCCGCTCGGCCAGCACGTCGAGGCGGGCGATCAGCTCCAGGTTCTGCTCCGCCGTCTTGGCGAACCCGATCCCCGGGTCCACCACGATCCGCTCCGCCTCGATCCCCACCGCCACCGCCGCCGCCACGCGCGGCTCCAGCTCCCCGGCCACCTCCGCCGCGACGTCCCCGTAGCTCGCCAGCGACTGCATCGTCTCCGGCGTGCCGCGCATGTGCATCAGCACCAGCGCGGCGTCGCTGTCGGCCACGGTCGCCGCCATCTCCGGGTCGCCCAGCGCCGAGACGTCGTTGATCACGTCGGCCCCCTCGGCCAACACGGCGCGCGCGACGTTGGCCTTGCGCGTATCCACCGAGACCAGCACGTCCAGCTCCGCGCGGATCGCGCGGAGCACGGGAAGGACGCGCGCCAGCTCCTCCTCCACCGACACGCCGGCGGAGCCCGGCCGCGTGGACTCGCCGCCGATGTCGAGCACGCGGGCGCCGTCGGCCACGAGCCGGCGGGCGCGCGCGAGGGCCGGCCCCGCGCCCTTGAACCGGCCCCCGTCGCTGAACGAATCGGGCGTCACGTTCAGCACGCCGACCAGCACGGGCCGCTCCAGCGAGAGCGTTCGCCCGCGAATGCGCCACGTCCCGAGGTTCGCCACGGCCAGCGGCATCGAGTGCGGAGGTACGAGAGAACGGAGCACGAGGGGTCTCCGCGTGCCTGAGACCTTGGATCGGGCGAAACTACCGTCCACACGGCAGTTCCGCCACTCGCCCGGTGATCAGGGACGGGTCTGCTGTCGGCGACAATAAGAAAGTGGCGGACCGGCAACAGCCGATCCGCCACTCGTGCGATCCATCATCCTGCCGGCCGAAGCCTACGCCAGCCGCGGCTTCAGCTCCACCGGGCCGGCCGGCGCGCGGTCCTTGGCGGCGGCGGGGAGCGGCTCGGGGATCTCGGGCGGGGTGAGCACCGGCTGCGCCGAGCGGAACGGGGGCAGGTCCTTCCCCTCGCCGATCATCTCCACGTCCTCGCGCGTCAGCGTCTCGCGCTCGAGGAGGGCGCCGGCCACGCGGTGCAGCAGGTCCAGGTGCTCGGTGAGCACCGCGGTCGCGCGGTCGTAGGCCTCGGTCACGATGCGGGCGATCTCGCTGTCCACGAGCTGCGCCGTGCTCTCGCTGATCCCCCGGCGGGTGCCCAGGTCGCGGCCCAGGAACACCTCGGTCTCGGCCTCGGCCACCAGGACGGGGCCCACCGCGTCGGAGAGGCCCCAGTGCGTCACGTACTTGCGCGCGATGCTGGTGGCCTGCTGGATGTCGCCCTGCGCGCCGGTGGTCACCCGCTCGCGGCCGAACACCAGCTCCTCGGCCACGCGGCCGCCGTACGCCATCACCAGCCGCGCCTCGATCTGCTGGCGCGTCATGCTCACGCGGTCGTCCTCGGGGAGCGTGTAGGCCACGCCCAGGGTACGGCCGCGGGGGATGATGGTGACTTTGTGCAGCGGGTCGTTCCCGGCCACCTTCACCGCGCAGATCACGTGGCCCGCCTCGTGGTAGGCGGTCAGGCGGCGCTCCTCCTCCTTCATCACCAGCGAGCGGCGCTCGGCGCCCAGCATGACCTTGTCCTTGGCGTCTTCCAGGTCGGTCATGTAGACCAGGTCCTTGTTGCGCCGGGCGGCCAGCAGCGCGCCTTCGTTCACCAGGTTGGCCAGGTCGGCGCCGCTCATCCCCGGCGTGCTGCGGGCCAGCACGGGCACGCTCACGTCCTGCGAGGTGGGCACCTTCTTCAGGTGCACCTTCAGGATCCCCTCGCGCCCCTTCACGTCGGGCGAGTCCACGATGATCTGCCGGTCGAAGCGGCCGGGGCGCAGCAGCGCGGGGTCGAGCACGTCGGGGCGGTTGGTGGCGGCCACCAGGATCACCCCGTCGTTCCCCTCGAAGCCGTCCATCTCCACCAGGAGCTGGTTCAGCGTCTGCTCGCGCTCGTCGTG
>Ga0190275_10002525_pt1 | contig 13145 bp, 8 predicted proteins | sample Popmic550T_FD_133745 | JGI IMG/M metagenome (GOLD analysis project Ga0190275, IMG submission 133745) | Populus adjacent soil microbial communities from riparian zone of Yellowstone River, Montana, USA - 550 T | ecosystem: Environmental > Terrestrial > Soil > Riparian zone > Trees stand | place... | reverse complement strand
TGGACTTCAAGGGCGTCCCCGTGGAGCAGGTGAGCCAGCTGGGCGAGGTGCTGACGGGGAAGCTGCCCTTGGTGCGGCGGGTGGAGTAGGCGCCCGTGGCATGAGAACCGGTGAATGAAAGGAGGCGCGGCCCTCTTCCTGCAAGCGGGGAGGGCCGCATCTCTCCGGGGTGAGGTGCGCCCTGGCTAGCACCGCAAGGAGGAGGCGAGGTTCTACGAGATCGGGCGCGCGCGTGGGCTCACCTTGCGCAGTTCGTGGAAATGCTCCGACACGACGCGAGCCGCGTTGATCATCGCGTCCACGGGCCCGACCCCCACCATGCACAAGATCTCCGACTTCGTCGACCTGTGCTCGATGCGCAGGGGACAGTACCAGTCTCCATTTGGATCCCCGGGGATGGGGGCTGGCCGGCCGATCGTCACGCGTGCGATGTGCTGGACTCCATCGTCGTTTTCGTAAGACCAGAAGTCGTCGGCGACGGGATCGTCAATGGACGTCAGTTGAGGAAGCCAGGCGCTCACGTTTAGTTCGGTGCCTCCGGGTGCCCGTACTGCTTGAGCTTGCGGTAGAGCGTCGCCAGCCCAATGTCGAGCTGCTGCGCGGTGCGCGAGCGGTTGCCCTCGTTGCGAGCCAGCACCGCGAGGATGTACTCGCGCTCCATGTCCTCCAGCGTCCGCGGCGAGGCCCCCGGCAGGAAGGTGGGCGGCGCCGCGCGCACCTCCTCGGGAAGATCCTCCAGCTCCACCCGCGAGCCCTCGCACAGAGCCACCGCCCGCTCGATGGCGTTGGAGAGCTCGCGCACGTTGCCCGGCCAGGCATAGCGCAGCAGCTGATCCGCGGCCTGCGGTGAGAAGGCCCCCACCCGCCGCCCCAGCCGCTCGGTGGCCGCGGCCAGCAGCAGGCGCGCCAGCGGGAGGATGTCGTCGCGCCGCTCGCGCAGCGGAGGCACTCGCAGCTCGATGACGCGCAGCCGGTAGTAGAGATCCTGCCGGAAGCGCCCCGCGCTCACCTCCTCCAGGAGGTTGCGGTTGGTGGCCGCCACCACGCGCACGTCCACCTTGCGGCTCTGGTTCTCCCCCACGCGCCGCACCTCCTTCTCCTGCAGCACGCGCAGCAGCTTGGCCTGCATCGACGGGGGCACCTCGCCCACCTCGTCCAGGAAGAGGGTGCCACCGCTGGCCGCCTCGAAGAGGCCAGGCCGATCATGCGTGGCCCCGGTGAAGGCCCCCTTGGCGTGGCCGAACAGCTCGCTCTCCAGGAGGCTCTCGGTGACGGCCGCGCAGTTGACGGCCACGAAGGCCTTGGGCGCCCGGCTCGACTCGTCGTGGATGAGGCGGGCGATGCGCTCCTTGCCCACGCCGCTCTCGCCCGTGATGAGGATGGTGGTGTCCACCTTCGCCGAGCGCCGCGCCAGCCCCAGCACCCGCTTCATCTCCTCCGTGCGCGCCACCATGCCGGACGGGTCGCCCGTGTCCCCCGTCACCCGCGCCAGGCTCCGCTGCTTCAGCCGCAGCTTCTGCTCGGCCTGCTTGAGCGCCTCCGCCACCTCCCCCAGTGTGCCCTCCATGCACTGCGTCTCGTAGAAGCGCAGCGCCTCCACGGACTCGGGGCCCCACTCCTCGGCCGGCTTGCCGACAATCTGGCAGACCGCGTCCCCCTTCCCCACGCAGCGCGTCTCCAGGCAGTAGATGGCCTTGCCGTGGCAGTAGCTCATGTACCCGCTGGCGAACCCGGTGAGGCTCCAGCACACCGGCTGGTCCGCCCGGCCCAGGTGAAGCAGGTGCTGCTCGGCCTCGTAGGACTCGCGCCACAGGGCCTCGGCGAAGGGCTCAGGTCCCTCCTCGGGCTTGCGCTCCACGGGCTCGAAGAGCACCTGCCCCTGCAGCGTGTGCAGCTGGCCTCCCGCCCGCCGCCACGCCCCCTCATCTGCCCACGGGAAGGCCGTCTTCATGGCCTCGGCCGTGCGCCACCCGTGCGCGAAGCCCAGCCGCGTCAGGATGCCGCGGGCCGCCGTCATCCCCACCGTGCCAATGAGCTCCTTGCGCAGCAGCCCCAGCGCCACCGCATCCATCAACAACGCCCGCTGCCCGGCGAAGTGGATGAGGCCACCCCCCGGCTCGAAGCTCAGCAACTCGCGTAGGTCCAGCTCCAGTCGCGCTGCCATGGCTCCCTGCTCCTTCCAGAACGATGGGTATGACTATCAATCTGAGAGCCTTTGTGCACGCCTGTGAGTTCCCGGTTTAATGATTCCGAGCACTTGGAATGTCTTGGAAGATGGCGTGAGGGTTGCTATCTAGCACCGCCCATGGGCACGGAGTTCGACAGACGCGAGGTGGCGGGGCCGTCCGTGGCGCCAGCGTGCTTCGTGTCTCATGGCTCGCCCATGGTGGCGCTCGACACGGATGCCTATCCCCAGGCGCTCCGGGCCTTCGCGGAGGGACTGAAGGGGGTGCGGGCCCTGGTGGTGGTCTCCGCGCACTGGGAGACGGCGGGGGGCGTGCGTGTCACCGCGAGTGAAGCCCCGCCCCTCATCTACGACTTTGGCGGCTTCCCCGAGCCCCTGTACCAGCTCACCTACCCGTGCCCCGGAGAGCCCGTGCTCGCGCGCGAGGTGGCGGCGCGGCTCACCTCCGCGGGCATCCCGGCGGCGGAGGATCCCTCGCGTGGGTTGGATCACGGCACCTGGGTGCCACTGCGGCTGGCGCTCCCGGAGGCGAAGCTCCCGGTGGTGCAGCTGTCCATGCCTCGCGGTGCCACGGCCGACGAGGTGGCGCGGATGGGCGAGGCCCTGCGTCCCCTGCGGGCCCAGGGCGTCATGCTCATGGGCAGTGGAGGGGTGACGCACAACCTGCGCCGGGTGGTGTTCCAGGACAAGCACGCGCCTGCGGAGGCGTGGGCCCAGGCCTTCGACACGTGGGTGGCGGAGCGGCTTGCGGCGAAGGACTTCACGGGCCTGCGCGCCTGGTCCACCGCACCGAATGCGCGGCTGGCGCATCCCAGTACCGAGCACCTTGTTCCGCTCTATTTCGTCCTCGGCGCTGCCCTCCCCGAGGACCGGGTCACTCCCGTCTACGAGGGCTTTCATCACGGAACCATGTCCATGCGCAGCTTCGCGCTGCGCACCTGAACCGCTGTCTGGAGGAAGTCATGAAGATGCTACTGAAGTCTGCTATCGCCGCTGCTGCCCTCACCGTGCCGTCGCTGGCAATGGCCGCTGAGTATGTGTTCGATCCGGCGCACACCACCGCTCAGTTCGCCGTCAAGCACCTGATGGTGACGAACGTGAGGGGCAACTTCGGCAAGGTCACGGGCAAGCTCAACGTCGACGACAAGGACATCACCAAGTCCTCCGTCGACGTGACGATCGACGCGTCGACCATCGACACGCGGGAGCCGAACCGCGACAACCACCTGAAGAGCCCGGACTTCTTCGACGTGGCCAAGTACCCAAACATCACCTTCAAGTCGACGAAGGTAGAGAAGGCGGGCGACAAGAAGCTCAAGGTGACCGGCGATCTCACCATTCACGGCGTCACCAAGCAGGCCGTCCTCGACGTGGACGGGCCGACCCCGGAGATCAAGTACCCCGGCCAGCCGGAGATGCGGCGGGGCGCCTCGGCGACCACGAAGATCAGCCGGAAGGACTTCGGCCTGACCTGGAACCAGGCGCTGGAGGCCGGTGGCGTGGCGGTGGGTGACGAGGTCACCGTGTTCCTCGAGATCGAGGCCCTCCGGAAGCTGCCCGCGCCCGCCAAGTAGTCTCACACCGCTCCCATGAGCGGATCCCAGAGGGGCCTCGGTGAACGAGGCCCCTCTTTTGCTGCGGGCGGGAGCGCCTGGCGTGGAAGGCTAGCCCTCGGCGACGGTCTGGACGTTGGAGCGGTAGACGAAGATGCGCGCGGTGTTGGTGCGGCTGTCAGCGGGGATGAAGAAGAAGCCCTGACCGCCCTCTTTGAAGTCGCGCGAGAAGCCCGCCATCTGCCGGCCGTCGCTGAAGGTGACGCGGATCTTCTGCCCCTCGGTCTGCGGCTGACGGGCGCCGGCGGGGAGCATGAAGAAGATGGCCTTCACGCGCTTGCCGGGGATGCGCTCGGGGGCAAAGCCGGTCTGCTGCTCGAGCGGGATGGTCTCGTCGAGCAGATCCACGTCGCGGATGATGCCGCGCTTCACCTGGCCTTCCACGGTGTGGATGATGACGCGGTGCTCGCCCTCCACGAAGCAGGAGGTCTGCGCGGAGGCGGAGGGCGTGAGCGGAACTCCCAGCGGCTCGAAGAGGGGGAGCTCCTCGATCGCTGCTTCGGTCTGCGCAGCCGCACGGGGGGCAGGTGGCGGGAGGGCCACGGGGGCCAGCGCCGCAGAGGAGGCCCGCGCCGGGGCCGAGGGGGCCGCCGCGCTCATGGCCTGCATGCTCGCTGCAGAGGGACGCGCGACTCCCGGAGAAGGGAGCGGGACGGCCGCGCCAGGCGCTGTCGGCAGGTGTGCCGCGCGGGCCGCGGGAGGAGGGGCAGGCGGTACTGGCACGCGTGGCGCAGCGACCCCTGGGGGAGGAAGCGCGCGGGCCGCCGCAGGGGCGGGCGGTGGCATGGGGATGGCAGCAGGCGCGGGGAGTGGCACGGCCCTCGCCGCCGGGGGCGGGGGAGGCGGCATCGCGATGGGAGCGCGAGCGGCCGGGGCGGGCTCCTCGGTGAACTCGACCTCCGCGAGCTCCATCACTGGCAGCTCCTCGGTGGCGGGAGGAGGCGGCGGCGCGTCGTCGAAGGTGACGTCGATGCTCGGGTCGTCCGAGGAGGCCTCGACGGGAGGAGGCGGCGGTGCGTCATCGAAGGTGACGTCGATGCTCGGCTCGGCCGAGGTGGCCTCGATCGGTGGAGGTGGCGGGGTGTTGGCGGTGGTGGCGTAGTCCAGATCCGCCAGGTTCTGGATCGGCGCTCCGAAGGCGCTCAGGTCCGCGGGGTACTGCTGCATCTGGGGAGTCCCAGCCCCCAGATCGTCCATGGGAGCAGCGAAGGGGCTGGGCCCCCCCTGCCATGGCTCCTGAGGCACGTCGTCAATCTCCTGATCGGAGGACAGCTTGCTGATCTCCGTGGTCTCGCCGAACACGTCGCGCTTGGGCGGATCCTTGAGCCACTCGGGCTCGGGCTCGGCCCACTCGGCGCGCTCGGGCTCCGGCGGGGGAGCGGCGGCCTGCTGCTGGGACCACTCCTGGGCGGGCTCCTGCTGCGGAACGGGCTCGAGCTCCTGCGCGGGCTCGAGCTCCTGCGCGGGCTCCTCGGGCGTGGCTTCCCAGCCCGGTGTCGGGGCAGCGGAGGACTGCCAGCTTGTGTCCTGGGGCGTGCTGGAGGGCCACTCCTCGCTCTGGGCCGTGGGCTCGGGCGGTGTCGTCCAGGGCTGCTCCTGCTCCTCGGGCGTCGCCTCGAGGATCGGCTGATCGTCTTGTTCTTGGACCGGCGCGCTCCATGGAGCCGACGCGCCCGTGCTGTCCTCAGGTGTGGCGCTCCACTCGGAGGAGGTGGCGGCGGGCGTGGCCTCGGCCCACGGATTTTCCTGGGGAGCGGGAGCGCCCCACTCGTCCGCAGGGGGCAAGGGCTCGGCCTGCAGGGACGGCGCCTCCTCGGGCGCCGACTCGGAGCTCCAGCCCTGCTCCTCGGGGGAGGCGGAGGGCGCTGCGGGTTGCGTGTCGATGGACGACTCGGTGAGCTCGATGACGTCACTGCCGGGTTCCGGCGTGAACTCGCTGGAGAGCTCGATCGATCTCTCCGAGTTCCACGAGGAGCGCTCCGTGATGCCCGGCACGAAGTCCGCGTTGGTTGCGAGCGGAACGGCCTCCTCCGGGTTGCCAGAGAGATCGAAGTCCTCTCCGGAGGAGCCGGCCTGCACCGGGCGGAGCTCGAGCGACGGCGGCTCCATTTCAGCGGAGTGGCTCGGCGCCGAGGACTCGGGCTCGATCTCGGCGCCGAGGTCGGCCACGTCGAAGGTGGGCGGCTCCTCCGCTGCGGGGAGCTCCACGGCCGGCTCAGGCGAGTCCTGCTCGAAGGATGAAGCCAGGGGAGCAGAGGTTTGCGCTTCCGTCGGCTCCATCTCGAGCTCGGAGGCCTCGAACGTAGGCACCTCGGGGCTGGCGGGATCCTGAGGCGGCTCGGACAGCTCCTCGGAGGGGGCTGCTTCGAGGACGGGAGTCGTGTCGATGCTCTCCGCAGGCTCGGGCGCCGTGGGGAAGGGGGCCTCCTCGACCATGTCCTCCGAGGTGAGCGAGACCTCTGCTTCGACAGGGGAGTCGAACGAGACCTCTGCTTCAACAGGGGGGGCGAACGAGACCTCTGCTTCAACAGGGGGACTGAGCGAGACCTCCCCCTCGACAGTGGAATCGGCTTCGGCCGGGAGGGGCTCCGCGGGCTCCACGGCGAGCGGCGCGGAGTCCCAGCTGTCGCTGCTTGCCGGGGACGACAGGGCGGCCGGGGGTTCCGGCTGCACCTCCTCCATGGACAGCTCCTCGACCGGCTGGGTGAGGAGGGGCTGCGACTCAAGCTGCGGCTCGAACTGCGGTTCGGGTTGGAGCTCGGTTTGCGGCTCGGGCTCCACGTCTCCATCGAGCAGCGAGACATCGTCCGCGCCCAGCTCGATGGGCTCCGAGGCCTCCTCTACCGGGGGCTCGGCCTCCACACTCGCGGGCGCAGGCTCGACATCGAGTCCGCCGCTCATCAGCGCGGAGGGCTCCTCCTCGGGCGCCGGGGCGAGTGTCTCCGAGGACAGCGCGGGCGCAGCCTCGGGCGCGCTGCTCGCCTCCGCGAACGTGGCCGCAGCATCCGAAGCGTCCTCTACGTCCGTGACCTCGTCGGCGGACACCTCGACGAAGTCATCTGCCTCCACCTGCTGAGCGGTGTCCGCGTCAGCCGCGGCCGGAGCCGACTCTTCGGGAGCTCGCCAGGGCGTGGAGCCACTCAGCGCAGAGAAGTCGACGTCTTCCGCGCCTCCCGGGGTGGGCTCCGGCGCGGGGGCGGGCTGCTCATAGGAAGGCTCGGAGGAGGCCTCGGGAGAAGGCTCGGGCGTAGCGGGCCAGGAGGCCTCTGTCTGACCCTGGGCCGCCGGGTCGTACGGCTGCGCGTAACCGTCGGCGTAGGCCTGCTGAGGGGCCTCGGCCGGATACTGGCCCTGAGCTTCGTAGCCCTGAGCTTCGTAGCCCTGAGCCGTGTAGCCCTGAGCCGTGTAGCCCTGGCTGGGGTCGTAGTCCGCCTGATTCGGGTCGTAGCCCTGCTGCGGATAGGCGGCGTAGGCCTGGTTCGGATCGTAGGCCTGGTTCGGATCGTAGGCCTGGTTCGGATCGTAGGCCTGGTTCGGATCGTAGGCCTGGTTCGGATCGGAGCCCTGCTGGGGATAGCCGGCGGGGTAGGCGTACCACTGGCCGTCCGCGGCGTAATAGCCCTGGGGCTGCTGCTGCTCGGATTCAGCGGGGTAGGCGTACCACTGGCCGTCCGCGGCGTAATAGCCCTGGGGTTGCTGCTGCTCGGATTCAGCGGGGTAGGCGTACCACTGGCCGTCCGCGGCGTAATAGCCCTGGGGTTGCTGCGGATGGAGCTCTGCCGTGCTGGGCTCCTGGGCCGGCGCGTCCTGGACTCCCAGGAGTCCACGCAGCTCGGTCCAACGAGCCTCCTCTGTGGGGGAAAGGCTCCCCATCTTTCGCTTCTCATCGAGGAAGCGAAACTCTCTCATGGCCGCGCGCGTGTCGGACATCCGTCCACCTTGCTACGGGTAAGGCGTAGGCAGTGCGAGGTTCCCGCCAGAACGCCTGGAGCGCAAATTTGGAGGCGAAGAGTGTAGGAGAGTCCCAGCACCCGGTAAACGGACCAGAATGGCTCGATCGGCCGCTACCTGGAGGAGAGGGACGCCTTGAGCTCTTCGTCCAGCTTCGCTACATCCATCCCGTAGTGGGCTTGGAGCGCCTTGTCAAAGGGAGTCCCCTGGCCCACCTCGCGGATGAGGGTAAGCAGGCGGGAGGCCCCTCCCCTGCGCATCAGCTCCCGGACGGCGACGGCTGAGGTCGCATAGGCCATGCCGGGGTCCGAGCTCTGGATGAGCATGCCGCTGGACAGGCCGCTGAGGCTGGGGAGCCGGCCGCTGCGGGCCGCGCCCCGGAGCGCGTTGCCGATGACCACGGGAGGGCCGTCTCCGCCCAGGTAGCGCCACTCGACGTACTCGGCCAGCCCCTCGTTGAGCCAGGTGGGGAGCTGGTGGCCGCCGCCGCAGAGCTCGTCCACCGCGGCGTGGACGTACTCGTGGACGAGGGTGGCCTTGGTCTGCTCGGTCAGCTCGGCGCCGCCGTTGATGCGGATGGCGCCCTGCGAGTACAGCCCGGCGGCCACGCGCGCCAGGGAGGCGCCCTGGTGGGTGCGGAACTCCTCCCGGGTGTAGAGGATGACGTCCACGGGCTCTTCGCGGGCCTCGCCGAGGAGGCCGCGGGTGTGCTCGTAGGCCTCCTCGAGCGCGGCGACGACCCGGCCCTCGTACTCGGCGCGCTGGCCGAAGTCGCGGTTGTTGTTGAAGTACTTCATGACGAAGCGCCGGTTGGCGCGGGTGCGCATGCCGTCCTCGCCGACGCCGGACTCGTAGGTGAGGCTGGTGGGGCGCGTGTCGCCCTCGTCCTGGGCCACGGCGGGCCGCGTCTTCCCGCGGGAGGGCTCCTCTCCGCCGTTGAGGCGCCGCTCCAGCTTCTCGGCCTCCGCGCGCGCCTGGCTGTCCTCGGCGGAGAGGCTCCGGGCCTTCTGCGCCAGCTTCTTCGCCTCGGCGGCCTGGGGGGATCGGGGCGGCACCTTCTCCAGGGCCGCGATGGCGCCCGGCCCGTCCTTGTCCGCCAGCAGCAGCTTGCCCAGCTCCAGCCCGAAGGCGCCCTCCTTGGGGTAGTTGGCCAGGCCCTTGCGCAGGGCCTCCTCGGCGGAGCCGCGCTGATCCGTGGCGAGCGCCGCGCGGGCCAGACAGCGCAGGCCCCCCGCGGACTCCTCGAAGGCCACGGAGCGCTCGCCCAGCGAGTACGCCATCACCGCATCATTGGCCACGAGCGCCTCGCAGCCCTTGAGGAGCGGGCCGGCGATGGCCTTGCGATCCGCGTCCGAGTAGCCCTTGGGATCCGCGGCGGAGTAGGCGAGGTACAGGTCCTCCCACGCCTGGGTCTTGGCGAGCTGCTGGGCCTGCTGTGGCGAAGGCGCAGCCGTGAGGAGGAGGGCGAGGAGGAGGGGGCTCATGGGGCCCCAGTATGGCCGAGCCACCACGTGGGGTTGAAGGCCCCCCGCCCCGTCAGGTCTCCTCGGACACCTGCCAGCCCTGGCGGCCCAGGGCGTCCATCAGCTCCTGGATGTGGGAGCGGCCGGTGGTCTCCAGCGTCACCTCCACCATCACTTCGCCCAGGCCCGCCTTCTTGGAGAAGGCGCGGTTGTGGTGGATCTCCACCACGTTGGCGCGCTGCTCAGCGATCTGCGCCGTCAGCCGCGCGAGCATGCCAGGCCGATCCGGCATGCTCACCTCCAGCCGCACCAGGCGTCCGGCCTTCACCAGGCCGCGCTCGATGATGCGGCTGATGAAGTTCATGTCGATGTTGCCGCCGCCCAGCAGGATGACGACCTTCTTGCCGTTGGCCTTGGGCAGGTGGCCATTGATGAGGGCCGCCACCCCCACCGCGCCCGCGCCCTCCACCACGCTCTTCTCCTGCTCCAGCATCACGAGGATGGCGTTGGCGATCTCCTCCTCGTCCACGGTGACGACCTCGTCCACGTACTTGCGCACCATGGAATAGGTGATCTCGCCGGCCCGCCGCACCGCGATGCCCTCCGCGATGGTGGTGCCCGCGGGCAGCTCCACCACGTGCCCGGCCGTGAGCGAGGCCTTCATGCTGGCCAGGGCCTCCGTCTGCACGCCCACCACCTGGATGCGGGGGTTGGTCTCCTTGAGCGCGCAGGCGACGCCGGAGATGAGCCCTCCGCCGCCGATGGGCACCACCACCATGTCCGCGAACGGCGTCTGCTCCAGCAGCTCCAGCCCGATCGTCCCCTGCCCAGCGATGACGTGCGGATCATCGAACGGGTGGACGAAGACGAGGTTCTGCTCCTGCTGGATGCGCCGGGCCTCCGCGTAGGCCTCGTCGAAGTTGGTGCCCTTGAGGATGACATGAGCACCGTACTCGTCCCGCGTGCGCGACACCTTGATGAGCGGGGTGCGCTCCGGCATGACGATGGTGGCCTTCACCCCCAGCTTGAGCGCGTGGTAGGCCAGCCCCTGCGCGTGGTTGCCGGCGGAGGCCGCGATGACGCCGCGCGCCTTCTCCTCGGGGCTCAAAGTCAGCAGCTTGTTGAGCGCGCCGCGCTCCTTGAAGGCCCCCGTGCGCTGCAGGTTCTCCATCTTGAACCAGACAGCCGCACAGCCGGTCCGCTCCGTGAAGTAGTCCGAGGCGGGGCAGGGCGTGGGGCGGATGGCACCACGGATGCGCTCCCGAGCGGCGAGGATGTCCTGGAGGTTCACCATGGCGCGGCCCTTAGCGGATGCGGGGCGTGGACGGAAGGGGGCTGGGGAGGGAACGGTAGAAGCTACAGGGTGCGCCTGCTTGCTCTCCCGGTCTGGGGCCGGAGCTTCAGGTGGCGCTCAACGCCTCGTGTTACTGCATTCTGGGGACGTGTTGCATCCATCCCCCGGATTCCGAGTTGAGGAACGAATGGCCAGGGCCCACGGCAGTGACACCGGTCAGCAGGCGAAGAGCCCCGTGGCCTCTGACGTGAGTCCGCTGCCACCTCCCGCCGAGGCAACGAGCCCGCCCGAGGCTTGCTCCTCACGGGGGGAAACAGGGCTGGAGCCGCCACACTCCCTTCGGGAGATGCTGGCGGGGCTGGCGGATCCCCTGGGCCTGCTCGAAGGAATGTTCACCCACTCGCCGGTGCCGTACAGCCTCTTCGGGGTGGAGGGGGGCTGCCTTCTTACCAACCCCGCCTACCGCGAGATGTTCGGCCGCGAGCCGCCAGCCGCGTACAACGTCTTCCAGGACGAGGTGGCCGAGCGGCAAGGGCTCTCTGCGCTGCTGCGCCGCGCCTTCCAGGGGGAGACCGTCGAGACTCCCGTCGTCTGGTACGATCCGAAGGAGCTGGAGCACGTCCACGTGACAGGAGCTCGGCGCGTGGCCATCTCCTGCACCTGCTTCCCGCTGATGGGGCAGGGCGGTGAGATTCGCCACGTGGTGATCGCCTACAGGGACAGGACCGCCGAGTGGACGAGCCGGGATGAAGAGAAGGAGCGGCTGCAGCAGCTCACAGGAGAGCTGGCGGCGGAGCGGGCCCGGCTCAAGGCGGTGCTGGACAACATCCCAGCTGGGGTGCTGCTGGCGGAGGCTCCCAGCGGGCGCATCGTCCTGGGCAACGCGCAGGTGGAGCGCATCCTGTTCCACCCTGTGCTCCACTCCGCGAGCGTCGACCAGTATGACGAGTGGGTGGGCTTCCATCCGGACGGGCGCCGGGTGGAGGGGCGCGAGTGGCCCCTGGCACGGGCGCTCCTGGGCGAGACGGTGCCAGGCGAGGACTTCCTCTACCAGCGGGGGGATGGGACGCGGGAGTGGATCCGCGTGGGGGGCGCCCCCATCCGCCGCGATGGGCACATCACCGGCGGCGTCGTCGCGGTCTACGACATCCAGCATGAGAAGCGCGCCCAGGGGCGGCTGCGCGCCTTGGCGGACACCTCGACGGCCCTGGCTCAGGCCTCCACGGACTTCAGCGAGGCCCTGGAGGAGCTGGCCCGGCTGGCCTCCGCGGCGCTGGGGGAGTGCTGTGTGCTGACGCTGCTGGACGAGGAGAAGCACGCGCTGAACGTGGTGGCCACGTACCACCCGGATCCCGAGGCCCGGCAGCTCCTCAAGGACTCGCTGAATGCCGCCTATGACAACGAGGGTGGCAGCGCCATGCGTGTCGTGAAGACGGGCCGGCCAGTCCTGGTGGCCCGGGTTCCCCAGGAGGGGCTCCTCGAGTCCCTGGCTCTCCCCGCGCGTCCTTTCACGGCGCGCTATGGCCTGCACAGCGTGCTGGTCGTTCCGCTCCGCGCCCAGGGGGCCGTCATCGGGACGATGGGGGTCTCCCGGGGGCGGCCTGGGTGGCCCTACACGCACGAGGATCAGGACTTCCTCCAGGAGATGGCGGACCGGGCGGGGCTCGTCATCCAGAATGTGCGCCTGCTCAGGACAGCGCAGCAGGCCGTGCGGCTGCGCGATGATTTCCTCTCCATCGCCAGCCACGAGCTGAAGACGCCGCTCACGCCGCTCAGCCTCAAGCTCCAGTCCCTGGCGCGGATGGTGGGCTCGGAGCAGGGAGAGGTGCTGTCCCAGCGGCTGTCGCGCGACGTGGAGGCCATGCGCCGGCAGGTGAAGCGCTTGTCGGACTTGATCAGTGACCTGCTCGATGTGGCGCGCATCAGTGGGGGGCGCCTGAAGCTGGTGCTCGAGCAGGTGGAGCTCACGGGCCTGGTGCGTGAGGTGGCCTCGCGGTTCGAGCAGGAGGCCGAGCGCGCCGGGGGGAAGCTTACCGTGCGCGCCGCGGAGCCACTCGTCGGGCGATGGGATCGCCTGAGGCTGGAGCAGGTGGTGACCAACCTGCTGTCCAATGCCCTCAAGTACGGGCCCGGCAAGTCCATCTCCGTGGAGGTGGAGGGAGACGGGGAGCAGGCCCGGCTGACGGTGCGGGATGAGGGCATCGGCATCGAGCCGCAGCACCTGGCACGCATCTTCGAGAAGTTCGAGCGCGCCGTGTCCGAGCGCCACTACGGCGGGCTGGGGCTGGGGCTCTACATCACCCGGCAGATCGTGAGGGCGATGGGAGGGAGCATCACCGTGGAGAGCGTGCTCCAGCAGGGCACCGTCTTCACCGTTCAGCTCCCGCTGCGCGGCCCGAGCGAGGCCGCGTGAGCCCGCTCAGATGCCGCGCAGGACGGTGGCCTTGCCCACCCGGCCGATGGCGAGGATGAAGGCCGCGGTGCGCAGCGGCACCTTGCGCGAGCGCGCGATCTGCGTCACCCGCTCGTAGGACTCCTTGATTGTGCGCTCCAGCTCCGCGTTTACCCGATCCTCTTCCCACGCCAGGTTCTGGAGGTTCTGCACCCACTCGAAGTAGCTGACGGTGACGCCACCGGCG
>Ga0190275_10002524_pt1 | contig 13146 bp, 10 predicted proteins | sample Popmic550T_FD_133745 | JGI IMG/M metagenome (GOLD analysis project Ga0190275, IMG submission 133745) | Populus adjacent soil microbial communities from riparian zone of Yellowstone River, Montana, USA - 550 T | ecosystem: Environmental > Terrestrial > Soil > Riparian zone > Trees stand | place... | reverse complement strand
CGTCCCCGACGCGCTGCGGCGCCTGGAAGCCGCGCGCGACGAGACCGCCGTGCGGCTCGACCAGCTCCTCGCCACGCTCAGCGAGCAGCAGCAGGGCGCCAACTCCCTCCTCGCGCAGCACCAGGCCGCCTGGGAGAACCGCCTGAACCGCGTGCTGGTCACCGCCGGCGCCGCCGTGGTGATCGCCGTCGCCGCCGCCACCCTCGCCCTCCTTCGCTGATCCGCCCCAGGAAACTACGGGTTCACGCAGAGTCAGCAGAGTTAGCAGAGTTAGCAGAGCTACCAGCTGTTCTCTGCTCACTCTGCTGACTCTGCGTGAGACCTAGCTGATTCGTTCCCGCACGAAGCTTTGATGAACGGTGTCAGCCCCGCTTGCGCCGCCGGGCGAGGCGCTCTTCCCGGCGCGCGCGGCCGGCCTCGAAGCGGCGCTTCTCCTCCTCCGTCTCGGGGAGGACGGGAGGGACGCGCACCGGACGGCCCCCGTCGTCCAGCGCGACGAAGGTGGCGTAGCAGGTGTTGGTGTGGCGCTCCACGCCCGTCACGGGGTTCTGCGCGAACACCTTCACCCCGATCTCCATGCTCGTCGTCCCCGCGAAGTTCACCGACGCCTTCGCCACCACCAGCTCGCCGATGTAGATCGGCTCGTTGAACTCCACGCTGTCCATGCTCTTGGTCACCACCGGCCGCCCGGCGTGCTTCATGGCGCAGAACGCCGCCGCCCGGTCGATGAAGCCCAGCAGCACCCCGCCGAACAGCGTCCCCGCCACGTTCTGGCTCTGCGGCTCCGCCAGGTCGGCGAACGTCACCTGCGATACGCTCACCGGCCGCGGCACCTGCGGGTCGGGCGGCGCCGACTTCAGGTAGATCTCCACCGGCCGGATCATCCTCTCCGCCATCTCTCCATCCTCATCGAAGTCGATACACCTGCGCCGAGCGCGCGGGAAGATCGTCCCCGCGGCGGACCGGCGAAAGGGCCGGCCGCGCCCCCGGCGCGGGTGAGACGCGCCTCGCCGACGCCGATTCCCGCGCGACCCCCGAAATCCGCCACCGCCGGCGCCGAGCGTTCGCGAGGTGGCGAATAGCGCGCGATCCATTCGCGGTCCGCACCCGTCCCGCTCCTTTTTCTGCCATCCGGCGGGCAAGATGGCGAGAAGGGAGCGGCAGGCGGCGGGAGCGGTAGTGTACGAAGTGAACTGTGCAACTTACGTTGAAGCACGCGGGGTTTCTTGCCCCGTGTGATTCCCATCCAACCCGAAGGAGCCCCAATGCGCAGAACCCGTTTCCTCCTCGTCGCCCTGGCGCTGTTCGCCGCCGCCGGCTGTGCCCGCACCGACGGCATCACCGCCCCGGAGCGCACGGCCGCGCCGCGGCACGACGCCGGTGGAACCACCCCCACCGTGACCAGCACCACCCAGGCCGACACGGTCACCCGCGGCAACGGGCTGATCGGCTCCGGCGGCTGAGGCCCGGCGGCCCGGCGCCGGTCAGTCCGCCAGCTCGGCGGTCAGGTCGGCGCTGAGCGCCTGCACCAGGTACCTGGCGAAGTCGGGCTCCGTGTCGTCGACGTCGTCGTCGACGACACGGGGCTGCGGCTTCGTCACCACCCCCATGCGCACGGTGCGCATCGACTCCAGCACCCGCTCGGCCGCGAGCCGGTGCTCCGACTCGTTCCGCTGGATCGCCACCTTCAGCGCGTGGCTGGCGGCGAGCTGGCCGCGGTCGGGATCGCCAAGCATCGCGGCGCCCTCGGCCAGCGTCACCAGGGCGTTCGGCACCCCCTCGGTGTCCTCGTAGTCGTCCACCAGGCTCCACGTCCTCCCCCACATGTCGGCGAAGGTCAGCCGGTCGCCCAGCCCCGCGGCCGCGCGCCCCATGTTCGCGGTCACCAGCCGGCGCTCGGCCACCCGGTCGAGGTGGGGGAGCACCGCGCGGAACATCTGCAGCGCGGCGTGGAAGCGCCCGTCGTTCAGCCAGAAGCGCGCGACGTCGTGCGCCAGCACCTGCAGCCGCGGGTGCTGCGAGCCGTAGGCGTGGGAGGCGCGGCGCGCCCACTCCTCGGCCTCTTTGCGGTTCCCGGCCGTCACCGCGATGCAGAACAGGTCGTGCATCGCCATCGGCCGAACGTCCCACAGCCCCTTCCTGCGCGAGGTGCGCAACGCGCGGATGATCCAGAGGCGTGCGTTCGGATAGTCGCCGCGCTGGCGGTGCAGGTTGCCCAGGCCCAGGCACGCCAGCCCGTAGTAGCGCCAGTCCTCGCCGCGCCGGGCCAGCCCCAGCGTGCGCCTGAACCACGTCTCCGCCCGGCGGTACTCGGCGTTGCGGCGCGACAGCAGCCCCACATGGTACGCGGCGGCGGCGCGCTCGGGGGTGGCCAGCGCGGCGCTCTGCGCGAACGCCAGCGCGGTGCGCGGCCACCCCTGTTCCTCCGCCCAGCGCGACAGCGTCTGGCAGGCGCGCATCATATGCGCCCCCGACTGCCGCGGGCGCCCGTCCAGCGCGCGGCAGAGCGCCTCCAGCGGGCGCCGCAGCTCGTCCCACGCCTCGGCCGCGGCCAGCCGCTCGTGCCGGCGGCGCGACGCGCGCGGCGCGAACAGCCGGCTGCGCAGCTCCGGCGGGGTCACCGCCCACAGGTCGGCGTCGCGCAGGAACTGCCAGAGCGCGACACCCAGCCCGGTGCGCACTTCGTCCAGCACGTGGTAGCCTGAAAAGGGCTCGGCGTGGGATTGCAGCCCGGGGGGCACCACCCACCGGCGCGAGGGGCGGCGGGGGCGTTTTTCGAGCGGGGATTCATCCATTCCGGGGCTCTCCGGGCGCGTGGGTTGAGAGGTTCATGGCACGGCCAAAAAGACACGATAATCGTTGAGCTTTCTCCCGGCAATTGGACGAAGTAAAGTGCACTGAGTGCACGGAGTAGACACTGGCCCGTGCATTCAGGTTGGCCTGTGTGGACTGGATGGATGGCGGGCTGGGTGTGGGCCGCGAACGCTCGAGATGTTGGCAGCCGGAAAAGACCGCTTCTGAAAGTGGACAACTCTAGGCAACATGGACGCGACGGAATCCGGGCGGGAACGGTTGGGGTGTGCGAGCGGAGGCCGGGAATGAGGGGGGAAGGTTGCTTCGGCGGGGCGATGGCGAGGCGGGTCGCGCGGGGGAGGACTGTCGGGGCGGGGGAGCTGGCGGAACGCGGCCGGGACGGTACCGCGCATCCGTGATCGACAAAGGAAAGGTGACCCGATCTGCGAATCCCCCGTCCAGGCGGGATCTGCGGCGTTCGCGCGGTGCCCGTCACAGCAGTTGCTCACGATCGACCGTGCAAACGCGCGGTGTCATCCTGATCAGGATGAGATGTTCGAGGTCGGTGAGGACGCACAGCCGATCACCCGATTGGGTATCGTACCAATTCTGCTGAGTGATCGTGCATCAGGTCTCTGGCTTCAAACAAAATTTTCTCACAGAGGCTAGGGCAGGTCTGAGAACGACGAATGACAGTCGAATGGAGAAAACGGTATCAGACCTCCCGCGAAAGGCATCTGCCAGCTCTGCTCCTCTGCTGCTCTGCGTGAGATAGTCCGTGCGGTACGCGGGCAAACACGGCGGGGCAGGCCGGAGCGGATCCCGGAAATGCGCGAAGCCCCTCCGCCGTGGGGGCGGAGGGGCTTCGGCCGGCGCCGGGGGCGCGGGGCGGCTTACTTGCCGAACACGCCCACGCCGTAGCGGCAGGGCTCCGTCGAGCAGGTGGCCATCACCACCTTCAGGCGGTAGGTGCCCGAGCGGCTGGTGTTCACCGACACGATCGGGAAGTCGTCCATCTGCACGTCGGTGTCGATCTCGGCGCCGTTGGGCGCGTACAGCGTCAGGTCCATGTCGCTGCAGTCCTCGTCGCAGGCGCCCATGATCTGGTACTGGGTGCCCACGTCCAGGCGCAGGGTCACGAACTCGCTGGTGCTGTTGCGCAGCGAGCCGGTGTAGATCTGGTGCGTCATCGAGTAGCCGCGCTCCTCGAAGGTCTGGCCGGCCCGCTGCAGGAGGCGGCGAACCTGCTGCGTCCACTCGTCCTGCGGCGCCGCGGCGGCGGTGGACACGACCAGGCTCGCGGCTGCGGTCAGGGCGAGAACGATGCGCTTCATCGGGGGATCTCCTGAACAGTGGTTTCTGGGAAAGGGAGCGCCGCCGGACGGCGGTTGGAACTGCCACGGTGGGTGTGCGCCCGAAACACGGACGCGCAAGCGGCAATTCAACTTGCATCGCGTTCCGCCGCCTGTCAACGGCGTCGTTCGGGCGGAGCGGACGGGGTGCTCGCCGCCGCATCCGCCGTGCCTCGCCGGTGGCACGGGATCTGCTTTGTATCGCAAAGCACTTGACACGCGGCCGCGCACCCCGCATCATCGGTACACCATGGCGAACATCATCCCCTTCCGCAGGCCTCCCGACGAGGAGGAGCCCCCGCTCGAGCTGCACGAGCGGGCGATGGACAACCTGCAGTTCATCCGCCGCACCATGGAGCGCGCCGGGTCGTTCACGGCGGTCTCGGGGTGGGGGCAGGTGGTGATCGGCGTCACCGGCGCCCTGGCGGCGTGGCTGGCATCGCGGCAGGGCGGCGACGACAACTGGCTGGCCACCTGGGCGGTGGCGGCGGTCGTGGCGATGGGGATCGGCGTGGTGACCACCGCCATGAAGGCGCGCGCCATCGGCGAGCCGATCCGCTCCGGGCCCGGGCGCAAGTTCATCCTCTCGCTGTCGCCGCCGCTGGCGGCGGGCGCGGTGCTCACGGCGGTGCTCTTCCAGGCCGGCGAGCGGGGGATGCTGCCGGGGATGTGGCTGCTGCTCTACGGCGCGGGGATCATCACGGCCGGAACGAACTCGGTGCGGGTGGTGCCGGTGATGGGGTTCAGCCTGATGGCCGTGGGGGTGGCCGCGCTCCTTTCGCCCGCGGCGTGGGGCGACACGTTCATGGCCGTGGGGTTCGGCGGCCTGCACGTGATCTTCGGAACGCTGATCGCGAGGAGGTACGGTGGCTGATGCACGGCGCGCCGCGCGCGCGGCGCCGGCCGACGAGTTGCGCAGCCTGCCCGGCGGCGCCGAGGCGGGCGCGCCCGAGCTCGACCGGCTGATCCACGAGCGCGTGCGGCTGGGGATCGTGAGCGCGCTGGCGGTGAACGACTCGCTGGCCTTCAACGAGCTGAAGGACATGCTGGCGCTCACCGACGGCAACCTGAGCGTGCACGCCCGCAAGCTGGAGGACGCGGGCTACCTGCAGTGCAGCAAGACCTTCGAGGGGCGCGTCCCCCGCACCGAGTTCCGGCTGACCGACGCCGGGCGCCGTGCGCTGGAGGCGTACCTGAACCACATGGAGGCGATCATCCAGGCCGTCCGCGACCGCTGACGCCGGGTGACGCAATTTTTTTTGCAAGGGCGCTTTACGATGCAGAGCACTTTGGGTGTAGCGCGGCGGGGGCTGCACGTGGCCGTGATCATGGACGGCAACGGGCGCTGGGCGAACGCGCGGGGGCTGCCGCGGGTGGCCGGCCACCGCGAGGGCGCCCGGGTGGTGCGCCGCATCGTGGAGGGGGCGCCGGGGCTGGGGGTGGGCACGCTCACCCTCTACGCCTTCAGCAGCGACAACTGGCAGCGCCCGCCGCGGGAGGTGGGGGCGCTGATGCGGCTCTTCCGCGGCTACCTGGCCAGCGAGACGGCGAAGCTGGTGGAGAACGGCGTGCGGCTCACGGTGATCGGCCGGCGCGACCGCCTCCCCGAGGTGCTGGCGCGCGCCATCGCCGGCGCCGAGGCGGCCACGGCGGACGGGCGCGGGCTGCACCTGCGCCTGGCGATCGACTACTCCGCGCGCGACGCGCTGGTGCGCGCCGCCGCGCTGGCCGCCGGCCGCGACGTGGGCCGCGACGAGTTCACCCGCCTCCTGGCCGCCGCCGCGGGCGCGGCCGAGCCCGCCCCCGACGTGGACCTGCTGGTGCGCAGCGGCGGCGAGCAGCGCCTGAGCGACTTCCTGCTCTGGGAGTGCGCCTACGCCGAGCTCTACTTCACCCCCCGCATGTGGCCCGACTTCGACGCCGCCTCCCTGGGCGAGGCCGTCGCCGAGTTCCACCGCCGCGAGCGCCGCTTCGGCCGGGTGAAGGAGAAGGTGAGCGCGTGAACGGAAGTGCCCGGGGCCCAGTGCCAGGTGCGCAGTGGACTTCTCTGCTTTCCGAGCACACCGAGCGCGTGGATGGACACCGGGCACTGCGGACTGGGCACTGGGACTTGGGACTGTAATTCGACTATTCGACTATCAAGCGTGAAGGAGATCCGTCCGATGCAACCACTCTTCGACTTCCAGGGCAGCGCCGCGCGCCCCGTGCTCGCGTCCAGCGCGGCGGTGCGGGGATGAGCGACTACGACGTGGTGGTGGTGGGCGCCGGGCTGGCGGGGCTGGAGACCGCGCGCCGCCTGGGCGAGCGCGGCCTGCGCGTGCTGCTGGCGGATGCCAAGGCCTCCGTCGACCGCGCGGTGCACACCACCGGGATCTTCGTCCGCCGCACGCTGGAGGACTTCGACCTGCCGGAGGAGTGCCTGGGGCCGCCGGTGCGCCGCGTGGTGCTGTACTCGCCGCGCGGCCGGGCGCTGCCGCTGGAGAGCCCGCGCACGGAGTACCGCGTGGGCCGCATGGGGCCGCTCTACCTGCGGATGCTGGAGGCGTGCGTGGCTGCCGGGGTGGAGTGGAGCCCGTCCACGCGCTTCGCCGGGGTGCTGGACGCCGGCGAGCGCTCGGTGGTGCTCCTCTCCCGCGGCGCGCGCGGGCGCGCCGTGCGCACGCGGTGGATCGTGGGCGCCGACGGCGCGTCGTCGCAGGTGGCGCACGCGCTGGCGCTGAGCGAGAACCGCGAGTGGATCGTGGGGGTCGAGGAGGTCTTCCGCTTCCCCTCGGCCGAGGTCCCCGCGTTCCACTGCTGGCTGGATCCCGAGCTGGCGCCGGGGTACCTCGCCTGGGTGGTGGCGGACGGCGAGGAGATCCACGTGGGCGTGGGCGGATACGCCGACCGCTTCCGCCCGTCCGAGGCGCTGCGCCGCTTCCGCGCGCGGTGGACGAGCGCTTCGGGCTGGCGGGGCGCACCGCGGACGAGCGGCGCGGCGGGCGCATCCCCGTGGGCGGCGTGCTGCCGCGCATCGCGTCGACCCGCGGTCTTCTGGTGGGGGATGCGGCCGGCGCCGTGTCGCCGCTCACCGCGGGGGGGCTGGACCCCTGCATCCGCCTCTCCGCCCTGGCCGCGCGGGTCACGGCGGACTTCCTGGAGGGCGGAGGCCCGGCCGTGCTCGCGGCGTACTCGGGCGGCGCGTTCCGGCGGCGCTTCCGCTCGCGGCTGGCGCTGCGGCGCGCGCTGTCGTCCATCTCCTCGCCCTGGATGGCGGAGCTGGGGTGCGCCGCGCTCCGCTCGCCGCTGCTGCGGCCGCTCGCGGCGAACGTCTTCTTCGGCCGCGGCTCCTTCCCCGACACGGGCGAGGAGCGCGGCGTGACCTCCATCAACCGCCGCTCCCCGGTCGCGGAGCGGCACCCAACCCCTCGCAAGGCATCCGTGGCATGAGCGTGGAATCGATCGCCGCCGTCCCCGCGCGCCCGCACGCGCCGCTCACCCCGCGCACCCGCCACGGCCTGGGCGTGGCCGCCTCCGCGCTGGCGCTGGGCGCGCTGGGCGACGCGCTGCTGCGGCCAGCGCCGTGGGGGATCAACCTGACGCTGTGGGCCGCCGCGCTGATCGCCGCCGCGGCCGGGCTGCAGCGCTGGGCCGAGACGGAGGACGCGCAGGTGGGGTGGATCCCCGTGGCGCTGGCGGTGAGCGCGCTGATGGCCTGGCGCGACTCGCCCACGCTCAAGGCGCTGGACCTGAGCGCGCTGGCCGTGATCCTCTCCCTCGCGGTCTACCGGGCGCGCGGCGGGAGCGTTCGCGTGGCCGGGCTGGGGCGGTACTTCATGGGGATGGTGGAGGCGGCGGTGGCGGCCACCTGCGGCGCGGCGCCGCTCCTCTTCCGCGACGTGAAGTGGGGCGAGATCCCGCGCGAGGGGTGGACGCGGCACGCGCTCGCCGCCGCCCGCGGCGTCGCCATCGCCCTCCCCCTCCTCCTGCTGTTCGGCTCCCTGCTCGTGGCGGCCGACGCGGCGTTCGACCAGCTGGTGAGCTCGACCTTCAACGTCGACGTGCCGCGCACGCTCTCGCACGTGATGCTGGCGCTGGTGTTCGCCTGGGGCGCGGCGGGCGTGCTGCGCGGGCTGGTGCTGCCGCCCGAGCGGAAGCCGGAGCCCGCCTCGGCGTCCGCGTCCGCCGTGCCCGCCTGGGAGCCGCGGATGGGGATCGTGGAGGTGGTGACGGTGCTCGCGCTGCTGGACGTGCTCTTCCTGGCCTTCGTGGCGGTGCAGGCGCCGCACTTCTTCGGCAGCTACCAGAGCCTGCTGCAGCCGGGGACGGCCACCTTCTCGGCCTACGCGCGGCGCGGCTTCTTCGAGCTGTGCGCGGTGGCGGGGCTGGTGCTGCCGCTGCTGATGGGGCTGCACTGGCTGCTGCGGAAGGAGGGCGCCCGCGCCGAGCGCGTCTTCCGCGTGGCCGCGGGGGTGATGGTGGCGCTGGTGTTCGTGATCATCCTGAGCGCGCTGCACCGCATGCGGCTGTACCAGAGCGCCTACGGGCTCACCGAGCTGCGCGTGTACACCACGGCGTTCATGCTCTGGCTGAGCGCGGTGTTCGCCTGGTTCTGCTGGACGGTGATGCGCGGCCGCCGAGAGCGCTTCGCCTTCGGCGCGGTGACGGCGGGGGTGGAGGCGGTGATGCTGCTGCACCTAGCCAACCCCGACGCGCTGATCGTGCGCGTGAACGCCAGCCGCCTGGCCGCGCCCGTGCGCTTCGACGCCTACTACGCCGCCTCGCTCTCGGCCGACGCGGTGCCGGGGCTGCTGCGCCGGCTCGACGCGGTGCCGGCGGACGCACGTTGCCTGGTCGCCGCCCGCCTGCTGCGCGACTGGAGCGGCGCGGACGAGGACTGGCGCGCCTGGAGCCTGGGCCGTGCCCGCGCCGTGAGCGCGGTGGACGCGCGCCGCGCCGAGCTCCAGGCGATGTGCCCGGCGATGCTGGAGAGCGCCGGCACGGTTCGCCCGCCGGCCGCATCCGGCGCCGTGGCGCGGAGGGTACCGTGAGCGCCTCGGGCGCCGCGCCAACGCCGGTGCTGGCGCTGGTTCCGCCGGGCCCGTCGCCGTCCCGCCCAGGTCCCGGCGAGCTGTCGCCGGAGGGCCGGCGCCGGATGGTGCTCGCCCGGCGCTACGCGACGGCGGGGTGCGTGACGGCCGCGGTGCTGCCGGTGTTCTGCGCGGCGGCGGCCCCCTACGTGGACGACGTGATCGTCCTGGGCTTCGTGCTGTCGTGGCTGTTCCTGCTCCCCGGCTGCGGCCTCGCGCTGCTGCTGGCGGCGGCGCTCGGCCGCACCCACGACGACCTCCGCGCGCTGGTGATGGTGGCGCTGGCGCTGGTCCTCGGCGTCGCGCTGATCGGGCCGGCGAGCCGGGTGGGGATGGAGGCCTTCGTCTCGTCGCACGCCGCCGAGCTGGACGCGGCGGCGGCGGAGCAGGTGGCGTCGCACCTGCCGCTGGTCGGTGCACCCATCCTGGAGACGAGCTACCTGACCGACGGAACCAGCAACGGCCGCGCCTTGCGGGAGCTCGGCCTGAGGCGCTCGACGCCCGTGCGCGGCGGCCTGCGCTTCGAGGCCGATGCGCCCTTCGCCCCCAGCCTCTTCTACGCAGACGCGAGGCTGGACCAGGCTCGCTCCACCTGCGTGAGGGAATCGTTTCGCCCGATCGGCGGGCGCTGGTTCCTGTACGAATGCCACGCGAGGTCGGGGAGCTCGGACTGATCCCAATCCACCAGACAACACCGTTCGAAACCAGGAAGCGGAGGAACGGCAACGAATCGCTGTTCCTCCGCTTCTTTGTTGCTCCCTGGCAACCCAAAGGGAATCTTCGCGCACATTCAATCCTCCTCGCCGTAGACGATCATAGCGTACGAATTGTACATTGTCTCCTCCCGAACATCCCCGTCAGCAGGAACCAGAAAGCCGTGATCGTCCTCCACGCCTGCATCACCGATACGCAACTCTTCCTGTGGGCGGAGACGTCCGCGCGCGGCGCGTTCGCGGACGGGCGGGCGAGCACCCGCAAGCCGCGCGCGCATCCATTCGCGCTGCCGACCGGCGAGCTGAAAGAGGTCCTCGCCCGGCTCGGTACCGTCGAGGAGCGAGCGCATTCCTTCAATGCGACGTTCCATCTCCCGTCGTTCAAGCGCAGCCCGGAAGCGTCCCCGCAGCTCGTGTGGAGGGACGCGCCGTTGACCGGCGTGCCCGTGGGCGTCATGCCGTGGACGGCGCACGCGATGGCGTGGTCGCACGCCGACGCGGTGGATCTCCTGCTGGATCTGCCGGCGGCCGCGCCCGAGGGGGTGGTGATCGGCGATACGCTGCGCGCGCTGGGCGAGGTGGCCAAGCTCGCGCTGGAGCTCGTGGCGCGCGGCCGGGTGCTGCCGTCGATCGAGCAGGCGCACGGCCTCCACCGCGCGCGATGGAAGCCCGTGCTCACCGACGAGGGCGACGTCGAGCGGATGACCGTGCTGCGGCGCGCCGTTCCCCGCGCCTGCGGCGCCGCGGAAGGACCGGACCGCGCCACCGTGGCTGACCCAGCGGCGCTGTCGCTGGATGCGTTCGTGGACGGCTGCGTCCGCCGGGCGCTCGCCGGGCGAAAGCTGATGCCGGCGCGCCGCGGCCGCCGCACCCCGGGCGAGCCGTGGCTGTCGGCGTTGATCGACACGCGCGCCGGCGGGTCGAAGCTCACGGGGGACGAGGCGGAGGCGCTGCAATCGGCCATCGCCGCGTGGCAGCGCGCGGTGGCACCGGCCGCCGCGCACGGGCTGCGCACCTGCTTCCGCCTGTCGCCGCCGCCCGAGCCGGTGGCGTGGGACGAGACGGGCGCGACACAGGTGCCCGACCCGGACGCGCCGTGGCGGCTCGACTTCCTCCTCCAGGCCGCGGACGACCCCAGCCTCCTGGTCCCCGCGGACGAGGTGTGGCGGGCGAAGGGGACGCTGAAGGTGCTCCGCCGCACGGTGGACAATCCCCAGGAGCGGCTGCTGGAAGACCTGGGGCGCGCCCTGCGCATCTTCCCGCCGCTCCAGCCGGGGCTCAGGACCGCCCGGCCGACCGGGTGCACGCTGGACGCGGAGGGCGCCTACGCGTTCCTGCGCGACGGCGCGCCGCTCCTCGCGCAGGCCGGCTTCGGCGTGCGCGTGCCGGGGTGGTGGGGGAAGCGCGCCGCGCGGCTGGGCGCCAAGCTCGCCACGCGCCCCGCGCCGAAGAGCGAGGCCGAGGGGCGCTTCGGGATGGAGGCGCTGGTGGCGTACGACTGGAAGCTGTCGCTGGGCGACGAGCCGGTGAGCGCGGCCGAGCTGCAGGCGCTCGCTCGGCACAAGGCGCCGCTGGTGCGCTTCCGCGGGCAGTGGGTGGAGATCCGGCCCGAGGAGGTGCAGGCGGCGCTGCGCCTCTTCCGGCGCGGCGAGTCGGGCGAGATGACGGCCGCCGAGGCGCTGCGGCTGGCCATGAGCGGCGGCGAGGACGCGCTGGCCGACGGGCTCGCCGTGGCCGGCGTGGAGGCGCACGGCTGGCTGGCCGAGCTGCTGGCCGTGGAGGGCGACGCGAAGCTCGTCCCCGCGCGCGAGCCGCCGGGCTTCGTGGGCACGCTGCGCCCGTACCAGCGGCGCGGCCTGGGGTGGATGTCGTTCCTCGACCGCCTGGGCGTGGGCGGCTGCCTGGCCGACGACATGGGGCTGGGGAAGACGGTGCAGCTCCTCGCCCTCCTCCTCGCCGAGCGCGGGGGCGGTGGACGCGGGAAGAAGCGCGCGCCGCGCCCGGCACCCACGCTGATGGTCTGCCCGATGTCGCTGGTGGGCAACTGGCAGCGCGAGGCGGCGAGGTTCGCGCCGGGGCTCGCCGTGCACGTGCACCACGGCGGCGAGCGGCTGAGCGGCGACGCGCTGCGCGAGGCGGTGGCCGGCGCCGACCTCGTCATCACCACCTACGCGCTCGCCGCGCGCGACCGCGACGAGCTGGCTGCGGTCGAGTGGGGGCGCGTGGTGCTGGACGAGGCGCAGAACGTCAAGAACGCGGCGGCCCGGCAGTCGCAGGCCGTGCGCAGCTTCCGCGCGCCGCGCCGCATTGCGCTCACCGGCACCCCGGTGGAGAACCGCCTGGCCGAGCTGTGGTCGATCATGGAGTTCCTCAACCCCGGCCTGCTGGGCAGCGCCAGCGAGTTCCGCCGCGCCTTCTCCGTGCCCGTCGAGCGGTATCGCGATGCCGACGCCGCCGCGCGCCTGCAGCGGCTCACGCGCCCCTTCGTGCTCCGCCGCCTGAAGACCGACCGCAGCATCATCACCGACCTTCCCGAGAAGGTGGAGATGAAGGTGTTCTGCAACCTCACGCGCGAGCAGGCCTCGCTCTACCAGGCCACGGTGGACGAGATGATGGCGAAGGTGGAGAGCAGCGAGGGGATCGAGCGGCGCGGCCTGGTGTTGTCGACCCTGATGAAGCTGAAGCAGGTGTGCAACCACCCCGCGCAGCTCCTGCAGGACCGTTCGGCCATCGCAGGGCGCTCGGGGAAGCTGGCGCGGCTGGAGGAGCTGCTCGAGGAGGTGCTGGCGGTGGGCGACCGGGCGCTGGTGTTCACCCAGTTCGCCGAGATGGGCCACATCCTCCGAACGCGGCTGGAAGAGCGCTTCGCGCGGGAAGTGCCGTTCCTGCACGGCGGTACGTCGAAGACGGCGCGCGACGAGCTGGTGGCGCGCTTCCAGGCGCCCGGCGGCCCGCCGGTGCTGCTGCTGTCGCTCAAGGCCGGCGGCACGGGGCTGACGCTGACCGCCGCGAACCACGTGATCCACTTCGACCGCTGGTGGAACCCCGCCGTGGAAGACCAGGCCACCGACCGCGCCTTCCGCATCGGCCAGCGGCGCGACGTGCAGGTGCGCAAGCTGGTGTGCGCCGGCACGCTGGAGGAGCGCATCGACGCGGTGATCGAGGAGAAGAAGGCGCTGGCCGGCAGCGTCCTGGGCACCGGCGAGGCGTGGCTGACGG
>Ga0190275_10002523_pt1 | contig 13148 bp, 9 predicted proteins | sample Popmic550T_FD_133745 | JGI IMG/M metagenome (GOLD analysis project Ga0190275, IMG submission 133745) | Populus adjacent soil microbial communities from riparian zone of Yellowstone River, Montana, USA - 550 T | ecosystem: Environmental > Terrestrial > Soil > Riparian zone > Trees stand | place... | reverse complement strand
TTGACGCAGGCAATCAACAGCAGCGCCGCCGACGCGCCCAGCAATACGATCAGGGCCGCTTGCGTCTGGCCCGCGATCTCCTCACGGAGAGGGTTCACGACAACCGCGTGAGGACCCCGGAAATCTTTGGCTGTTACCTGCAGACTCAACGCAGCCATCGACTGCCTTGCATGTTCCAGCGTGATGCCAGGTTTGAGTCGCGCTACAATCTGCGAGTTGTGCCATCCAAAGTTCGTTCGCATCCAGGGAGGGAATGAGGCCGGCATCCAAATGTCGATGTCGCGTGAGGGCATGAAATAGAACCCCTTGGGCATCACCCCGATTACCTGGTGAGGCTCATCGTTCAGCAGGACCTTTCGTCCGATGACGTCCGGGGAGCCACCGAAGCGGCGCTGCCATAGCCCATGGCTGATCACGATCACGCGGGCGGACTTCTCGTCCTCCTCCTCGGTGAAGCCACGTCCGAGCATGGGAGGCACGCCAAGGACATTCCATAGCGTCCAGCTAACCTTGCGCGCCGGCGCCTGCTCGGGTTCACCATCGCCAGACAGTGTCGCGTCAGCCGGTTGACTCGCGGCCGAATCAACAAACACGCTATTGAGACGGCGCCACTCGATATACTCCGCCGGGGCTGGCTGGTGCTTTGTACCCCTGTCCTGGTTTCGCATCCGATCCCAGATCATGACGAGCTTGTCCGCGTCTGCATATGGCAGCGGGCGGATCAGCACCGCGTCGAACGCGCTGAACATCGCTGTAATTCCGCCGATGCCGAGCGCCAGTGTGGCGATCGCCAACCCCGAGAACATCGGGTTACGGCGGACCTGACGCATGCCATAGCCGGCGTCGCGCGCAAGTTGCTCCAGGCGCGTCCAGCCCCATGCCGAGCGAGTGTCCTCCTCGATTAGGGCGACGTTGCCCAAGTCGCGACGAGCTGCCCATGTGGCCTCATCCCGGGCCAACCCAGTTTCCTGGCGCTTCCTCCGCGAGGTGGAACTGGAGTTCGTCGCGCAGTTCGGCGTCCTTGACAGTCCGTCGCGTCAACCAGCGCAGCTTGTGGAAAAAAGAATTCATTTCGACTCCTGATCGACGGGATTCAGAATTAGAGCCATGGCTCGGGAAAAGGTGTCCCACTTGGACTGCTCGGCCGCAAGCTGCCTGCGTCCCAACGGAGTCAGGCGATAGAACCTGGCCCGCTTACCCTTATCCGAGAGATCCCAGGCGGCGGCGATCCAACCCTTTGCTTCCAGACGATGCAGGGCCGGATAGAGCGATCCGGTCTCGACTTGGAGCAGATCTTCGGAGGTCCGCTGGATATGCTTGGCGATGGCGTGGCCGTGAGCAGGTCCGGCTAACAGCGTGCGGAGGATGAGCAAGTCGAGCGTGCCTTGCAGCAGCTCAACGCGAGTAGGCGCATTACGGCTCATGTGTAGGCATTCTACGATAGTTTGTGTAGAGTGTCTACAAAACTCCCCGCACGCGTCTACGACCGCCTTCCCTCTATCGCTCAATCTCCGAAGGCGAGGCGATTATGATCCTTAAGGGAGATGTTGTGAGATTTTTTATTGTGGCGTCGCTGTTGATCGCGCAGTTGTGTGCGCAGGATGGACCGGAGACGGTCATTCGGGGGACCAAGCAGTTTCGCAAGAACGTTGTGATTTCGGGACTCGCCGGACCGTGGGAAGTGACCTGGGGGCCGGACGGAAAGCTTTGGGTTACGGAGCGAACCGGTAAGCGGGTGACACGCGTCGATCCGGCTACGGCGGCGCAGAAGGTCGCGATCAAGATTGATGAGGTTTCGGCGCCTGGCGGTCAGGATGGACTGCTCGGGATGGCGCTGCATCCCGACCTGCTTAAAGGCAAGGGCGCCGATTACGTCTACGTCGCTTATACCTACGTCGATGAGAGCGAAGGACCAGACGCGACTATTAAGGATCCGAAGAGCCCTTATCGCTTCCTGTACACCAAGATTGTGCGCCTCACCTACGACGCGACCAATGAGACGCTGTCGAACCCTACGAATATCATCACCGGGATGCCCGCCGGAAACGATCACGTTGCAGGCCGCTTGAAGATAGGCCCCGACACGAAGCTCTACCTCACTCTGGGGGACCAGGGAAATAATCAGCTTGGCAATTCCTGTCTCGCGGTGGAATCCCAACGGCTGCCGACGCAGAAGGAAATCAGCGACAACAACTTTGTCGCGTATGAAGGCAAGTCACTGCGCATTAATCTCGACGGATCGATACCGAAGGATAATCCGAAGCTTGACGGCGTGGTCAGCCACGTCTTCACGTACGGCCACCGGAATCCGCAGGGTCTCGACTTCGGACCCGATGGTACGTTGTACTCCTCTGAGCAAGGGCCGAAGTCCGATGATGAAGTCAATATTCTGAAGAAGGGTTCTAATTATGGCTGGCCCAATGTCGCGGGTTTCAAAGACAACAAAGCGTACGAATTTGCGCGATGGGCGGAAGCGACGACGCCTTGCTCGCAACTGAGATTCAGCGATCTTGCCATCCATCCGTCAGTGCCGCGCGAGCCGGAGTCCGCTTTTACAAAACCGTTCGAGGAGCCGCTCGCCACGTTGTTCACAGTCCCGACGGGCTTCAATTTCCAGGATCCCGCCTGCAAGGGTATTAACTACATTTGTTGGCCAACGGTAGCCGTATCGAGTGTCGAGCACTATCAGTCGAAGGGCACAGGTATCGCGGGTTGGGATCGAGTTTTGCTGGTGACGACGCTGAAACGTGGATCGCTGTATGTCGTTCCTCTCACGCCGGATGGCAAGGCGAAAGCTGGGTATATCTCGCGATTCTTCCAGTCCGAGAACCGGTTTCGCGACACCGCTGTCAGTCCTGACGGGAAGACCGTCTATATCGCGACCGATTCCGGAGGCCTAGCGCAAGCGCTGGACGGTGGAGTGACGAGAAGGATGCAGGATGCGGGGGCGATCCTCGCGTTTACATACGTCGGTGAGGGGACAGGCGCTGAGACCGGGGAACCACGGCCGGTAAGCCGGGCGCCGAAGCCGAGCGCTGAACCGAAACTGCCCGTCATGACGGATGGTATACCGGCGCAGTTCACGACGGCACAAGCCGCGGCGGGCAAGACGGCTTACAACTCCAACTGCGCGGTTTGCCACGGCAGCACGATGACGAACGGAACGTTCGGAACGCCGCTAGCGGGCGAATACTTCAAGAACATGTGGCATGGCCGGTCGCTACGCGCATTCTATGATCGCGCGGTGAAGACGATGCCTCCGGCCGCTCCCGCATCGCTGCCGAAGGAGACTTACGCCGATATTGTTGCCTACATACTCGAGTTGAATGGATTCAAGTCGGGCAACTCCGCGCTTCCAGCAGGCGGCGAAGGGCTCGACAAGATGGCTATTCGGTAACGTCGGTTCATGTCGGTGCAACTCGGGTTTTCGAGGTATGGCGATGGTCCGGTCCGTGTGATTGTTCTGCACGACTGGTATTGCGATCACTCGAGTTGGGATGCGACGCTTCCCTATTTGACGGCGCATCGGTTTACCTATGTCTTCGCCGATTTGCGCGGTTACGGACACTCTCGAGACATAGAGGGCTCCTATACCCTGGACGAGGCCGCGCTTGACACGATTGCACTCGCCGACGATTTGGGTTGGACGCAGTTCTCGTTAATCGGACACTCGATGAGCGGGCTTGTTGTGCAGCGCATCGCGCAACTGGCTCCAGATCGGATTGAGGGAATAGTGGCCGTTACGCCTGCGCCTCCCACGGGGTTCCGAGCAGATCGAGCGACGGTGGACTTTTTCCAATCGCTTGCTCTTGGCGATGATGAGGCGCGGTACTTGACGGTCAGCAAGATGTGGGGAACGCGTTTATCAGAGACGTGGATCCGGTATAAGCTTCGTCGATGGCGAGACACTGCGGCTCCGGAGGCGGCGGCAAAATACGTAGAACTGTGGGCATGCAATGACATTTCATATGCGGCGCGCGGCATTGCTACGCCTATGCTGATTGTCGCTGCAGCTCAGGATGCGCCGCCGTTCCAGGAGAGCGAGCTAAGAGAGTCAATGCTGACTTACTACCCGAACGCTCGAATCGTATCGATGGCCGAGTCCGGCCACTACCCAATGCAGGAGCAGCCGCCGCTATTAGCGACCGTGATCGAGCGTTTTCTCGCTAAATGATTGGCTTGCTCCGCGCGAATGACTTTAGCTCGTCATTGGCGCTCAACGAGTCGAACAACAATTGGCGGGAGTCTCGGCTTTGCTGCCGAAAATCGAGGGCTTCCTTAGATTCTGCATTCTCAGCGAGGTCAGCGGCGATTGCCTGAACGCGCCATTGCGCCAGGGGCAAATCGGCGTTGTCCAGTAACTGGAGAGCGACACTCAAATGCTCCGAAGCAGGAACTCTGCGATCGGCAACGGCTTCGGCAGATGCGCAAAGAGCCATGGCTACCGCCTTCCATGTCTTCTCGGGAATGTTCACAGATATGCGCAGAATACGGCGCACGCTTCGTTGAGCCTCGGGCTCGCTGCGGGCCAAAAGATGCAAGCGTAGCGCATTCATCTCTACCATGACGCGCCAGAAATGATCCGGCGGCAGATGAGCATAAGACGGCAAGTGCACGTGGTCCAACGCATCTTTGAAATTCTGGCAGCCAATCGCTGCCATTCCCGCAATCACATGGAACATCGCAGAACCAATGCCGGCGGACGGATTTCCGGACAATGCCGCCACGCGCAGACAGAGTTCGCGCGCGGAGTCAAACGCGCCACATTCGACGTGGAGCCAAGCGAGCTGCGTTAAAAAAAGCACTTCGATTCTGCCTGCGCCGTTCATACGGGCGTGCTCGGCGCCGGTGGATGCGATTGACTGCATGCGGCCAAACTGGCCGGCGTGCAGTAGCGCCCATGACAGAGAATATTCAGCTTGAATGACATCAATCAGGTTGTGTTCCATTGCGACTGGAAGGCTTTCTTCAAGGTCTATGATCACGCCGTGATAGTCGGAATATCGAAGTCGCAACAAGGCGCTGGCAATCCGAGCCGAGGCGATACGTATCGGGTTGCGATCCGCAAGGATTACCTGAAGAGCTTCCAAGGCAGACGTCAAAAGGTTGGGGTCAGATGAGCCCGCGATGTCGCTCATGGCAAGGGCGCGAATGGTGACCTCCGCACGCGCAACAGGATCTTCGATCTCGCCAGCATGCGCGAGCACGCGGTCAGCAGCCGAAATAAGCCGGGATGGATTGTCCCAACCGACCGGAAACGCAAGCCGGTTAAGAGCATTCACTGCGATATCGGGGCGGCCAAGATCCATCGCCTTCATTAGGACTTTGTGCCAGACGTGCGCAGCCCTGTCAAAATTACCCGAGGTGAAGTACGCGGAGCCGAGGTCGTTCAGTATTTCGAGTTCGGTGTCGGCGCGGAAGTCTTTGGGCAGGCGGCTCGCGTAAGCGAGAGCTTGGGTCAGGAGGACCGCGGCCTCAGCGCCTGCATATCGATGCTGCGCTCCTTCAGCGGCAGTCCTGAGATATTGAATGCTTTTCGAGCACTCTCTTCCGACCGCGAAATGCTGAGCGAGTTCCGGAGCCGAAATACGGGAAAATTGTCCAAGATGAGTTTCAAGCCCGGTTGCAACACGCCGGTGCCGCTGCACTCGTTCTGCAGGAGATTGGCGGCAATATAAAACCTCGCGAAGAAGTTTGTGAAGGAACTTGAATTTGGGTGTAGCGCCTTCAGCCGATCCAGTCGAAAAGCCGGAGGACTGCAGCCAACCACCTTGTCTCTCGATCCGGATACATGCCTCTTCCACGGGCTCGCTTGGCTCATCGAGCGCATTTGCGACAAAGGCGGGTTCGAACTCCATTCCGGCGATGCTTGCGGCTTCGAGGATGCGTTGATCTTCGTGGGAGAGCTGGCGGATGCGCAGGTCAACGAGTTCCTTGAGAGTGGGAGGCAGCATCTCTTCCAGGCGAACCGCTTCTGTCGATGGAATCCAGGCGCTACCGGTTTTGAGTATCCAGCCTTGCATTTCCATGTAATAGGCCACGGACGTCAGGAAGAGCGGAACGCCTCCAGAGAGCCGGTGAAGTTGGGCGGCGAGCGTTTCTCCAACGACGGACGGCGGATATCGGGCATCCAAAAAACGTCTGACGGCATCTTCGGAAAGGGGGCCGGGCTTGATCTCTTCGCACAATCGCCGGGCGTGAAGCGACGATATCATCGACCGAACCCGAGCCTCGTCGGAGCCATCGCCGGCGGCAGCCACCACCATCAACTTCGCAGGGGCTTGGCGAGAAGCGAGATATTCGAGTAAGTCCAGTGTCGATGCGCCGGCTCGATGGATGTCATCGAGCCCCAGGACCAGTAGAGAGTTCTGGGTAAAAGATTCGATCGCCTCGGCGAACTCGCGAATCATGCGCTGTGACGTTGCGCCCATCAAGTCTTTCGCTATCCGGTCGATCTCGCCAGGATCGAGCAGCGACGGAAACTGCAACATCCATCCGGGCGCGTTCTGTCGAAATGCAGCGATCAGTGGTTCGCGATAACTGCCTTTCAGGATTTTTATCAAAGCGCTCAGTATGGGCGAGAAAGGCTCCCCTTCGCCACTCGCCCGCGCGACATCTCCGACGGCTGCACATATGCCGGGCTTCGATTGGATTCGATGAACGAAGCTATTCACCAGAGTCGTTTTACCGATCCCGGTTTCTCCGGTGATGAAAACTACCTGTCGGTGACCATTGGCGGCTTCACGCATAAGCCGGTTCAAAGTGGACATCTCGCCGGCGCGCCCGACGAGCAGCCCTGATGTATCGCGTCCGGACTTGGATTCGTTGCCGGGTCGCATGAACCGGTAGCCACGCCGATGTACCGTCTCAATGTATTTGGGCTTATCTGCCGGGTCCCGGAGAGCGCGCCGCAACTCAGCAACGTAAACCTTCAGGACCTCCGGCTGCACGTGAACTCCGTGCCAGACGGCGTCAAGCAACTCATCATGAGTAATGAGCTGATTTGGCCGGGCGACCAGGATTTCCAGGATCGCAGTGGCCTTCGGAGTCAGGCGAGTCTCGGCCGACCCGTTATAGAGACGGCGATTCGCCGTGTCCAGTCGAAAAGGTCCAAATGATGTGAGCGGACGAGTCATTTTTCGCCCCTAGAATCATTGTCAGGGTAGACTTAAGACGCCAGAACACGGGAGCAGATCTACAAAGTAAACATTTATACGTCTTTGGACGCATGACGGCATCTTAGGTTCGCCAACGCGCATTTATCGTCGGAGCCATTGAGGGCCATGCAATTTCTCGGAGTACTTCCAGAGGAGAGGCGTAAAGTCGCGCTTCTTCTGCTGCACTATGTGTGGGTTGTTGCTGTTACGATTGCCGGCAAATCAGTCCGAGACGCTTACTTCCTAAGTAGATACGAAAAGTCAATACTGCCGCTCATGGCAGTGGCCGCAGCGATCGCGGTCGCTCTCGCTATTGCTTTCTTCACCAGAGTTGAGCGCAATTTTCGATCGAGAGTGCTGGCCCCGACGGCTTCCCTTATTTTTGCCGCCTCGTTGGCGATGCTTCACTTCAGTATGGCGCGCTGGACAATTCCCGTGTTGTACGTATGGATGGAAGTGATCAATGTCGTCACGATTCTGCAGTTCTGGCTGCTGGCAGCCGAACTGCTCGACCCGAGACAGGCGAAGCGTTTGTTCCCGATCATTGGGGGCGGCGGTTCGCTTGCCGCAATTCTGATCGGACCGCAGCTCAAGCCTTTTTCAAAAGCATATGGCTCGGATACACTACTTTGGCTCGTTTGCGGACTGCTAGTAGGCGCAGCGCTGGTTGCAATGATCACGACGAGATTGCCAGCCGTTCCTATCGTTCGATCTCAGAAGAAGTCAACACCGCGCGCCGGGTGGAAGCTCGGATCGGCGTATCTGCGCATGACAGCGGCCGTTGTTGTTTGCGCGGCGGTCGTATCGGCGGTAGTGGATTACCAGTTCAAAATCATTTCCGCCGACACATTGCGCACGGAGACCGATTTGGTGGGCTTCTTCGGGATGTTCTATGCAGCTACCGGAGCCAGCACGCTGCTACTGCAGTTCGTTGTCGCTGCCCGCGCGTTCCAAAGGTATGGCGTTGTTATTGTGATGACGGTGCTTCCGGTGATGCTCGGTCTGGGATCCGTATCCATTCTGATCTGGCCTGTACTCTATAGCGCAGTGCTGGCGAGGTTCTCCGACCAAACGTTCCGGTTCACGCTTCATAACGGCGGGCTCGAACTTCTTTGGCTGCCGGTTTCGCCCAGCGTACGCAGCCAAACGAAACCATTTGTCAGCGGCACGCTGAAGAGCGTGACCGAGGGGGCGGCAGGCGTAATGATCTTCCTGCTGTTGCCCTTTCTCAGCGCCGCTCAACTCAGCTTCATTTCTCTGGCGTTCTGCGGTACTTGGGCGGTGGCTTTGTTCAAGCTGCGCGGACTCTACATTTCCGAATTGCAGACTGCGATAGCCCATCGACGTTTGCCTCCGGAAGACCTGGCGGTGAGCGCGACCGATGCCCTGACGGTAAAGGTAATCGACAAAGCGCTGGTGGAAGGAGACACGGTCCAGAGGCTGTTTGTACTCGGACTGATCGCGGACATTCCCTTGACACCCTGGCGCGACACGCTGCAGCAGTTACTCAGTGAAGGAACGGCCGAAGTGAAGGCGCGCATACTTCAGGTCGCAGGAAAGGACAACACTATCGTCACGCATGAGGTTCTTTCGCATCTGGCAACAAAGGAGGGAACGGAAGGCATTGAGGCGATTCGAGCGATCGGCTCAGCCAGCGCGGAGGATTTACGCGAAACGGTCGCAAAGCGACTGAATGACGCCGAGCCCGCGATTCGGGCTGCGGCTTGTGGCGCCCTAATCAAGCTGAACGGGAGCGGGAATGCAAACGCCAGAGAAACGCTGAACGCCATGCTCCGCAGTAAGGAATCGAAGGTTCGCGCGGCTGCACTCGAAGAAAGCTCAGGGATTGATGGAATGCTTTCTGCCGACGTGATGAGCGCGGCACTGTCAGATTCTTCGATTGAAGTGCGGGTCAAGGCGCTGGATATGGCGGCAGTCTATCCTGACGAAAAGCAGGCGCGCCTGATCGCCGCGTCACTCAGTGAGCCGAGTCTATTCCTGCCCGCCCGACACGCGCTGTCGGCGTTACCACCTGCGACGGTGCTGCCTGTGTTGACAGAACATCTTCGACAAACGCTGCCGACAGACGAGCGACGCGCATCGCTGCGGGCCATGAAGATTTGCCTGGTACCAGGCGCGCATTCTGTGCTGCTGGAGCAGATTGACGCTCAAAGACCGGGGATCGCCAACCAAGCGTCCGAGACACTACTCGCGATTAGCAGGCAAGTTCCCTTGTCGCGCGAGACGGAGCCGACCGCGGAAGCAAGACGCTCTGATGTGCTTCTGAATCTCGTCCGGCTTGATGAAGCGCTTCAGGGACTACCGGACTCCAAGGGCACACACCTGTTGAGGGATTATCTGGAAAACGCGATCGCAAATCTGCTGCCTGCGATGGTGCGGTTATCGGCGCTAAAACATCCCAGCGCACCGATTGAAACATGTATCGAGATTCTGCACACACATGACCGTGCGCGATTGCCGTTCGTTCTAGAACTGCTCGATACCCTTCTCTCTCCTGCCGAGCGTTCCAAAGTCTCGCCTCTTCTTGAGCCGTCGTCGAGCAGGTTGACGCCGGCCGAAAGCACTTCGGAGGCGCGCGGCTGGCTGAGTGAATCGGTCTATGCAGACGATGAATGGCTGAGGAGCATAGCAATCGATTACGTTCTGGCTCACTGTCACCCAGAGATATCGGAGCAGATCGAATGGAATCGAGTTCCAGCAACAACCCTACTTCGCGAGGTCACGGCCTCCTGTATCAGCCGAAATCCGGAGGCCGGAGCGAAAGTGCCCGGCACGCATATTGCAGCCGGCAATGTTGTCCATGACGCCAAGGAGACAAGGCCTATGCTCACGACCTTAGAAAAGACAATTTTGCTTAAATCTGTTCCGTTGTTTGAAGATATTCCGGGCGAAGAACTCTCGCGCGTGGCTCAGATCGCCGAGGAGAAGTCCTTCCCGGCGGGTACGACGATTTTCCGCGATGGTGATCACGCCGACTGCTTGTATGTCATCGTTTCCGGGTCAGTCAGTATTCAAAAACGAGGCAAGGAACTCGCAGTGTTAGCGCAGGGGAGTTCGATTGGGGAGATGGCGGTTCTCGACAGCTCACCACGCTCGGCCGACGTCATCAGCGTCGATGCTACTCAAATGCTTCGCGTGGAGCAGGAACAGTTCCTCGAGATCATGCAATCGAACGGGCAGATCATGCAGGGAGTGGTTCGTATGCTGCTGGGTCGTTTGCGGCGGATGGACGATATGCTTGCGGACAAGGCTCCGGTCACGGCAGGCAAGGCGGGCTAACGGCCGCAGTAGATTATTTTGTTGTGTCCGGATCTTTCGGCCACCAACGCTGTAATTCGGGCAATTCGGCGTGCACGCTCCAGAACTCGAGACAGGCCCGAAATTTGTCCCTCCGCCGAATGGGATCCTGCGGTAGCGTGACAAAACATGAGATCTGCAAGCCGTAAATGTAACTTATCTCGTCCAAGAGCACTGTATCGGCTAATACGACAATCGGAACGCTTTTGAGATGAGGATTCCGTTTGAAGATCTCCACGAGCTCATGGTCATAACTACGCGATAGCTCAATATGCAGGAAGATGATGTTGGGAACTGCAATTTGCCGAGATTTGAGCTTTTCCCAAACGTTTCCGATCGAATCGCAGACTACCAAGGTGTGGTGGGAGGATAACCCTGCTACCGCGTCCCGAAAGATCATTTGATCCATGGGTTCTTCGGTTAGCAGCAGAATATTCATTGGTATTAGTTGGCCGGAGAGGTGGAGGGAAACCGGGCCGAGTAGAGACAGTCCGCACGACGGCCAACAATAAGCCGCACTAATTCGGGCCGACAAGCGCCCTCCGTTATCTAGCGTAGCCAACAGGGCGGACGAAAGCGTTAAAACGAGGTTAAGATTTGGTTAAGAAGAGTAAGCTGATAACTCGCGGGGCCGTCGTTAGAAAATAATCCTCCCGTCGATGTCGAGCATCTGAACGATGCCGATTCACGCATATGACAGGACAAAATCGAGTTCGTTCCGGGCTAGTTCTCACGGGAATCTTGCTGTCGACGCTTCGTGCCGAAGGCCCGAACCCGCCGGACGCGGAAGTGGAAACATTCCTCAAAACCGGCCGTATCGTATCTAGCGCGCTCATCGGTCAGGGCGTGACAAAGGCCAGCCGTGCGACCTTGAATCTGCGAGGCAGGACTCACGAAGCGCAGGTGCAGTCGATCAACATTAAGCTCAACGACCTGTATTCGCCTGATGGGAAGCCGGTGGCCTGGCGTGACGATTACAAGCACAACATCGCCGCCTATAAACTCGACCGCATGCTTCAAATGAACATGACACCCGTGAGTGTCGAACGTCTCGTCGGAAAGCAGAAGGCCGCATTTACGTGGTGGGTCGATAACGTGGCAATGATGGAGAGCGATCGAGAGAAAAAGAACATGGCGCCTCCGGATCCGGAAGCCTGGGCTAAGCAACTATCCGTCGCGGCAACCTTCGATCAACTGATCTACAACGTGGACCGGAACACAGGCAACCTTCTCATCACGAAAGACTGGACGCTTATCCTGATCGATCACACACGGGCGTTCGCACCTAATCCCAGGCTAATGGACCGACCGCACTTTGACCGCTGCAGCCGGCAATTACTGGACATGGTGCGTAAATTGGACAAGCCGACGCTGACAGCGGGGCTGGCTCCCTGGGTAACACCTTCCCAGATCGATGGGATGCTGGTGCGCCGGGATATGATCGTCCAGCACTTCGATAAGCTGATTAAGGAAAAGGGCGAAGCGGCGGTACTTTTTAACTAGACGCGGGGACTATGTGTTGGAAGCGGCGGTTTAGTCTTGGGGACAAACCGCCGCAGCTAATCTCAGGCTACTTGGTCTTTTCGGTTCCTTCGATCGGCGCTACACCTTTCTTCGTTCCTTCATGAGCGGCTCCACCGAGCGAGGCTTGCGCTCCGGCTCTGACCAGGCTGGTATCGGAGGCTCCCTGGAAGAAGGCGTACCCTTCGCGTGTTCCCTTCCATGCGTGGGGACCACCAACTTTCAAACCGGCCTTGAGCGTAGAGTCTTTCACCTTTGTGACAAGGGCTTCGTATTGCGGCTCGCCTTGTTTGAAGCCCGAAAAGCTCGATAAGTCCGTACTGGCAACGAAGATGACATCCACGCCCGGAATAGCGACTATTTTGTCGACAATTGCCGCGCCCGCTGGATTTTCTATCATGGCAACGATCATGATGTTGTCATTGGCCACGTCGCGATAGTCGGGTCCCCAGAGCGAGCGATACTGACCTCCGCCGAGACTGCGCGCGCCGATTGGGGGATATTTGGCAAACTTGACGGCATTCTTCACCTTCTCGACTGTGTCGACCATCGGGATGATGATACCGACAGCGCCGACGTCGGTAGCCTTTTGGATATCGCCTTCTGTCGCGTCGGGAACGCGGATGAAAGGCAATGCGGCAGCGCCCCTGCAGGCCCAGATCATTCTAGCCACTTCTGAATAGGTCAACGGACTGTGTTGCATCTCGATCCAGGTGTAGTCGAAGCCGGCGTTTGCCATCGCGCAGTAGATGTCAGGGTCGGGCGACGAGATCGTTCCGCCGACGACTTGTTTGCCATCCTTCAGCTTGAGCTTCACGGTGTTAAAAATGCGAGGCGAACCGCTCGACTGCGACTGCGCCGAAACCGCCATGGGAAGCAGCAGCAAAGCGGGAATCGCACAAGCGAGCCCGGACGAAACTATCCGCCTAAGAGGCATAAAGATCTTCTGTGCAAAGAACATGATTAATCGGGGTCCTTGAGGACGTAGCTTATCACCTCACGCGCACCCAGGGGAAACGTTATACGATGCTGTCGCAGCGAAGTAGAAATGTCCTAATCGAGCGAAGTAGGAATGTCCTGTTGACAGACTCAGGTCTGGATGCAAGAGGACAGGTTCGAGATGGGCCAGAAGGAACGGGATCGGCTGAAGGT
>Ga0190275_10002522_pt1 | contig 13150 bp, 11 predicted proteins | sample Popmic550T_FD_133745 | JGI IMG/M metagenome (GOLD analysis project Ga0190275, IMG submission 133745) | Populus adjacent soil microbial communities from riparian zone of Yellowstone River, Montana, USA - 550 T | ecosystem: Environmental > Terrestrial > Soil > Riparian zone > Trees stand | place... | reverse complement strand
GTGGCGTAATGGCCCGACATGGGCGCTACGATCAGCAGCTTCGGCTGGTCCGCGGCGCTTTCGGAATCGCGCTCGAAGGAGATGACCCGGCAGAAGGGGCGCTCCCACACGATCCGCTCCGTGACCGCGACCTCCTCGTTGCCGAGGAGGGTCGTCTCGAAGCCGAAATCGGGCTTGGTGTAGCGTCGCGTGGTGCGCTCGAACAATTCGCAGGCCGCCGAGACGGTCCGGCCGTAGGGGGTGTGCGTCAGCGGATTGTCGGGATTGTCAAAGAAATGCTTCGTCAAATCGGAGGCCGCGCGGGCAGGGCTCAAGAGCCAATGTGCGGTATCGTACCAAACGTAAGAAAGGTTCATCTGTATCCCCAAGGGCCGGGCGCCTGTTCTCGCAGCCTGCGGTAGGCTTTATCCTCAACCGTAATTTTAAGATTAAAGTTCCTCGAATCCAATGCAACAGCCTAGTTGCTTCCCTACGAAAACGGATCACCTACTTTGGTTTCAGGGCATCCGGCGGGCGGAATCAGCGGATCGTGCAGAAAAGTAGGCCCGGTTTTCTGCAGCCAAGGTTGCGCCGTTCACGAATCGGCATCGGACAGCCCGAGGATCTAGGAAAATAGGCTGGCAGCGAATGCTTGGCGAACGAGGGGCAGGCCCTATTCTGTTCGGGGATGTCCAAGATCGACCAGAAGAGCCTGACGCATCACGCCCGGCACCTGCGCCTCGACACGCTCGTCCGCCTGCGCTGGCTCGCCATCGTGGGCCAGGCGGCGGCCGTGGCCGGGGTCCGCTTCGGCCTCGGATTTCCCCTTCCCTTCGCCCTCTGCTTCCTGGTGATCAGCATCTCGGTCTGGGTCAACCTGCTCCTGCGCATCCAGTATCCGGCAAGCCACAGGCTGAGCGACAACATCGCCACCGCGCTCCTCGCCTTCGACATCCTGCAGCTGGCGGGGCTCCTCTACCTGACCGGAGGGCTCGAAAACCCCTTCGCCATGCTGTTCCTGGCACCGGTCCTGATCTCGGCCACGGCGCTCACTCCCGAGCGCACGCTCGGGCTCGGCCTCCTCGCAATCGGCTGCGCCACCTTCCTGGTGCTCTCCCACAAGCCCCTGCCCTGGTTTCCGGGGCAGAGCTTCACCCTCCCATTCCTTTACGTCACGGGAATCTGGACCGCTGTCGTCCTCGGGACGGCCTTCACCGGCATCTATGCCTGGCGGGTGGCCGAGGAGGCGCGCCAGCTCGCCCAGGCGCTCGCCGCGACCGAGCTGGTGCTCGCCCGCGAGCAGCACCTGTCCCAGCTCGACGGCTTGGCGGCGGCAGCCGCCCACGAACTCGGAACGCCGCTCGCCACCATCGCCCTGGTGACGAAGGAAATGAGCCATTCCATGCCCAAGGAGGGGGCGGTCGGCGAAGATCTGAAGCTCCTGCAGGAGCAGGTGGAGCGCTGCCGCACGATCCTGACCAAGCTCACCTCCATGGGGCAGGAGGACGAGGCCGAGTTCCTGGAGACGATCTCGCTCAGCCACCTCGTCGAGGAGATCGTCGAGCCGCAGCGCGCCGTCGGCTTCGACGTGAAGGTGACGGCGTGGGGCGACGGTCCCGAGCCGACGGGGCGGCGCAATCCGGGGGTGGTCTACGGCCTGTCCAACATCCTCGACAACGCCACCGACTTCGCCGAGAGCCAGGTTACGATCGACGCCTGCTGGTCTCCTCACGAGGTTTTCATCGAGATCAGGGATGACGGCCCCGGTTACGCTCCCGATATTCTGCTGAGAGTCGGGGAGCCGTATGTGACGACGCGAAGCGCGGCCGAGCGGACGGAGGACAGCGAGGAGGGCGGAGGACTGGGCTTGGGCCTGTTCATCGCCAAGACCCTGATCGAGCGTTCGGGGGCCGAATTGACCCTGACGAACACTGCGCCGCCCGCCTCGGGCGCCATCGCGCGGATCGTTTGGCCCCGTCATGCGTTTGAACGAGGTGCGGCAATTTCGCCGCAGGGTGAGGGCGAACTCGCTCTCAAAGGTTAGGGGAAGAATTCCCATATGAAAGGGGAGCCCAGGTTCATACTTTCCCGGCTCACACCTTCAAGGAGTTCAGCCTCGAGATGCAAGGAGATGGTCTGATGGCCGATGCGCCTGCCGCGTTCGAAGATCGCGCCGACAAGAGTCTCTTGATCGTCGACGACGACCGGCCCTTCTCGACCCGCCTCGCCCGCGCCATGGAAGGCCGCGGCTACCTGGTTCGCGTGGCCGAAAGTGTTGCTGACGGCATTGCCGCGATCGAGAACGAGCCGCCGGCCTTTGCCGTGATCGACATGCGCCTCGGCGACGGCAACGGGCTCGACGTGATCGAGCGCCTCAAAAACCGGCGTCCCGATGCACGCGGCGTCATCCTCACCGGCTACGGCAACATCGCGACCGCGGTCACCGCGGTGAAGATGGGGGCCTTCGACTATCTGGCGAAGCCCGCAGATGCGGACGAGATCCATGCCGCCCTGATGGCCCAGCCAGGGGAGCGTGCCCTGCCGCCCGAGAACCCGATGTCGGCGGACCGGGTGCGCTGGGAGCATATCCAGCGGGTCTACGAGCTGTGCGGCCGCAACGTGTCCGAGACCGCACGCCGCCTCAACATGCACCGCCGCACCCTGCAGCGGATCCTCGCCAAGCGCGCGCCGCGCTAGATCGCGCCCGGCGCCCGATCTCAGCGCGGGAAGGCCGGCCGCAGCGCGCTCAAATCCCCAGCTTTGCGCCGCATCCACAGCATGACAAGACCGAACAGCGGCAGCAGGATGTCGGTATAAAAGATCACGCCGGCATTGCCGGGGGCATAGTTGTGCGCCTGCACCATCTGCACCGCATGGCCGATGGCGGCGCCCCAGAGAAAGCAGGCCGGTCCGACAATCGCGGCGAGGCGCAGGCCGTCGCTGCCCTTGAAGGCCATGAATCCCACGACCGAGAAGCCGAGGCTGGCAAAGCCGACCTCCTTCTGGAACGGGCTCGTCTGCCAGCCGATGAAGGAGGCCGCCATCTCCGAGAAGAAGACGTGCATGACGAAGTTGTAGAGGAAGCTGACCCCGAGCGAGAAGAACAGGAACCACGACAGAAGCGCCTCCGCCACCGCGGCATGGCCCCAGGGGCGCGGCTGCCGCAGCAGCGCGATGAGCGATGCGATCAGCCCGATGACGAAAAGCGTCAGCGTGAAATTGCTGAGCAGAAAGATGATGACCTGTCTCATGATTGTCCCACTATCGTCACAGCCTCTGTGTGCCGTGGATTATGGCCAGGCATGTCTTTAGATAAACCTCTTCGCTGTCATCCCGGGAAGGATGTCGGCGCCATATTATGAGGAATAGGCGCGAAGGCTCCAGCCGCCCACCTCTCCCCGGTGGGGAGAGGTCGAGCGAAAGCGAGCGTGAGGGGGTACAGGTTTCTCCGGAGAGGGCATAACCCCTCACCCGCCGCGCTGACGCGCGTCGACCTCTCCCGCAAGGAGAGGTGAACCCGCGCTACACCCTGATAGGCTGTCGTTCGACCGAAGAGATCTCAAAGCCGTCCGTCGGCGATCCTGTCCGGATCGGCCAGGGCGTGCAGCAGGGCGGCGGCGGCATGGGCGAAGCGCAGGGTCACGGCCTTGCGGCGCGCGCCGGCGAGCGGACGGTGGGCGGAAGGGCGCATGATCGCCGCGCCGAAGCTGTCGGCAACGATCAGGCCGCGATCGTCGGGCAGGATGTCCACGGGCACCGTCTCCGGCACGGCGAAATAGAACCGGTCGCAGAAATCCTCGTAATCGGGCCATTTTCGGTCGACCCGGAAATCGACCACGCTCGACTTGATCTCGATGATGGTGAGCGCCCCATCGGGCGCGAGCGCGATGAGATCCGCGCGCCGGCCATTCGCCAGGGTGAACTCGGGCAGGGTGACGTGGCCGAGCTCCGAGAACAGGCGGCGCACGCCGCGCTGGATCCCGGCCGCCACGAGCGATTGGCGGCCGTCCGTCGGCAGGACGATGGGGCGGGAAAGAGTGGCGGGCGAATCGGACATGGCCCCTAAATTACGCCCTCGCCGCCGGCCTGCAACGGTACGGTTGTCGCGCTGGCGACGCGAAGGCGGGTCAGATCAGGGCACCCGTTTCGCTCTCGTCCTCGGCGGCCTTCAGGGGTGCATCGACGGTGCAGATCACGCCTGCCGGAGCGAACGCGATCCTCGCCTCGCCGCCGAGATGCCCCTGGGCGAGGCTGCGCTCGACGAGCCGCGTGCCGAAGCCACGGCGCGACGGCGGGGAGACGGGCGGGCCTCCCCGCTCCTCCCACCGCAGGAGCAGATGCGGCTCCTCCCGCATCCGGTCCACCTGCCATGCGATTTCGACCTCGCCCCTCTCGTTCGACAGCGCTCCGTACTTGACGGCATTGGTCGCGAGTTCCTGCAGCGCCATCGCGAGGGCGAGGGCCACATTGGGCGGGAGACGGATGGCCGGGCCGTGGCAATGGATGCGGCTCTGGCCCGTCGACTGGAACGGCGACATGGCTTCGCCGACGACCTCGCCGATCCAGGCGCCGTCCCAGTTCTCGCGGGTCAGCACGTCGTGGGCGCGGGAGAGGGCGAAGAGCCGCGACTCGATCGCCTCGCGCGCCGCCACGGTCGACCCCGCATTCCGCAAGGTCTGCGACGCGATCGACTGCACCGTCGCGAGGGTGTTCTTGACCCGGTGGTTCAGTTCGTTGAGCAGGAGCCGCTGATGGTCCTCCGAGCGCACCCGCTCGGTGACGTCGCTGCCTTCGGCGAAGACGCCGGTAATCCGGCCATGCGCATCGCGGTTCGGCTGAAAGACGAAATCGACGAAGCGCTGTTCCGCCCCCCTTGCCGGATCCCGCTGCAGATAGACGGGCAGACCGCGGCCGACGAAAGGCTCCTGCGTTTCGTAGACCTTGTCGAGCAGCCTGTCGAAGCCCTGTCCAGCGACCTCCGGCAGGGCCTCGAGGAGCGGCTTGCCGATGATCTCGCGCCGGCCGACGAGCTGGTAATAGGCCTCGTTGACGAGCTCGAACACATGGTCGGGACCGCTATAGATGACCATGAAGCCCGGAGCCTGATGGAAGAGCTCGCGCAGGCGATCCTTCTCCGCCGCGAGCCGCCGTTCCGCCATGACGCGTTCCGTCGTCTCCACGACGATCGCCAGCACGCCGCCCGGCTTGCCGGTCTCGTCGATGACGGGGCTGTAATCCAGGTTCATCCAGACCTGTTCGGGCACGCCATTGCGATACAGGGTGAGTTCCTGGTCGCGATAGGAGAGCGTGCCGCCCGCCATGCCGACGCGCATCACGTTGGCGTTGAAATCCGCCACCTCGGCCCAGCCCTCCAGCACCTTGGACCCCAACAGGCGCGGATGCCGGCCGCCGGCGAAGACGGTATAGGCATCGTTGTAGATCATGATCCCATCCGGCCCCCAGAGAAGGACCATGGGAATCGGGGAGCGCAGCATGATGCTGATGGTGGTCCGCAGGCTCTGCGGCCACAGGTCCATCGGTCCGATGGAGGTGGCACCCCAGTCGAAGGCTTTCATCAGAGTCGACGCTTCGCCGCCGCCGGCGAGAAAATCGGCGGGCGCCGTCCTGAGGTCACCGTGCACGGGTACTCATCCACTCCTCCCGTGAGCGGCTCCGCGGCCGGACGATCGCGCCTGGCGCGATGCATGTCGATGGCGATGCCGGCTCGTCTGTCGAACCGGCTGAGCGGGCAGCCCTGTTGATCATAGCGGCTGAATATAGTCGCCGGGCGATCTGCGACAATCGCCGCGTCGATCGAACTTTCCTGCCTTAAGGCCTTCTATCCCAAGGCCGAGCTTGAACCGGCTGCGTGGGGACGTTTTATCGGCCTTTCGAAGTCTCTAGGTCCAGGCGTATTCCAGCGTCTCGCGGAAGGCGAAGCGGTTGAGATGATCCTCGATCACTTTTTTCATCCGGTCGCGTGTCTCCTCATCCGCGACGCTGAGCGTGATCTGCAGGTGGTCCGGCGAGGCAGTCAGTTTCGCCTTCCGGTCCTCGGAGAAGGGGATCGTGCTTTGCGTCGCGTCGAAGGTGACGGCGAACTTGTGCGACCAATGCTTGCTCAGCTGCTGCAGGTAGCGGCTTGCATGGGCGGTGGGAACCTTCGCTTCGGTGACGAGCATTCATTCACTCCTTGGACGGCGGAATCGGCCATCGATGTCGTTCTCTCTTACCAGAAAAGCCGCCATTCCGGCGCCTGCGGAACGGCGATGTGCGGCAGGCCGTCGTTCTCGATCCTGCGGAGCTTCTCCTCGACCAGATCGGCCAGGACGCTGCGGGGATGGGAGGCGCGCAATGCGCTCACCGCATCCCTGATTTGTTTCAGGTCCGAAGGAGAAACCATCGCTTCGCCGTCCTCTCGCATGTCCTGGATTGACGTCATGCCTGATGCTCCGTTCGAGCCGATGGAGCTGTGATCGTAGGCATGGCGCGCTGCCCGCTGCATTGCGGGAGGATTACGATTCCGTAATGGAGGCGGACGGCCTCAATGCAGCATCAGGTGATGCGGCGACAGGTTCTCCAGCATGTCGCGCAGGTCGTCCATGTGAGGATTGATGAAAAGCGCGATCTGGAACGCGGCGCGGGCCTCGTTGAGATGGCCGTGGCGCAGGCAGATATTGCCGAAGCCGGCGACGGCGCCGAAATGGCGCGGCTCGAGCCGCAGGGTCTGGGCGATGTCGAGCAGGCTGTCCGCATCGCGCTTCTCGATCGAGGCGAGCGTCGCCCGCTTGTTCCAGGCCTCGGCCCAGCAGGGATGCTTGGTCACGAGATGATCGAGGAGGGGACGCGCCTGCCTGAGCGAGCCCGAGCCGATGGCATCCACCGCGGCCGCCATCGTCTCCTCCGCAAGCCGGTCCTCGTGCGATCCCCACAGGGCCCAGATCTGGTCCTCGATCTCCTCGATCGGGCGATCGGGCTCCGTCGCAGCCAGTTCACGGAACAGCGGGGTCAGGCGATGGGGCAGGCCGGAATTCGGCCTGCGGGTCGGAAGCTCGAGGACGAGCTGGAAAACCGGATCGAGCGGCAGGGAGCATGTCATGGCTGGCTCGCAATCCCCCGTGACAGGCAGGGCGGTGAATCAGGAGGGTGACATAGGGGGCAAGTGCGGCGCGACGAGGGGTCGCCGAGCAAGGTCCGACACGGAAATCGAGACCGCGAATCCCTTTCGGAATCCGGCACCATGTGCCGGAGCGCACTCCTCGCCGCAAAATGCTGCCGATAGGATGCGCAAAACCAGGTCCCTTTTTGCGCGCGATGCGCTAGGTTCCGCTTCCGTCATGAATTCTCGTCGTTGGAGTTGTCCTTGGGAGCCGTCATCGAGCGCGACCCTCTTCGCCTGGCATGGAAAACCTCTCCGTTTCGCCATCTTATCGGCTTCGGCCTTCTGGCCCTGGCCGGCCTCCTGATTCTGATCGGCCTCGATCTGGTGCGCGTCGTCGTCGCCCGGGCCACCGGCGCGGCCGGGGGTTGGAGCGCGCCGGCGCCGTTCCTGCGGATCGCCCTCGATCCGCCGGGCCATTTCTGGGCCGAGCCGATCGTGCTGTTTTCCGGATTCATGCTGTCGCCGGAGGCATTCGCGCTCGCCTCGGTCGCCGGGATCCTCCTCATCCCGCTGCTCATCGGCCTGATCCTGGTCGGGCTCGAGGCGCTGACCATCGGGATCGGCTCGGCGATGCTGGCGAAAACCCAGGCGGCCGCGCTCGACATCATCATGAAGGTTCCCTCCGCCTCGCATGACGAGGTGGCCATGGTGGCGGCGCTTGCCGCCCGGGGGCTTGCCCGGGAGAGCGGGGTACTCGGATCGAGCCTGCTCATCCCGGTCAAGCTCGGCGGCATGATCGGGCTCGCCTGCGCTTATGTCTTCGTCATGGACTGGCATCTCGGCGCGACCCTCGCGGCGGTTCTTGCCTTCGGCGCCGTGATCAGCGCCCGCCGGTCCCTCCTGCGCTTCGATGCCACCACGGCGCGGCATCGGGAGGGCGACGAGGCGGAAGGCGTGTTCGCCGCACTCGAGCAGCGCATTCCGGCCCTGCGCGCCCACGGCACCGGACCCTATGAACGGGACCGGGTGCGCGAGGCCCTGGCGCTGAGCCACCGGCCGGTAAGGCTGAGAGAATACCGCCTTGCGCTCGCCGAGGCGGCCTCCGCGGCAGTGCTCATGCTCGCGCCCCTGTCGGTCCTGGCCCTCGGCGCGTGGTTCTCGCAGGTCCGTCCGCTCAGTTCGGGCACGGTCGCTGCCTGCGTGCTCGCCGCGGCCTTGTCCGCCTACGGCACCCGCGAGGTGGTGCAGTGGCACCGGCTCGCCTTGCGGGCGCGGGCGCTGCTGATCGATCTCGGCAAGGGGCTAGGACCGTTGAAGCTGCGTGCCGCCCTGAAGGGCAAGGCCGCCCTTCCCGAAAGCGGCGCCCTCGTGGCCCAGGGCGTCTCCGCCTACGATCCCACGAGCGGCGCCCGGGTCGTCTCGGTCAACCTGAACCTCGCCTTTCCGTCCCATGTCGCCCTCGTCGGCGACGGGGATGCGGGCCCGCGGCTGCTCGCGGCCCTCATGAGCGGCCAGATGCCGCCCTCCCTCGGCCGTCTCACCTATGGCGGCGTCGATCTGGCCGCCGCCGATCCCGTGGGACGCAGCGGGCGCATCGCCTTTGCCGGAAACACGGTGCTGATCGAAGGCAGCCTGAAGGACAATCTGCTCTATGGCTGCGTCGCGCCGGCGGGCGAGATCGACCACCGCCTGTCCGAGGCCATCGCCATCGCGGGCCTCGACCGCCTGACCCATGCCCGCGGCCTGTCCGGCACTCTCGATCCGGAGCGCGAGCCGAAGCTTGCCGCCGACATCGTGGAGGCCCGCCGGGCCGTGCAGACGGCGCTCGTCGCCGAGAATCTCGACCGTTTCGTCGATCCCTTCGGCATGGAGCGCTACAACCGCTACGCCACGATCGGCGAGAACCTGCTGTTCGGGCAGCCGATCGGCGATGCCTTCCAGGAAGACCGCCTGGCGGGCCACCCCTTCGTGCGGGCGATCCTGGAGGCCAACGAGCTGACCAAGCCCCTGGCCCGGATGGGCCTGTCGATCGCAACCAGCATGATCGAGATTTTCGCGGACATCCCGGACGGATCGCCGCTCTTCGAGCGCTTCTCCTTCTTCTCCGCCGCCGACCGGCCCTATTTTCAGGATCTCGTCGACCGCAGGAACGAGCAGCGGCGCAGCGACCAGACCGCCCGGGATAGGGAGCGCCTGACCGGCCTCGCCCTGCGCTACAACGAGAGCCGGCACCGCCTCGGCCTGCTCGAACCCGGCCTGGAGCGGCAGATCCTCGTCGCCCGTGCGGATTTCGCCCGCATGCTGCCGGTGAGCCTGAAATCCGCGATCGAGTTCTACGACGAGGCGCGCTTCTGCGCGGCGGCGAGCCTCCAGGACAACCTGCTCTTCGGGCGCATCGCAGCCGATCAGGCCGGCGCGCTCGAGGCGGTGCAGGAGGTGACGCGCCGCGTCCTGACCCAGCGGGGCCTCGACGGCGAGGTTTCGCGCATCGGCCTCGACACGCCCATCGACGTCCAGGGCGACGACCTGACCCTGAGCGAGGTCGCTGCCATCGACCTCGTGCGCGGCCTCGTGCGCCGACCGAGCATCCTGGTGGTGCAGCGCGCTCTCGACGGATTGCCGGGACCTGCCGCCGATCGGCTCGTGGCCAATCTGCGCCGCGCGCTGGTGGGCCGCGGTCTCATCCTGGTGACGCCATCGATCTCGCCCATTATGGATCAACCGCCCTTCGACGCGGTTATCCGTTTCGAGAGGGGCGAACCGGTGGTCGATCACCGCGGCAGACAACGGGAGGCGCTGTGTGCCTGACGGATTCCACCTTGACCCGGCCGCCCGCTCGGGAGCAGCTTACAGATGTGCGCTAGCGCACATCAGCAGGGTTTTCCATTGATCATGATCCTGACATGGTAAGGCGTGTTGCATCCTCTGACGCGTTGCAGGTCCGGTTCTGGGGCACACGCGGCTCCACCTGTGCATCCGGCCCGCAATACGTCGAGTTTGGCTCGCACACTCCCTGCGTCGAGGTCCGATGCGGGGAGCGCCTCTTCATTTTCGATGCGGGATCCGGCCTTGCCGCCCTCGGTGCAGAACTCGGCCCCACCGCTCCCGACAAGATCGACATCCTCCTCAGCCATCTCCACCTCGACCACATCAGCGGCCTTCCCTTCTTCAAGCCCGCCCTGCTCGGCAGGGAACGCGTGATCCGCACCTATTGCGGCAATCTCGAAGGCGAGAGCGCCATGGAGCCGCTGAACCGCCTCTTCGCGCCGCCGCTCTTTCCCGTCCGCCTGAGCCAGCTGCCCGCCCGTTTCGAGCACCATGGCTTTCACGCGGGCGAGCCCCTCATCTTCGACGACGGTATGCGGGTCGAGACCCATCTCCTGAACCATCCCGGCGGCGCCACGGGCTTTCGCATCAACCATCGGGGCCGCAGCGTCTGCTACATCAGCGACGTGGAGCACAGCGACCTCTGGCCCGACCCCGGTCTCGCCGATTTCGTCCACGGCACCGACCTCATGATCTTCGACGGCATGTTCTCCGCCTCTGAATATGCCTATTGCCGCGGCTGGGGCCATTCCACATGGCAGAAGGGCGTGGAGCTCGCCCAGGGCGCCGACGTGAAATCTCTCGCGATCTTCCACCTCTATCCCGGCCATGACGACGCCTCCCTGAAAGCATCGGAAGCCGAGATGCAGGCCATCATGCCCACGGCCTTCATCGCCCGCGAGCGCCAGGTTGTGGCCTTCGAGCCTGCCGGTGTGACGGGTGCGAGCAAGCAGGAAACGCTCGCGGTCACGGCCTGAGACAGGCGCCCGGTCTCTCTCAAGGATTTTATGATGCCGCATTCAGGCTGATAGGCCTGTTGTCGGTCGGCTGCGCCGAACGCTGTCCGAGACGGGGGTTCCTGCGAAAGGCCGCATGAGGCAGGGCTTCATCTGCGAACCCGGCGGCAGCCGTCATTTAAGCCCCGACGCGGAAATTCCGGATGATACCGGTTTCGGTCCATTTATGTTACATTATTATATTGATAGCTTGCCGCGAGCTGGTCCGGCAGGCCAGAGAGTGAGGGCTTGCCATGAGCACCACGACAACCTTTGGCGAAACCCGCGTCAATGCGACGACCAATGGAATCCAGGAATGGTCTTCGGTCGCTTCGCTCAAGGACGGAGGGTGGGTCGTCACCTGGGGAGCCCGCAACCAGAACGACGTCCCTCAGGGAATCTACCAGCAGCGCTATGACGCCAAGGGCCTCGCGATCGGAGACGAAGTCCGGGTCAACATGACCTCGATGAACGGGGAGAACCAGATCTCGTCCGCAGGGCTCTCGGATGGCGGCTGGGTGGTGACCTGGATCGGACAGGACGGAAGTGGAGACGGCATCTTCCAACAGCGCTACAACGCCTATGGGCTGAAGGTCGGCCATGAAATCCGCGTCAACACGACGACGGCGAGCTTCCAAACCGAGCCGTCCGTCACGGCCCTTGCGGGCGGAGGCTGGGTCGTCACCTGGGCCTCGTACGTCACCGCCATGGGGTATGAGATCCGCCAGCAGCGTTTTGGAGCCAACGGATTTCCGATCGGTACGGAAACCGTCGTCGACAGCTACAGATACGGCGCGCAGCACCCATCCGTGACTGCCCTTTCCGACGGAGGCTGGATCGTAACCTATGAGGGGCATGGTCCCGCTTCCGACGGCGACGGCGACATCGACATCTTCCAGCAGCGCTATGATTCCGATGGCTGGACGGTAGGGGAGCTGACCTTGGTCAACACGCTCGTCGAGGCCGGACAGGCCCTCTCGACGGCGACGGCGCTGAAGGACGGCGGGTGGGTCGTGACCTGGTCCTCGGTCAATGCGGACGGTTCCGGCATCGGCATCCGCCAGCAGCGTTTCGCCGTGAACGGCCAGAAGGTCGGTACGGAAGTCCAGGGGAATACGACCACGATCGCCGACCAGTTCGATTCGTCGGTCACGGCGCTGCCGGATGGCGGCTGGCTCGTTACCTGGACGTCCGGTCCCTCGATGACCTCCCCCGGGGACATTTACCAGCAGCGCTATGCCTCCGACGGGCAGAAGATCGGCGCCGAGAACCGGGTGAACACCTTCACCCCGGGCGATCAGTCCCTGGCGTCCGTAACAACGTTGAAGGACGGAGGATGGATCGTCACCTGGAATTCACACGGCCAGGATGGCCATGACTACGGTATCTATCAGCAGCGCTATACGGCCGACGGCCGACCGGTCGGACCTACAACGCCCACCGGCCTCCGTTTGGAAGGAGGCGAATTCGAAGAAGGGTCATCCGGCGCATCGTCGACGGCTCAGATCCACGTGGAAGCCTTTGTCACCGATCAGGGCTTCACCTACACCCTCCTCGACGATGCCGAGGGCCGTTTCGCCCTCAGCCCGAGCGGCGTCCTGACCGTTACGGACGGCACAAGGCTCGACTATGAGCAGGCAAGTTCGCATCGGATCAGGGTCGAAGTGTCGGACAAGCTGGGCGCGACTCACCAGGCTTGGCTCGCGGTGAGTGTCAAGGACGTCGTCTCCGAAAGCCTCACGGGGACGTCCTCCTCCGACATCATCAAGGGCGGCTCCGGCAGGGACGCCTTCACGGGCGGGAGCGGCCCTGACACGCTGTGGGGCGGCTTAGGCAACGACATGCTGGAGGGCGGCGCGGGAAAGGACATCTTCGTCTTCGACACCAAGCCGAGCCGAAGCACCAACAAGGACAAGCTTGTCGACTTCAAGGTCGTGGATGACACGCTCTGGCTCGACAACAAGATCTTCACCAAGCTCGGCAAGGGGACTGAAAGCGAGCCGATGCTGCTCAAGAAGGACTTCTTCGTCGTCGGCGCTAAGGCCAAGGACAAGAACGACTATGTCATCTACGACAAGGCCAAGGGCATCCTCTTCTACGATGCCGACGGATCGGGCGCGAAATACAAGCCGGTGGAGTTCGCTACCTCTCCAAGAACCTCAAGGTGACGTACAAGGACTTCTTCGTCATCTGAGCGGATTGCACGGAAAGACCGGATCATTTGCCCGGCGACGAACGCTCTCCCCTT
>Ga0190275_10002521_pt1 | contig 13153 bp, 8 predicted proteins | sample Popmic550T_FD_133745 | JGI IMG/M metagenome (GOLD analysis project Ga0190275, IMG submission 133745) | Populus adjacent soil microbial communities from riparian zone of Yellowstone River, Montana, USA - 550 T | ecosystem: Environmental > Terrestrial > Soil > Riparian zone > Trees stand | place... | reverse complement strand
CGCGCAGATGCGCGAACGTGAAGAGAAAGTGAAGCCGAAAGTCAGCTTCGAAGTCGGCGAGACGGTGAAAGTTGCCGACGGACCTTTCCAGAACCAGAACGGCATCGTCGAAGAAATCGATCCCGACCGCGGCAAGCTGCGCGTTTCCGTCACCATCTTCGGCCGCGCCACGCCGGTGGAATTGGAATACTGGCAGGTCGAACGGGGCTAGCGCCGCGAGTGTTAAGTTTTAAGCTTTAAGTGTTAAGCGGGAGAGCGCGCACTTAAAACTTAAGACTTAAAGCTTAAAACTTTATGAAAGAAATCATCGCTCACATCAAACTGCAGATCCCCGCCGGCCAGGCGAATCCCGCGCCGCCTGTCGGCACCGCGCTCGGACCGCGCGGCGTCAACATCATGGCGTTCTGCAAAGAATTTAACGCCGCCACCCAGAAGCAGGCCGGCGACATTCTCCCGGTCGTCATCACCGTTTTCAAAGACAAGTCGTTTACTTTCATCACGAAGAGCCCTCCCGCGGCCGTGCTCTTGAAGAAAGCCGCAAACATCGCCGCCGGCTCGAAAGAGCCGAACAAAACGAAAGTCGGCAAAGTGACGCGCAAACAGGTCATGGACATCGTGAAAACGAAGGGCAAAGACCTGAACTCGCGCAACGACGAAGCTGGTTTCCGCATCATCGCCGGCACCGCCCGCCAGATGGGCCTCGAGATCGTCGACTAAGTCGACGTCAGGCTCGATCGGTTTTCAGGCGCTTCTCTCGTTCGAACCTTTCCATCGCGAGGGCGATCAACTTGTCGATCAGTTCGCTGTAGGGCAGACCGGACGCTTCCCAGAGCTTGGGATACATGCTGATCCGCGTGAATCCCGGAATCGTGTTGATTTCGTTGACGATAATCTCGTCGCTATTGCGCAGGAAGAAATCGACGCGCGCCATCCCTTCGCAGCAGAGCACCGAGAAGGTTTTGATCGCGGTCTGGCGCATGCGCTCTGAAATCTCCGGCGGCAATTTTGCCGGAATCTCCAGCGCCGCGCCGCTCTCATCGAGGTATTTCGCCTCGTAGGAATAGAATTCATGGCTGGGCAGAATCTCGCCCAGGACTGACGCGACCGGCTGATCGTTGCCGAGGACGGAGCATTCGATCTCGCGCCCGGTGATGCATTCCTCCACCAAAACCTTGTTGTCGTACTCGAATGCGTCCCGAACGGCGCCATCGAATTCTTCGCGAGTTCGGACTTTATGAATGCCGACCGACGACCCGAGATTGGCCGGCTTGATGAATAACGGCAGGCCGAGCTGGTCGCGCGCGTTATCGAAGGAAGCGGCGTCGGCGGAATATTTTTGCAGGGCGATGAATTTGGCGATGGGGATTCCGGCGTCGCGGAGCAGGCGCTTCATCACGTCCTTATCCATGCCGACAGCCGACCCGAGGACGCCCGCGCCGACGAATGGAATATTGGCGAGCTTCAGCAATCCCTGGACAGTGCCATCCTCGCCGAAAGGTCCGTGAAGAATCGGGAACACGACATCCAACGACCCTGGCGCCGGCTGGCCTGAAGGGAGAACAAGCTGCTTCTCCTGTTTGCCGGGGACGAGAGCCAAGCTTTCGCCGCCTGCGGGCAACTGCGGTATTTCCGACTCAGCCGATCCAAGAAGAAACCGGGACCCTTCGTCGAGATGCCAGCCTCCGTTTTTGTCGATCCCGATTAGGACGACTTCATATTTTTCCTTATTGATGGCGTCGACAATGTTCCGGGCCGACTGCAAAGAGACTTCGTGCTCGGCCGACTGGCCGCCGAACAATATTCCGACGCGAATCCTGGACATTTAGGGACGGGGAGCGGCCGGCTCGCGCAGCGGGAACTGGATCGTGCTCGCGTGCGCGGCGTCGTGATGGACCTGGATGTGCGCCGTGCGCGCGTCCTTCGCGGTTTCGTCGGCAACGACGCCGCCGGAATTGTAATTTTTCTGCCACGCGATCGAGTTCGATCCGGAAACGACCAACCGTAATCGGCTGCCTTTCATTAAGCGACGAGCGACGAAGAGGCCGTTAGCGAAATCGCACTTCACGATCTCGCCCGGCTTCACCAGTTTTTCCTGGCGCAACGATTCGCGGTAGCGCAACCGGCGGATATCGCTCCAAAGGGCGATGCTGGTGCCATCGGGCTGAATTTCGTAAAGATCGACGGTGAGATCGGTGTCGGGCGTGTCGAGCGAAACCCAGAGCGCGACCTGTGGGCAGCCGACGAGCGGCGTCTCGTTCGGCAGCGGGTCGGTGTGATAAACGAGCCCGTCCTGGCCGATGCTTAAAGCGTAACGTTGATCGAGAGCGCCGGTCTTTTCGTTCCCCTCCACGCCTTCCACGGTTTCACCGCGGCGCGTATCGAGCGGGTCGTAAACAAATTTGTCTGCGCCTTCCTTCGGTTGATTCGGCGTCAGCATTCCTGAACGAAAAACGCCGTTCGCGTCGCCGTTTTTTGAGTCGAGATAAAACGTCCGCGGGTTTGCGGTGAGCGCGTCGAGATCCTTCTCGTATTTCCATTCCCCGTTGGCGCCCGAGTTTCCCGGCGCGAGAAGATAATAGGCGATCTGGTCTTTCAGGAAGTCCGGCTTGGGGCCGTTCTTCATCGTCCAGTCATACCATTGCCGGTGCAGATTGTTCAGATCGACCAGCGCTCCCGGGCCGAACTTCACCCCGGCGACTTCGTCCGTCGGCGTGCGCGTTCCCGGATGGTCCCAGGGCCCGATGATGAGGAAATGTTTCGCGCGCGCTTCCGGCGACGCGTTCGCGATGTGATCGCGATAAAAGGTGAGCGCGCCCAGCTCGTCGCCATCGTACTGGCCGGTGATGCTGAGAATCGGCAGCGCGAGTTTTTGATACTGTTCGCGCGAGGGAACCATCGCGTCCCAATAGGCGTCGCGCGTCGGATGTTTCACGAAGCGTTGAAAACTCGGCGACGGATTTCCGATGAAGGAATCGAGCGTCTTGAAAGCGATATGCTTTTTGTAGGCATCGAGATATTTCGTGCGCCAGAATTTTGAATCGCCAAAGAGATTTCCCTGGCCGGCGCGGCCGCTGGTGAAGGTGAGCCACTGCACGTCGTAAGTTTCGCCAACGTTATTGTACGATGGGAAGTCGAGCGGCGGATGCGCGGAAGCGACTGGCACGATCGTGGCCAGATGCGGCGGGAATTCCTTCGCGGTCGCCCATTGATTGAAACCGGCGTAGGAGCCGCCCCACATCGTCACCTTGCCGTCGCAGAAAGGTTGTCGCGCCAGCCACTCGACGACGTCGTGTCCATCCCGCGGCTCCTGGGCAAACGGCTCGAATTCGCCTCCGGAATTTCCGCGGCCCCGCACATCGACGAGGGCGAAGGCGTAACCGCGCGCGGCGAAATAAGCGGCACGCGCATGGTAGCTGTCCGAGATGTAGGGGGTGAGGGTGAAAATGACCGGCGTCTTCGCAGCGGAGCCGTCCGGCGTTTTCGGCAGGTAGAGAGTCGCGTTGAGCTCGACTTTGTCCCGCATCGGAATCTTCACGCCCCAGCGGAGCTCGTAATCCGCCGCGGCAGGCGGTGGTTCTTTGGGCGAAGGCGAAGCGGTGGGCGCCGGCGTTTGCGCGAAACCTTTGGTCACGACAAGGAGCAACGTTAGGCAAAGCAATCGAACCTTCATTTGTCCGCGATTGAAGCGAACCGAAGCGCGCGGCACAAGGCGTTCTTTCTTGCCCGCGTCACCGATAATTTCTAAACGAGGTGATGCGCATCACGCTTCGACTTGCTTGTCTCGTTCTGGTTCTTTCGGTCACTTCGCTGCACTGCCTTGACGCGGCCGATGAGATCATTGCGTTAAAGGCCGCGCGGCTCTTCGACGGCAAAAAGGCGCTCGTCCCGAATGGCGTCGTCATCGTTCAAGGAGACAAGATTGTCGATGCCGGCAGCGGCTTGCCAATTCCCCAGGGCGCGCGCGTCATCGACCTCGGCGACGCCACGCTCTCGCCCGGGTTCATGGACGCACACACGCATCTGACCTTCGATTTCTCCGGGAGTTATCAGGCGACGATTCTTCGGGATTTACAGGAAGAGCCGGCGAAAAAGGCTTACGCCGCCATTCCCAACGCGCGGATCACGCTCGAGGCCGGATTCACTACAGTCCGCGATGTCGGCGCGAGCGAATTCATTGATGTGGCCCTGCGCGATGCCATCGCCAAAGGCACGATCGTCGGTCCGCGCATGCTGGTCGCGGGCAAAGGCGTGGGCGTGACCGGCGGGCACTTCGACGACGCGAATGGCTTTCGCGACAATCTCTTCGGCAAGCAATCGGATTTCACCAACGGGATTGCCGACGGGCCGGATGCGATCCGCCGCACCGTTCGTTACAACGTGAAAAACGGGGCGGACGTGATCAAGGCCGCGGTCTCCGGCGGCGTTTTATCGATGGCCGATGAAGTGGACACGCCGCAGTTCACGCCTGATGAAGTCGCGGCCCTGGCCGATGAGACGCATCGTCTGCGCAAGAAGCTCGCCGTGCATTGCCATGGCGACCAGGCCGCGAAAGAGGCGATCGCCGCCGGCGTGGATTCCATCGAGCACGGTTCCTTCATGAAACCCGAGACGCTGACCTTGATGAAAACCAAGGGCACGTATCTGGTCGCGACTCTGATGGCGACCGAGTGGATCATGGGCAAGCTCGATCAATATCCGCCGCCCTTGCAGGCCAAAGCGAAAGCCGCTGCCGCCGCGCGCTCTGAGATGTTTCGGAACGCCGTAAAACTCGGCGTGAAGATCGCCTTCGGCACCGACGCCGCAGTCTTTCCGCACGGTCAGAACGCCAAGGAATTCGCCCTGATGACCGGCTTGGGAATGGCGCCCATCGACGCCCTGCGCTCCGCGACCTCTGTCACCGCCGACCTTTTCGGCCTCTCCGAAAAACTGGGCACCCTCGAAAAAGGCAAACTCGCCGACATCATCGCCATGCCCGGCGACCCCACCACCGACATCACCGCGACCGAGCGCGTCTCCTTCGTGATGAAGGAAGGCAAGATCGTGAAGAACACAATTCGGTAGGCAGGTTGCATCGAGCCTGTTTTGGAAAGGACCTAGCACGGCTTGGAATGGAGCATTCGAGCTTCGCACGCCTGCTGTCGGTGATTGATCATTTCGAAATATAATGCGAAACTCGCAGAAATTCTCTTGCGTCAGATACGGGAGCCGGTGTCTAACGCCGTCCGATTCCCCTGAGAGTAATCACCGTAATTTCCCTCCGCAATTGTCCAGTCTCTAGAGACTCAGTAAATGGTTAATCCGACATCAAGCTCGTGAGTTCTCCGATTTTTATCAATTACCGCCGCCAAGATTCAGCCGGCCACGCAGCCCAATTAGCGGAACGATTGCAAGGGGACTATGATGAAGACGCAGTCTTCTTCGACCAATCGACGATCAAATCGGGTGAGGCCTTTCCCAGGGCGTTGAAGGCAGCCGTGGACGAATCGCAGATCGTCATCGCCTTGATAGGTCGAAACTGGCTCAAGTGCAAGACGGATGACGAGAAACGACGGCGTCTCGATTGCAAGAAAGACTGGGTTCGCGAAGAACTCCGAAGAGCTTTTTTACTGCGCAAAGATGGCCAGAATCGTCTAATAATACCTGTGCTCGTCGAGGGCGCTTCAATGCCGAAAGAAAGTGACCTGCCGACGCCTCTAAAACCTTTGTACAACTGCAACGCGCTTGTAATGCCTGGAATAGGCCGGATCTGGCGCGAAGCATATTGTGCGTTGCTCAAACGTATTGACGAGAAGCTCGGAATGCTCCCACAAGACCGGGCGAGGGACTGGGTGTACGATGCTATCGCGACTCCACTTGAAGACTTATCTGATAACCAGCGTCGCGATGTTGCCTTCGAGCTTTCAAAGCTGGACAACGGTGGAGCAACAGCGGCCTATTCCGCCCGTGCGTTGGCCAAGCGCTTTTACAAAATTGGCCCCCTGGCATTGGAGAGCTTGCGGCGAGCCCTTCCATTCAATCATTTGCTGCGGCCTGTCTTGGAACACATCAAGGATTACTGGGTAAACAACGAGGCCGCCACGGATCTTGCAGAGACATGGTTGGCCGACGAGCCATGTCGAACGGCCATAGTCCGAGGAGCCGAAGCGGAATTTACTCCTAAATGTGTTGTCCAGAAAGCTACAAACGCTATGACACCATGGCGTGTAAAGCCTATAGTATCAGGCACGTCGCAGCCTTTGCCCTCAAAGCTGATCTCGGATATTCACGACTGGCTCCGAACTGTATTTGCTGATCGTTTGCGGCGGCAAGGGCTACCGGACCGCGAAGAGGAGCAAGTAACAGCATTCCTCGAAGAACGGTTGGCCGAAAAAGCGCGAATGGGACACCCACTCGCGGTGCAACTTGACGAAATTGGTGCTGCTGACGAGCCGTTGATTAGATCCATTCAGAATGTCTTTCCACACTTACGATTGTTGATTCTTGTACGTGGCGACGACGGCGTGAGAGATCTTCAGCAGAAGTATTTCGAAGATTTTGAACAAAAATCCACCACACTTGTCGTTCCTGAGTCTAAGCCCGGAGACGAGCACGCGGCAGCGGAGGCGTACTATAAGGTGGCTGAAGAGTTCCCTCTGCCGTGAGTATGCCGGGGATTTCTTCTGACGCATTCTTGGCGGACCCGACGTCGGCGCCAGCCGATTTTCGTGGAGCTGACGACCTTCTTCCGCTCGGTGATCGCAGAGACGGCCTTTTCTATCGCTATACTCCGGAGATCAAATTAGCGGTACGAGTCGCGCTGGCTGTGAGTCGCCCATTGCTGCTGCTGGGCCCTTCGGGCTGTGGGAAATCCTCCCTCGTTTTCAATCTAGCTCGTCTGATGCGGCGCCGATATTATGAATTCGTGGTGCAGGCTCGAACTGAGGCGCAGGAGCTGTTTTATCGGTTTGACGCTATTCGCCGTTTGGGCGAGGCGCAGGCAAGCGCCGCCGCTGGCGCGGTTAGTGCAGCAACGAACTGGCGCAGTTGCTATCCATTTATCGTACCCGGACCCCTCTGGTGGGTGTTTGACCCCGCGAGCGCTGCGAGGCGGGGGGCCTCCATTCAGGAAGCGGATTCGTTTCCCTCTCCTGTAGACCCTGGGCGTTGGCCAGATCAATTCCTAGAACCACTTTACCGACCTGCAACAGCTCTCACCAACCATGAACCGGCGGTTTTGCTAATAGACGAGATCGACAAGGCCGAGCCCGACTTTCCTAACAATCTTCTTGTTCCGCTCGGATCACAACAATTTGCTGTCGAAGAAACCGGCGATGTGATCAGCTTTGGTGCTGGAAGCGCCTCGCCTGCGACAGCACCCCTAATTGTGATTACCTCGAATCGCGAGCGCGAATTACCAAACGCTTTTATTCGTCGATGTATCGTGCTCGAGATTAAGGCACCGACGAAACAAGAACTTGCCACGTTGGCGCGGGAAGCATTTAGGCAGTTTGATGATTCCGCTAATGACCGATTCATCGCAATTGCCGACAAACTGATTGGACTAAGAGGTGAAGAGCGACTGAGTACAGCCGAGTTTCTAGACGTGGTACGTGCGATCGATGCCCTGAAAGCCGACGAAACTGATTGGGGTCAGATCATCTTGCGCACAACTTGGACTGTTGCTGATACGATAGAGCCACAGTGAGAATCGAGATCTTTGGTTAATGAGGCTGCGTTCCCCTGCTGGTTTAGCGGATCTTGCTTTGGCATGCGCGAGGTTGTGTCCGCCACATGGTAGAGTTGTAGAGCAGATCGCTGGGTTATTGGGGCTCACGGCGGTGGATCCGATACAGGTCGCGATCGCTTCGGCGATGTCAAAATCGTCGAGCCCAACCGCGTTACCGAATCTAGCGACGACTGCCACATCTGTCACAAGTGATGTGAGTCTACAGCAAGATGCCTTAACTGCCGAGAATGAGTACGACGAAGAAATAAGGGTTCCGACGAGCCCGCTGCGCCGAGAACTCGAAGCCTCGCGAGTCTGGGGCCCGTCGTCTATCGTCGGCAGATTTGCGTCGAAACGTCCGGTGCGCGCGGAATCGGGAGAAATTCCGAAGAGCATTGGAATGCCGGGGGCCATCGCGGAGGCCGAGCCGTGGCCGCAGCTGATCCAGGGATTACACAACGGTCAATCTATGCCAGCGCTGATCCCACCTGGAACCAGACGAACGTTTCTGAGGGACGCGGTGGCAACGGTCGCGCTTTCGACAGAACTAGATACATCACAGTTGGTGGACCAAGTCGCCCGTGGGCGATGGTTGCGCAGACTTCCAAAGAAGACGACACGACGAGTGGTCCGGCCTCCGGAATTTCTCATAGACGTCAGTGAGTCCATGACAACGTTTGTTGGAGATGCGAAGGAACTCGTAGGTTTGGCTCAGGCCGTTCTCGGCTCTTCGAGCTCATGCGTCACTTGGACGAGTGGGCCGCCCGATGCGACATTTCAGGACGACACCAGGCCCTGGCCCGTGCTTTTTCCCGGTGACACACTCGTCGTGGTTTCACTCCTAGGGTTGGGGACTGGCCGCTTTGAAAAAGATGAATGGGACGTTTTCGCGCGTAACATGTACCGGCGTGGAGTGCATTTGGTCGCCTTAACTCCAGCCCTTTCTTCGCATTGGTCTGGTGTGGACGTTCGGCGCTGGTGGAAATTCGTTCCTTGGATGCCGCCCGGCCGAAGGCATCGCTTGAACAAGGACGAGCAGCTGGAGAAACTTGCCATCCTATTCTCTGTCATTACGGACCCTGATCCCGTACTTCTGAGGCAAGTCCGATTACGTTGCTTTCCGGAAGTTGAACCATATCTCGAATCGCGGCTGATCGAAAGTAAATGGGTAACCGCGGCCTATCGTAACAGGTTTCTAATGAACCATTGTGAGTTGCCCTTTCTTCAGGAAAAGCTAGCAGCCTCGCCCAGTCTGTTGGCGGAGGCACGCGAGTTAAGCCGTCGTCGTCAGAACACCCAAGGGTTGAACGAAACCGATCCAGCCGCTATCGCCGAAGGTTTATGGATGGATGCTCTGAGCAGTGATTCGACCGCCTCACAGCGCGTGCATCTCGCTCTCGCGCGCCTCATCAAGACTCTTCATGAACACCCTGACCAGCAATCTCTGGCACGATTTGGTTATAGCGTCCTCCAGCGCTTGCCACTCTCGGTTCGGAAAAGTTATCTCGGACGTTTGGCTAATCTTCTAGTGCAGACCGGCCTTCAGCAACAGCTCGATCAGGAATCGATTGTTGCCGCAGTAGAACATCAGAGCTGGCTTTATCCGACATCTGTCGCCGTAGGGGTGGCATGGAATGGCCATACACTGTTCTTGAGAGATAGGCCACGGTCAGGCGATGCGATTATTACTATACCAGACACACCAAGACGCCAGATCCGCGTCGACTGGGGAAGGTCGATTGGGACGGAATGGAGAAGTTTTTTTCGTGTGCATCGCATTGCAGCACCCGACCTGCCGGTTGCTGTCTTGACACTTCGTGGACAATCATTTGCGCTCAACCAGCCTGACGAAACTGGGCTTTGGCGCGCACTGCGGCAGTCCTTGCAAACCGAAGAGATAATAAGCGGAAAAGTGGTTACAACTGTGACGCGAGGCGCTCAGTTGGACGGCTATCTTGTGGACGTAGGTCTCGCCGCTTTTCTGCCCGCGTCACAAGTGACACTGGACGGTTTCATAGATGACACAGTATTTTGGCTTGGTGAGACGATCAACGTCGTGGTCACGCAGCTGGATCGAGGTTCTCGTACGGTTGTTGTTTCCAGATCGCGGGCGCTAGTGCAAACAGAGAGGAAAGCGATTGTCGAATTTCTGAGATCGCTGGAAACTGGGCAAAAGTTAGACGGCCGCGTTGTCAGGGTAACTAAGGGCGCAGTGGTGGTGAATGTTGGACCCGTCAACAGTTACGTGCCTGTCGACGACCTGTCCTGGGATGCGTCCGTCACCCCGGCTGATTTTGCGTTGGTCGGAGATGAATTCCCGTGCGTTGTCGTCTCCGTGGATTGCGATCGACAGCAACTTAGATTGAGCAGGAAACTGCTTACGCCCGACCCTTGGCTCACGCTCGATCGTTTCTCGATCGGCACAACCGTAAAGTGCCGCGTCCGAAATCTTCGGGACTTTGGGGCCTTTGTTGAACTGGACAAAGGTATTGTTGGTCTGATTCACGCGACGGACATCACTTGGAGGAGTGATACCGAGAAGCCGTCCGATGTTCTCGAAATTGGCCAAGAAATCGATGCTGTCGTGTTGAAGATTGATAAAACAAAGCGACGCATATCCCTAGGCATCAAGCAGCTTCGCCGAAATCCTTGGCTTGATATCGCTGATCGTTTTCCGGTTGGCACCATTGTGAAGGGCACGGTGTGTAAGTTTGCCCCTTACGGAGCATTCGTGGAACTAGCGGAAGGGATTCAGGGAATGATTCACGTTTCCAATTTGACGTGGGCAATCCAGCTTGAATCCCCATCAAAGGTGTTGGCGATTGGCCAGGAAATCGAAGCTATCGTCCTTGAAGTTGACGCGTCTAAGAAACGCGTATCACTCGGAATTAAGCAACTTCAGCCAGATCCGTGGTTCGCAATCAGTGATCGTTTTCCCGTCGGTAGCAAAGTAAGGGGCACTGTGCGGAACATCGTTGCCTACGGAGCCTTTCTTGAGCTCGACGAGGGAATTCAGGGGATGATTCACGTCACTGACCTAAGCTGGATGTGTAAGGTCAAACATCCTTCGGAACTGTTCAACAAAGGCCAAGAAGTGCAAGCCGTCGTCCTCGGAATCGATGAAGACACTCGACGCATTTCCCTCGGGACAAAGCAACTGGAGGGCGATCCTTGGGCTCACGTCGACCAGCTGTTTGCCCTAGGGGCGTTGGTCAGGGGCAAAGTTTCAAAAATCGTTTCTTTTGGCGCTTTCGTGGAATTGAAACAGGATTTCGAGGGGCTTTTGCACATTTCGGAAATCGCCGAAGAGCCCGTTGTCCGTGTAAAGGACAAGCTGCAGGTCGGGGACGAAGTTGCGGCTCGCGTCATCGATATAGACAAAGTCGAGCGTCGCATCGGGCTATCAATAAAAGCGATGGAGTAGTGTTCAAACGTCAGTCTGCAAAGCCCGCATTCCCAGCCCATGCCGCGATCGTGGGCCGCGATATTCGAAGCATATTGCCCCATCGAACGGATCGAAGAACGCGACCTGGTCCAAACTGGTAACGATGTCATGATCGGCGGATTGATGTGTTTGGGGAAGCTCCGCTCAGGGTCATCGTGCGCCGCGCGATCGGGCCATCGCTGCTCGGGCCCGGGAGCGGTAGGCGATTCGGCACTGGAATTGCACGACGGCAATGAAGCACCGCTGCCGCCAACGACAATTGGCGCACCGATCAGGAGCGGAAATCGTCGCGACACGTATTCTCCCGACGTATGATCTGGAATCGGCGATTGTCCGAAATCTCACGCCGGCAACTACACCGCGAGTGTTGCGGCGTCAGCGATACGACCGCGTGGCGCTGGTCGAAGCTACGGGTTGAACTGTGCGGCGCGTAGAGCAGCCGGCGGATGGGAAGTGTTTCGTGTTTAGCGCCCTGACGCGGCGACGGCGAGCTTCACGGAATCGGCTGAGTGGCCGATATAATAAAGCGACGCGCCCCGGACCCCGTAGATGGGATAGAGGGTGTAGGGAGATCCTTTGATAACGACGGGGTGGCGACGGTCGATCGACATGCCGCGGGAGGCGGAATGGGACGAGACGGAGATGTAATCCCCGATCAGGTGGGTGTCGTCTTTCAGGTCGCCGCCGAGATAGGGAATCAGCTTTCCGCCGCCTCGGAAATGGGGCTCGTTCGTGCGCGGGCCGGTGTCGAGGACGCCGACATAATGGGCGACATCGGTATAGGTGCGGACGGTGTCGACGAGGACCGGCTCGATGATGTTTTCGCCGGCGTATCTAAGAATGTTGAAGGCGAATTCGTAATCGTGTCCGCCCCATTGGCTGAGATTTACCGGTTGGCCGGCGGAGACTTCGAAGATATGGAGGTTGTCGGCCGGCGAGTCGCTGTCGGGATCCTGCATCGCGGTGGTTGGGGTCGCAGGTGATTTCGCTTCGGTGGGAGCGACATCAGCGGGAGCCGCGACGAGGGTTGGGGCTTTCAGCGATTGGATCAGGGAATTGCTGGCGCCTTGATTCTTGAGCGTCGATTCCTCCTGCGGGGTGAGGGCTTTGGCCAGTTTCCGCTGGCTGACTTCGCGCATGATGGATTGGTCGGTATCGCGGGCGCGGACCCAGAGCGAAATCTCGCCGAATTTAATGGGAGCGGCCGTGGCTGCCATGACACCGGCTAATACAGTGAAAACTGTAACGAGTAGAATTTTTGTGGGTTTCATCGCCGAGGTTTAACAGGTCGCTTTCGGTTTTGACAACAGACAAATTGGTCGGGCGCGGGGGAACACCGGAAGCGCGGGAAGATTGGCTTTGACAGCAGGCGAGGGGGCGCTAGTTTCCACGTCCCGCGCCGGGTAAGGCCGGGCCACAGCAGGAGAGCATCGGGCTCGCTGGCACTGCACAAGATCATGCAAAAAAATCGCAGCAAACGTTATCGCGCGGCCGCCGAGCAGGTGGATCGCACAAAAACTTACAACCTCAACGAGGCTGTTTCGACTCTGAAGAAATTGCCGCCGACGAAATTCGACCAGACGGTGACGGTTTCGTTCCGGCTCGGGGTCGATCCAAAGCAGTCCGACCAGATGGTCCGCGGAACCTGTCCGCTGCCTCACGGGAGCGGCAAGCAAGTGCGCGTCCTGGTCTTCGCGGAAGGCCAGGCGGCGAAGGCGGCCAAGGAGGCCGGCGCCGAATACGTCGGATTCAAGGATATGATCCAGAAATGCCAGGAAGGTTTTCAGGATTTTGATGTCGCGATCGCGACACCCGCGGCGATGGCCGAAGTGCGCAAGCTCGGCAAAGTGCTCGGCCCTCGCGGCCTGATGCCGAACCCTAAAACAGGCACGGTGACGGAAGATACAGCCAAGGCCGTCGGGGAAGTGAAGGCCGGGCGCGTGGAATTCAAGCTGGATAAGAACGGCAACGTCGCGGTGCCGGTGGGAAAATTTTCATTCGCG
>Ga0190275_10002520_pt1 | contig 13156 bp, 11 predicted proteins | sample Popmic550T_FD_133745 | JGI IMG/M metagenome (GOLD analysis project Ga0190275, IMG submission 133745) | Populus adjacent soil microbial communities from riparian zone of Yellowstone River, Montana, USA - 550 T | ecosystem: Environmental > Terrestrial > Soil > Riparian zone > Trees stand | place... | reverse complement strand
GACTCGTTCCTGATCCTGCTGAACAGCAACCACGAGTCGCAGGACTTCCTGCTGCCCGCCAAGGAGTACGGCGAGGCGTGGTCCGTGGTGGTGGACACCATCAGGCCGACCGGTCGTGCCGACGAGGTGGAGCACCCTGCCGGGAGCACCATCCGGATCGAGTCCCACGGCATGCTGGTTCTGACCAGGCCGAGGCAGGCGGCGCAGTGACGGGGGTCCCGCAGGCCACCTATCGAGTGCAACTGCATGCCGGTTTCGGCTTCGACGCTGCGGCTGAGGTCGTGTCGTATCTGCACAGCCTCGGGATCTCCCATATCTACCTGTCGCCGATTCTGCAGGCTGCACCCGGCTCCACTCATGGGTACGACGTGGTGGACCACAGCAGATTGTCGGAGCCTGCCGGTGGACGGCCGGCCTTTGATCGACTCGCCGCGGCGTTGGCTGACCACCGCATGGGCGCGATCTCGGACGTAGTACCGAACCATGTCGCCGTGCCGACGCCTGCTCGGCTCAACACTGCGCTCTGGTCGGTACTACGGGACGGCCCAGGCTCGCCGTATGCGGAGTGGTTCGATGTCGACTGGGGATCGGGCAACCAGCCGCTCCTGATGGCAGTGCTCGGCCAGCGGATCGGCAAGGTGCTCGCCAAGGGTGAACTGTCGGTGGACGGCGACGTACTCCGGTACTACGACCACGAGTATCCGCTGCGCCCGGGGACGGAGAACCTGCCGATCGCTGAGCTGGTGACTGAGCAGTGGTACCGACTGGCGCATTGGCGGGTTGCGGACGAGGAGCTGAACTACCGGCGCTTCTTCGACGTCGACACCCTGGCTGCTGTGCGAGTGGAGAACCGGGAGGTCTTCGAGGCCACGCACGAGCTGCTGTTCTCCTTGCTGCACGAGGGAAAGCTCAACGGCTTCCGCATCGACCACCCGGACGGCCTGGCCGATCCACGCGGGTACTTGCGTCGCCTGGCCGAGCGGACCGGTGGTGCGTGGGTTGTAGTCGAGAAGATCCTTGAAGGCGATGAGGAGCTGCCAGGGGATTGGCCCTGCGCGGGCACTACTGGCTACGACGCTCTACTGCGCATCGGTGGGCTCTTTGTCGATCCGTCTGGCGCAGCACCGCTGTCCGCTTTCCACTCGGAGCTCACGGGCGAGCCGGCCGACTTCGCCCCGGTTGTCGAGCAGGCCAAGCGTGAAGTGGTGAAGCACGGGCAGTACGCCGAGGTGCACCGGCTGGTGGAGCTCCTGGCGCGCATCTGCCAGGACGACGTGCGACTGCGCGACCATACGCGCCGCGCCTTCCACGAGGTGGTCGTCGAGCTACTGGTGAACTTCGATCGGTACCGGGCGTACGTAGTACCGGGGGAGCAGCCTGAGCCGACTGCGGTGCGAGCTCTCGAGGATGCGACCGAGCGAGCCCGGCGCAACTTGGATGAGGACCAGCAGGAGACGCTGGAGCTTGTCCGCGACCTGCTGCTGGGCCGCGAGGCCGGTACTGCGAGCCGGATTGATGAACATGCGCGGCACGAGCTCATCGTGCGCTTCCAGCAGACGTGTGGGCCGGTGATGGCGAAGGGGATCGAGGACACCGCCTTCTACCGGTGGTTTCGGCTCACCTCGCTGAACGAGGTCGGTGGCGACCCAGAGCACTTCGGGGTGTCGCCAGAGGAGTTCCACGCGTTCGCTGCCCGGCTGAACGATCGCTGGCCGCGCACGATGACGACGCTGTCCACCCATGACACCAAGCGTTCCGAGGATGTCCGGGCTCGGCTTGGGGTGTTGTCGGAGCAGCCGGCTGCGTGGACGGAGGCGGTTCGGTCTTGGCGGTCGCTCGCTGAGCAGCATCGCGACTCGGAGCTTGACGGCAGTACGGAGTACTTGGTCTGGCAGACGCTCTTCGGCACCTGGAACGACGGGCCGATCGCGGAGGACCGGCTGCAGGGGTATCTGTTGAAGGCTGTGCGGGAAGCGAAGCGGCATACGAGCTGGACGTCGTCGGATGAGGAGTACGAGGGCTTGGTCGCCTCGTTCGTCACCGGCGTCCTCGGCGATGAGGCTGTGCTGTCGGCTGTTGGCGAGTTCGCTGCTGGACAGGCGGAGTACATCCGGGCGGCAACTCTCGGGCAGAAGCTGGTCCAGCTGACGATGCCCGGCGTCCCAGACGTCTACCAGGGCACCGAACTGGTCGACCTCTCCCTAGTCGACCCAGACAACCGGCGCCCGGTCGACTACTCCCAACGGATCTCAGCACTGGCCCGCCTGGACGCTGGCGCTCGCCCGCGCGACCTGTCCGAAGAAAAGCTCCTAGTAACCTCCCGAGCCCTCCGCCTACGCCGCCAAAACCCAGAAGCCTTCACCGGCTCCTACAAGCCCCTCCCCACCTCCAGCGGCCACGCCGTCGCCTTCGCCCGCGCCGACGCGGTAGTCACCATCGCCACCCGCCTCCCAGTAGCCCTCCACCGCCTAGGCGGCTGGGGCGACAGCACCGTCGTACTACCCACCGGCAACTGGCAAAACGTGTTAACCGGCCATCCCGTGGGTAGTGGAGCGACCCGCATCCACGAGCTGCTGGCCGACCTACCAGTGGCGCTACTCGCTCGGAGTTGATGGAGTGCTCTTCACTGTCTGGGCTCCTGCTGCATCGACTGTCTCGCTAGTCCTGTCTGAGTCCTTGGAGATGCAGCGGGCCGAGGGCGGGTGGTGGGAGTTGGAGGTGCCGTCGGCCGGGCATGGGACTTCTTACGCCTTCTCGGTTGATGGTGGGGAGCCGATGCCTGATCCGCGGAGTGGTTGGCAGCCGGAAGGGGTTCATGGGTTTAGCCGGGTGTTTGATGCTTCGCGCTTTGGCTGGGCGGATTCGGGTTGGCGCGGGCGGGATGTTCGGGGGGCTGTGTTTTATGAGTTGCATGTGGGGACGTTTACGGAGGAGGGGACGTTAGAGGCGGCTGCTGGGCATCTGGATTACCTGGTGGCGTTGGGAGTTGAGGTTGTTTCGTTGATGCCGGTGGCGGCCTTTCCAGGGCGGCATGGGTGGGGGTACGACGGGGTTGATCTGTACGCGGTGCATGAGCCGTATGGCGGGCCGTTGGAGTTGCAGCGGTTTGTGGATCGGTGTCATGCCGTTGGGCTGGCCGTGTGTTTGGACGTTGTTTATAACCATCTCGGGCCCAGCGGGAACTACCTGGATTCCTTCGGGCCGTACTTCACGTCCAAGCACACGACGCCGTGGGGGCCGGCGGTCAACCTGGATGACACGGGGTGCTCCGAGGTCCGGCGGTTTATCTGCGACAACGCGTTGCGGTGGTTCCGGGACTTCCATATCGATGCGCTGCGGCTGGACGCAGTACACGCCCTGGCTGACGACAGTCCGCAGCACTTGCTGGCGCAGCTGTCTTCGGAGACGGCGTCTCTTTCTGCTGAGCTTGGCCGGCCGTTGGGACTGGTGGCCGAGTCGGATCTCAACGATCCGCGCATGGTCGAGCCGGTGAGCACTGGTGGGCTGGGGATGACGGCGCAATGGAGTGATGACTTCCACCACGCGCTGCACACGTTGCTGACCGGCGAGCGAGCCGGCTATTACGTGGACTTCGGCGATCCGGCGGTTTTCGCCAAGACGCTCACCCAGGTGTTCCTGCACGACGGGTCGTACTCGACCTTCCGGGGCCAGGACTGGGGTCGGAAGGTCGACCCCGAGCGGCATCGGGGGTGGGAGTTCCTCGCCTATACGTCGAACCACGACCAGGTCGGCAACCGGGCGCTCGGCGACCGGCCGGCCTTGACGCCGGGTCAGCTCGCGATCGGGGCTGCGCTGGTGCTCACTTCGCCGTACACGCCGATGCTGTTCATGGGTGAGGAGTGGGGTGCGTCGACTCCGTGGCGGTACTTCACCGACCACACAGAGGATGAGTTGGCGGAGGCGGTTCGGACCGGGCGGCGGCGGGAGTTCGCGGCCTACGGGTGGGATGCGGAGGAGATTCCCGATCCGCAGGACCCGGCGACGTGGCGATCCTCGGTCCTCGACTGGACCGAGCTGGACGAGTCGCCGCATCGCGAGTTGCTGCGGTGGTACCGGGATCTGCTGGCCTTGCGAGCGCGGAACGAGGAGCTGCGCGATGACCGGCTCTCCTCGGTGGACGTCACGTACGCCGACTCGTGGCTGGTCGTGCATCGCGGTGCTCTGCGGGTGGTGGTGAACCTCGACCCGGCCGAGACAGTGGTGCCGCTGGATGGCGCACCGGCGTACGAGGTGATGGCGTTCGGGGACTGCACGCTGACTACAGAGGGTGTTCGCTTGGCCGGCCACAGCGTGGCCATCTTTGCCCTCTGAAAGATTCCACCGTGAAAGAAAGTCCCTCCGAAATCCCCCGGAAACACCTTTGGGCAATGGTAAGTCTGGACATGGCCGCAATTTGTCCGTATGTCGAGGGTAGTTCAAGAATTGCTTGTTTTGTGGCGCTGCGTGACCGACTGTGGAGAAGGCCGCAGGGGCCGAGCCGGGGGGACGACCGGGAGGACACCTATGACCGTCGGAGGCGTTGACACCTACTACGACTACGAAGAGAAGCAGTGGAAGAGCAGGAAGCTGGGCGGCGGCCCGATCCGCCGAGGCCCGGTCTGTCCAGCCCCACGTTCCTCTGACCGTTCCACCACCGACCATCGAGCCCGCCGGTCACAGCAGGGCGGCCTGGAGGCGGTCCAGCCAGGGGCGGGCACATAGGGCACGGCGTACGGTCTGCACCCCGGTCCACGCTTGCTGAGTGAGAGCCGGGGTGGCTGGACCGCCCGACCAGAGAGCCTGGTTGACAGCGTGGGCGACCACCGCGAGCCCCGGTGCGGTGCCGGGTAGCTCGGCGGATGACTTCCCACGCGTCTCCTTCGTCGCCGCTCCCGCCCGCCCGAGATCGCCGCTCCTCCGTCGCGGCTCGAATGCTGTTCCGACTGCCTCCCGAAGCCAGAGGCTCACCCGATGCCGCGCACTCGCCCATGGCTGATGTCAGGCCAACCTGTTCCCGCGGCTGGTGTGCTCTGCGTTGTGTCGGTCTATCACCGTCGGGGCCGAGCGCCGGGCCGGCCTCTGCGAAGTCGACGAAATCCGGCGCCTGACGCTCGGGCTAGGTGGGTATGCGCCGCGAGATCAGCCGAAATGCTCCGTCTGATCCATTTATCTAGCCGCCTTCGAGTTCAGCCGTCCAAAATGCGTCGATTTCAGCACACCAACAGTGGGGACAGCCCTTCGTATGGCGGTTCACCCCCTGGTCTGCCAGGGGGCGAACCCCGCGAGGAGGGGTTGAGCCCCCGCATTGCGCGCGCGATCGCCCCGAATTCCGCCAGAACTGGCCACTGGACGCCCCGCAGCAGCGCTGCCACGCGTGAGGAAATCGCCCCGTCCGTCGTCTCCGCCGCCTCCTCCTTCATGCAGGGCTCAGTCCTCCTGGTCGACGGCGGTTACTCGACCTACTAAGGTCACCCTTCATGACCCAGGGATTCACATGCTCATGCTGCGGCCAGCACCACCCGGAGCTACCGATGGCCTTTCACACCGAGGCGCCGGCGTACTGGGCGCCCGAGGTGGCCGATCTGCCCCAGAGCGAACTCACCTCTGACCAGTGTGTGATCAACGGCGAGCACTTCTTCGTCCGCGGCCTGCTCGAACTACCCGTGGAGGGGCTGGCTGAGCCGTTCGTCTGGGGTGTCTGGGTGTCGCTCAGCGAGGAGAGCTTCCGGCACATCAGCGACCGCTGGCACTCGCCGGGCCGTGAGAACGACGACCCGTACTTCGGCTGGCTGTCGACCACGCTGGACTACGAACCGTCCACCATCAACCTCAAGACCATGCTGCACAGCCGACCTGTCGGTGAACGCCCGTGGATCGAACTCGAGCCGACCGACCACCCGCTCGCCCTCGAACAACACCGCGGCATCAGTCAGACCCGTCTCCAGCAGATCGCCGAAGCAGCCCTCCACCCACCGTACTGACGCCGCGGGTGATGCACCAGATCACCCGCGGACCAGCACAAGCGCGGGCCACGACCTGGCAGCCGCTAGATCGGGCCGACCTGCTGTCCGTTTGCGTCGATCACAATGAACCGAAGTGCATCATCGTGGCGGCCATCCCTTAGCCAGTGAGCAAAAGCGAGCCGAGCTGTCGGTGGCATCTCAAGATCCGAAGGAACGCTTGCCAGCTCGAACCACTGGAGATCGCCCTCGGCACAGTCAACGGGAAGCGACGCGTCGGGCTGAAGCGTGGCGGTGAAGTAGTAGGTATGGCGCAGCTCAGTGCCGGTGTCCCTGAGCGCCACATACCGCAAGGCCAGATCATCAATCTGCTCAGGAGACACTCCGATCTCCTCTTCCATCTCACGAAGAGCAGCAGCCGTTGGGTCTTCCACCTCGCCGGGCTCGATGTGTCCGCCGATTCCCACCCAGGAGTCGTCGATCGCGCGAGAGCCCCTTCGGTAGAGCAGCAAGACCTGGCCTCCGCAGACAAGGAAGACAGACGTCATCAGCCGGCTGGATCTCAATCCCACCCGCGGGACGCTACACGAACATCTCGCCGTACCAGGAGCGTGTTCGTTCCGAACAAGGAGTGAGGAACGCTAGCGTGCTCGCGGAGCTGCGAAGCAGGAGCGGCGGGCAGGGGCGGATGGGAGCACCGACGAAGGAGGTGCGTGGGGGCTAGAGGTTGACCGGCGTGAGTTCCCCGCGGAGCCACAGGGGGAGTTGGTCGTGGTGGTGGGGGTTGCCGAGGATGCCTGAGGTGCCCAGGGGGACTATCCAGGCGCTGTTGTTGCGGTTGGCAACGTCCCAGGCGAAGCGGGCGGCGGAGGCTCGGATGCAGGTGTCGGTGAGGCCGGGGAGGCTTGAGGTGGACATCACGCAGTGGTGGTCGCCGGACAGCGTCAGGTCGTAGTGCTCTTCGCCGGGAGCGAAGACGGGACCGCGGAGGGCGTGGAGCGGCGTCAAATGGTGCGTATCGCCCCACGGCCCGCGGGGTTTGCGGTGGGCTACTTCCTCCAGGGCCTCCTGCGCCAGCCACGTCACGTTGACGTCGGGGAGCAAGTTGGTAGCGATCAGACCCTCCAACGCGAAGTACGTATGCGCGAGCGTATCCAGATAAGGAACAAACAGCTCAGGTACGTCGACCCCCTCATCCAGTACTGCGAGAGTCGGGTGCTCAGCCATCCGGCGCACCAGCGACTTGCGCAATGCCGCGTAACTGGAAGCAACGTTGCTAGCAGCATCCATCCGCCGGTCCCATCCCAGAAGCTGCTCACGTAAAGCGCTTGCCTCAGGCGACAGATCCTTGAGGTCGATGAGGAGATCAAGTAACGAACCAGCCGACCCCAGGAACGTGTCGCGGTGAATCAACGGCATCTCGGAAGCGGTCCAGTCGGATCGCTCCATCAGCAACTGCCTGATCCGATTCGACCGATGTGGCGCGGCGAAGTCGACCCCCAACGGCTCCGCGATCTCCCGCGCGTTGGCCATCACCGCAACATCATCGACCGTGGCCCGAGGCATCGACTCGTGCCAGCCCTGCCATTCGTGCTCGGCTTTCCAGGCCGGTACTACGCGCAGGCGGTTGTCCTGGTGACGTGTCGGGACCAGGCCAGCGGTGCGATGCAGCAACCCACCCACCGTGTCCGCAGCCATCACCACGTTGACGGGCTCGACCCAACGATCGAAAGCGGCATCGACGTCATCCACAGTTGTTGCATTGAGCAACTTCAGGAACGAGTCGAAGCCGATCTGGTGGGAGACGCGAGGCGGGTAGCGCAGGCTGATCGCTTTGGTCTGGTCGGGTCCGCCGATGATGACCGGGCCGCGAGCGGTCTCGATCACCTCGATCTCGACGGAGTCGGCGCCCGCCACGTCGACCAGCTCGATGTGACGAACGGCGGACTGCCAGCCGTCGGGGCCGAGCGCCTCCACTCCGGCAGCGGTTCGACGGAGTTGTTCGGAGTACAGGTCCTGGTAGTCGGCCATTGCGTTGGTGATCGCCCAGGCGACGCCGCCGGTGTGGCCGAAGTGTGCGATGCCGGGGATGCCGGGGACTGCCAGGCCGATGACATCGTACGAAGGGCAGGCGAGGCGGATCTGCTGGTAGATACCCGGGCTCTCGATGTAGCGATGCGGGTCGCCGGCGATGATGGGCGTGCCGGTTGCCGTCTTGTCGCCCGGGATGAGCCAGCCGTTGCTGCCGGCAGTGCTCGGGCCCTCCGAGTTGAAGAGGTCGAGGGCCGCGTCGCCGAGGTGGCCGGCGACGTGCTCGCGCCAGAGCTTGGTCGGAAAGCCGGCGAACAGGATGTGGATCGCGATCCAGATGCTGACCGGCGTCCACGGCTGCCACTCCCGCGGAGTCAGGCCGGTCTGGCCGAATTCCCCAGCGGACGAGGCGGCGCCGGGCAAGGTGTCGTTGACACCGGCGACGTACGCCGAGATCCACTCGCGAGTGTCAGCTTCGAGTTTCTCCCAGCAGCGCTGGCCGGTGTCGTCGAGACGTGCCTGCCGGGCAAAGACGTCCCAGCTGAGTGCCTCGATGCCGAGGAAGGCTGCGCTGGTACCGAGCGAGCGCTGGTGCAGCAGCTCGATCTGCCAAGCGCGGTCGGTGGCCGCGTTCTGGCCCTGGAGGTAGGCAAGAGAAAGCGGGTCGCCGGCACTCAAGTGCGGCACACCCCAGGCGTCCCGATCGACCTTGGCGTTCACTCGTCACCCTCACTCTGTCTGGATTCAGCGTCTGCAACCGCCATTCTGACCGGTCCGGACGGTGAGTGCTCAGGTTATTGGCGCGCGGCTTAGCCGGCCGAGCCGCTAGCGTGGCGGGATGATCCGTGCGCTCGACCTGACCGAAGTCGCGACCGCCGAGCGAGTGCTGGTGGTTCAGCGACTGGCCTACGCGGTGGAGGCCGAGCTGATCGGCTTCGACGGTATCCCGCCACTGCGTGAGGACCTCGAAGCGCTGATGGCGACCAAGGAGTACTGGCTCGGCCGGTACGTCAACGCAGAGTTGGTCGCAGCGGTCGCCTACGAGCTGCCCGATCCCGACACGATCGAGATCAGCCGCCTGATCGTCGACCCCGCGCATGCGCGCCGCGGCCACGGCCGTGCCTTGCTGGACCACCTGGACGAACTCGAACCACGACCGGTCAGCCTCGTCTCCACCGGCACGGCCAACACCCCAGCGACCACCCTCTACCTGTCCCGCGGCTACCTCGCCACGGGACAGGTAGAGATCGCTCAGGGCGTCACGATCACTCAGTTCCGGCGGAGCCCGCGCTGATCGCGGTCCAGGAGATCGGCGGCAGGGTGACCTTCAGCTGACCGTCCTCCAACCGGACCGACTCGTTGGCCCGCGGGATGACCCGGTCGGGGTGCGCGGCCGTGTTCACGGCCAGCCGGTCGTCTTCGTGCATGCTCAGGGCCTCGAGTACTTCGGTCACCGGCGTCCTGCCGAGGTCCACAGTGACCTCGATGGCCTCGTCGAGCGACCGGTTGACCAGGAACACGGCCAGCTTGCCCTCGTCGTAGGTCGCGACGGCATCGACCGCCGGTACGTCGCCGAACTTCTCCGTACTGACCGTCGGCGAGGTCGTCTCGACCCGCAGGACGGAGCCGGTCGCCAGCCGTGAGGTGATTGCGAACGGGTGGAAGATCGGCTGCCGCCAGGCCGCGCCGCCCGGCTCGGTCATGATCGGCGCGATCACGTTGGCCAGTTGCGCCTGGCAAGCAACCGCGACCCGGTCGCTGTGCCGCAGCAACGAGATCAACAGGTTGCCCACGACAACGGCATCGGTGAGGTTGTACTCGTCCTCGATCCGCCGCGGCGCCACCTCCCACTCGTCGCCCGGACCGTCGGTCCGCCGGGACCGGTCGCCGTACCAGACGTTCCACTCGTCGAAGGAGATGTCGATCCGCTTGCGGCTCTTCAGCTCCGCGCCGACGTGGTCCGCGGTGGCGACGACCGAGTCGATGAAGCGATCCATGTCGACGGCCGAGGCCAGGAACGACGCCACGTCACCCGAGTCGTCGCCGTAGTACGCGTGGCAGGAGATGTGGTCGACCAGGTCGTAGCACTCGGTCAGTACCTCGCGCTCCCAGGTCCCGAACGTCGGCATGCCCGAGTTCGACGAGCCGCAGGCAACGAGCTCCAGGTCCGGGTCGATCATCCGCATCGCCCGTGCGGTCTCCGCCGCGACCCGCCCGTACTCCGACGCGGTCTTGTGCCCGATCTGCCAGGGCCCGTCCATCTCGTTGCCCAGGCACCACAACTTCAGCCCGTACGGCGCACTGGCGCCGTGCTCCACCCGGAGATCGGACAACGCCGTACCGCCCGGGTGGTTCGCGTATTCCTGCAGATCGAGTGCTTCCTGGACACCGCGGCTGCCGAGGTTGACCGCCATCATCGGCTCGACCCCGGCCTTCGCACACCAGTGCATGAACTCGTCGAGCCCGAACTGGTTCGTCTCGACGCTGTGCCAGGCAAGGTCCAGCCGCCGGGGCCGCTGGTCGCGCGGGCCGACACCGTCCTCCCAGCGGTAGCCGGAGACGAAGTTGCCGCCGGGATAGCGGACCAGCGAGACGCCCAGCTCCCGGGTCAGTTCCAGGACGTCCTTGCGGAAACCGTCCTCATCGGCGCTCGCGTGGCCCGGCTCGTAGATTCCGGTGTAGACACAGCGACCCATGTGCTCCACGAAGCTGCCGAACGTCCGGCGGTTGACCGGGGCAACGATGAAGGCTGGATCGAGGACGAGTGAAGCAGAGGTCACGAGGTGGCTCCTGTGAGGTGGTTGGGCATGGGCAATCAGGTAACGCGGGGCCAGCCGTCCGAGCCCCAGGCGATCCGGCGCAGGCTGAGCCGGAAGTCACCGCCGGCTTGGACGTCGTAGTAGTGGTAGGCCAGTAGGTCGCCGTAAACCGACTGGCCGCCCGGGCCGGCCATCGAGCCGGAGCCGGACAGGATCACGGTGCCGCCGCCCTGGAGCAACGGCGTACCGGCCCGGTCGACGTACGGGCCGGAAACCGCCCGGGAACGGCCGACGGCGATCTTGTAGGTGCTGTCGGATCCACGGCAGCAGAAGTCGAACGAGACGAACAGGTAGTACCAGCCGCCGCGCCGCACGACGTAAGGCGCCTCGACTGCGTTCGGCGGCACCCGTCGATCGGCCAGCCGGAGCGGCGCACCTTGACCGGGAACGGCCAGGCCGGACGGCCATTGCAGGCGGATCATCCTGATCCCGCTCCAGAACGAGCCGAACGACATCCAGGGCTTGCCCTCGGCGTCCATGACGACACCGGGATCAATCGCGTTGTAGTCGTCCGCGGACACCGATCGGTGTACCAGGCCTCGATCGACCCAGCGGTACGCCGGATCGTCGGGGTTGAGCGTCGTGTTGGTCGCCAGCGCGATCGCCGACCGGTTCGAGCCGAAGGTCGACGCCGAGTAGTACAGGTAGAAGGTGCCGCCCTGCTTGATCACCTCCGGTGCCCAGAGGTTCGAGACTCCCGGTACTTCGGTCCGCAACCAGGCCGGAATGGAGCCGAAGACCGTGCCGGCGTTGGTCCAGTGCTGTCCGTCCGTGGACCGGCGTATCTGCACGGCTCCACCCGCGACCGCCGGGTCTCCAGTCGAGAACACGTACCAATCGCTACCGTCCCGGATCAGCGCCGGATCATGGGTGCGAAGGTCACCGCTCAAGGCTGCCTCGCGCGCCGGCTTGGCCTGCGCAGTACCGGTCAGCAGGAGCAGGATGGCCGCGGCCATCGCGACGAGGCGCCTCATCCCTTGATCCCCGCGTCGCCGACGCCACGGATCACATGGCGCTGGAAGAGACCGAAAACGATCAGCAGCGGCAGGCCACCCAGGACGGCCGAAGCCATGATCTGGGCGTAGCGCAACCCGTACGAGCCTTGCACGTTGGCGAGTCCGACCGGGATCGTCATCATCGACGGATCGGTGGTCACGATGAACGGCCAGAGGAAGTTGTTCCAGGCCCCGATGAAGGTGAAGATGCCGACGGCCACCAGGATCGGGCGCGACATCGGCACGATCACCGACCAGACGATCCGCAGCCGGGTCGCGCCGTCCACCCGGGCGGCGTCCTCGAAGTCACGGGAGATCCCGTCGAAGAACTTCTTCAGCACGAAGACCATCACCGGCGCGACGCACTGAGGCAGGACCACGCCCCAGTAGGTGTCGACCAGGCCGAGTCCGCTCATCTCCTGGAACAGCGGCACGATCAGTACCTGCGGCGGGACCAGGATGCCCGCGATCAGCAGCCCGAAGAGCACCCGCCGGCCGGGGAACGTAGTACGGGAGAAGCCGTAGGCCGCCAGCACCGAGACGAGCAGGGTCAACGAGGTCACCAGGACCGCGACAATCGTGCTGTTGAGGAACCAGCGCAGGATCGATCCCTGGTCCAGAACGCTCCGGTAGGCGTCCAGAGTCGGTGCCCCAGGCAACCAGGTGATCGGGGTCCTGGTGGTCTCGGGCTCCGGTTTCAGGGACGTGTCGATGGCCCACAGCAGCGGCACCAGCCAGACCACGGCGAGCAGGACCGCGCCGACGATGATCGCGACCTTGGGGAAGCTGAAGCGACGCTCCACTGTTGCACTCATCAGCTCGCCTCCTTCTTGCCGGCGAAGAGTTTGAACTGGGCGACCGCGACGAACACGATGATGACGAAGAGCAGGTACGAGATCGCCGACGCGTAGCCGATCCGGTAGCTGGTGAAGCCGCTCTCGTAGATGTACTGGATGATCGGCCGGGTGGCGTAGTTCGGGCCGCCGTCGGTCATCAGGTAGATCTGGTCGAAGATCTGCAGTGACGCGACCAGCTGCAAGACGATGATCAGCCCGGTGGTCCGGCGCATCAGCGGCAACGTGATCCGGAAGAGTTTCTGCCGCCCGTTCGCGCCGTCGATCGCGGCCGCCTCGTAGACCTGCTCCGGAATTCCTTGCAGCGCGGCGAGATAGAGCAGGAAGTTGAACCCGACCGTCCACCAGACGGTCGTGATCACGACGGCGAGCATGGCCCGGTTCTCGTCGTTCAGCCAGTCGATCTCGGCGAAACCGCCAGCGGTCAGCAGCCCGTTCACCAGGCCGAAGCCGGGCTGGTAGATCCACACCCAGATCAGCGACACCACGGTCGCCGG
>Ga0190275_10002519_pt1 | contig 13160 bp, 10 predicted proteins | sample Popmic550T_FD_133745 | JGI IMG/M metagenome (GOLD analysis project Ga0190275, IMG submission 133745) | Populus adjacent soil microbial communities from riparian zone of Yellowstone River, Montana, USA - 550 T | ecosystem: Environmental > Terrestrial > Soil > Riparian zone > Trees stand | place... | reverse complement strand
TGCGATCGGGAGTACCCTCATCGGATGACTTCCGACGAGCCGGCCGAATTGGATTCGGCGCCCGTCGACCCGCCCGAGACGCGTATGGGCGCCACATACGCCATCGGCCGCGGCATAATCCGCCCGCTCGCCCGCCTGATCTACCGGCCGCACATCGAGGGCAGCGCGCACGTCCCCCTCACCGGCCCCGTCATCTTCGCGAGCAACCACCTGTCGTTCATCGACTCGATCGCGATCCCCGTCGCCGCCCCGCGCCCCGTGCACTTCCTCGCCAAGGCCGACTACTTCGAGGGCGACGGCATGTCGGGCTGGTTCTCCCGCACCTTCTTCACCTCCATCGGCGCCATCGCCGTGCACCGCGGGGCCGGCAAGGCGGCGCTCGACGCCCTCGGCCAGCAGCGCGCACTCCTCGAATCCGGCAGCGCGGTCGCCCTCTATCCCGAGGGCACGCGCTCGCTCGACGGTCGGCTCTACAAGGGCCGGACGGGTGTCGCGTTCCTCGCCCTCGAGACCGGTGCACCGGTCGTTCCCGTCGGCCTCATCGGCACGGACGAGGTCATGCCGGTAGGCGCCAAGATGCCGTCGATGAACAAGCGCATCACGGTGCGCTTCGGTGAACCGCTCGAGCTTGGCCACCACGGCGCCGCGTCCTCCGGCAGGGCCAGGCGTCTGGCCACCGACGACATCATGGCGGCGATCCACGGGCTGTCCGGGCAGCAGCTGGCGAACGAGTTCAACGAGACGCCGGCCCATGGCACCGTGGAGCGGATTCGGCGGGTGCTGCCGCACGAGCGCCTCTAGCGCCGAGCAGGTGCTGAGCGAGCGCTTCGGCGGGCTCAGCGACCCGGCTCGCGCGCGGCAACCTCGATCGTCGGCTCGTGAAGCACTGGGAAGTTCACGGAGTTCGCGATGAAGCACCAGGCGTTCGCCTGGGTGTGCGCGGCGGTCGCGGCATCCACCATCGATGCGTCGGCCACGATGACATGCGGGCGCAGCGTCACCTCGGTGAATGCTCCGCCGCCCTTGCCGTCCTCCACCATCAGGCCGCTCGCGTCGTCGCGGTACGCGACGACGATGACCCCCGCCTGCACGCACGCGTGCAGGTACGACAGCAGGTGGCATTCGGCGAGCGCCGACACGAGCAGATCCTCAGGGTTCCACCGGGTCGGATCGCCCCGGAACGGCTTGTCCGACGAGGCGAGCACCGTCGGCTTGCCCTCGATCTCGAGCTGCACGTCGCGGGCGTAGTCGCGGTACCCGGAGGTGCCCCGCCCGCGGTTGCCCGTCCACGTCGCGGTGACCCGATAGCGATGCTCACCCCACATGGGCCCAGTCTTCCACAGCGGAGTTGCGCCGCCCCGGCCGGGACGGCGACCGGCGGTAGGCTGGCCGGGTGCCCCAGACCTTCGCCGTCGCCGACGCGGTCGAGCTCGCCGTCGTCGAACGGAGCGGCTTCGTCGAGTCGCGACACGCCGGGTCGGCGGTGGTGCTCGGCCCCGATGGCGAGGTCGTGGCCTCCCACGGGGATCCGGGCGCGCTCGTGCTGCCGCGTTCCAGCCTCAAGCCGCTCCAGGCGATCGCGTGCGTGACGGCCGGAGCCGCACTCGAGGGCGAGCGCCTGGCGCTGGCCACGGCGAGCCACTCCGGCACCGACCGCCACGTCGCGGTCGTGCGTGACATCCTCGATCAGGCGGGCCTCGGCGAGGAGGAACTCCGCTGCCCGCCCGCGTGGCCGGGAGACCAGGCGACCCGCGACGAGCTCGTGCGCGAGCGGTCCGAGCCCTCGCGCATCCGGATGAACTGCTCGGGCAAGCACGCGGCGATGCTCCTCGCCTGCACGTCGACGGGCTGGGACACCGATGGATACCTCGATCCGGCCCACCCCCTGCAGCTGCACATCCGCGAGGTCGTCGAGAGACTGACCGGCGAGCGGGTGGCCGCTACGGCGATCGATGGATGCGGCGCGCCCGTGCACGCGATGACGCTGACGGGCCTTGCCCGAGGCATCCACCGCATCGCCACCGCGTCCGAGCGATCGCCCTTCGCCCTGCACCGGGTCGCGGGCACCCTCGTGCGCGCGGTCCGCGAGCATCCGTGGACGATCGACGGACCGGGCCGCCCCGACTCGATCGTGATCGAGCGCCTCGGCGTCTTCGCCAAGGGCGGCGCCGAGTCGATCATGGTCATGGCGGCGCCCGACGGCACGACCGTGGCGCTGAAGGTGCTCGACGGCGGCTCGCGCGCCGCGAGCATCGTGGCCGTCCACCTGCTGGGTCGCGCCGGCGCGCTGACGCCGGCGCAGGTCGCGGATGCCGCGACCCACCTCCCTCTTGCCGTCCACGGTGGCGGACACGACGTGGGGCTCATCCGCCCCACCGTCGGAAACTGAAACGCTCCTCAGAAGGGAGCCGAAGAGAGGACAGTTCGATGAGGATCTCCGTCCCCACCGAGGTGAAGAACAACGAATACCGCGTGGCTCTGACGCCGTCCGGCGTGCACGACCTGGTGCTGGCCGGCCACGATGTCGTGGTGCAGCGCGGCGCCGGGCTCGGCTCATCCATGCGCGATGCGGAATACGAGGCCGCCGGCGCCACGCTGCTCGATGACCCCGCCGAGGTATGGGCGCGCGCGGATCTGCTGCTCAAGGTCAAGGAGCCGATTGCGAGCGAGTACGGGTACTTCCGCGACGACCTCGTGCTCTTCACGTACCTGCACCTCGCGGCCGACCGTCCCCTCACCGACCGGCTGGTCGCCGACGGTGTCACGGCGATCGCCTATGAGACCGTTCAGCTCGCCAGCGGCAGCCTTCCGTTGCTGGCGCCGATGAGCGAGGTTGCGGGTCGCCTCGCGCCGACCGTCGGGGCGGCGACGCTGATGCGCTCGGCCGGCGGGCTCGGCCTGCTCATGTCGGGCGTGCCCGGCACTCGGTCCGCGCGCGTCACGGTGATCGGCGGAGGTGTCGCAGGGGCGAACGCGGCGGTGATCGCGGTGGGGCTCGGCGCCGACGTCACGGTGTTCGACACGAACGTGCAGCGCCTGAGGTACCTCGACGATCACTTCCAGGGACGCGTCAAGACCGCGGCGTCCAACCCTTTCGACCTGGACAAGGCGGTCGTGGACTCGGACCTGGTCATCGGATCGGTGCTGATCCCCGGCGCGAAGGCGCCCAAGCTCGTCACGAACGCGATGGTGGCGCGCATGCGACCCGGCAGCGTGCTCGTGGACATCGCGGTCGACCAGGGCGGATGCTTCGAGGACACGCGCCCGACGACGCATGCCGATCCCACCTTCCCGGTGCACGGCTCGGTGTTCTACTGCGTCGCCAACATGCCGGGCGCCGTTCCGAACACGTCGACCTCGGCCCTGACGAACGCCACCATTCCGTACATCCGCCAGATCGCACGTCGCGGATGGCGGGACGCGCTGAGAGCGGATGCCGCGCTCGCGCACGGCCTCAACACGACGGGCGGCGGAATCGTCAACGCCGGCGTCGCGGCCGCGCATGGACTTTCGGCGCGATCCCTCGACGAAGCGCTCGCCTGAGTCAGGCGATCGTCTTCTCCTGAATGCCCCACGGCGAGCCGTAGCCGCGCGGCGCGTCTTCCGCGAGCAGCTCGAGGAAGGGCCGGGCGTCGAAGGCCTCCGGCCCCAGGATGCCCGTGCCGGTCCACACCCCGGTGGCGAGCAGTTCGAGCGCGATGACGGGGTTGATGGCGGTCTGCCAGACGACCGCCTGTGAACCGTACTCGGCCATCGTCTGCTCGTTGTCGGCGACGTGGTACAGGTAGGTCGAGCGCGGGCGGCCGTCCTTGCCGGTGCCCGTGACCCAGACGCCCGCGCACGTCTTGCCGGACATCTTGTCGCCGAGGGTCGCCGGGTCGGGCAGGCACGCGGCGACGACGTCGCGGGGTGACACCTCGACGCCCTTCACGCTCACCTTGTCTGTGCGGTCGAGCCCGAGCTTGTTCAGCACCTGCAGCACCTGGATGAACTCGTCGCCCAGCCCGTACTTGAACGTGACCCTCTTGGCCTTCGTCCAACGAGGCATCAGCAGCACCTCTTCGTGCTCGACGTTGACGCACTCGACGGGCCCGATGCCGTCGGGAAAGTCGAAGACCTCCGGCTCGCTGAAGGGCGGGGTGGTGTACCACCCGCGTTCCCGCTCATAGATGACCGGCGGGTTCAGGCACTCCTCGATCGTGGTCCAGATCGAGAACGACGGGGCGAAGTCGTATCCCTCCACGACGAGATTTGCCCCGTCCCGCACGCCCAGTTCATCGATCTCGCTGAACAGCTCGTCTTCCGCGTAGCGGGCGAACACGTCGCTGAGGCCCGGCTCCACCCCGATGCCGACGAGGGCCAGACGCCCGGCATCCACCCACTGCGCCTCCTTCGCGAACTGCTCGTCGCCGAGTTTCACTCCGGGAAGCGCGAACGGCTCATCCGGATGCCGGCGCGAGAGACTCATCGCCATGTCGAGGTAGGTCGCGCCCGCGGCGAAGCATCCATCGAAGATCGGCATGACGAATCGGGGATCCACCGCGTTCAGCACGTGGGTGATCTCGTGCTCGCGGATCAGGGCGGCCACCGACTCCGCGTCGGATGCATCGACCCGGGCTGCCAGCAGGCGGGGGTCGCCGACCTCTTGCACGAGGGACTGCGGCCTGACCGGGTCGTAGTCCGCTACGACGAGGAGGTCGAAGAATCGGCGGCGCACCGCGATGCGCACAGCGGCGGATCCGACGCCCCCGGCGCCGACGACGAGGATCTTCATGGTCTCCTTCTGGGTGGTGTCGGGGTGGCTGTTGCCGGATGCCGTTTCAGTGCCGGTCACGTCAGGCCGCCGTCGACCGAGCGACCGGCGGCAGCCGTGTCGTCGGGAACCAGCACCTCGGTCTCCCGGTTGAGGCTTTCGCCGCGGAAGAAGGGCTTCGACCGCGGGAAGGCGAACCACAAGAGCATGAGGAGCACGCCGAACGCGAGGGCGCCGATGCCGAGCACGAAGGTGCCGCCGATGCCGAGCAGCACCGTGTAGCCGTAGTCGACGTCGTACATGTCGATCGCTGACTGGACGAACGCGTAGGTGAGCATCAGCGCGCCGAGCAGCGGGAGCAGTCCCATATAGAAGAAGTTGCGCGCCGAGGAGAAGAGCTCACGGCGGAAGTACCACACGCAGGCGTAGCCGGTGATGGCGTAGTAGAACGCGATGGCGAGGCCGAGCGAGAGGATCGAGTCCTGCAGGATGTTGTCGCTGATGAGCGTCATTCCGACGTAGTACACGCTCGCCACAACGCCCATCACGATCGTCGAGAACGACGGTGTCTTGAACCGCGGGTGCACCGTGGCGAAGCGCTTGGGCAGGGCCTTGTAGGCGGCCATCGCGAGGGTGCCGCGCGCCGTCGGCAGGATCGTGGTCTGCGTGGACGAGACGGCCGAGATCATGACCGCGATCACCAGCAGCCAACCGTAGGGCCCGAGCAGCCCGTCTTTGATGGCCAGGAAGAAGTCGTCGGCGTTCGCCTCGTTTCCCAGGCCCGTGCCGGTCTCGCCGAGCCCCGCGTACATCATGGCGGCGACCGTCACGCCTACGTAGGTGACGAGCAGGATGACGGTGGTCAGCAGCGCTGCGCGCCCCGGGATGCGCTTGGGGTCCTTCGTCTCCTCGTTCAGGGCGAGGCAGGTGTCCCAGCCCCAGTAGATGAAGAGGGCCAGCAGCACGGCCTCGGTGAACCCGCTCCAGTCCGTGAAGCCGAGAGGGTTGAACCACTCCCAGCTGGGAGCCGTCGCACCCGGCGCCGTTCCGTTGAAGTAGTGCCAGAGCGCGGCGATGACGAAGATCGCGAGAGCGAGGTACTGGATGCCGAGCAGGACGTTCTGGATCCGCTCGCCGATCTCCACCCCTCGCCAGCTGACCCACGTCATGGCGGCGATGAAGGCGACGCCCGTCGCGGTGACCAGCGGCACGTTCTCCGCGAGGGATCCGTCGCCGAACAGCGACCAGAAGTAGATGGCGGCGATCTGTGCGAGGTTCGCGAGCACGACCATCCCCGCGACCGCCACGCCCCAGCCGCCCATCCAGCCCACCCATGGCCCGAATGCCTTCGTTCCCCAGGTGAAGGTGGTACCGCAGTCGGGCACCGCATTGTTCAGCTCCCGGTACGCGAACGCGATGAAGAGCATCGGCACGAACGCCACGATGAACACCACCGGTGCCTGTGCGCCGACCGCGAGCACGACGAAACCGAGGGTCGCCACCAGCGAATATACGGGGGCGGTGGAGGCCAGGCCGATCACCGTCGAGCCCCAAAGGCCCAGGGTTCCGGCGGCGAGGCCCTTGCCTTCAGGGCGCGAGAGATCTATGCGTATCGGGGTCGTCACAATGGTCACTGTAGAGGAGCCGCGCCGCGCGCGGGGGGTGACGGGCCGATCACCGGCCGAGCGGAGGTCCCTCGCCCGCCGCGAGGGGAAGCGTCACGCGTCTCGGCGAGTGATCCGGACTGCAGAGCCACGCCCGGCCGGCGCCGGGCCGGGCGAACGGAGGCAGGTCGCGTTCGCCGGCGATCGTCCGAAGCTCGGTCGGACATGCGGCATCCACGATCAGCGGATGTTCGGAGCGAAGTCCCTGCAGAAGCCCCCAGTGCGCTTGCCACGACTCGGCGTCGCCGATCAGGACGATGCGCTCTCCCCCGGCATCCCTCACCAGCTCGGTGATCCGAGACCCGGGCGGCAGCGTCGCGAGCGCCAGGATTCGCACGTCCCATGCCGCTTCCAATTGCGCGGCGACACGCACCGCAGAGCGGGTGACGACCCCGGTGACAGCGGTGCGTGGCATCCATCGAACTTCACGCGGGCCCGAATCCATACCGGTTCCCACCTGAGCGGCGGGCGCCTCGGCGAACTGCACCTCCCGGCCACCGAAGCGGCCCCGCCCGGCCGTGCGCCATGGCACGAACGACTCGGGCTCGCCACCGGCCGCGAGGTGGTCGGCGCGCGTCGGCAACCCGAGCACCGCCCGCGCGGGAAGAAGGTCGGCGACCCGGGACAGCGGGCCCGAGAGCCGTTGAGCCGTGAGCACGAGGTAGGAACCGGTAAGCCCGGCATCGTGCGCGTAGGACTCGAGACGATCGGTCAGCGCCCGCGCATGCTCCTGGGACAGCCGTGACAGAAGAGCGTCGACGTCGTCGAGCAGCACGACGGAGCCCGGCGGCATCTCCGTCGTCAGGGCATCCCAGGCGCCTTCGGGATCGCGCGGAACGACGATGGCGCCGGGATGCTGAGCGGCGATCAAGTGGATGATGCCGGTCTTGCCCGATCCCGGACCGCCCACGACCACCATCCCGCGGTCCCGCCCGGGATCGGCTGCGATGACGTCCTGACGCTGCCGGTCCGGGTCATCCGCCAGCCCCAGCACGACCGTCCCGCGAGACGCGGCGGGCGGGAGGCCGCCCAGCGGCAGCTCCGACGGAAGTGCAGGGAGCCAGGGCCTGCGAGGATGCGGCTCGTGTCCCCGCCGGGCGAGGACGGTCTCGACGTCTGCCGGCCGCGACAGCGCCACACGTATGCGTCTCGGATGGGTGTCCTCAGACCGCCGGACGAAGGCGACTCCCCGTGCTGATGAGCCGCCACTCAGCTGCGCTGCGTCATCCGTTCCGATCACCGCGCGGCTGTCTGCGGCATCCGTCACCCTCAGGCTGAGTCGCAGCGGGCAATTGGTGAGCAGGGCGTCGCGGACCACCCCGGAGACGCGCTGGGTGCCGAGCACCAGGTGCATGCCGAGCGCCCGCCCGCGCGCGGCCACGTCGGTGAAGACCGCGTGCAGGTCGGGGTGCTCGGAGAGCATCGCGGCGAACTCGTCGACGACGATGACCAGCCGGGGCATGTCGGCGCGCTCATCGAGCACGTCCCGCGCGCCGAGCCGGGCCAGCTCCGCTTCGCGCCATCGGAGTTCGGCGCGGAGGCTCTCGACCGCCCGACGGGAGCCGGCCGCGTCGAGATCGGTGAGAACACCCGTCACGTGAGGGAGTCGTGCGAGCGCATCGAATGCGGTTCCGCCCTTGAAGTCCGCCAGCAGGAATGAGACCTCTCGAGTCGAGTGGCTGGCGCAGATGGAGGTGATCCAGGTGATGAGCAGCTCGCTCTTGCCGCTCCCGGTGACACCGGCCACCACGGCATGCGGTCCGTCCTTCACGAGATCGAGTACGACCGGGGTCGTGCCGTCCATGCCGATCGCCGCGGCCAGCCCTGTGCCGCATGGCGGCGAGGCCTCCAGGGTGGCACCGAGGGAGACGGGCCGGGCCTCGGCCGGTGCGGAATCGGCGGCCCGCCGGCCGAGCGTCGCGGCGATGGCCTGCGCCTGAGCGCGGCTCACGCATTCGACGGCGACCGCCGTCGTCCGGCCCTCCCAGGAGAGCTCGCCAACCCCAGGGCGCGTCACCCGCAGAACGGCTCCGCAACGCGTGGGGGGCGGCGTCCCGGCCGCCGCGTGCGCGAGGACGATGTCCGCCCCCGGGGGCGCCACATCCCCCGGACCGAGCACCGCCAGGCGCAGGGCGGACGGTGACGATCCGGCACCCGCGCTGTGCGGAAGTCCGCGGATCCACTCATCCATCGTGCCGGGCGCGGCGACGATGGTCAGGGCGTCGGGGGCGTACGCCAGGCAGAGCTGGACCACGAGCGCGCGGAGGACGGCCTCCGCGACCGTTGGCGGACCCTCGACGCAGACGCCGGCGGCGATCGGAACCGTGAGCGGCGCGTCTTGCAGAGTCGCGGCGCGGCCCCGCAGCTCCTCGTCGCCTCCGATGATGCGCACGAGGCTGGCCGCGGATCCGCGGCCGATCACCAGTTCGGGCGTGCCGCCGGCGATCGGCCGCCAGACGCGCTCGGCGATCTGCACCAGCCCGGCGACATCGGGCCGGCGCGCATCGAGGGCGTCGCGCTCCATGGCGTGCCTTGTCGACATCTCCGCCACGATCCTCGTGCGGGCAACGGCCCCTTCTCTGGCCGCCCGGCGCCGGTCGCGTCGAGCCGATCCCGCGCCGTCGATCATCGAGGCGACGGCCATCAGGGGCCCGAGGGCCGCGAAACAGAGCCCGAGCACCGAGCCGGTGATAAGCCACATCGCGACGCCGCCGACGAGCGGCACGATCGATGCCAGCAACGGGAATGGCCCGCGTCGTCGCGGTTCGGGCGGGGCGGGCAGAATCAGCGGCTCAGAGAGTGAGGTCACTTCCCCAGTGAATGCGGCACGGAGGCCGGCTGCCGCCGGCCGGCCCGGATCGGTGCGCTAGCGCGACCGCGAAGGCGCTGTGGAGGAGTCGAGGCCCTCGTCCGAGGAATCGGCACCGCCGCGCGAGACATCCAGGACGATGACCGTGATGTTGTCGCGGCCGCCGTTCTCGAGCGCTGCGGCGAGCATGGCGTCCACGGCCTCGGCGGGATCGGCGTGCTCATCGAGGAAGTGGCCGATGCCGTAGTCGGTCAACTCCTTCGTGAGACCGTCGGAGCAGATGACGAAGCGATCGCCGTCGACGATATCGAGCCGCACGTAGTCGGGAGTCACCGCTTCGCTCGGTCCGACCGCTCGCGTGATGACATTGCCGTACGGGTGGCTCTCCGCCTCTTCCGGGCTCAAGCGACCAGCGGCGACGAGTTCCTGGACGACGGAGTGGTCGGTGGTGATCTGGTCGAGCACGCCGTCGCGCTGGAGGTAGACGCGCGAGTCGCCGATGTTCAGCGTGACCCACGCCTCCCCCTCGGTCGTGTCGAGGAACACGCCGGTCAGCGTCGTTCCCGTCCCCTCGTCGGTGGTCTCCGGGTGCGACACGATGTCCTTGACGGCCTTCAGGAGCGCCTTCTCGATGCCCCGCGGCGTCACCGAGCCGCCCTTCACGAGCGCCTCCAGGCGCCCGATCGTGCTGGCGCTTGCGATCTCGCCTCCGATGTGGCCGCCCATCCCGTCCGCGACCACGAAAAGCGGATACGCGGCCAGCACCGCATCCTGATTCACTTCGCGGCGTCGACCCGTGTGCGTGACGCCCGCCCATGACAGGGTGAGCCGGTCGCCACCGGGAAGCTGCACGGTGTGTGTGTGCGTCGGTGATGCGAGATCGGGCACGCGTCTGCCTCCCAGTCGATGGACACACGCCGCACCCCGGGTGCCCGCGCGCGGTCCTCACATACTAGTGGACGGCGCTCCTCAGCCCGTCTGGCGCGGCCTGATCACGGAGCGCGGCGAGTCGGTCAGGCCGCTGGATCGGCGGGCAGCGGAAAGAGCGCGTCGATCGCGGCGAGATCATCCGCGGACGGCACCCACGCATCGCCCGCCCGTGCGTTCCCGGTGATCTGCTCGGGCGAAGTGGCTCCTGCGATGACGCTCGAGAGGCCGGGCTGAGCAAGCAGCCACCCGAACGTCGCCTCGAGCATCGAGATGCCGCGCTCCGCGCAGAAGGCCTGATAGGCCTCGAGCGCATCCCACGGGGCATTCGCCCAGAGATGCGGCCGCTGCGCCATGATGCGGCTTCCGTCCGGCCCTCCCTCTCGGGTGAACTTGCCGGTCAGCAGTCCGTTGTAGAGCGGAAAGTACGGCAGGAATCCGATTCCGAAGCGATTCGCCGCCGGCAGCACCTCGCGCTCTGCGCCCCGCGCCAGCAGGCTGTAGTGATTCTGCGCGGAGACGAAGGGCACAGACCCCCGGGAGTGCGCCGTCAGATGCGCCTCGGCGAGCTGCCAGCCGGTGAAGTTCGAGTTGCCGATGTAGCGGACCTTGCCGTCCCGCACGAGCTCGGTGAGGGCGTCCAGCGTCTCCTCGATCGGCGTCTGCGGGTCGGGTTCGTGCAATTGGTACAGATCGATCCAGTCGGTCTGCAGACGGCGGAGGGACGACTCCACGGCATGCCGGATGTACGCCCTGCCGCCTTTGGCGCCGAATGCGCCCTCCCCCATGTCCCGGCCGGCGTGACCGAACTTCGTGGCGAGCAGCACCCTGTCGCGCTTGCCGCGGAGCGCCTGGCCCATCAGCGTCTCGCTCAGCCCCGGCTGACCACCGTACATGTCAGCCGTGTCGAGAAACGTGACGCCCGCCTCGATCGCCGCATCCAGCACCGCTTGCGTGCCTTCGAGCGATTCGGTCTTCGTGCCGGGGCGGCCGAAGTTGTTGCAGCCGAGGCCGACGGGAGAGACGAGCAGTCCGGAGGCGCCGACGCGGCGCGGAGTGAGAGCCATGCGTCCACGCTAGTGCGCGCGTCAGCAAGCAAGGGGTTTGGGGCGGAGCCCCATCAAGAGGCGCGTCAGGAAGCAAGGGGTTTGGGGCGGAGCCCCATCAAGAGGCGCGTCAGGAAGCAAGGGGTTTGGGGCGGAGCCCCATCAGGCACAACGGGGCTCCGTAGTCAGAACCTCGGACGTTCCGGCGCGTCGGGCGCGGTGGGCGGCTCCGGCGAGAGCGGGGGCTCCGGCGTGGCCGGGGGCTCCGGTGACAGCGGGGGCGCCGCGGGCGGGGCGGCCGGAGGTGCGGTCGGCGGCGCCGGCGGTCCGGCCGGCGGCTGAGGTGCCCCCGGCGGCGGGTACGAGGCGGCCGGCGGCTGCGAACCACCGGTCGGCGGCGGGTACGAGCCGGGAGGCGGGTACGAGCCAGCCGGCGGGTAGGCGCCGGTCGCCCCGGGCCCGGACACCGGATACCCTCCGGCTGCAGCGGCGCCGGAACCCGCCTGAACGGGAATTCCCTGCCAGACCGTCGTGTCGCTGAGCCAGCCGGTCCGCGCCCACGGAGCCGGCCGAACGGCCGGGTTCCATCGCGACGAACCCAGAGCGAGGACACCGAGCCAGATCAGAAAACCCACCCCGGGGATCAGCCAGAGCAGAAGCCAATACCACTCCTTGCCCAGCTTCTCGCCGACGCGCCACCCGACGGCCACGTAGACCGCCAGCGCGACGAGGGGCAGCAGCCATCCGATGACCGGCACCGAGCTGAGCAGGCTCGGGACGATGATCGCCCCCAGCATCACCCACGGCGAGAAGTCGCCGAGCTTGGCGAGGACCATGAGGTTGTACACCGGGACCCAGGCGCGCCATCTGCCCTGCACACCGGCCTTGTCGAAGATCCTCATCAGGAAGTACGACCCGATGACGTACCCCGCGACGGCGAACAGGAGGAAAATCGGCAGGAAGATCAGGACGAAGGCGAGCCAGGCGCCGAGTCCTTCGTAATCATTAGCCACGGACGTGCTCCTTCACCATCGAGTGCGGGGCCGCATTACGCGCCACCGGGAGCCCGGGGGGCCCACATGCTACATGCTAGCGAGGGCAGGAGCCGCGATGCAGGAGGCTGGCCCCCGTATGTCACGCGACGACCAGGTGCAGGATGCCGGGGTCAGCGGTCTTTCCCAGCCTCCAGCCGGCGCTATCCGCCCAGCGCAGCAGACCCGCGGACGACGACACCCGAGGGCGGGCTGATGCGAGCGAGCGCACCAAGGCGCCCTTGGCGTGCTTGTTGAAGTGGTTCAGGGCCCTCGTCTGCCCCCCGTCGTTGTCCGTCACGACACGCACGTAGGCTGAGGGTGCGGTTTCCGGCACGGGCCCGAGCGCCACGTAGGCCTCCGAGCGCATGTCGAGCACGAAGCCCGGTGACTCCGCGAGCGCCGCCGTGACGGCATCCGCCCAGACCCGCCGGAGCGGTGGAAGCCCAGGCACTGCGACACCGGACCCGAGCCTGTACGAGGGGATCCGATCGAGTGCCCCCACCGGCCCGAACGGGGCGGAGTGGATCAGCACGTGGGCGCCGAGCCAACGGCGAGCAGGGGCATCGAGCGATCGCGCGTCGAGCGCGCCGTACAGCACGCCGGTGTAGCGGTCCACCGCGGGCAGGGTGGGGCCGTCGCGCAGGTGGGTATTGATGGATGCCTCGCCGGCCTGAGAGCCCCCGAGCCTGAGCACACGCCCGGCGATCTCGGGATCCCGTGACAGGGCGACCAGCGCGTCGATCGTCGCCTCCCGCCGCGAGGTGAGTGAGGGAAACGCCAGGGCCCTGACATCCATGGCCCGGCGCGCGCCGCCCGGCCGCTTCGTCTCGGAGGGCGGAAGGAGGATCAGCACGTCAGCTCGCACACGGCGAAACGCGCCGCCCCGCTCGGGAAAAGCAGGGGTGGCGCGTTTCGCGGGATCGCCGA
>Ga0190275_10002518_pt1 | contig 13163 bp, 11 predicted proteins | sample Popmic550T_FD_133745 | JGI IMG/M metagenome (GOLD analysis project Ga0190275, IMG submission 133745) | Populus adjacent soil microbial communities from riparian zone of Yellowstone River, Montana, USA - 550 T | ecosystem: Environmental > Terrestrial > Soil > Riparian zone > Trees stand | place... | reverse complement strand
TTGTCGCCGGCGTTGCCCTCCTGGGCAGCGAAGACGATGTACACGATCCAGCCGACACACGGCACCAGGTTGATCAGCAGCCACCAGCCGGAGCGGTTGGTGTCGTGCATACGGCGGATACCAACGCCGATGGACGGCAGCAGGATGGCCAGGGAGAACAGCGATCCCAGCACCCCGTTGCTATCGCCCGTACCGAAGGTCAGACCCAGGGCGCGGTCGATGATGCTCAGGATGATCGAGATGATCACGCTGAACAGGGTGAACATCCAGAACTCTTTGCGCCGGGCGCGGCCGCTGAACACGGCGTACTTCTTGATGACATCTGTAAACCACTGCATTGGTGTTTCTCCGATGGTCGAAGGTGAGACGCGGACCGAGCCTGTCGGAACCCATCGGGTTCGTCAATGCAACTTTTCGCTTTGGTGACCACACCGCAACACGGCGCGCCGTAGCTAGAGTCGACTTCAGGTTGGTAGCGCGGGTTTTGCCTGGGTGACTCGCCACAGGCTGCGGCCGTTCTCCTGGTACGCGTCGGCGCCGCCGAGCTCCCAGCGATCGGCCAGTTCATGGACCAGGTCGAGGTCGAAGAATCGTCCGGCGAAACCGTCTTTCGCGTACAGGCCGTCGCCGATCTCGGCGCACTTGCCGAACCGGCTGTCGTCGGTCGACCAGACGGTATAGACGAACAGCCCGCCGGGACGCAGGACGCGGCGGATCTCGTTGACCAGCGCGCGCAGTTCGGTGCGCGAAAAGGCCATGTTCAGCAAGACATTCGCGTACACCGCACCGACCGTCGCGTCGGCCGGTGGCAGCGGATCGCGGACGTCGTGCAGGGCCGCCGTGACCCGGTCATCCAGCCCTTCCCGCTGCGCTTCCAGCCGGAGCTGGTCGAGTGCGGACTCACTGAAGTCGGTGGCGTGCACGCTGAAACCCTGCCTGGCAAGGTAGAACGCGTCCCGGCCCTGGCCGGCACCCAGCTCCAGTACGTCATCGATGCCTGCGGCACCGAACAGCTTCGCCGTCCACCTGGCCGCCGCCGACGGATCCGTGCCGTGCAAGCTCGGATCCTGCTCGTAGGCCGTCTGCCATCGCTCCTGCTGAGCCCTCGCGAGCTCCACGTATCCAGTCTTCATCCTGCTCCCCGTGTTCGCCTCGCCGGTCTGTTCGAACCGGCAGACCCGCAGCAGCCTACGCGACGAATTGAGTAGACGTACTCAAGCGGCCACCCGTTCCGCCTGGCGATAGTGAGAAGGACCACCGAGGAGGACGCCCGATGAACGCCCACCCCACCAATTTCCCCTGCCCCGTCTGCCACACCCCCCTCCGCCTGGACGTCCACCTAACCCCGGCTCTCCACCCCACACCGTTGCCCCCAGCACCACAACCCCCACCCACCCAAGCCCTCACCACCCCCGCCCACCGGCTACCGTCCGCAACACCGGTCGCGTCCTCAGTGCCAGCAGCGCAGTCCGGTGCACCTGGTGGCTACCACGCTCCACCTCCGCATGGGATCCAGCCACGCCAGCCGTTCCCGACCCTGCAGGCTCCCCTGCGGCCACCGCCGCAACCCCGCAAGGTGTCCCGTCCAAGGCGACGATTGAGCCCGCAGGCAACGCTTCTCAGCCTCGGTGTACTGCTCCTGCTAGCCGCCGGCGTCACCTTCCTCGCCGTCACCTGGGACAGCCTCGCGGTCCCCGTCCAGGCATCGATCATCGCTACCCTCGCCACGATCGCCCTGGCCGGCTCCGTCCCCGCCGCGCGTTACAAACTCGCCGGCACAGCTGAAGCTCTAGCCATCCTCGGCACCGGCCTACTCACCGTCGACCTGTACGGCGCCCGCGCCCTCGGCCTGATCTCCGCCGAGACCATCGACAGCCTCTCGTACGTCGGACTAGCAGCCGCATTAGTTGCCACGACCAACCTCTTGATGTCACGCATTGCACCCACAGTCATCACGTACGGTGTCGCCGCCGTCGTCATCGGCCAACTCCCGTTGCCCTTCCTCCTGGCCGGCCGCCTCGACCTCACCCCCTTTCTCCTAGCCATGCTCATCCAGGTAACGATCACCCTGTACTGGTCCTCAAAGGGCACCAAGATCGTCCGAGCCACCGGCGCCATCTGTGCCGCGCTGGTCTTCTGGGCACTGATGATCACCGGCTGCGTCCGGATCCTCCTCAGCCTCATCGCCCACCACTCGGCAACCACCCAGCCACCACTCCGCGACCTTCTCGGCGGCTCCCCGACCGCACTCTCCCCCGTCATCGCCACCACCATCGTCAGCTGCCTGGCCGCAGCCACCGGCATCTTCCTGCTCCGCAAGGTGAAGCTCCCCCGCGCCCTACCCACAGGCCTCGCCGAATGCACCTCCACTGCGGCCGCAGCCTTCGCCCTCGCGACTTGTCTCCCCCAAATCCCCACAGCTGGACGCTGGCTGAGCACCGCCCTCGCCACCACTCTTGCCTTGACCGCACTCCTGTTGGCCAAGCGGACCGGCGTACGGGCCGCGATGGTGTGGACAGCGACCGCGGTTGTTGCCGCAGTCAACCTCTTGGTCTGCTTCGCCCTAGAGGACGTAGTCCAACTCGGCCTGATCTCCGCCACCGTCTCCGCACTCGCCCTGGTCGCCGTCTGGCGCAAGCGATTGCAGGCTCCGACGGCAGCGATAGCCGCCAGCTTCGCAGCGCAACTAGCCATCGTCCTGGTGACCTTCGACGGATTCTTCACCCTGTGGACCGGCGCGATCACGATGGCCGTGGTCGGCGCTTTGTCGATCGGCGTCGCCTGCCTCGTCACCGATCTGCCCCTGGAGCGCGCACTCCTAGGCTCCGCGGCCTCCGCAGTCGCACTGGCCGAACTCATCATCCTGATGGAGTCGCGGGCCACCGGTACCGGCGTCGTGCTCACCATCGCCGCGGCGCCATTGGTTGCCTACGGCATGCGTCCCGAACGTCGCCAGGCCATGCTCCTGGCCGGCGGGTTGCTCATCGTCGCCAACACCGCCTTCGTCCTCGGTGCCGGCGCCACCACGATCGAATGGTTCACCTTGCCGCCCGCAGTGGTCATGCTCGCGATCGGCATCTACGGTTGGCGCAACCAACCGAGCTGGGTCTTCCTCGGCCCCGGCCTGCTCCTCGGCCTCGTACCCTCAGCACTGGTTGCCAATAGCAACTACGACTACCTGCGCACAACGTTTGTGGTCGCCGCCGCTCTGGCGATCATGCTGATCGGAACCCGCTTCTCCCTGCAGGCACCCTTCATCATCGGCGCCGGAGTCCTGGTCAAGATCGCCCTCTGGCAGTTCCTCGAAGTGGCTCCCTTGATCCCCCGCTGGATCACTCTCGCCACCGCCGGCCTGATCCTCCTCACCGTCGGTGCCACCTACGAACGCCGCCTCCAAAACGCCAAACAAGCTGCCCGCTGGCTGACCGCCCTTCGCTGACTTGGACAGCGCCACTCCGGCAGCGGCTGCGGGGAGTCCGGCTGCTCGCGATACTGGGGAACTACTCACGACCGCAACGCCGGGGGGCGAATGGCCAACCGCGAAGAATTGGACTCGTCCGATGCCGTCGTGCTGACGCACGCGCTGGAAAAGCTCCGGGCGCGTGACGGTCTGGTCCTGGAGCGTCTGCAGACCACGACCAGGAAGAGCGACGTCGCACCGCTTCTCAGGCTGCCCTTGGTCCAGGACTTCGCCACCCTGCAGGACATCGATCCAGCCTTGGCCGCACTGCAGGTGGTGGCCCAATGCGTCCGCGACACCACCGACGGGACCCACCAGATCGTCGCTGACGCCATCCTCGGGCTGGGAGTGCTCGGTGACGTCTACGTGCAGCACGGTCTCGAGGAGAAGGTGGTCCAGGCACTCCGCGCCGACTCACTCGGGCGCCGCCGAGCCACCCTCCTGACCCACTGGCGGCAACTGCACCTGGCGATGGGTCTGGTCCCCGGCGATCCGCCGAGCGACCGTACGCTGCGGGGCACGATGGAGTCCGACGTACTCCGGCAACTCGCACGGCAACTCCTCGAGCCGGAGAACCACCCGCTCGCAGTACCGGACGACCGGGTACCGACCGGGCGGTCGCGGACGTCGCCGGCTGGACGAGTCATCGTGGTCGGCGGAGCGGTGATGGACGTCATCTTCCGGACCAAGGTGATTCCGCAGCACGAGACCTCCACCCTGGCGGACGACTGCCAACTCGCGCCGGGCGGCAAGGGCGTCAGCCAGGCCGTCGCGGCGGCCCGGCTGGGGCTCAAGGTCAGTCTCGTCGCTGCATTGGGTGACGATCAGTTCGGTCAGGACATCGTCGAGCATCTGCGCGAGGAGAACGTCGACACCTCGTTGCTCAAGATCGTCCGCGGCGCGCGAACCCCGATGACCGGGGTGTTCGAGCTGAGACTGGGCGACAGCATCGCCGCGGTCTGGCGCAACGACAAGGTGATCAACCTCAGCGTTCGTGACCTCGATCTACTCTCCCGCCAGATCGCGGACTGCGACGCGGTACTGCTCACCTTCGAGATCCCGCGCGAAACGTTCCAGCGCGCCGTGGACCTGGCCACCCCGGACCAGGGCGAAGGGCCTACCGTGATCGTCACCCCTGGCCAGCCGTACCCCGATGGCGGCATCTCCCGTCAGGCTTTGTCGCAGATCGACTACATGGTCGCCCATGCCTGGGAGCTGGAGCGCTACGTCCCGGCCGGCCACGACCGCTTCGATCCGGACCGGGTCGGTGACCATCTCCTCGAACGAGGTGTCGGGACGGTTTGCCTGCTCGGCTACGGCGGCGGCCTCATCTACTCCCAGGCCACGCCACGGATCCATCGCCTGCCGACTGTCTCTTCCCCTTTCAAGGAGTCGTCGACCACACGCGACGCGTTCTGCGCCGCCCTGGCTGCCAAACTCATCGACGACGGCGCCTTTACCGAAGACGTCGCCGAGTGGGCGACCGCCGCGATGGCCTGTGTCGCCGAGGACCATTCCCACTCGACCACCATGCCCGACCGGGACCGGATCGAGCGGAAACTGCGGAATGCGAGGAACGGCGGCCGCTGAGTTGCGCGGTTCTGGCAGCTTGTGAGCCCGGCCGGACCCGGTTCACTGCCAATTGGCAACAAAGCCGTCCTTTTGGCAGGCCTACTGGCTGGAAACGATGCCAGTTGCCACCGGCGCAGGGGTATTTACCCGCTTCAACGGGCGCCAATAAAGCAGATTGACATCCAATTGCCGTGTTGTTCACTGAAAGCAGAACAACACCTGGCGGTGAGGGACCCCAATCTAGCGCACACCACCAGGAATGCAAGCACCAGCACTCCGGTCAGCCATGGAAGTGAGGGATCCCGATGACTGAGAACAACGCCCTGGTATTGATCCTGATGGGAATCGTCGCCGCCATCCTCTACACCTTCTGGAAGCAGATCCTTTTCATGCTTCTGATGGTGGTGCTCATGATCTTCTGCTTCGGCATCTACAGCTTCGCCGCAAGTATGGCCAGCTGAAAGTACGCCGAGGACGACAGGCGCCCGCTGGGAGGACGGGCGCCTGTCTCTTGTCCGGAACCAGGCTCAGCGGCGAAGCCGGCGCTGCGCGTCGACGGGCAAGAACTCCGTCTCCCCCTTGAGCCGGCAGCAGAAGATCGCGGAGTCGAGCAATTTCACCCGGCTCTGCTCGACAACCGCACCGGAATGAGTCCTGACCGTGGCCAGGTTGGCCGTGCCGTACTCCTCGCGCAGCCTGCGGGGGGTGATGTAGCGCCGGTCGAGATAGAGGTACGGACGGGGGCTGATCGACATCCAGCGTTGCCAGTTCGCCGCTCGGTAACTCGATCCGGTGAAGCCCAGATTCGGATCGACCGCCGTCGTCAGCAACTCGACCTGCGGCTCACTCTGACGCATCGCGGTCCGCACTTTGGCCAGCAGGTAGGAGATCGCATTGCTCGGCGCGACATCGAACGAATAGACCCGGGAAACGTCCCAGACCCGCTCCGGCGCCACGTCGAACTGTTTGCGCAACTGCTTGCCGACCACGGCCCACTCCAGCGGCGAAACACTGCACAAGGTCACCGGAAGACCGTGCAGCGGATCGACCAGCGCATAATTCCTCGAGCCACTGCGCGCGCTTCTCAGGTAATGCAGCCGACCGAAGATCCGGGCCGCCTTCTCAGCGTCATAGGAGACGAAACGCAGGTCCTGCAAGGCGTATTCGTCGGTCGGCATCAGATCCAGGATCTCGGCCTGATCCGCGCGCAGACCGACCGCGCAGTTGCGCAACTCGGCATCCAGTTGCCGCCGCGTCAATCGCCCGCTGTGTCCTGCCACCCGCGGCAGATGCAGCAAGGTCCGGACGTTCAGGGCGCGCGGTTCAACACCGTGCCTGGCCGCCGACTCGGCGACCAGCGCCGCAAAAGGGGAATCAGCGCCGCGACAGTCGTCGAGGGTGAACTTCGGCTGCGATTCGGCGACGGGAATCGTTTCGATGGCAAGGGCGCACAAGCTCCCGCCTCCTGTCTTGCGATGGGGCGTCAAGCACCCACAAATGATGTTACCCGCGGGAACGGAAAGTGGTTGGAAAAATTCAGCGCTCGGTGGTCAGGTTCTTCCTGAGAATGCCGAGCCGCGGCTGGACCAGGTCGTACTGGAGTTGCAGGGGCGTCAGCCGCGTGTGCGGGCGATAGTCGACGCAGCGCCCGGTCCGCAACTCGTCGTGCCAGCCATAGAGCACCTCGGGCAACCCGAGGACCTCCGACTGATCACCGGTCAGGTCGATGACCAGGCGATCGTGTCCCTGCGCGACTTCGACCCAGCAGTGCCGGGCGAGCTCGACGCTCTCCGGGCCCGCCACAGAAAAGACATCGCCGTAGCAGTAGGTGAGACCGCGGACGTGATTGGACGCCAAGGTCTCCACCAGCCAGGCCGAGCTCACCCCACACTGACCGCGGGAAGCGGCCACCTCCGCACCGGCCGGACTTCTGAACGCCTCATGGATGGTCTGATCGGACCAGGCGTCCTGAAGCCGTTTGCGGTGGCCGGCGAGATCGCTGACCCAGACCGGAAAGGACCGGCTGCGCAGGGTACGACTCGAGGAGATGACAGTGGGACGGCTCGATACGCCGGTCAACGACACTTGTTGACGTCTTTCTGTGCGGAGCGGTCGATGTCGTTCAATGGCAGGAGCAACCTCGGCAGCCGGCCATGTTGATCGGCCCTGCCTCCCGAAAGAACGCCCCCTGAAACCGCATAGATCGCCGGGTGACGGTCGATCATGCCGCTCCTCGCTCCATCCTGCCCGCTGAGCGGACGATTGTCTTCAATATGCCACAGATTCGCGCTCTGTGGTCAACTCCACACCCACTGCAACGAGTTGTTCGCCGGTCCGTTACCACTCTCGCGACGGTTTGATGCCCTCGACGCCGAACAACGGGTTCGGCATCCGGCCGGTCACCGGGATCGGCGGTCGGGTGTCGAGATCGGCGTAGCCGAGTGCCAAGCGATAGCCGTTGAGCGGATAACGCGCCACGGTTTCGGCCAGCAGATCAGTGCCCGCCAGCCGGTCTTGATACTGCGGATGGGTGTTTGCGTACTGTTCGATCTCGCCCCGCAGCATCCCCCACAGTTTGTCAGGAGCAACCAATTCGGAACTGGCAAGCAGATCTGCCAAAGGGCTGAGAACGCCTAGGAACAAGGCATCCACGAGGTACTGGCGCAGGATGTGCCACGGCTTGCGGGGCAGGACTCTTGCGTGCGAGTCGGGCTCCGGACCGCGCTCCGGGATCGCTGTGGTGGAGATGTTGACGTCGTCGATCAAGTCCTTGATCACGAGCCGGGCGGGCAGTCCTTCGGGGCCGCAGATGATGGCGAGATTCTCGCCATGCGGGTTCACCGTGACGCCATAGTGATGCATCAGATGAAGCAACGGCCGCATCAGGGTGGAAATGAGCTCCGCTGTCCACGTTTCTGCATCAGCACTGGAGCCTTCGATCAACGCAGCGACCAAAGGCTCACCCGCAGAGTCGCGATGCAGGACCGCGGCCAGCGGCCAAGCGGTCTCGCCTGGTTGCAGCCGAGGCGTCAGCGGGTCTCGCCAAATACAGCCGAGCGTTTCCGTCCATTGATAAGGGACGCCCTCGGAAAGCTGCGGATGCCGGACCGTCACGGACGCGACCTCACCCAGCAGTTCGGTCCCGAGTCGATGGAAGACCTCATCCCGGTACCAGAGTCCGCGCAGCCATTGTGTGACCATCGGCGCCGCCAACGTGCAATGCGCCGGCAGGCCGCGATACACGGAGGTGTTGAGAATCTTCAATGGCAGCTTCACCTGGTAACGCAACGGCTGGGTGACGTTCACCATCGTGCGAATCGACTGCGTGGGCAGGTAGTCGTCAGGCCCTTCCCCCAGCACCACGATCTCGCCATTGGCCAGTTCACGCGCCCACTGCGTCCGTATTACGTGGTCGAGCTGCCACGGATGGCATGGGAGCCACACGTACGAGTCCGGGTCGACCACCTTGGCTCGGAAGGCTTCCAGAGCAGCAGGATCCAGCTCCCTACCAACCACTGCATGCTCCGACAGCTCCGGCGTTCCGCGGAACTCGGCAAGGCCACGTCGTACGGCCAGCCAGACCAGGCGGAGCGGAGTACGGGCCTCTGGGGTGTAGCGGAGGCTGTCGGCGGCGGAAAAGCCGAGGCGGCCCTTGTTGGCTACCAGTAGCGGGTGGCCTGTCAGATGGCCTTCTAGCTCGGCGTACGGCAGTTTGAGGAGCTCTGCGTTCGACACTGCAGAAGAAGCCATCTGTACGTCGGCAGCGAGTGTGCTCGACAGTTCGGCCACATAGCCGGCCACTGTGGTTCCCGAGAGGCCCAACGTGCTTGCTGCGTCCACCAGGAACTGCACAGGGTCAATGGCTTCTTCGCTCTCGTCATTGCCGAGGATGCCAGTCGCAGTACGGCGTACCGAGCCGGGAACGACTTGGTAGCTGCCGAAGGCGCCACGGGTCGACGAGAACGTGTAGGCCGCCGCGCCAAGCTCCAGGCGATCGCCGTCAGGCTGCAGTAGCTCCTCGGTGCACAACTGCGAGATCAGCTTGGCCAGCAGCCGCGAGGAGCACTCCGTCCAGCTCATCCCGGCATCGAGAAGCTCGTGAAGGCGGTGGACTTGGGCAATCGGAAGACCTCGCGTCCGGCGACGCTGTTGAGGATGGTGGCGTTCCGGATGGCGCCGATGCCGAGGTCGGGCGCCGCTACGCCATGGCTGTGCAGATCAGCGTTCGACACAAAGATCCGTCCCATCAGTGCGTCGTCGGTACTGACGCTGTGGTCCCTGTTGACCACCCAGCGACCCGCCGCATCCTTGCGTACAAGCGTTTCCAGCGACGACAGGAACGACAACGGGCGATTGCGATAGCCAGTGGCGGCCACCACTGCGTCTGTCATGTGCTGGAAGGTCCGCCCACTGTCCGCATGCCGCATGGTCAGCTCGATGCCGTCCGCATGGGCCACTGCCGCCTCCACTGCTACTCCTACCTGCAACTCAACGGGCGCGAAGGCCGTAGTACTGAGATCGCGTTGGTAGAGCACCTCGTGGATCTCCTCCAAGGTCTCCGCGGAGATGCCTTTGTAGTGCCGCCACTGATCCTTGACGAGCCGATCGCGAGCCGACTCGGCCAGTGCGTGGAAGTAGTCGACGTAAGACGGCGTCGTCATCTCCAGTACCAGCTTTGAGTAGTCGAGAGGCGTGTAAGAGGGCGTGCGGGTCAGCCAGCTCACCCCTGGCCCACCGGCTACGTTGGCCCGCAGTAGATCCAGCGCGCACTCCGCCCCGGACTGGCCAGACCCGACCACTGTCACGCGCCCGGCTCGCAATAGGTCGTCCCGGCGGTACAAGTAGTCGGCCGAGTGCAGGAACCTCTCTGCAGGCAAGTCAGCAAGCGCAGGAGGCAGAGCAGGCTCGGTACCGACGCCGAGCACCAAGTGCCGAGCAGTGAACACCTCTACCGATCCGGCGCGTTCTACTGTCAGCGCAAAGACATCACCGTCGAACGCGACCTCTGCAACGTGATGCCCGAAGTGCAACGAGTCCAGCTGCGCAGCACACCACCGTAGGTAGGCCTCGTACTCCCGCCTGGTCGGATGGAACTTCTCTCGCACGTAGAACTGGTACAGCCGATCGTTGTCCCGCAGATACGACAGGAACGACAGCGGATGCGCCGGCTCCACCAAGCTCACCAGGTCAGCCAGGAAGGACACCTGCAGCATCGCGTCCTCGAACATCAGCCCGCGATGCCAGGTGAACTCGGGACGGCTGTCCAGCACCGCCAACTGCACGTCGTCCACGCCACTGGCCAAGGCGGCCAGGCCGAGGTTGAACGGGCCACAACCGATCGCGATCACGTCGTACGGGACGGTAGTCATCTCAGGCCTCCACAGTCCGGGTACGGACCATCAGTAGTGCTGTCTTCTCGGGCAGCTGTAGCTCCCCTTGGGCGACAAAGCCGGCCGCGCCGAAAGCGCGGATCGACCGGTGGTTGGTGATGTCGGGCTCCGCGACCACCCGGTTGCAGCGAGGATCCGCCCGCAGCAACGCGTCGGCCAGCGAACTCAGCAACTGCCGCCCTACTCCCCTGCCGAGCCGGTCAGGGTCGCCGATCGCCACGTGCATGCCCCAGTCGTGCTGGTGCCAGGCGTAGTACTCCGCCAGTCGGTCGTGGCAAACCCGGTACAGCTCCACGTAGCCGAAGTCCTCGCCGTCGATCGAGGTCACGCACGGGAGGGTGTGCTCTCCGGCGACCTGCTCCTCGATCGATTGGGCCCAACGCTCGACCGACCAGTCCTGCTCCCACCACTTCAGGATGTAGGGCTGGACCATCCACCGAGCGATGGTCGGAGCGTCGGCGGGGTCGGCGGGCCGCAGGTCAAAGCCGTGATCCAGATGCAGTAGTGGGGCGACATCGCACCTCACTGCGCCCCCAGACGAAGGGGATTCGGTACCTCCAGGTAGACCGACTGTGCGTCCAGCGGAGCTACTACCTCGTCAATGCCACGCAGGCGGGTCATCATGTTCGCCTTACAGGGCAGCCGCTCGGCAGAGAGCCACCGCTGCGCCAGACGCTCTCCATCGGGTCCCGCAGCCTTCAGTGACGGCAGAGCCTCTGACAGCCGGTCGCGAACCACACCAAGCAGCTTGTCCTCATCAGCCAGCCCATCCACCGCCAGCGAGCCCACTACGGCCAACGCCTGGTTGTGCAGCATGTAGTAGGTCAGCCGGTCGTCGACGATCGCGTCGTCCACCACAGCCAGTGTCGAGTCCCGCAGCCCAGTGACCTGCAGCAGTCCCTGCAGGTACGACGAAGCCAAGTAGTAGCCCTGGTTGTCCCTGTACGCCCCACCGGCAACGCGACCGGCGTCATCAAGCCGTACCAGCGTGTTCTGCTGATGCGCCTCCAGCCCGATCCCCGTCTCGGCGTACAGGTGGAGCATCGGGACGAGCACCTCGTCCACGTACGACGCCACCCATGCCTCTGCACCACCATCGCCATGACTGGCCACAGCTGCACCGAGTCGGCTGAGCTGCCCAGGTCGTGGCGCCACTAGTCCGGCCAAGCATGCATAGCTGTCGACGTCGGCCGGTACTTCGCGCACAGCGACGTCCAGCCCGGTCAACAGCGGTCCGCCCTCGTCCAGCGCCACCCAGGCCGGGTCCCGCACGATGGAGAATCGCGGGTGGGCGGTCGCCGTACCGGCGTTGTAGGCGGAGTCGAGCAGCCTGTTGATCTCTAGCCCGCGTCGCAGCTCCGTCGGCGTCGACTCACGCCGGGAGTTCGTAATGCGCAAGCCGAGCGACAGTTTCAGCATCACTGGTAGGTCTGGGTGGTAGACCGTGCGCAGACTCGACGTCGGGTACCACTGCGCACCCAGCGGCCCCAGTGGCTCCATCCGGCCTTCCGCAACCAGTGCGGCCACCCGTGGGCGCTGCAGCACAGCAGCGGCCTGCCACGGATGGGCCGGCACCAGCACACGGCCAGCAGGAGGAGTGGTACCGGCCAGCGCGGCCATCAACTGCAAGGCGTCCAGTCCCTGCAGCGATGGCGCGCCGGCCACCTGGTCCGACGACACCAACTCGGCGTCCACCGCGAACCAGTGCACTGCGAAGCGGCCGCCCAGCTCCGGCGAGTACGCCGCCAGCTCGGCACCGCTCAATCCGTCCCGGCTCTTCGGAGCCGGGTGGTTCAAATGGCCGTACAGCAACGCCTGCTCGGCCTCGAGGAAGCGGCCACCTCCGAAAGTGCGCTCGTCCTGACCTGCGACGAACACCGCCACGTTGCGCACCGATTCCGCGGTCCGGGCCGCGAGGTCGTCGATCTCGGCCCGATCCGCGTCGACGGACAGCAGCCGGACGAGTTGTTCAGGGCTCACCTCGGCACCGTCGACGCGGATGTCGGTGAACTGGTGCCACCCGGTCATCGACGCGTGCGTGACGGTGGCCGTCACGGTCGACTCTCCGACTGTCAGCGTCAGCGCTCCGGCCCCCACCGGCACGGAGGTCTCTCGGGTGTAGCAACGGAGGATGGCGTTGAGATGGGCATCGACGGCCACTGAGGTCGGTGAGTTCACGCTGCTCCCTCGCGAGACAGGACGTCGTGACCGGCGGCCACGACCTGGTCGAGCAGTTCCTCGATGTCCGACGCGGTGGCGTTCGGGTTCAGCAGCGTCAGCTTCAACGCGACCACCGCCGGCCGGCCACCACGGGCCGGGATCCTGGTCCGGCCGATCAGCACCCGTCCGGACGTCAGCAACCGGCGCCGGACCTCACCCTGGACTGCGTCCAGCTCGGCCGCCGCCAGTCCCTGCCCCGCGACCCGGAACAGCACCGTGGTCAGGGTCACCGGCGCCAGCAGCTCGAGGTTGCTGTCGGCAACGACCCTGGCCGCGGCGGCGTGCGCGAGCTCGTGGCAGGTGTCGAGCATCCTGCCCAGTCCGGCCCGGCCGTATGCCGTCAGCGTGGTGGCGACTTTCACCGCGTCCGGCCGGCGGGTGGTCTGCAGGCTGCGGCCCAGCAAGCCATCCAGCCCGGAATCGATGTCATCGGCCGGGTTGAGATAGTCCACCGAGCGCCCCAGCGAGGCGAACCTGTCCCGGTCGGCGACCAGCAACATACTGGTCGCTGCCGGCTGCCA
>Ga0190275_10002517_pt1 | contig 13167 bp, 12 predicted proteins | sample Popmic550T_FD_133745 | JGI IMG/M metagenome (GOLD analysis project Ga0190275, IMG submission 133745) | Populus adjacent soil microbial communities from riparian zone of Yellowstone River, Montana, USA - 550 T | ecosystem: Environmental > Terrestrial > Soil > Riparian zone > Trees stand | place... | reverse complement strand
CGGCGACAAGCGGCGGCTGCGCGAGCTGGCCGAGCGCAACGCCCGCCTCGCCCTCGACCAGGACCGGCTGCGGCGCGAGCACCGGCGGGCGCGCCGGGTCGAGTCACTGGCCCACCTGCGCGAGGTGCTGGGGATGGAGGAGCTGCCGGTGCGGATCGAGGGCTTCGACATCTCCAACATCGGCGGCGAGCACACCGTCGCCTCGATGGTGGTGTTCGAGGGGGGTGCGACCAAGAAGTCCGACTACCGCCGCTTCAAAGTGAGGGGCGAGACCCGCGACGCCGGCGGCAACGGCGGCCCCGACGACTTCGCCTCGATGGAGGAGGTGCTGGCGCGGCGGGTCGCCCGCTACCTCGAACAGGTCGATCTCTCCCCCCACGACGGCAAGCGCGACGAGAGCTTCGCCTCGCTGCCCTCGCTGCTGATGATCGACGGCGGCAAGGGTCAGCTCTCGGCCGGGATGAAGGTGCTGGCGCCGTTCGTCGAGCGCGGCGTCACCGTGGTCAGCCTCGCCAAGCGCGAGGAGGAGGTCTACGTCCCCGGCCGCGCCGCGCCGCTCGACCTCGCCGCCGACTCGGAGGCCTCGAAGCTGCTGCAGCGGGTCCGCGACGAGGCCCACCGCTTCGCGATCGACCACCACCGCGGCCGCCGCGACCAGGCGATGACCGTCTCGGTGCTCGACGGCCTGAAGGGCATCGGCCCCGCCCGCAAGCGGGCGCTGCTCCAGCATTTCGGCTCCCCAGAGCGGTTCCTCGCGGCGACCAGGGAGGAGCTGGAGGCGGTGCCCGGCCTGCCTGGCAAAGTAGGCCGCGAGATCCACGAGCAGCTGAACAGGACTAACTGAGGAATCGATGGCCAACGGCAACGTGACCCTGGTGGTGATCACCGGCCACTCCGGGGCCGGCAAGTCGGAGGCGATCGCCGCCTTCGAGGACGGCGGCTACTTCTGCGTCGACAACCTGCCGCCGCGGATGATCGACAGCCTCGGCGAGCTCTTCCGCCACGAGGGCAGCGGCGTCGAGCGCGCCGCCGTCGTCTCCGACGTGCGCGGCGGCGAGTACTTCGACGACCTCGTCGCGGTACTGGAGGACCTCGAGCGGGACGGGCTGAAGCCGCTCGTCCTCTTCCTCGAGGCCGACGAGGAGACGCTGCTCGACCGCTACAAGGAGACCCGTCGCCGTCATCCGCTGGCGCCGGAGGGGCGGATCGTCGAGGGGATCCGGGCCGAGCGCGAGCTGCTGGCGCCGCTGCGCGAGCGCGCCGACCTGGTCATGGACACCAGCGACCTGACCGGGGCCGAGCTGCGGCGGCGGATCGCCGAGGAGATGCTCGGCGGCGAGGACGGGGGGGAGCTGGCCCTGACCCTGCTCACCTTCGGCTTCAAGAACGGGCCGCCGCGCGACGCCGACCTCACCCTCGACGTCCGCTTCCTGCCCAACCCGCACTACGTCGACGAGCTGCGGCCGATGACCGGGATGGACGAGCAGGTCCGCGCCTACGTCGAGTCGGGGACCCAGGCCGGCGAGTTCTACGGCCGCCTGCTGCCGCTGCTGGAGTTTCTCGTCCCCGCCTACGTGACCGAGGGCAAGAGCCACCTGACGATCGCCGTCGGCTGCACCGGCGGCCGCCACCGCTCGGTCACCGTCGCCGACCGCGTCCGGCGGGATCTCGCCGCCCGCGAGGACGTGATCGTGCGGGTGAAGCACCGCGACGTCGAGATCGACTGAGGTTGGCGGGAGAGGGGTCGGGAGACCCTCGCCCTCACGAACAGCGGGGAGGTTCGGTTGAGGTCTCCCGACCCCTCTCTCAGAACGTCGGTCGAGGGAGCGTGGTGCGAGTGCCCTGGGTGAGCTGCTGGGGTGGGCCGGAGGCGGCGATCGTCCCGGCCAGCTCCTCGGCCGCGTTGCCGGCCGCGCCGAAGCCCTTGACCGCGAAGGCGACCGAGCGTTCGCCGTCGTCGAGGTCGATCGCCTCGACGGTCCAGGGGCGGCGCAGGACGACGCGGCCAAACAGGCCGGAGGTGAAGAGCAGGACGAGGAGGACGAGCTCGAGCGCGACGCCGATCAGCGGCAGCAGGACTACGACCACCACGACCGCGACCGCAATGGCTACGAGCGCGACCGCGGTGCCCGCCAGCCCTTCGAACGCAAAGGTCCCATCGAGGAAACCGCTGTCTGCCGCTTCCCTGCGCCCGTGCCGGAAGCTCCTGTTCAGCTTCGGCAGCCCCCGATCCAGCCACCGCCGCCGCACCCGCCAGCGATCCCCATCCGGTGAGGTGATCACTCGACCAGTTCTCATCAATCGGGGAGTCTATGTACGGCTTTCGAAGGAGGGTCGGGGGACCCTCAACCGAGCCTCCCCGCTGTTGTGAGGGCGAGGGTCCCCCGACCCTCCTCCCGCCTAGACTCCCCGGGCCTTGGCTGAGCCGGTCATCTCAATTAGCGGTCTTCGTAAGAGCTATGGAGACAACGAAGCCGTGCGCGGCATCGACCTCCAGGTCGAGGCCGGCGAGGTCTTCGCGTTCCTCGGGCCCAACGGTGCCGGGAAGACGACGACCGTGGAGATCCTCGAGGGGTATCGCAAGCGCAGCGGGGGAGAGGTGAGTGTGCTGGGCGAGGATCCCGAGCGGGCGGGGCGGGCCTGGCGCGGGCGGATCGGGATCGTGCTGCAGAGCTGCCGGCTCGACCCCTACCTGACCGTGCGCGAGTCGCTCTCGCTCTACGCCGGCTACTACGCCAGCCCGCGTCCGGTCGACGAGGTGGTCGAGCTGGTCGGCCTCGGCGGCAAGGCCGGCGAGCGCACCGGCAAGCTCTCCGGCGGCCAGCAGCGCCGCCTCGACGTCGGCATGGCCCTGGTCGGCGATCCCGAGCTGCTCTTCCTCGACGAGCCGACGACCGGGTTCGACCCGCAGGCGCGGCGCCAGGCCTGGGAGGCGATCGGCGGCCTGCGCGAGCTCGGCAAGACGGTCTTCCTCACCACCCACTACATGGACGAGGCGCAGCAGCTGGCCGACCGCGTGGCGATCATCGCCGGCGGCGAGATCGTCGCCCGCGGCACCCCCGAGGACCTCGGCGACCGCGACAGCCAGCCGACCGTGATCTCCTACCGCGGCCCCGACGGCGAGGAGGTGACGCTGAGCACGACGACCCCGGTGCAGACGCTCAGCGAGCTGACCGGCCGGGCGCTGGTCGAGGGCATCGAGCTGGAGGGGCTGGAAGTGCGGCGGCCGACCCTCGAGGACGTCTACCTGGAGCTGACCGAGCAGGGGGCGGGGAAGTGAGCCTGGTCCTGCACCAGCTCCGCTACGACCAGAAGGCCTTCTGGCGCAACCCCGCGGCCGTCTTCTTCACGGTCATGTTCCCGGTCGTCCTGCTGCTGATCTTCGCCACCGTCTTCGGCGGCAAGACGATCGACGTCGACGGCGGCATCGAGACGACCGCCTACTACGTGCCGGCGATCATCACCCTGGCGGTGATCTCGGCGACTATGCAGAGCCTGGCGATGTCGCTGGTGATCGCCCGCGAGGACGGCCGCCTCAAGCGCGGCCGCGGCACGCCGCTGCCGGCCTGGGTCTTCATCGCCGGCCGGGTCGGCAACGCGGTCGTGGTGGCGCTGCTGATGCTGGGCTTGATCGCCGCCCTCGGCCGCGTTCTCTACGGGGTCGCGATCCCCTGGGGCGAACTGCCGGCGATCCTCGTCACCCTGGTCGTCGGCGCTGCAGCCTTCGCCTGCCTCGGCATCGCCCTGACCGCGGCGATCCCCTCCCAGGACGCGGCGGCGCCGATCGTCAACGCGCTGCTGCTGCCGCTCTACTTCCTCTCCGGCGTCTTCATCCCCGACGACGAGCTGCCACAGGGCGTGATCGACTTCGCCAACCACTTCCCGGTCCGCGACTTCTTCCAGGCCTTCTTCAACGTCTACCTGCCGGGTGGTCAATCGGGCGTCGACTGGGGCAACCTCGCCGTCGTCGCGATCTGGGGCGTGGCCGGCCTCCTGCTCGCCGTCCGCTTCTTCCGCTGGACCCCGCGCGGCGGCTGACCCTCGGGTCAGACGACTTTCCGGGAGACCCGCCTATAGCCTCCCGGGCGATGCTCCATCACGTCCTACTGGAGGTCTCCGACCTCGACCGCAGCGCCGCCTTCTACGATTCGCTGCTCGCGCCGCTCGGTTGGCGGCGCCATTTCGAGGAGGATCAGACGATCGGCTGGGGCATCGCCAAGCCCGTCTTCTTCATCGCGTCCCACCACGATCCCAAGCCCGGCTTCGGTATGCTCAGCTTCTCCGGGCTCGGGATCGTCGCCGTCAAGGCGGCCTGGGAGAACGGGATGAAAGCCGGCGGCGTCAACGTCAGCGACCCCGGCGAGCAGCGCTCGCACGGGTCCGGCTCCTACTCGGCGTTCCTCAAGGACCCGGACGGGTACGAGATCGAGATCACCATCGGGTCTGACTAAGCCGACTCCGTAGGATCGGCTCCACCAAACGAATTCAGGAGGCATGACTGCATGGCTGTGAAGGTCGGCATCAACGGTTTCGGGCGTATCGGTCGCAACGTCTTCCGCGCCGCGCAGGCGGCGGGGGCGGATATCGAGTTCGTCGCCGTCAACGACCTCACGGATCCGGGCACGCTCGCCCACCTGCTCAAGTACGACTCGATCCTCGGCCGCTTCCCGGGCGAGGTGACGGTCGACGGCGACACGATCACGGTCGACGGCAAGCCGCTGAAGGTGCTCTCCGAGCGCGACCCGGCGGCGCTGCCCTGGGGTGACCTCGGCGCCGACGTGGTGATCGAGTCGACCGGGTTCTTCACCGCCCGCGCCGACGCCGCCAAGCACCTCGAGGCGGGCGCCAAGAAGGTCATCATCTCCGCCCCGGCCAAGGAGCCGGACGTGACCGTGGCCCTCGGCGTCAACTTCGACAGCGACTACGACCCGGCCAGCCACGACATCATCTCCAACGCCTCCTGCACGACCAACTGCCTGGCGCCGCTGGCCAAGGTGCTGAACGACTCCTTCGGGATCGAGCAGGGGCTGATGACGACGATCCACGCCTACACCGCCGACCAGCGCCTGCAAGACATGCCGCACTCCGACCTGCGCCGGGCGCGGGCCGCGGCGCTGAACCTGATCCCGACCACGACCGGCGCCGCCAAGGCCGTCGGTCTGGTCCTGCCGGAGCTGAACGGCAAGCTCAACGGCTTCGCGATGCGGGCGCCGGTGGCGACCGGCTCGGTCGTCGACCTCGTCTTCAGCACCCCGGAGCCGGTCGAGCCCGACCAGGTCAACGCCGCCGTCAAGGCCGCCGCCGATGGCCCGATGAAGGGGATCCTCTCCTACACCGAGGACCCGATCGTCTCCACCGACATCGTCGGCGACCCGCATTCCTCGATCTTCGACGCCTCGCTGACGATGGCGATCGGCGACGGGCGCATGATCAAGGCGGTCAGCTGGTACGACAACGAGTGGGGCTACTCGAACCGCTGCGTCGAGCTGGCCGGCAAGGTCCTGGCGGGCTCCTGAGCCCCGGCGGGACGGCGTCGTGAGCTTCGCCAAGGCCAGCGTCCGCGACGCCGAGGTGGCGGGCCGCAGGGTGCTGGTCCGGGTCGACTTCAACGTGCCGCTGGACGGCGGCGCGGTCGCCGACGACATGCGGATCCGGGCGGCGCTGCCGACCCTGCAGCTGCTGCGCGAGCGCGGCGCGGCGCTGGTCCTCGCCTCCCACCTCGGCCGGCCCAAGGGCAAGCCCGACCCGGCGCTCTCGCTGGCGCCGGTCGGCAAGCGGCTGGGGGAGCTGCTGGGGGTCGAGGTGAAGCAGGCCCCGGCCGTGGTCGGCGGCGACGTCGACCTGCTCGCGCGCGGGCTCGGCCCCGGCGACGTGCTGTTGCTGGAGAACACCCGCTTCGAGCCGGGGGAGACCGAGAACGACCCGAAGCTGGCCGAAGCGCTGGCCGAGCTGGCCGACCTCTACGTCAACGACGCCTTCGGCGCGGCCCACCGCGCCCACGCCAGCACCGAGGGCGTGGCCCGGCACCTGCAGGGCTACGCGGGGCTGCTGCTGGAGCGCGAGCTGCAGGAGCTGACCGCGGCCGTCGAATCGCCGCAGCGGCCACTGGTCGTGATCCTCGGCGGCGCCAAGGTCTCCGACAAGATCGGCGTCATCGACCGCTTCCTCGAGGTCGCCGACAAGATCCTGATCGGCGGCGCGATGTGCTTCAGCTTCTTCCGCGCTCAGGGCGTCGCCACCGGCGACTCGCTGGTCGAGGAGAAGGGCGTGGAGCTGGCGGCGGAAGCGCTGGAGCGGGCCAAGGGCTCCGAATGCGAGCTGGCGCTGCCGGTCGACCTCGTCCTCGGCGAGAGCTTCGACGCCGCCACCGAGCGCCGCGAGCAGGACTGCGTCGAGGTGCCGGACGGGTGGATGGGGCTCGACGTCGGCCCCCGCACGGCGGCCCGCTACGCCGAGGCGATCGCCACCGCCGGCACGGTGCTCTGGAACGGCCCGATGGGCGCCTTCGAGATGGAGCCGTTCGCGGCCGGCACCCGCGCCGTCGCCGAGGCCGTCGCGGCCGCGCCCGGGACGACCGTGATCGGCGGCGGCGACTCGGTCGCGGCGCTGCGCAAGTTCGGCCTCGACGACAAGGTCGACTGGCTCTCGACCGGAGGAGGAGCATCCTTGGAGTTGCTGGAGGGAAAGAAGCTGCCCGGGGTCGAGGCCCTGCTCGCCAAGGAGGAGACCGATGCCTGAGCGCACGCCGTACATCGCCGCCAACTGGAAGATGAACAAGACCGTCGCCGAGGCGGCCGAGTTCGTCGACGCGCTGCTGCCGCGGATCGCCGCGACCCAGAGCGACGTCGTCATCTGCCCCTCGTTTCTCGCGCTGAGCGAGGTGGTCGAGCGCCGCCGCGGGACCGCCGTCAAGGTCGCCGCCCAGAACATGCACGAGGAGGCATCGGGCGCCTTCACCGGCGAGGTCTCGGCGCCGATGTTGGCCGAGCTCGACGTCGAGGCCGTGATCCTCGGCCACTCCGAGCGCCGCCAGTCCTTCGGCGAGACCGACGAGGCGCTGGCGCGCAAGGTCCCGGCCGCCCTCGCCGCCGGCCTCGAGCCGATCCTCTGCGTCGGCGAGAGCGAGGAGGCGCGCGACGGCGGCGAGACCGAGGAAGTGCTCGAGCGCCAGCTGCAGACAGACCTGGCCGGCCTCGAGTCCGGTCAGCTGGCCGAGGTCGTGATCGCCTACGAGCCGATCTGGGCGATCGGCACGGGGCGTACCGCCACCGCCGAGCAGGCCCAGCACGCCTGCGCCTTCATCCGCGACGTCCTGCGCATGCGCGGCGCCTCCGCGGACGCGGTGCGGATCCTCTATGGCGGCTCGATGAAGCCCCCCAACGCGGCGGATCTGCTCTCCAATCCCGATGTCGACGGTGGGCTGGTCGGCGGCGCCAGCCTCGATCCGGTCGAATTCGCCGGGATCGTGGAAGCGGCCGGGTGACGCTGGTCCCCTCACTGGCGCTGGTCATCCTCGACGGCTGGGGGCTGGCCGAGCCGGGGCCGGGCAACGCGATATCGCTGGCCGAGACGCCGGTCTTCGACCGTCTCTGGGGCCGCTATCCCCACACCCATCTCTCCGCCCAGGGCCGTGACGTCGGCCTCCCCGACGGGCAGATGGGCAACTCCGAGGTGGGGCACCTGAACCTCGGCGCCGGGGCGATCGTCAAGCAGGACCTGGCCCGGATCGACGACGCCGTCGCCGACGGCGGCTTCTTCGAGAACCCGGCCCTGCTGGCGGCCTGTGAGCGCGCTCGGAGCAGTCCGCGCGGCCGCCTGCACCTGCTCGGCCTCGTCTCCGACGGCGGTGTCCACTCCGGCTGGGAGCACATCGAGGCCTGCATCGAGATGGCCTCCCAGGAGGGCGTTCCCGACATCGTCTTCCACGCCTTCAGCGACGGCCGCGACACGCTGCCGCACGGCGGCCGCACCTACCTGGCCGAGCTCGAACGCTGGCTGCGCCAGGCCGGCCGCGTCGGCACCGTCAGCGGCCGCTACTACGCGATGGATCGCGACACGCGCTGGGAGCGGACCAAGCTCGCCTACGACGCGATCGTCCACGCCCGCGGCCTCGCCGCCGCCGGCGCCGTGGCGGCGATCGAGGCCTCCTACGAGCGCGGCGAGACCGACGAGTTCGTCCGGCCGACCGTGATCGGCGACTACGACGGCGTCGCCGCCGGCGACGTCGGGATCTTCCTCAACTTCCGGCCCGACCGCGCCCGGCAGCTGACCCGCGCCCTCGCCGAGCCCGGCTTCGACGAGTTCCCGCGCACGGGCGCGCCGACGCTCGACCTGACCACGATGACTTCCTACCGCAAGGACTGGCCCTACCCGGTCGCCTTCCCCGAGGACCGGCCGAAGACGACGCTGGCCGAAACGATCGCCAACGCGGGCGGCCGCCAGCTGCACGTCGCCGAGACCGAGAAGTACGCCCACGTCACCTACTTCTTCAACGGCGGCCGCGAGCAGGAGCTGGAGGGGGAAGAGCACTGCCTGGTCGAGTCGCCGCGCGACGTGCCGACCTACGACCACAAGCCGGAGATGAGCGCCCGGGCGGCGGCCGACACCTTCGTCGAGCACTGGGGGGTTGGCGAGTACCGCTTCGGGATCATCAACTTCGCCAACCCCGACATGGTCGGGCACACGGGGGTGATCCCGGCCGCCGTCGCCGCCGTCGAAGCCGTCGACGCCTGTCTCGGCGACGTCGTCGCCGCGGTCGAGGCCCGGGGCGGCGCCTGCATCGTCACCGCCGACCACGGCAACTGCGACCACATGCTCGAGCCCGACGGCTCGCCCAATACCGCGCACTCGCTCAACCCGGTGCCCCTGATCGTCACCGCCGAGGGCCTGGAGCTGCGCGACGGCGGCATCCTCGCCGACGTCGCCCCGACCGCCCTCGCCCTCCTCGGCATCCCCCAGCCGGAGCCGATGACCGGCCGTTCCCTCATCGCCGCGCGATGACTTAACCGCGCTATGGCCTGGCTAAGTCATCGAACGACGCGATGAGGTTGGAAGAGGACAGACTTCGGTTTGAGATCGGTGCGCGGGACGGGGTCGCGCGGGCCGGGACCATCCACACTGCCCACGGCCCAATCGCGACGCCGGCCTTCATCCCGCTGGCGACCAAGGGGACGGTGCGGGGGCTCGAATCCCAGGAGGTCGCCGAGCTCGGCTACCAGCTGATCCTCGGCAACACGTACCACCTGTTCGTCTCGCCGGGGCCGGAGCGGATCGCCGCCGCCGGCGGCCTGCACGGGTTCATGGGTTGGGAGCGGGCGCTGATCACCGACTCCGGCGGCTTCCAGGTCTTCTCGCTCGCCCACGGCGGTGTCGCCAACGAGGTCAAGGGCAGCGGCCGCTCCGGCGGCGAGCACGGCTCCAAGGTCGAGATCAGCGAGGAGGGCGCGCGCTTCCGCTCCTACCGCGACGGCTCGGAGCTGTTCATCTCGCCCGAGGTCTCGATGCAGGTCCAGGCGGCGCTCGGCGCCGACATCGCCCTCGTCTTCGACGAGTGCACGCCCTTCCACACCGACCGCGAGTACACCGCCCGCTCGACCGAGCGCACTCACCGCTGGCTCCAGCGCTGCCTCGACTGGCACGAGCGCGAGGGCCCGCAGCGCCAGGCCGTGTTCGGCATCGTCCAGGGCGGCGTCCACGAGGACCTGCGCCGCGAGTCGGCCGCGGCGATCGCCGCGGCCGGCGTCGACGGGATCGCGATCGGCGGCACCCTCGGCCGCGACAAGGAGGAGATGCACGCGGTGCTGGCGATGACGGCGCCGCTGCTGCCGGAGGCCGCGCCCAAGCACCTGCTCGGCATCGGCGAGGTCGACGACCTGCTCGGCGGCATCGCCCTCGGCCTCGACGTCTTCGACTGCGCCGTCCCCACCCGGCTCGCCCGCCACGGCGTCGCTCTCGCCCCCGACCCCGAGAAGCGCTTCCGGCTCGACCTGCGCAAGGGGGCCTGGGTCGGCAATCGCGAGCCGCTCGTCGACGGCTGCCCCTGTCCGGCCTGCCAGCGTCACGACCGCGACTACGTCAGCTACCTCTCCCGCGCCGAGGAGCTGACCGCCGTCCGCCTCCTGGTCACCCACAACCTCACCTACATGCACCAGCTCACCACCCACGCCCGCACCGCAATCGAAGCCAACCGCTTCGCCGCCTACCGCACCGCCATCCTCACCGGCTCATCCCCGTGGGACGCTACGAACTCAACCATCTGACCGACGGCGTCTCGTGGGAGGGGGCGGGGTGCCCCTCCGAACGTTTTGCGCCGCTGGCCGAGAGAACAATCTCGGACGGCTCTAAGCGATCCCGCCAGTCAGGCGAGTGAGGAGGGGCACCCCGCCCCCTCCGCCCTCGCGCCCTATTCGGTGTTCTTCTTGACCAGCTCCTTGACTTCTTCAACGACTTTGTCGACGGTGTCGCCGGCCACCTCCTGCACCTTGACGCCGGCTGCCTGGTCGGTGGCGTAGATCACCGCGGCTGCCACCGCGGCGGCCACCAGCGCCAGCGCCACCAGCGCCAGCACGAAGCGGACGAAGCGGGAGAAGGCGGAGCGCTTGCGGGGCTGGGCGGCGCGGGCCGGTGACGCCGGCGGGGGAGGGGGGGCGACGCGAGGTTCCGGGCGCCGGGTCTGCGACTGCGCCGGGCGGTACTCGGTCTGCGCCGTGGTGCGGTCGAGATGACGGGTGGCGGCGGTGTCGCCGCCGAGCATCTGGGTCGGGGTCGAGTCATCGCTCAGCGGCAGCGTCACGTCGGCCCCTTCGAGCCCCAGCCGCAGGCCGCTGGCCAGCTCGTCGGCGCTGGCGTAGCGCCGGTTGGGGTCCCCCTCCAGGGCCCGCAGAACGGCGCCGCCGAGGGTCTCGGGGACTTCGTCGTTGTAGGTGCTCGGCGGCAGCGGCGTCTCGTTCTGCTGGCGCACCGCCAGCTCCGCCAGGGATGAGCCCTCGTAGGGCAGCCGCCCGGTGAGGAACTGGTAGAGGACGACGCCGAGCGCGTAGACGTCGGTGGCCGGCGTCGCCTCCTCGCCGCGCACCTGCTCCGGCGCCAGGTAGGCGGCGGTGCCGACCACCGAGCCGACCTGGGTGATCCGGGTCTGCTCGATCGCCCGGGCGATCCCGAAGTCGGTCAGCTTGACGGTCATCTCGCCGCCGCCGACCGGCCCCCCGGTGACCATCAGGTTGCCGGGCTTGACATCGCGGTGGATGATCCCGCGCCGGTGGGCGTAGTCGAGGCCGGCGCAGGCCTGGATCCCGATCTCCGCGGCGGTGTCCGGCCCGACCGGGCCCTGGCGCTGCAGGATCTGCGCCCCCGAGCGCCCCTGGACGTACTCCATGACGATGTAGTGGCGGCCTTCGTCGACGCCGGTGTCATAGACCTGGACGATGTTGGGGTGGATCAGTTTCGCCACCGCCAGCGCCTCGCGGCGGAAGCGGGCGACGAAGCGTTCGTCATCGGAGAGGTGCTCGGCGAGGATCTTCACCGCGACCGTCCGCTCGAGGATCAGGTCGGTCGCCTTGTAGACGTTCGACATGCCGCCGGAGCCGAGCCGCTCGCTCGTCTGGTAGCGGCCAGAGAGAGTACCCGCCTCCATCTATTCGCCTTCCACGGGCGCGCCCGGGCCGACGCCGCCGGAGGGGGCGCCGCCCGGTTCGACCGGCGCCGCTTCTTCTTCGCCTTCTTCCTGCCCTTTGGCTTTGCCTTCGGCCTGCGGCGGCAGGGTCGGGGTCGTGGCCGGCTCCTCGGGCTCCTCTTCGGTTTCCTGCTTCGGCTTCTCCGGCTTGCCGGGCTTTTCCTTTGGCTCTTCTTCCTCCGGCTCCACGGCTTCTTCGATCGCCGGCAGCTCTTCTTCTTCGACGCTTGCTTCTTCGCAGGTGAAGACGACTTCGTTGAGCCTGACCGCGCCTTCGCGCAGGGCCCGCTTCAGCTTCTCGTCGACCCCCGTCAGCTCCTCGACCTGGGTGCTGACCGACTGGGCGGCTTCGGCCGCCCCGCTGCAGTCACCTTCGTCCGCCAGCTGCTCGACCCGGTCCAGGTTGGCGGTGATCTCGCTGGCGGTGCTGCCAGGCAGCAGGTCGGCGCCGTCGCCGCCGCCGCAGGCGCTCAGCCCCAGCGCCAATGCGGCGGCCAGGGTGAGGGCGAGGAGGAATGCGCTTGGGCGACGCATGAAATCGAGTCTAGACAACGGCCGAGCAGGCGGATTTTGCCTGCAATTGCCCATCAGCGACCGAACTCGAGGCGTTCCGCCAGCTGGCTCGGCAGGCCCGCCGCGAGGATCGTCTCGGCGGCGAGGCCGACGTCGTAGGGAACGCGATGGAAGTGCGCCGTCCACTCCTCCGTATCCAGCTCCAGCCAGGCGGCCCGGGGATCGCCGTCGCGCGGCTGTCCGACACTGCCCGGGTTCAGCAGCCAGGTCCCGCTCTCCAGGCCGAGCGCGGCGCCGTCGCCGGCCTGGGCGCCCTGGGTGTCGCCCTCCCGGGCCGGCTCCGGCCGGGTGAAGAAGAGCGAGACGTGGGAGTGGCCGATCAGGCCCACCCGCTCCGCCTGCGCGTTCATCCCGCCTTCGGCCTGCTCGAGCGAGAGCACGTACTCCCAGATCGGGTCCCGGGGCGAGCCGTGGGAGAGGCCGACCCCGGCGCGCGAGCCGGCCGGCTCGAGGCCGCGGAGGAACTCGAGGCTGGCGGCGCTGGCGTTCTCCCGAGTCCACTCGACCGCCGCCGCCGCGGTCTCCGAGAAGGAGGAGACGTCGAGGCCGCCGACGACCGCGAGGTCGTGGTTGCCGACCAGGCAGACGTCGCAGCGCTGGGCGATCAGCTCGGCGCAGGCGTCGGGCTGGGCGCCGTAGCCGACGACGTCGCCGAGGCACCAGAGCTCGTCGACGCCGGCCTCGTCGACGGCCGCGAGGACGCTCTCGAGGGCGGGCAGGTTGGAATGGACGTCGCTGAGAACGGCTACGCGCAAGCGGGCAGCGTACCCTGGGCCTGCGTCGGTCCATACGATTGGCCGGTGACCGCCACCGATTCGATCGCCGAGCTGCGCGGCGCCGTCGACCAGGCGGCGCGGGCCCTGCGCGACGGCGAGCGCACCGAGCCGGCGCCCTCGCTCGACCGCCCGCCGAAGCCGGAGCTG
>Ga0190275_10002516_pt1 | contig 13168 bp, 9 predicted proteins | sample Popmic550T_FD_133745 | JGI IMG/M metagenome (GOLD analysis project Ga0190275, IMG submission 133745) | Populus adjacent soil microbial communities from riparian zone of Yellowstone River, Montana, USA - 550 T | ecosystem: Environmental > Terrestrial > Soil > Riparian zone > Trees stand | place... | reverse complement strand
CCTCCTGCACCTTGGCGGCCCGCTCGCCGGGCGGATGGCCGAAGGTCGAGAAGGACAAAAGCGCGACGCGCGGATCGTAGCCGAGCTTGCGCGCGACGCCCGCTGATTCCACGCCGATCTCAGCAATATCTTTGCCGTCCGGCATTTCGGTGACCGCCGTGTCCGCCACCAGCACGGTGCGCCCGCGTGCGATCACCAGCGAGACGCCGATCACACGATGGCCGGGCTTGGGATCGATCACCCGCCGCACCTCTTCCAGCGCGACCGAGAAATTGCGCGTGACGCCGGTCACCATCGCGTGGGCGTCGTTCATCGCCACCATGCAGGCCGCAAACGTGTTGCGGTCCTGGTTCACCATGCGCTGGCAATCGCGGATCAGGTAACCGCGGCGTTGCAGCCGCTCGTAGAGATAGGCCGCATATTCGGGATTGCGGCGGGAGAGCCGTGCATTGACGATCGAAATGCCTTCCTCGAGCGCAATGCCGGCATTGCTGGCGGTGTCGCGGACGCGATCCTCGCGGCCGACCAGGAGCGCCGTGCCGAGCTCCTGCTCGACGAAAGCGGCCGCTGCGCGGATGACCTGCTCTTCCTCTCCTTCGGCGAACACCACGCGCTTGGGCTGGCGCCGCAGCCGCTCGTGCACCCGCGCCAGCACGCCCGCGACTGGATCGCGCCGCGTCCGCAGCGCCTGCCGGTACGCCTCCATGTCGACAATAGGCTTGCGCGCAACACCGGTTTCCATCGCAGCCTTGGCGACCGCGGGCGGCACATACGAAATGAGCCGCGGGTCGAACGGCGTCGGAATGATGTACTCCGGGCCGAACTTCAGCCGCGTGCCGTAGACCGCCGCAACATCGTCCGGCACGTCCTCGCGGGCGAGCGCGGCGAGCGCCTGCGCGGCCGCGATCTTCATCTCCATGTTGATCGCGCTGGCGCGCACGTCGAGCGCCCCGCGGAACAGGAAGGGAAACCCGAGGACGTTGTTGACCTGGTTCGGATAGTCCGAACGGCCGGTCGCCATGATGGCGTCGTTGCGCACCTCGGCGACCTCCTCGACGGTGATCTCCGGATCCGGATTGGCCATCGCGAAGATGATCGGTTTCGCCGCCATCGACTTCACCATGTCGATGGTGAAGGCGCCCTTCTGCGACAGTCCAAAAGCCACATCCGCGCCTTCGAACGCCTGCGCGAGTGTGCGCGCCTTGGTCACGACCGCATGCGCAGACTTCCACTGGTTCATGCCCTCAGTGCGGCCTTGGTAGATCACGCCCTTGGTGTCGCAGAGGATCACGTTGTTCGGGTGCAGTCCGAGCGACTTGAGCAGCTCGGTGCAGGCGATGCCGCTTGCACCCGCGCCGTTCACGACAAGCCTGGTCTCCTTGATGTCGCGGCCGGTCAGATGCAGCGCATTGATCAGGCCCGCCGCCGCGATGATCGCGGTGCCATGCTGGTCGTCATGGAACACCGGGATGTCGAGCAGCTCCTGCAAGCGCTGCTCGATGATGAAGCACTCCGGCGCCTTGATGTCCTCGAGATTGATCCCGCCCCAGCCTTTCCCGAGATAACGGATCGAATTGATGAACTGGTCAGGATCCTCGGTGTTCACTTCGAGGTCGATCGAGTCGATGTCGGCGAAGCGCTTGAACAGCACCGCCTTGCCTTCCATCACGGGCTTTGCGGCGAGTGCGCCGCGATTGCCGAGGCCGAGGATGGCGGTGCCGTTGGTGATCACGGCAACGAAGTTGCCTTTGGTGGTGTAGTCGTACGCCTTGCTCTCATCCTCCGCGATGGCGAGCACCGGGACCGCGACGCCGGGCGAATAGGCGAGCGAGAGATCGCGTTGCGTCGCCATCGGCTTGGTGGCGACGACCTCGAGTTTCCCAGGCCGGCCCTGGCTGTGAAACAGCAGGGCCTCCTGGTCCGTGAAGGTCGGACGCGAGTGGCGGCTTGGGTTTTTTGTTAGCATTTCAGCCCCTTAAGCGGCATACGCACAGCGCGCGCCGGAAACCCACAGTTTAGCGGAGCGGACAGGCCTGCCAAGGACATGGGACATCAAGGGTCTGGGGCAGGGTGCGCCATGGTGCGTCTGCGCGAGTTTACGCTAGCATGGCAACTGCGTCCGGGATTCGACATCGCCGCCACGAGGAGCTGTCATGCGGAACGCTTGCCGTGCTGGGTTTGGTCTCCTGATCGCTGCAGTTGCGATCCTTGCGCAACCTGCCGGCGCCGCCACGCTGGAAGAACTCGTTTCGGCCGTGGTGCGCATCAAGACCACCATCACGCCGGACGGGCAAACCGTGCAGTCGCTCGGGCGCGATCGCGAAGGCTCCGGTGTCATCATCGACGAGGACGGGCTGATCCTCACCATCGGTTACCTGATGGTCGAAGCGCACGCCGCGGCGGTCACCACGAATGCGGGCCGCACCGTGCCGGCGACCGTGGTCGGATACGATCATGAAACCGGGTTCGGCATCCTCAAGACCATCGAGCCCCTGAAGATCAAGCCGCTGTCGTTCGGCCGCTCGGCGGACGTGAAGCCGAACGACCCGGTGCTGATCGCAAGCCACGGCGGGACGGGTTCGGTCGGTCCGGCTTACATTGCGGCAAAGCGAGAGTTCGCCGGCAGCTGGGAGTATCTGCTCGAGGAGGCGATCTTCACGACGCCGCCGTATCCGAACTGGAGCGGCGCGGCGCTGATCTCGCGCGAGGGCAAGCTCCTCGGCGTTGGGTCGCTAATCGTCGGGGACGCCGGCGGCGACGGCAGCGGCAAGCCGGGCAACATGTTCGTGCCGGTCGAGAAGCTGCCGCCGATTCTCGGCGATCTGATCGCCGACGGTCATGTCGCGGGGCCGGCCCGTCCGTGGCTCGGGGTGGCGGCCGATGAAGTCCGCGGGCGGCTCTTGGTCTCGCGGGTGACGCCCGGAGGGCCCGGCGAAAAGGCCGGCGTCCGCCGCGGTGACGAAATCGTCGGCGTCGCAGGCGCGGCGCCGCGTGGCCTCGCGGATTTCTACCGCAAGGTCTGGGCCACCGGCTCGGCCGGCGCGACCGTGCCGCTCGATATCGAGAATGGCGGCGAGAAGCGGCGCATCGACGTCAAGTCGATGAACCGGCTGGATCATCTGAAGCTGAAGTCGACGCTGTAGTCATTCGTCGCGCTCGACGATACGCGTTCTTAGCGACAGCATCGCATCACGCACGCTGATAAAGAATCCGCGCGTAACGACGCCGCGCACGAAATTGCTGTCACCTTGCGGGATTAGATCGAAGCCCGGCCATGTGAATGCATTCGCTTCACCGACGACAATCCATGCGGGCTGCGCTGATCGAGACCAATACGGTTCTTGATGTCGTTCGGAATTGCGATGGCGTTTGCGCCACTGCACGGTGCTTGGCTCGTGATCGGCAGCACCGTGACACGAGGCTGCTCGCCCTCCGCGATGGACTCGACCGCGACGATGAGGCATGGCCGCGCCTTTCGGCTCTCGACAAGTCCGGCCGCCAGTTCGTCTGCCCAAAGAAAGTAATGTTCGATGATCTGACCGGCCTGCGGGGCGCTGCTCGCAACCATCACGGTCTATTCAGGCAAATGGGACAGGTCAGCGTTAGCGATCGCGTCCCACGTCTCGGCGGGAACCTCCGATATATGCATCGCCTTGGTGACGCGCCCCTCGATCTGCTTGAGGCGCTGGTAGTCTTCGGCTGATAGCAAAACGAGGGAAGGGCGTCCGTGCCGCGTCACGGTCACGGGCTCGCGGCGGGCGATATCGCTGAATTCGCCCACGCGCTTCTGGAAATCGGTCGCGCTCGTTGTTGGCATGGCTTACTCCTATCCGGAATATAGCTAAAATCCGTATTTTGTCCACAGAATCCGCGCCAAACATTGTTCGCCACACCTCTCTTATGTGGGCAGCGCGGTCCCTCGCGGCGTAAACCCATAGTGCATCTGCTAGCGTCGCGCCGCATGACCATGGCCGCCCCAAAACCCGGGACTGATCCCGCGCCCAACGGCGACGCGGCCGGTGTTGCGCTCTTAGCTTCCGGCGACGCGGCCGCCGTCACGCCCATGATGCGCCAGTATCAGGAGATCAAGGCGGCGCATCCGGATTGCCTCCTGTTCTATCGGATGGGCGATTTCTACGAGCTGTTCTTCCAGGATGCCGAGATCGCGAGCCGCGCGCTCGGTATCGTGCTGACCAAGCGCGGCAAGCACCAGGGCGCGGACATCCCGATGTGCGGCGTGCCGGTGGTGCGCTCGGATGAATATTTGCACAAGCTGATCGCGGCGGGATTTCGCGTCGCTGTGTGCGAGCAAACCGAAGACCCTGCGGAGGCAAAGAAGCGCGGTGCAAAGAGTGTCGTCGCGCGCGGTGTGATCCGGCTGATCACCGCCGGGACGCTGACCGAAGACACGCTCCTCGATGCGCGGCGCAACAATTATCTCGCGGCGATCGTGCGCGCGCGAGCCTCCGCGCCGGAGGCGGCGGCGCTGTTTGCGCTTGCCCATCTCGACATTTCGACCGGCGAGTTTCGCGTGACCGAATGCGACCGCCTCGCGCTCGCCGCCGAGATCGCGCGCATCGAGCCGGGCGAGATCATTGTGTCCGACGCGCTCTATTCGGACGCCGAGGTTGCGCCCTGGCTGCGTACGCTTCCCGTGGTGACGCCACTGACGCGCGACGTGTTTGACGGCGCGACCGCGGAGCGGCGGCTTGCGGCCTATTTCGCGGTGGCGACGACCGAGGCCTTCGGCACCTTCTCGCGCCTTGAGCTGACGGCGGCCGCGGCCTGCATCACCTATGTGGAGCGCACGCAGCTTGGGAGCCGCCCGCCGCTGTCGCCGCCAACACGCGAGGCGGCCGCCACCACGCTCTCCATCGATGCGGCGACGCGCGCCAATCTCGAATTGATGCGCACGCTCGCGGGCGAGCGGCGCGGCTCGCTCTGCGAAGCGCTCGACCGCACCGTGACGGTGGCGGGGGCGCGGCTCATAAGCCAGCGGCTCGCAGCGCCTCTCACCGATCCGGCGGCGATCGGCAGGCGGCTCGACGCGGTCGCGCTGTTCGTCCACGACGGCGCGGTCCGCGCAGATGTCCGGTCACAGCTTGCGGCGGCGCCGGATCTTGCGCGCTCGCTGGCGCGGCTGGTGCTGGAGCGCGGCGGCCCGCGCGATCTTGCGGCGATCCGGGACGGGCTTGTCACAGCGAAGGAACTCGCGGGCCGGCTTGCCGCGCTGGAAACGCCGGACGAAATCGCCGAAGCGGCGAGTGCGCTCGCATTGCCGGACGATGCGATCATCGCCGCGCTCTCCGCGGCGCTTGCCGATGACCTCCCGTATCTGAAGCGTGACGGCGGCTTCGTGCGCGGCGGCTACGACAGCGCGCTGGACGAGACCCGCGCGCTGCGCGATGAATCCCGCCGCGTCGTGGCGGCGCTACAGGCGCGCTACGCGGACGAGAGCGGCATCCGCGCACTCAAGGTGCGCCACAACAACGTGCTGGGCTATTTCGTCGAGGTCGCCGCGCAGCACGGCGAGAAGCTGCTCGCGCCGCCGCTCAATGCGACCTTCATCCATCGCCAGACGCTGGCCGGGCAGGTGCGCTTCACCACCACCGAGCTTGCCGCGCTGGAGGCCAAGATCGCCAGCGCCGCGGATCGCGCGCTCGCGATGGAGCTGGAAATCTTCGAGCGGCTTGCCGCGCAAGTGACCGCCGCCGCCGAGCCGATCAAGCGCGCAGCGCAGGCGCTCGCCGTGCTCGACGTGTCGGCCGCGCTCGCCGCGCTGGCGGTCGGGCGCGACTACGTACGCCCCGAGGTCGACGGCTCGCTCGATTTCGTCATCGAGGGCGGGCGGCATGCGGTGGTCGAGCAGGCGCTGCAGCAGGACGGCGGGCCATTCGTGGCGAACGACTGCGATCTTTCAGCCCCGAATGGTACGGGCGCCGGGCGCATCTACGTCGTCACCGGACCGAACATGGCCGGCAAATCGACCTTCCTGCGCCAGAACGCGCTGATTGCCGTGATGGCGCAAATGGGAAGCTTCGTGCCGGCGAAGCGCGCGCACATCGGCGTGGTCGACCGCCTGTTCTCGCGCGTCGGCGCCGCCGACGATCTCGCGCGCGGACGCTCGACCTTCATGGTCGAGATGGTCGAGACCGCCGCGATCCTCAATCAGGCGACGACACGCTCGCTCGTCATCCTCGACGAGATCGGACGCGGCACCGCGACCTTCGATGGACTCTCGATCGCCTGGGCGGCGATCGAGCACCTGCACGAGACGAACCGCTGCCGCGCGCTGTTCGCCACGCATTTCCATGAGTTGACCGCGCTGTCGGAGAAGCTCGCGCGGCTGTTCAATGCGACCGTGCGGGTAAAGGAATGGCACGGCGATGTCGTGTTCCTGCACGAGGTGGTGGCGGGCGCGGCGGACCGCTCCTACGGCATCCAGGTCGCAAAGCTCGCCGGCCTGCCATCGGCCGTGATCGAGCGCGCCAAGCTGGTGCTGGCGCAGCTCGAGTCGCAGGATCGCACCTCGGCGCGCAAGCTGATCGATGATCTGCCGCTGTTTGCCGCGAGCGCGCGCGCGCCTGTGCCAAAGAGCGAGACCGATGCGTTGGCGGTCGCGCTTGCCGCGCTCAATCCCGACGAGATGACGCCGAAAGAGGCGCTCGAAGCGCTGTATGCGCTGAAGCTCAGGGCGGCGAAGAAGCCCTGAGCCGCATCTGGCGGCGGCCGTAGAGCCAAAGCCCGAAATTCCAGGCGACGCACATCGCGAGTGCTGCGGAGAGACCGCCCCACCGGCCGAGCGGCAATGCGGTGAGATGTAACAACAGGACCGCAATTCCAAATCCCACCATGCCCCACTGGCTGTTCGCCAGCAGCGCCGCAGTGGCGCGCCCGCCGATGCGCGGCATCAGAACGAGGATCAGGCTCGTGAACACCGCGGGGAACAGCGCGACCACGCCGCTGGCACGCGGACCGAGCACGTTCGACAGCGTCACGATGACCGCGACCAGCGTTGCGACCAGCGCGGCACGCAGCGGAATGTCGTACCAGCGGCTGGTGACCAGCGGCATCCTGGCGGTGCGATAGCGCTGCACCAGCGGCAGGCAGATGGCGAGCGCCAGCACATTGACCACGACGCCGCCGAGCAGCGTCCATTCAAACGAACGAACCAGAAGCGCGAACAGGAGCCAGACGCTGAATCCGGCGCCGAGGCTGACGATGAGACCCCGCCGCTGCGCGAGATGCACATAGACGAGCGACATCAGGATCGTGGATGCGTTCATCGGCAGGCTCGCAAGCGCGCTTTGCGCGATGAAGGCATCGTCGTGGTCGAGCGCGAGCGAGACGTAGGCAGGCCCGGCGGACACGGGGAGCGTTGCGACCAGCGCGCCGATCGCGGGTCCCGAGCGCTCGGTGATCATGGAGGCCGAAACGACAAATGCCGCAGCGACCGCCATGCGGAGTGCGAGCGAGAGGATGAAGGCGAGCTCTGGGGACATTGTCAGGTGGGCACGGAGCGCGGGCTCCCTTCCCCCTTGCGGGGGAGGGTGGGGCGGGGGGTCGATGTTGTATTGCGACGAGTGCGCATCACGCGTGACCCCCACCCCTAACCTCTCCCCAGCGAAAGGGCGTTTACGTCCGTCTTCGACGGGCCATTGGGGAGGGGAACACAGCGGAGTGTGTTCACACTTTCCGCAGCTTCACCTCCACCGGCGGACCTTGCTTGATGGTCTGATACACCACGCAATAGCGCTCGGTGAGCTTGAGGAGCTGGTCGAGCTTCTCCTGCGGCGCGTCGGTGTCGACATCGAAGGTCAACCGGATTTGCGCAAATCCGACCGGAGCGTCTTTGGCGACGCCAAGCGTGCCGCGGAAATCGAGATCGCCTTCGGCGGAGACGTGACCGGACTTGAGCGGAATGTCGAGCGCGGTGGAGACGGCTTTCAGCGTCACCCCCGCGCAGGCAACCAGCGCCTCGAGCAGCATGTCGCCGGAGCACAGCTCCAGCCCCGAGCCGCCGGTCGCCGGATGCAAACCCGCGACGCTCAGCGCGCGCCCGGTTTCGACCTTGCAGGCGATGTTGGTGTCGTCGAGCGTGCCCTTCGCGCGCAACGTGATCATCGCGGCGGCAGGCTCGCCCTTGTAGCGCTCCTTGATCGGCGCCTGCATGGCGCGCAGGGCGGTGGCGTCCATGTGTCGTTCTCCTTGCACTCCGTTGTCATGCCCGCGAAGGCGGGCATCCGGTAATCACCAGCCGTGCGGCCTAGGCTCTTCGCTGCAACAACGTCCTGCGTTTACTGGGTCCCCGCCTTCGCGGGGACGACGATCACGCCGCGGGCGTCAGCACCACGCGGCCGACGATCTTGCCGGCACGCAGATCATTGAGCGTTGCGTTCACCTCTTCGAGCGGGCGCGTCTTGATCGGCACCGGCGGTAGGCCGGTGCGCTTCACCAGATCGATCAGCTCCGCCATCTCGGTCTGGCTGCCGACATAGGAGCCGCGCACGGTCAGCGCGCGCAGCGGGAAGTACGGCGTCGGCATGGTGATATCGCCGCCATAGAGGCCGACGATCACGACGGTGCCGCCCTTGATCGCGCTGTTGACCGCGAGATTGACCGTCTGGCCCGATCCAACGAAGTCGACCACACCCCAAGCGCCGCCGCCGGTCGCGCCTTGAATCTGCTGCACGGCATCCGCCGCGCTGCCGTCGACCGCCTTGGTCGCGCCGGCCTTGAGCGCAGCATCGCGCTTGGCGGCGTCGATGTCGACGATGATCACGTCCTTCGCGCCCATCTTCTTGGCGAGCGTCACGCCCATCAGGCCGACGCCGCCGGCACCGATGACGACCACCGCCTCGTCCTTCAAGGTCGGGATCTTCTTCAGCGCGGAAAATGCCGTGACGCCGGAGCAGGCGAGCGGCGCCGCGTCGGTCGGCTTCAGGCCGCTGATGTCGAACAGATGGCGGTGGCTCGGCACCAGCATGTGCGTCGCGTAGCCGCCCTGTGAGAACACGCCGACGTTCTGCGGCTTGAGGCAGAGATTTTCATCGCCGCGCCGGCACACCTTGCATTCGCCGCAGCCCATCCACGGATTGACCAGGCGCACATCGCCGACCTTCACGTCCTTCGCGTCGGGCCCGACGGCGACGACCTCGCCGACGTTCTCGTGGCCCATGGTGAGCGGCAGCTTGATGCCGCGATCGGCGAGCATCAGCTTCTTGCCGCCGCCGATCTCGTAATAGCCGTCCCAGATGTGCAGGTCGGAGTGGCATACGCCGGCGGCGAGCATCTTGAGCAGCACCTGCGTGCCGCTCGGCTTCGGCGCCTCGGCTTCATTCATCTGCAACGGCGCGCCGCACTGGCAGACCTGAAAGCTGCGCATTTTCATTGGTGTTTCCTCCTGCATGCTTTTGTCGTCCCGGCCCAGCGCGTAGCGCGCGAGCCGGGACCATAACCGCTGGCCTATGGAATAGGCATGGCCGGGACTTGATCGCAAGGGCGGTGGTTATGGGTCCCGGGTCTCCCTGCGGTCGCCCGGGATGACAACCTCACCACCACATCTGCGCCCCATGCTCGGACGTCGTCTCGCCGTCGTCCGTGATCGCCTTGCGCTCGAGCGAACGGTCGAGCGCCGCCATGACGCGCCGCTTGGCGAAGTCGTAGGCCGCCGACTGCCGGTCGCGGGGACGCTCAAGCGCGATCTCGATCTCGGCGAAGATGCGCCCCGGCGCGGGGCGCATCACCAGCACGCGGTCGGCGAGCACGATTGCCTCATCGACATCGTGCGTGACGATGACGAGCGTCGGCTTGGTGTCGGCCCAGAGATCGAGCAGGTGATCCTGCAGATCGACGCGCGTGAACGCATCGAGCGCCGAGAACGGCTCATCGAGGAGCAGCACCTCCGGCCGCATCACCAGCGCGCGCGCGAGCGCGACACGCTGCGCCTGCCCGCCGGAGAGCTCGCGCGGCCAGACATTCGCCTTGTCGGTCAAGCCCACGCGGTCGAGCTGGCGCGCGACCCGCTCGGCGCGCTCGGCTTTCGGGCGGTCGGCGAGCCCGAAGCCGACATTGTCTGCGACCGTGAGCCAGGGCAGCAGGCGCGGCTCCTGAAACACGATGCCGATCTTCTCGTGCGGCGAACGAATAGCGTCGCCGTCGAGTGCGACGTTGCCCTGCGTCGGGTTGTCGAGACCGGAGACGACGCGCAGGAGCGTGGACTTGCCGCAGCCGGAGCCGCCGACCACGGCGACGACCTCGCCGGGCGCAACGTCGAGCGTGATGCCGTCGATTGCGCGCACGAAGTTCGCGTAGGTCTTTCCGACGTGGGAGATGGCGAGCGTCATGCGCGTGCTCCGAAGCGGTCTTCCCAGCGCAGGAAGGGCGCGGCGGCCGTGCTGAGCAGCCAGTCGGTGGTCTTCCCGATCACGGCGAACACCACGATGGCGGCGACGATCTGCGCCGGCTTGCCGAGCTGCTGGCCGTCGACCAGCAGGTAGCCGAGCCCTTCGGAGGCGCCGAGCAGTTCAGCCGCGACCACGAACATCCAGCCGAGCCCGAGCCCGGAACGCAGCGCAATCACGTAAGCCGGCAGCACGGCGGGCAGCAGGATGCGCCGCACCATCTGCGTGCCGGACAGGCGGAACACGCGGCCGACCTCGACGATCTTGCGGTCGACCGACATGACCGCGCCCATCACGCCGAGGTACACGGGAAAGAACACGCCGACCGCGATCAGCGTGACCTTCGAGGATTCGAAAATGCCGAGCCAGAGGATGAACAGCGGCACCCAGGCGATCGACGGAATGGAGCGGAGCGCCTGCAGAGTCGGATCGAGGAGCCGGCGCGTCAGCGCCGAGTAGCCGGTGATCGCGCCGGCGAGCGTGCCGGCCGCGACGCCGAACGCGAAGCCCGCGGCGACGCGGCTGACCGTGACGAGCACATGGCGCTGCAATTCGCCGGTGGCGGCGAGCTCAACGAGCGTCGCCCAGATGCGCGACGGTGGCGGCACCAGACGCCCATCAGACAGACCCATCCGCACCGCGATTTCCCACGCGATGGCAAGCCCGACCGGCAGCACGAGGCCGAGCATGGGCTTGGCGTACCGCGCAAGCGGACGCGGCGCGCGCTGGGCCGCGGCGGCGGGTTCGGCAAGGCTCATGGAGAAAAGAGACATGGGGCGGAGGTGGAATGCAATGTTGATGTTTGCATCCCGGGCGCGTCGCAGCGCACAGCGGTGCGATGCAGACCCGGGATCGTACGACGCACGGAGTGTGAGGCGGTCCCGGATCAGCAGCGCATCATTTCATGCTGGGCTGCGTCCGGGACACAAACTCAATTCGTCCCCGCCGCCACCCAGCGGTCGTCGATCAGGTCGTCGACCGTCTTCTTCACGTCGACGTCGGCCTTGATCACGCCCGCCTGCTGCAGCGCGAGGCCGGCGGCGAGGATCGATTCCTTCTGCGGCGCGCCGATGCGGCTATGCGTCAGCTCGGTGCGCTCCTTGAGCTGCTTGTCGACCACCGCATCGGGGAGCTTGGTCGCCGCGATGAACACGCGCTTCACCAGCGCGTAGTCGGCGAGCGACTGCTTGCGCGCCGCCTCATAGACACCGAGCACACGGCGCACGAGATCGGGGTGATCCTTCAGGAACGCTTCGCGCACATTGAGGATGCCCCAGGTGTTGGCTTCCGGCTTGCGGAAGAACAGCTTCGCGCCGTCTTCCACTTCGGCCTGCGCCATCATCGGATCGAGGCCCGCCCAGGCTTCGACATCGCCGCGGATCAGCGCGGTCTTGCCATCGGGGTGCTGCAGCAGCACCGGGGTGATGTCCTTTTCGGTGAGGCCGTTATCGAGCAGCGCGCGCACCAGGAAGATGTGCGGGTCGGTGCCGCGCGTCACCGCGACGCGCTTGCCTTTCAGTTCGGAGACTTTGGTGATGGCTGAATCCTTGCGCGTCACCAGCGCGGTCCATTCGGGCCGCGAATAGACGTAGATCGATTTGATCGGATTGCCGTTGATCTTGGAGACGAGCGCGGCGGAGCCTGCGGTCGAGCCGAAGTCGATCGAACCGGCGGAGAGGAATTCGAGCGCCTTGTTGGAGCCGAGCGTCTGCACCCAGCGGATCGCGATCCCGTCCTTGGCGAATTCCTTCTCGAGCAGGCCCTCCTGCTTGAGCACCATCGAGACCGGATTGTAGGTCGCCCAGTCGAGCCGGATTTCCTTCGGCTTGTCGGCGGCGAGCAGCGATGTCGGCAGCAGGCCGACGAGCAAGGCGAAGCCGAGAAGAGAGCGTCGTGAGAAGAGGGACATGAAGTCCTCCATTCGTTGGCGGCGCACGTGTGCCGCTGGTTGATGGAGGCGGATCAAAGAAAACCCGCCGTCAGCTTCAGGCTTGGGCGGGGCCCACGCTTTAGCTGCATTTTTAAAGCGCCCGCAAGCTGATCGCTCAAATCGGCGCTACGTTTCTTCTACGACGGGTGGCTATGGTGGGTCAATACAGAATAAAATACTCAATTTGTTATCAGGATAGTGCATTATTTCTCCTCCGCTTCGATGTTCGAGCCCGAAGCGGCCGCTGCGCTCGGCGTGACACCAACCCGGCGCTCCGGTATTCGCGATCCATGCTCTCGCCCGCCGACCAGCCGCCCGCATTGATCGACACGGATGCGATCGCGGCTGAGCTTGCAAAGCTTGCCGAGGAATACGCCGGCCGCGAACGCGAGCTGCGCACGGCGGTAGCGCAACGCCTGAAGTCCGCGCTGGCGCAAGGCCGCCATGCCGCCGAGCAGTTGCTCATGCAGGACCGCCATGGCCGCACCTGCGCCGAGCGGCTCTGCCTGATGCAGGATGACATCATCCGCATCCTTTATGACCTCACCGTGCGGCTCTACCGCTCGACCACCCCGTCGGACTCCGAGCGCATGGCCGTGGTTGCGACCGGCGGCTACGGCCGTGGCCTGCTCGCGCCCGGCTCCGACATCGATCTCTTGTTCCTGCTTCCCTACAAGCAGACCGCATGGGGCGAGTCGGTCGCCGAAGGCATTCTCTATTGCCTGTGGGACATGGGGCTGAAAGTCGGCCACGCGACGCGCTCGGTCGACGAGTGCATCCGCCAGGCCAAGTCCGACATGACGATCCGCACCGCGCTGCTCGAGGCGCGCTACCT
>Ga0190275_10002515_pt1 | contig 13169 bp, 11 predicted proteins | sample Popmic550T_FD_133745 | JGI IMG/M metagenome (GOLD analysis project Ga0190275, IMG submission 133745) | Populus adjacent soil microbial communities from riparian zone of Yellowstone River, Montana, USA - 550 T | ecosystem: Environmental > Terrestrial > Soil > Riparian zone > Trees stand | place... | reverse complement strand
GGACGTGAAGATCTTCCGGGCTCCGAAGAGGTCCGAGAGCCGCCCGCCGAGGAGAAGCAGTCCGCCGAAGGCGACCACGTAGGCGTTGAACACCCAGGAGAGCGACTCCGGCGAGAAGCCCAACTCGGCTTGAATGTCGGGCAAAGCCACGCCGATGATCGACGTGTCCATGATTACCACGAACTGCGCCGCGGCGATGAGTGCAAGGCTGAAGCCTCGCCGCCCGCCGATGCGGGTTTCTGTACCGGTCATTTCTCCACTTCCGTTCACTCCGCCCCGGGCGAGTGCCGCGGGATGACCCGAATCTATGGAGGCGTGTGATGACCGGGCATCACCACAGTTGATGAGCCATCGTGGTGATTGACGACCGGTCTGGTCGTGGAGCAGGCCCTGTTCCCGCGCGCGCCATGCTGGGCGGGTGTTGACGGCGAGCTTGTCGAAGATGTGGCTCGTGTGGGTGCGGACCTGCTCACGGACACGAACAGTTCACGAGCGATCTTGTGCCCGCTCAGCTCAGTCGCCAACAGGCTGAGGACATGCACCTCTCGCTCGCTCAGCGATGGCGGCCGGGTTGGCGCCCGACGAAACCATCCTGGTGATCGCTCGAGCGCTCGCGCAGTTTGTGGTGATGCTCGACGCCTCAGTCGTGAATTTTGCACTCCCCTCCATTCCAGGAGGATTTGGGTGGGTTCCTGCTGCTGTCCGGCCGGGCGGCTGACCTCTTAGGGGAGCTTCATCCAGTGCTCAGGGATAGCAGCGCCTGACCGGTGATCAGCGCATCTTCTCCGGCTCCGGCCTCCCGCACGCTGACAATGGCCAGGAATGCGACAACGCCGGCGAAGATGGTGGCGGCATACCGGGCATACCGGGCGGCAGGCGGGCGAGCGGAGGAGGACCGCAGCTGCTCGATCGAGATGGTCTCGATGTCAACGGCACGCGATCAGCTGGTGGCTGGGCACGGCGGTGGGCCTTTCTGTGTTTGGAGGTCGGGGTCCGAGGACGCGACGGAGGACGTCGAGGATGTGGGGGCGCTGGTGTCGCCGGTGGCTCGTATGTCGTTGGTCAGGAAGCCGAGACCGACGCCAATTTCGGGACGCCGGGTTCGGCTTCGCAGTTCTTGAGACTCGTGCCCGCCGATGCGAACTCGGGGTCGGGCTCCTGCTCGTGCTGGAACTCGTTGGCGATGCGGCCGCCGCGGAAGCCGAGCCAGCCGATCAGGACGCCGAGCACCACCGCCACGGCGGAGCCGGCGTACGCCAGCGACGGCGAGAAGGCGATGACGGCGGGGAGCACGACGATGACCAGCGCCGTGAAGATGCGGCCGAAGGTGAAGACGAATCCCTGGCCGGTCGAGCGCAGCATGGTGGGGAACACCTCGTTGCCCCACACCCGGGCGATCGGCTCCCCGGAGGAGATCTGACCGATGGCGGTGATCCCGAGAGCCGCCAGGATCGTGATCAGGTTGATGCCGAAGACGACCGGGATGAGAAGCCCGACTGCGACGAGCGCCCCGCCGATGAGGAAGAGCGGCATGCGGAGCCGTCCGTCGACGAACTTCATGAATAGGCCGAGGCCGACGAAGGCGATCGGGAACAGGAGAAGGCTGTACGGGACAAAGCCAGCGACTGGGATCTTCGCGACGTTCGCCGCGATGTAGATGGAATACCCGGTGATGGTACTGGCTGCGAGGGTCAGAGCGTAGAACACCGTGAGGACCAGGAACGGGCGCCGGAACGGCGGGCGGAGCAGGTCGCGCAGCTGCGCCTTGTCGGCCCGGATTGTGTGGACCCCTCGGCGCCGCTCCTCGCGGGCCTGCAGCCACAACGGCGATTCGGGCACGGTGAGGCGCAGCAGCAGCGCGAGAGTCCCGACGACGAGGATCAGTCCGTAGAGCAACCGGCCGCTCAGTTCGCCGAGGCTGCCGGTCGAAGCGGTGATCAGGACCACTGTCAGCGACGCGGCGATCCCCATGGCGTGACTGAACACGAGCATGGCGCCGCGGTTCTTCTCGGTCGCCGCCTCGGCGATCGTGGCCAGCGAGACCGGCAGGTCTGCACCAACACCGAAGCCCAGCAGGGCCAGCCCGGCGAAGAGCAGCCAGAACTCGCTTCCGAATGTGGGGGCGAGGGCGCCGAGCACGATCAGCACCATCGTGACAATGAAGACTTTGCGGCGTCCGTACAAATCCCCGGCACGGCCACCGACGAGGGCGCCAATGGCAAGAGCGAAGGTCACGACGGCGGTCAGCAGTCCGATCTGGTTCGCCGTGAATCCGATCGTCTGCTGGTAGATGACCAGCGCGATCCCGTTGGCGGTCAGCGCTGCGCCGTCGACGTAGGAGGCGAGGCCGGCGATGATCGCCACCCGCCACGGGTGGCGGTAGGGGGCGATGGGAGGGGCCGCGTCATGGCCGGCGGCGGCGGGGGTTAGGCCCTGTGAGTCAGACATTGAATCTCCTTTAATCACGAAGGCAGGCTTACCCGGGCCAGGCGTTGTTTCGTTTCCATCGTCTGCTCCGGCTTTCATTCGTCGCCTTCGACCAGGTTCACTGAGATCAAGGTGACGCCGAGCCCGCCGACCTTCGTGAGCAATCCGTGGAGCCCCGCCTGATCGGTCATGGCGCCGGAGAGCGTGGTTGTTCCATCGCTTTCGTGCGCGATGGTCAGGCCACCGAACCACTCGCCCCAATGGACATCGAGGAGGCCCCGGATGCGAATCTCGTACCGGGTGTCGCGTTCAGGTTCTGCCGTGTCGCTCATCGCGCTCCCGTTCTGGGACAAGCCCAGGGCGGGCGCCGAGGGATGACCCGAATCTATGGAGACGTCTGATGACCGAGCATCACCACATTTGATGAACGACGCCGTGATTGATCAGGTCTGGTCCTAGAGCAGGCCCTTCTCCCGTGCGCGCCGGACTGCTGCCGGGCGGCTGTTGACGGCGAGCTTGTCGAAGATGTGGCTGGTGTGGGTGCGGACAGTGCTCACAGACACGAACAGTTCACGAGCGATCTCGGGCCCGCTCAGCTCAGTCGCCAACAGTCTGAGGACGTGAAGCTCTCGCTCGCTCATTGCCTCCATGTCGGTCCGCATGCGGGATCTCTTGCCTTCGGGTGGTCCGATCGCCGTGAGCAGCCGACGCACATAACTGCGGGAGATTCCCTTTCGCGTTGCCTCCTCCAGCAGTGTGCCCATCGGTGCCTCCTCGTCGGCGAAGAGTCGGATGTGGCCTTCGGGTTCTGACTGCGCGAGGGCACGGGTGAGGGGCGCGAGTGCCAACGCAGTGTGCCCCCTCGCATGGTGTGTGAGCGCTTGCAGGACGAGGATCTCGTTTGCGCTTCCGGTACGTGATCCTGCTTCCGCGGCTTCCAGGAGCCGTTCCAGGAGGCCCAGGGCTTTGCCGATCCCGCTGTACTGACCGGGTGCTCGTTGCTCCGCGATCAGCAGTCTTGCCAAGGTGATGTGATCAAACTCGCGCAGGTAACTGGGATCGTCTGCCGCGGAAAGCCCTTGACTGTCTGCCCAGGCCCGCGCTTCAGTGAGCTTGCCTTGGCGGATTTGGAGCCGCGCTTTCATCGCCGCGATCGGACGGGTTTCGGGCAGCAAACCGTGCAGGTACACACGTTCCGCCTCACTGAGCAGGTCGAGCGCGGCGTCGAGTTCGCCCTCGGCTTCACGGATTCGAGACATCGCGACGAACCATCGGTATCGGTTCTCCAGCAACGACGCTCGTTCTCCGAGGGTCTTGCTCGCTTGCAAGTGCGCCCTTGCGCCTTCGAGGTCATTCTGCTCACGATCGAGCTCACTGAGACCGATGTGCAGATCAGCGGTGGACTGCGGGACCGGCTCGCCCTGAGCCGTCGCCAGCTCCAGCGCTTGCTCGTACGCCCGTCGTGCCTCGAGCAACCGGCCTTGCGCGACGAGCATGTCAGCCAGCACGAGCGTGCTGCCGAGTACATCAGCGGTGTTGCCGGCGAGCCCTAGGCTGACCCTGGCCTCGGCGAAGGTCAGCACTGCCGCCTGGAGGTCCCCGCTCGCCCACAACGCCATCCCTAGGAAGCCGGCCGCCGCCCCGTGCGCGAAATGATCGCCCGGCTCAGTTCGGTCCAGTGCGAGTCGAGCGTTTCGCAGCGTGCCGGCAACGTCTCCTCGCGCCTGCGAAAGAGAAGCCCGATATACGGGGATGGTCACCGGCAGCATGCGGAGCTCTTCACCGTCCGCCGATGCATGAGCGTGCCCACCACCGGCGAGTGCGCGCTCGGCGTCGTCGAGTCGGCGCGCGGCCTCGTCCAGTTCTCCCGAGATGAGCATCGACCAGGCGTAGTACACGCTGAGCACTGGCCTGCGGACGGCCACCTCATCGGGCAGCAGTTTCAGCCAGGCCAGCAGCGTGGTGTCTTCTCGGCGACGCCGCATGTCAGGCACCGCCCGTTCGACGAGGTCCGCTGCACGCTCGAAATCTGCTGCGGCGAGCGCGTGCCGGACCGCGTCTTCCGGCAGGTCGTTCTGCTCGTGCCAGTCGCTGGCGAGGCGGTGGAGGACCCGCACGTGATCTGGGCCTGCTTGTAACGAGCTCGCCCTGAGGACATCGGCGAAAAGCTGGTGATAGCGGTACCATTCCCGCCGGTTATCCAATGGCACGAGGAACAAGTTGTCGCGGTCGAGCCTCTCAAGGAGTTCGCGGCTGTCCGATCGCCCCGTGACGGCTTGACAGAGCGGGCCACTCAGACGGTCGAGGAACGCCGTGCTGAACATGAATTCCCGGACGTGGTCAGGCTGGCGAACCAACACCTCTTCGCCCAGAAAGTCGATCACGAAGCGGTGACTGCCGGTGAACTCCTCGATGAAGCGGGGGATGTCTGAACGGTCGCGCATGGACAAGGCGGCCAGCTGCAGCCCAGCGATCCAGCCCTCCGTACGCGTTGCCAGCGCCGCTATGTCGTCGCCCGTGAGATTCATACCCATGACCTGGTTGAGGAATGCGGCGGCTTCCTCCGGCGTGAAGCGTAGGTCGACGGCCCGCAACTCAGTCAGCTCGCCTCTGCCACGCATCCGAGCCAGCGGTAGATGAGGATCGGAACGGCTCGCGATCGCCAGATGCAGCGTTGGGGGGAGATGGTCAAGGAGGAAAATGATCGCGGTCGGGGCGACTTCGATCAACTGGAAATCGTCGATGACCAAGATGACGCGGTGCGATGCCTGGGCGACTTCGTTGAGCAGTGCGGTCAGCGATGCTTCGACGGGCAACGACTCAGCGATATCCCTCGCAAGGGAATCCGAGCCTTCGCGCGAAACGGCGCTTTGCAGCGTAGCGACCACATAGGTCAAGAAGCGTGATGGATCCTTGTCGGCTTCGTCCAGCGACAGCCAAGCTACTCGCAGTTCTGGATCGTGCTGTCGACTGTAGGCGATCCACTCACTGAGCAGCGTGGTCTTGCCGAACCCTGCTGGGGCTGAGAGGAGGGTCAGCTTCCGACCCGACTCCAAGCCCTCCCGCAACCGTTCGAGCAGTCGATGGCGGGTGACAGAGTTCGGACGCGGCGGCGGGACGAACAGCTTGGTCGCGAGGACCGTGGTTGCCATGACGCCATCCTAAGGAAGCCGCGTCTTCCTTAGGCTCCGGGAGTTGTGGTCACCACGACGCCAGAGGCCAGCCCCACATTGACCGACCTTTTGGGCGACGCTTCGTGTCCGGGATGGGAGGTCTTTCGGGCGATGGCTGGCTCGAGGTGGAACCCGTGGCGACCGGATCGTGGAGGACGGCCGACGGCCGGGCCCGTTCGGCCCGGCCGAGTGGTCGAGTGCTACATGGCGTCCTGGGGAAGGCTCTGGGTGCCGGCAGCAGCGATTCCTGTTGTCACTCGTGAGGGCTTGAAGCCCTTCACGATCAGCCAGACACCGAGAGAGAACTCCCATCCTGCGAGCAGGAGCGCGCCGATTCCGGACAGGGTTGACACCGGACCCCACAGGCCGAACAGCGTGCCGGCAACGGCAGCGACGAGGATGGGCGCTCCGACGAAGCCCAGCACTGGCAGCACCCTGGGCACGAGCCGCGACCGGTACATCAGGGATCCCAGCAGCAGGGCGTTCGCGGCCGGCAGGAAGCCCTGTCCCAGGAGTGTCGTCCAGGTGTGCAGGGCTAGCAACGCCTGACCGGTGATCAGCGCATCTTCTCCGGCTCCGGCCTGCCGCACGGTGACGATGGCCAGGAGTGCGACAACGCCGGCGAAGATGGTGGCGGCTTCCAGCACACGCACGCTGACGAAGCCCAGCGCCACCCCCTCGTTCTGCCTCTTGACCACCGGGTAGAGGGCGATGCCAGTGCCGATGCAGGCGAGGGCGACGATGATCTCCAAAATGCCGCCGACGATGATCGCTGTGTCCGGTCCAGGTCCGGCGATGTAGTTCGGATCCGTTCGAACCGGACCATAGAGCACGAGGGTGGGGATCGAGACGAAGGTGATCAGATACAGCACGCCGGCGACCAGCGCTGTCTTGCGCAATGAAGTCATGGGGGCCTGTTTCGCTGCAGTGTGTTGGATGGTGTTGGTCATGACGTTCTCCTGTTCGGTTGGTCTCGAACCGACCCGGCGGGTGCCTTCGGGCCTACTCGGAACGTAGGAGGGCACTTGATGAGGGCGCATCACCACATTTAATGACTGACGGTTGACCGACCGGACCCAGCACTGCTACGGGCTCCCGGTGATGCAAGGCGCAGGTCCGGCACACGAGTCCTTATCGCCCGGGGCCCCTCGCGAACCTCAGACGGTGCCCCTACCTCGTCACTGTGCAGGCAGCCGTCGCCTCGTGCCGGAAGCGTGCGGCCAGAGCGAAGCCGGCCGTTTCGGCCCGGGAGGCTGCCCGGGCGCTGCTGCAAGGAGGGCGCGATTGATCATCAGGTGTGGTGATGTGCAGTCGCCACAACCGTCCGTATGTTTCATCGTGCCGCTCGGCAAGTGTTCGGACGGATGACCACACCACCCGTCATTCGACCGAGAGCGCGACCTGCGCTGGGACCTCCTCGCTGCCCATCCCTTGAGTGATTCACCTAAACGAAAGAGAACAGAAATGAACACTTCAGTACTAGAACCGGACCCCATGCTGGCGGCTCGCGACATCCGCAAGTCGTATGGTCGTGGCGCTGCGCGCTTCGATGCCCTCGCTGGCGTCTCGTTGGAGGTGCAGGCCGGCGAGTCGATCGCGATCGTCGGCAAGAGCGGCTCGGGCAAGTCGACCCTGATGCACCTGCTCGCCCTGCTGGACAGGCCAGATGACGGGAGCGTGCTGGTCGGCGCCGCCGATGCCAGCCAACTCCCGGTGCGGCAATTGAACCGGCTGCGCAACGAGGAGTTCGGATTTGTGTTCCAGCAATTCTTCCTGACCCCCAACGCGACCGTGCTGGAGAACGTGGTGCTTCCGTTGAAGATCGCCGGCGTCGGCGCGAGCGAACGCAAGACCCGCGGCATGGCCGTGCTCGAACAGCTCGACATGGCCGACAAGGCCAGGAATAGGGCGGTCACCTTATCCGGCGGTCAGAAGCAGCGAGTCGTGATCGCCAGGGCCCTGATAAATAACCCGAGGGTGATCTTCGCCGACGAACCCACTGGCAACCTCGACACCATTTCTGGTGCTCTGGTTGAAGACATCCTGTTCACCCTCAACCGTGAACAGGGCATCGCATTGGTGATCGTGACCCACGATCCCGACCTGGCGGCACGTTGCGACCGGCAGTTTTTCATGCGGGACGGACGGGCTGTGGGCTCCCTGGAAGTCCACGGAGTTTCAGCATGAACCTGCTCGACATCACCCGAGCCGCGGTAGGCAACACCTTCCGTAGCAAGACCCGCACCACGCTCACCGTGCTCGCGATCTTCATCGGCGCCTTCACGCTCACCATCACCAGCGCGGTCGGCAGCGGCGTCTCTGACTACATCGCCAACCAGATCGGCGTCTTCGGTGCTCGCGACGTGCTCACGATCACGAAGACGGCTGAAGACGCAGCTGCCGAGACAGAGGGGCTGTCACCGTACGATCCGGACAAGGCGGCCAACGGACGCGACGCTCTCTCGCACGTGGAAGCGCCGCATATCACTCCGGACGACCTCGATGTCATCCGGCAGGTGGATGGCGTTCTCGACGTCAGCCAGGTGCAGCATGTCAGTCCGCGTTATGTCGAGTACGGTGAAAACGGCAAGTTCGAGCTGCACGTGAACGTGGATGGCGTCCTATTCAACCCCGATCTGGCGTCGGGCTGGCAGCTTGACGGCGGGACAACCGAGGGCCAGATCCTGCTTGTGAGCCCGTACGTAGACGGCCTGGGATTCTCGGATGCCGAGGCGGCGGTCGGAGAGGTCGTCACCATGGGTGTCGCCGACTACACCGGCGAGATCCACGAGGTGCAGGCCACGGTTGCGGGCGTCATGCATGAGACGATTCTCGCGTCGGGAGCTGCAGTCAACGACACCCTTGCTGACGAGCTCTACCACCTGCAGAGCATCGGGGGTCCAACGGAAGCGAGCGACCACTCGGTGCACGCCAGAGTGCGTTTCGATGCGTCATGGAGCGAAGAGCAGGTCGCATTGCTGCAGACCGACCTGACCGATCTGGGCTACGACGCGACCACCGTTGCTGATCGGATCGGTGTGATCCAGGCAGTTGTCAGCGGCATCATCGGGGTGTTGAACGCGTTCGCGATTATCGCTCTACTCGCTGCTGGCTTCGGCATTGTCAACACACTGCTGATGAGCGTGCAGGAACGCACCCGTGAGATCGGTCTCATGAAAGCCATGGGAATGGGCGGCGGTCGCATCTACACATTGTTCAGCATGGAGGCGGTAATCATCGGCTTCCTCGGCAGTGTGATCGGGGCAGTGGTGGCGATTGGTGTGGGGGCCGTGGCCAATGACTTGATCAAAGGCACGGTGCTCGCCGACCTGGAAGGGTTGGAGGTGCTGCGGTTCGAGTTCGCACCTGTCGCCACGATCATCCTGCTGGTGATGGGCATCGCGTTTCTTGCCGGCACCTTGCCCGCGCGCAGGGCAGCCCGCCAGAACCCGATCGACGCACTTCGGTACGAGTGAAGCCAGCCAGTTCGCTCGAACTGGCCGTTCGGGCGAACTCGCTGTGCCCGCAAGAACGCCGATGGCCCGGAATGAGTCCTGTTGCGGCGGAGGCCTCGGCCACCGGTTCGTTGTATACCCTATGGGGGTATCAAATCTCAGGAGGAGATCATGGCAACCACGACTGAATATCATGTCACCGGGATTACCTGCGGGCAATGCGAGATCAGCCAGATCGCCGGTGCGAGAAGATTCAGGTGAGCGCGCAGACCGGCGAACTCGTGATCACCGCTGCAGAGCCGGTGGATGACGCCGACGTGTTTGGTCGCAGTCGATGAGGCCGGTTACTCGGCGGTGCGTGTCTGACGAACGCCGCGGGGCGACTGAGCCTTTACGCCGCCGGAGTGGCGGTGGCCTTTGTGGGGGGCGCTCGCGGTGTCTGCCGCGGTCCTGCGCGACTCGGTGGCGGCGGGATGGAACGAAGGGAACATGATGGACGATCACAGCTACATGGGAGCCGATATGGAGACTGCCGCGGGGCACCCGGGCGTCACGGGTGCGGGCCTCGTCGGGGCGGTGCGGGGCGGACTCGTCGAGATCGCCTCCGCCTTTTGGCTGATCGCGCGTGGATTCACCACGCACGTTGTCCCTACGCGTGCCGTCGGCGCATCGGAATCGGGGCGACCCTGACGGGTCGACGAGAATTGATGATCATGACATCTCGCCGCACGGCATCGCCGCTCGTGCTGACCCTGGTCGCGGCTCAGTTCGTGGTGCTGCTCGACTCGAGCATTCTGAATGTGGCGCTCCCCTCCATCGTGACCGACCTCGGGCTGACGCCGGTCGGAACCGCCTGGGTGCTGAATGCCTACTTCCTGACATTCGGGGGTCTGCTCCTCATCTCGGGACGCGCCGCAGACATCTTCGGGCGACGCCGGATGTTCCTTCTGGGCGCCGGTGTACTCGTCCTCGGCTCGGTTCTCGGCGGTCTGGCGACGACCGAGGCGGTCCTCATCTGCGCCCGGCTGATCCAGGGCGCGGGTGCCGCGATGCTGAGCCCCGCCGCCATGTCGGTGATCCTGGCAGGGTTCACGGGGCCCGGACGCGCTCGCGCCATGAGCGGCTGGGGTGCCGCTTCCACCGTAGGCGGAGCGGCCGGTGTGACGCTGGGCGGCATCCTCACCGCGGCCTTCTCCTGGCAGAGCGTCCTTTTCGTCACCGGTGCGGTCGCCGCCGTCGTCGGTGTGACCGGGTGGATGGTGCTTCCTCGGGAGGAGGCTACGGCGAAACGTTCCTTCGACGCCGCCGGCGCGACCCTCCTCACCGGGGCGGCGGTCGCGGTCGTCTTCGGCGTACTGTCCGCACCGCATCGCGGAGTCCTCTCCATAGAGGTCGTCAGTGCCGCGATCCTCGCGGTCGCGTGCGTTGGCGGTTTCGTCCTGGTCGAGCGGCGGGCGGCGGACCCCGTCCTGCCCACAGGCGTTCTTCGCGACCCCCGCGTGAGCGGGGGGATTGCGGTGAACCTGCTCGGCGGTGCCGCTCGCATCGCCTGTTTCGTCCTCGTCGCTCTGCTGCTGCAGCAGGTGCTCGAGTACGGCCCGGGTCTGGCCGGCCTCGCCATGCTCCCGACATCCGTGGCGGGGTTCCTGATCAGCATCCTCATTCTGCCGAGGGCGCTCAACAGAGTGGGGCCCCAGCGGGTGGCCCTCATCGGACTCGTGCTGCTCGTCGTCGCGCACCTCATCTTCGCTACCGTCGACAACGGGGACTCGTACCTGCTGCGCGTCCTGCCGGCGCTTGTGGTCGCTGCCGCGGGCGTTGCGTTCAGCTTCACCCCGACGACGCTGGTCATCTCCGAAGGCATCGCCGCCCAGAACTCTGGAGTCAGCTCGGGCCTCGCGTCCGCGACAGCTCAATTGGGGGGAGCCATCGGAATCGCAGTGTTCGGCGCACTCGACGCCGCGAGCCGGGCAGCCGTGATTCAGGCAGGTGGAACATCCCTGGCGGCTGCGGATGCCGGATTGCAGGCCGCCAACCTGGCCGCGGCTGCTGCCGCTGGACTGGCGGCCGTGATCGCACTGCTCACCTTCCCTGCACTGACGACGACGCGCACCGGCGGCAGCAGTCGGTCCGCCTAGGGAACAGATGCAACGGAGAAGCGCTGTCCAGCACGCCAGTCGCGATGCCACACTGGGGCAGCAGAGGATGCCGTGGTCGAGGTGCCCCGGTCGCGCGTTCCCGCTCGTTGACGTGCGAAGAATCTGCGAACAACTCAAGCGCCGTAGGCGTCCCTGAACCTCCACGAACGCGACCGCGAAGCGCGTCGAATCAACGTGAACGCGCCCGACGACTAATGAGCAGCCTCGCAACGTCGGGATTCAAATCCCTCCGTCTCCGCCATCTAAAGCCCTGGTCAGCGGCCATTTGCGTTCGCCTCTGCCACGAAATCTGCCACTTCCCTCTTCGCCAGGCTGGTTGTGAGTCAGTTCATGATCGGTGAGGGAGGGCCTGGTGTCGATCACTCCGGGGTTCACGTCGGCGGAGATCCGCGAGCTTGTGCATGAGTATCAGCTGGTGGCGCATGGGCAGAAGGCGGCGTGGCTGGCGCAGCGTGGGTTGCGGTATCACCACGTGATCAAGTGGCGGAAGGCGGTGTTCGGCGGCAACCTCGACCGCGGGCTGGTGCCCAGGCAGGCTAGGGGGATGACGTTGCCCCCGAAACAGCGCACCGAGCTGGCGAAGCAGCGCGCCGCGGAACGCGCCGAGCACGAGGCCGAGACGGAAAGGCTGCAGGCGCGGATCCGGGAGCTCGAGGAGACCAACGCCGCGCTGGGAAAAGCTATCGGGCTCTTGCATCAGATGAACGAGCAAGAGCCCGACGCGCCCCAGCCGAAGACCGCTCGGTCTGGTTCCTCGACATCGACAACACCCTCGTCGGAGAGTTGACCGCTGCAACCGGATCCCAGCGTCACGCGCTGCAGATCGCGGGCCTGTCGCGGTCGACCTGGCATTACCGCCGCAATCCCCGGCCCGGCGTGACCAATCCGATCCCGCAGAAGGACCGGGCGTATCCGTCTCGCATCGACCAGGCCGACAGGGATCAGATCGCGGAGCTGATCACCGCCGGCTGGGTCGAAGGCGTCTCCGTCGATCACGCGTTCGCGGATGTCTGGGACGCCGGGGTGATGATCGCATCTCGCCGGTCCTGGTGGCGCGTCGCCGCAGACATCGAGGACCAGACCGTCCGACCGGTCGCCCCCACCCGACGTCGAGGCGCCCGCCCACCCCGGGAAGCACCGGTGCTGGAAGCGACCGGCCCCGGGCAGGTCTGGAGTTGGGACATCACCGACCTGCGCTCTCCGTGGCGAGGTGTCGCGTTCAAGGCGTACTCGATCATCGACATCTACTCCCGCAAGCTCGTCGGTTGGCGGGTCGAAGACCGGGAGGTCGACGACCTCGCTGTCGAGATGTTCCGCGCCGCGATCGCCCGCGAGGGCAGACCCGACGTCGTTCACGCGGACTCCGGGCCGGCGATGCGGTCCACCGTCTTGAAGGACTACCTGGGCGAGTTGAAGATCACCCAGACCCATAACCGGCCGCGCGTGTCGAACGACAACCCCTACAGCGAGTCGGAGTTCCGCACCATGAAGTACCGACCGAACTACCCCGGCACCTTCGCCGACATCGAAGAAGCACAGGCCTTCATGGCCTGGTACGTGCCCTGGTACAACGCCGAGCACAAACACTCCGGCATCGCCCTGTTCTCACCCGACGAGGTCCACGACGGCACCTGGCAGCAGTCCTGGGCAAGACGCGAGCAGACACAGCTGGCCTACTACCAGCAGCACCCCGAACGCTTCCGACGCCCCCCGACCACCCCGCTACCCGCGGGCACCGTCGGCATCAACCTGCCCAAGAACGACACCGAAGCAGAACCCGAACGACTCCAGGCAGCTTGACAGAGCCCGCTTCTGCCACGAACGCGGTACCTCAGTGCACGTTGGCGGGCACGTCGAGGCGGGCTACCTGCTCGAGGATCAGGAGGCCGGACCGCGCCTTATCGGGTGGTCGGCGTCCGCTCTCGAGCGGCCTCGCCCACGTAGTCGTCGGTCGC
>Ga0190275_10002514_pt1 | contig 13171 bp, 17 predicted proteins | sample Popmic550T_FD_133745 | JGI IMG/M metagenome (GOLD analysis project Ga0190275, IMG submission 133745) | Populus adjacent soil microbial communities from riparian zone of Yellowstone River, Montana, USA - 550 T | ecosystem: Environmental > Terrestrial > Soil > Riparian zone > Trees stand | place... | reverse complement strand
CGCTCGAAATCGCGCTGCATCGCCTTGACGCGGGTGCGGATCTGCTTCAGCTGCTGCCTGGGAGTCAGGCCGTCCGGCGAGCGCTCGCGGACGTTGCCGGCGACGAGCGTCCGGACCGCGCCGAGGCGCACCATCAGGAACTCGTCGAGATTGGTGGCGGCGATGCTGAGAAACTTGACCCGTTCCAACAGCGGAACGTCGCGCTCCTCGGCCTCGGCCAGCACCCGCCGGTTGAACTCGAGCCAGCTCAGCTCCCGGTTGAACAGCTCCGTTGCCACCGGCGCGCTGGGCCGGCTACGTTTGCGGCGTCGCCGGAGGGTTGGTGCGGATGGGCTCATAGTCGACGGCCACCAGTTTGCCGCGAACGTCGTAAATCAGCGTCGCTTTCTGGAAGCCATCGTGACGGTCGGCGCGCCATTGCAGCTCGACGCGCTCTTTCGCAGAGCGTTGTGTTCTCGACTTCATGAGCGAAAAGCCCCGGACGCGGAGAGTGGCGCGCTGCGGGAGGCGGCGCGCACGCGGAGCTTACCGCCGCCGGCCGCCGCCTCCGTGTAAATTGTCGCGCGGTTCATTCGATGACTACTCCGTCCAGGTCGGGCTCCGGGTACTTCATGTCCATCCCTTCGAGCGCCTCGACGACCGCGTTGGCCACCACCCAGTTGCGGTACCACTTCTTGTTGGCCGGGACGATGATCCAGGGAGCGCGCGCCGTCGAGGTCTTGCGGATCGCCTCTTCATAGGCGCGCTGGTACTGGTCCCACAGCTTCCGTTCCTCCAGGTCGCCGTGCTCGAACTTCCACCGCTTGGTCGGGTCGTCGAGGCGGGCCTGCAGCCGCTCGAGCTGTTCCGCGGGGCTGATGTGGAGGAAGAACTTCAGGATCGTCGTGCCGCTCTCGGCGAGCGTCTCCTCGAAGTTGTTGATCTGGTCGAACCGCTTCTTCCAGACCGCCGGCGGCACGAGGCTGTGGACGCGCACCACCAGCACGTCCTCGTAGTGGCTGCGGTTGAAGATGGCGATCTCTCCGGCTCCCGGCGTCGCCGCATGGACGCGCCAGAGAAAGTCGTGGTCGAGCTCCACCTCCGTCGGCTTCTTGAACGAGGTCACCCGCACGCCCTGCGGACTGACCCCGCGCATCACATGCCGGATCGTCCCGTCCTTCCCCGACGTGTCCATCCCCTGCAGGACGACCAGCAGCTTGCGGCGATGCTCCGCGAACAGCAGCTCCTGCAGCTCCGCGATCCTCTCCACCAGCGCATCGCTCTTCTCCGCGGTCTTCTGCTTCCCCCCCGGCGCGAGCGACACGTCCTCCGGATCGAAATCGGAGAGGCGAAGCCGGGAGCCGGAAGAGACGCGCAGCGGATCGATCGATGCCATGACGGCCATCATAACGGTGAGCCGCGGAGCGAAGAACCATGTCTCGGGAGCGATGGTTCTTGACTCCCGAGCCAGGGATCTTGACTCCGGAGCCAGGATCCTTGGGTTTGGAGGCAAGATCCTTGTGTCTGGAGCCAGGAACCTTGCCTCTGGAGTCAAGTTCCTTCGCTCCGGAAGCAAGGATCTTGTCTCCGGAAGCAAGAATGTTGTCTCCGGAGGCAAGAATGTTGTCTCCGGAGGCAACAATGTTGGCTCCAGACCCAAGGTCCTTGGGTCTGGAGCGAAGGTTCCATAGATTGGACCCAAGATCCTTGGGTTTGGAGCCAGAAACCTTGCCTCTGGCGTCAAGGACCTTGTCTCCAGACCCATGTACCTTGGGTCTGGACACAACATTGTTGCCTCCGGAGACAACTTTCTTGCCTCCGGAGACAAGATCCTTGCCTTCGGAATAGTTGATCCATAGATCTACTCGATGGTTCCTTGCGTTTTCGCCGCGGTTCCTCGCGTTGAAAATCGCGAACGGAGCCGCCCGGCCGTGTGTTCTTGAGAGCTTGACGAACATCCCTATACAGATCTTTCGCCGCCTCCGGCGGCTCCCGGCGGATTCTTTCGCGCCACCGAAGTTCAGCTCCCCACAGCCCTCCACCTGCGTCAGCCCGCTCGGTGCTCACAGGTACGGATCCCAGAACCCTGGCGCCGCCTCGGTCTGCTCCACGACGTCGACCCAGATCCCGGCCGGGTCGGTCAGCGCGAAACGCCGCTGTCCCCAAGGCTCGTCGTGGAGCTCATAAGCCATCTCCAGGCCCTGGGAACGCAGCGTCTCGTACGCCGTAGCCGCGTTCTCGACCTGCAGCGTGATGAAGGCACCGTCGGCGAACACTCCCGGCCGCGGCGGGGTCGACGGGTGATCCGGCGTCATGAAGGCGAGTGAGAAAGGCGCGTCGCCCGCGCCGCTCAGGTAGAGAAACCATTTGGCCTCGAAGATCACTTCGAATCCGAGCCGTTGGTAAAACGCGCGGCACTCCGCGAGCTTATCTGTAACGAAGATCGGGTACCCGGCGACCAGACGCATTCCACAGCCTCCCCGCGGACCAGCATCTCATGCGCTCCACTACACTGCGATGGTGATCGCGCGCATCGTCCGGCTTCCGGTTGTCCTCTTTCTGCTCGCGATCACCGTAGCGAGCATCATCCATGCTCGTTTCCCGATTCCCCTGGGGATGCCGTCATTTGCGGTGGCCATGACGGCCGGAGGGATTCTCCTGCTGGCCGCGGTGGCAATCGCCGGTGCCGCGCTGGCGGCGATGAAGAAGCACCGAACGACCGTAGAGCCTTGGCAGCGGCCGAGCAGCCTCGTGACGGGCAGCGTCTTCGCCTTCACGCGGAATCCGATTTATCTGTCGTTGCTGCTCATCGTGCTCGGGCTTGCGCTCATGGCGGACGCGTTCTGGTTCGTCGTTGCCGCGGCCGTCCTCTGGCTCGTCCTGGATCGCGTGGTGATCCGCTCGGAAGAGCGGATCGTCGAAGAGGCATTTGCCGACCAGTACGTCGCGTACAAGAACCGCGTGCGGCGCTGGCTGTAAACGGGTCCCGGCGTTCCGGCGGTGGCAGGCGTAGACTGGAGTCAGGAGTCACCGATGACCAGTGAGATTCGGCTCGTGAATGTTCCGGTGTGGACCGCGCTGACGACTGCCGGTCTTGCGATTGGACTGGTGGCCGGCCTGCTGGTCGGGATGTCGCTCGATCAGATCGTGAATGCGATGGTCGTGACGGCCGCGGTGACGTGTTGCGTGGGAGCGGTGCTCGGCGGCTTCCAGGCGATCGGCTTGCGTCGGGTGTTGCACGTTCCCCTCTGGTGGGTCGCGGCGACCATCGTCGGTGTCGGTGCCGGTCTCGCGGCTGGTGTCGTGCTGGTCGAGCAGGTCGGAATCGCGCTGACCGGAGTGCGGCCGAACGTGGCCCGCCTCGGCGCCGGGATGCGGATGCTCAACATGGTCGTCGTCGGCCTGACGACAGGGACATTTCTCGGTGCGGCGCAGAGTCTCGTGCTGCGGCGGCAGGTCCCGGGCGTGAAACATTGGCCGGCGATCACGGCGATCGGCCTCGCAGTCGCCTTCGCCGCCAGCTCGCTCGCGGTCGACCTTCTCCGGATGCGGTTCGCCTCGCTCGCCGGCGTGGTGACCTTCGTACTGCTCGCCGGCATCGCCTTCGGCCTGCTGACGAGCTGGCGGTTGCGCCGGGCAGCGTGATTCGACCTGTCATCCTGAGACGCAGGAGTTTCCCCACGGAGCTAAAAACATAGCGGCGAAGGACCTGGGCGGGAGTGGGTGGGATGAGCGTGCATTCCACCCCCTCCCCCCAGGTCCTTCGCCGTCATGTTTTCGGCTTGTGGGAAGGTCCTGCGGCTCAGGATGACAATTGGGCACTCAGCGAGCCGCCGTAGGCGGCTAAAGATCTGTAGGCCCGCCCTTCAGGGCGGGTAACACGCGTGCGCATGCCGGGTGAGCCTGCGTAGCGGGCGAAAGAGAAGGCCTGACGCTACAGCCGATCCCCCAGGACCAGCACGAGTACCCCGAGAATCAGGAAAAGCACGCCCTCGGCGACGGCGCAGCCGGGGCGGATGGTGCCGCCGGCGATCATGGCCTGCATGTGGGCGGCCGGGCGGCGGGCGGCGATGAGGGCGATGCCGGCGGCGAGGAACAGGAGCGCGGCGAAGAGGTTCATCCGAGGAGCGTTATACCGCAGGCGTGGACTCGGGTTTGTCGGTCGGCTGTTGTCGGTTATCCGTACCGCGTCGCCTGGACGACACTGCCCGGATAACTGACAACTGAAAACCGACAACCAAGACCCAATCCCTTTACATCGAATTTACCTCGATTCCCTATCCCCTCCACCCCCTCCGCCTAGATTTGCGGGCCATGAAGCTTGCCCGAGTTGTCTCTACGCTCATCCTCTCTCTCGCACTCGCCGCCTGTGGCGGGCGCGAGCAGGCTGCTTCCGGCGGCAGTGCGTCGCCGGGCAGCGATAAGCCCCTCACGATCAAAGGTTCGGACACGATGGTCATCCTTGGCCAGCGGCTGGCCGAGGAGTACATGAAGGAAAATCCGGGGACCGTCGTCCAGGTCAATGGCGGCGGCAGCGGTACCGGGATTGCGGCGCTCATCAACGGCACCGTCGATCTCGCACAGTCGTCGCGTCCGATGAAGGGCGATGAGAAGGAGCAGGCCGCCAAGAGCCGCGGCTCCGAGATCGTCGAGTTGCCGGTGGCGCTCGATGCACTGGCGGTGTTCGTCCATGCCTCCAATCCGTTGCACACCCTCACCACCGCCCAGATCAAGGACATCTTCCAGGGGAAGGTGAAGAACTGGAAAGAGCTCGGCGGGCCTGATGCGACGATCGTCCTCTACGGACGCGAGAGCTCGTCCGGGACGTATGACTACTTCCGCGAGCACGTCCTGGAGAAGGGCGATTTCGCGCCGGCCGTGCAGACGCTGCAAGGCACCGCGGCGATCATCAACGCGGTCGGGCAGGACAAGAGCGGCATCGGCTACGGCGGCATCGCCTACGCGAAGGAAGTCCGGCCGCTGGCGATCTCCGCGGCAGGCGTGCAGCCGGTCGCTCCGTCCGAGGCGACCGTTGCGGACGGTACGTATCCGCTGAGCCGGAAGCTGTTCTTCTACCACCCGGCCAACGCACCGGAACGGGTGACGAAGTTCGCGCAATGGACGCTCACCCCCGAGGCGCAGGCGCTGGTGACGAAGGTGGGGTACTTCCCGCTGGCGACGACCGGCGCAAACGCGGACACGGCCACCACCACCGAGACGGCGACGACTTCGACCGCAAAATGAACCGTCGGCACGACGAGGTTTTCTTCAGGCGGGCCGGTCGCCGGCTGCGGTTCGACGCGCTCATGACGGGCGCGTTCTCCGTGGCCGGCTGGGTGGCCATCCTCTTCATTTTCCTGATCTTCCTCTTCACGTTCAAAGAGACGATCCCGATCTTCACGGACGCGGAGGTGCAGCATGAGGCGAACCTCGGGAAGTTCTTCGCCGAGAAGCAGGAAGGCCCGACGCTCATGGACCGCTACGTCTGGCAGCCGACGTCGGAGAAGCCGAAGGTCTCGCTCTGGCCGATCATCCTCGGCACGCTGAAGGCGACGGTGGTCGGGCTGCTCTTCGCCTGTCCGGTCGGCGTGGCGGCGGCGCTGTTCTCCTCGGAGTTCGCTCCGCCCCGCCTGCGTGAGGTGATCAAGCCGGCCATCGAGCTGCTGGCCGGGATCCCGTCGGTGGTCATGGGCTTCTTCGCTTTGATCGTGCTCGCCACCTGGCTGCAGCAGACGTTCGGCTTCACGTACCGGTTGAACGCGGTGAACGCCGGCCTCGCGCTCGGTTTCGCGCTCGTGCCGATCGTCTACACCATCTCCGAGGATGGACTGGCGGCGGTGCCGCGGTCGTACCGCGAGGCGTCGTATGCCCTCGGCGCGACGAAGTTCCAGACGGCGTGGTCGGTGGTGCTCCCGGCGGCGGCGCCGGCAGTGTTCGCGTCGTTCGTGCTCGCCTTCGGACGCGCGATCGGCGAGACGATGATCCTGCTGATGGCGGGCGGCAATGCGGCCATCACGTCGTTCTCGCTGCTCGACCCGCTCCGGACGCTCTCCGCGACCATCGCCGCGGAAATGGGCGAGGTGGTGGTCGGCAGCGCTCACTACTCCGCGCTCTTCTTCATGGGGACGCTGCTGTTCGTGATCACCTTCGTCAGCAACACCGCAGGCCAGTGGATCATCCGCCGGATGCAGAAGCGGATGCAGGGGGCGGCGGCGTGACCACGATGCCGACGCCTGCATTCATCGGCCGTGGCAACCGCCGCATCCTGGACAAGGTCCTGATCGCGCTGCTCGCGCTGAGCGTGGTGATCATCCTGGCGATCCTGGTCGTGATCATCGGCAACATCGTCTTTCACGGCGTGCGGCAGGTGACGTGGGAGTTCATCACCCAGCCGCCGCGCGAGGGGCTGACCGCCGGCGGGATCATGCCGGCGATCGTCGGCACGGCGGCGCTGGTGCTGCTGATGTCGGTCGTCGCGGTGCCGCTCGGCGTCGCTACGGCGGTCTACCTGCACGAATACACCCCCGCCGAGGGGCTGCACCTGGCGTGGGCCCGCTTCCGGAAATCGAAAGGGCTTCCGGGGCGGAAGCGGCTCTTCTTCCGCGCGCTCTCGGCGCTGCTGGCGACGATCACGCGCAGCGCGGTGGCGAACCTGGCGGGCGTTCCGTCGATCGTGTTCGGCCTGTTCGGCCTCGGCTTCTTCATCCAGTTCATCGGCCGCTCGATCGACCGCGCCACGCAGCCTGTGGGGGAGACGCTGTGGGGACAGGGCTCGCTGCTGTGGGCGGCCTGCACGCTCGCGCTGCTGACGTTGCCGACGGTCATCGTTGCCACGGAGGAAGCGCTGCGGACGGTTCCGCAGGACCTGCGCGAAGCGTCGCTCGCGCTCGGCGCGACGCGGTGGGAGACGATCCGCCGGATCGTGCTCCCCGGCTCGCTGCCCGGCATCCTCACCGGCGCGATCCTCGGCATCTCCCGCGGCGCGGGGGAAGTGGCGCCGATCCTCTTCACCGGCGCGGCGTATTACCTGCCGTTCCTCCCCGGCGACGTGACCGACCAGTTCATGCATCTCGGCTATCACGTGCTGATCCTCTCCACGCAGTCGCCGGACGTGGAGGCGACGAAGCCGATCCTCTACGGCACGGTGTTCGTGTTGCTCGCTCTGACGTTCCTGCTCAACCTCACCGGCGTGATCATCCGGATGCGCACGCGCTCGAGGCTTCAGCGATGACTACATTCGAGGTTCCAGCGATGACTACAATGGACTTCGTGAGTCCGACTTCGGTTTCGAGCCGTATGGCCGGCGAAACGACGGCGACGAAGATCGAGGTGCGGGACTTCAATTTCTATTACGGCGATGCGAAGGTCCTGCACGGGATCGATCTCGACATCCCGGAGAAGCAGGTGACCGCGTTCATCGGTCCCTCGGGTTGCGGCAAGTCGACGTTCCTCCGCTCGATCAACCGGATGAACGACATCATCCCGGGAGCGCGCGTGGAAGGGCGGATCGCGGTCAGCGGACGCGATCTCTATGCGCCGGGCGTGGACGTGGTCGCACTGCGCCGCCGCATCGGGATGGTCTTCCAGAAGTCGAATCCCTTCCCGAAGTCGATCTACGAGAACGTCGCCTACGGGCTGCGCATCGGCGGTGAGAACGACAAGCGCACGCTGGACGAAACGGTGGAGCGCTCGCTGCAGCGCGCGGCGCTCTGGGGCGAGGTGAAGGACCGGCTGAACGGCAGCGCGCTGTCGCTGTCGGGCGGCCAGCAGCAGCGCCTCTGCATCGCCCGCGCACTCGCAGTCGACCCCGAGGTGCTGCTGATGGACGAGCCGGCCTCGGCGCTCGACCCGATCGCCACGCAGAAGATCGAGGAGCTCGTCTACGAGCTGAAAAGCAACTACACGATCGTCATCGTCACTCACAACATGCAGCAGGCCGCGCGCGTCTCCGACCGCACCGCATTCTTCATGCTCGGCAAGCTGGTCGAGTACAACGAGACCCGGGCGATCTTCATGACGCCGAAAGAGAAATTGACCGAGGACTACATCACGGGAAGGTTTGGGTGAGGCGTTGCGTCATTTCGACAGAGAAATCGAGCACCTCAAAGAAATGCTCCTGCGGATGGGAGCGATGGTCGAGGACCAGATCAACGAGTCGATCCGGGCCCTGCTGGAGCGCGACACCGCGGTCGCCCAGCGGGTCATCGACTCCGACACGGCCATCGACCAGATGGAGCTGGAGATCGACCAGCACACGATCGAGCTGATCGCGATGATGCAGCCGGCGGCGGTCGACCTTCGCTTCGTCGCCGCGGCCATGAAGATCACGCCGGAGCTGGAGCGGATCGCCGATTTGGCGGTCGACGTCTGCGAGCGGGCCATCGAGCTCAATCGCGAGCCGCAGCTCAAGCCGCTGATCGACATCCCCCGTCTCGCGCGGATGGCCCAGGACATGGTCCGCCAGGCGCTCGATGCGTTCGTCCGCCGCGATGCCGTGCTGGCGCGGCAGGTCATTGCCCGCGACGACGAGGCCGACCTCCTGACCGAGCAGTCCTTCCGCGAGCTGCTGACCTACATGCTCGAAGACTCGCGCAACATCTCGCGCGCCATCCGCCTGACCTTCATCGGCAAGTACTTCGAGCGGATGGCCGACGGGGCCACGAACATCTGCGAGATGGTCGTCTATCTCGCCGAGGGGAAAGTGATCAAGCACAGCGGCAGCGGCAATGAGTCGTCCTGACGTTCGCGTCGCCGTCATCGAGGATGACGCCGACATCGCCTTCACCACCCGCGTGAACCTGGAGCGCGAAGGCTACTCCGTCGCCACCTACTCGAACGGACAGGAAGGGCTCCTGTCGGTGCAGCAGGGAGGCTTCGACTTCCTCGTTCTCGACCTCAACCTCCCCGATCTCGACGGCTTCACCATCTGCCGCGAGCTGCGCCGCCATCCCGCCACGGCGAAGCTGCCGATCCTGATGCTCACGGCGCGGACCTCCGAGGCCGACCGGATCATGGGACTCGAGCTCGGCGCGGACGACTACCTGGTCAAGCCGTTCAGCGTCCGCGAGCTCCTGGCCCGAGTGACCGCAATCCTCCGCCGCTCGAAAGGCACCCAGGACGATGCCTCGGTCTACGACGACGGCCACCTCCGCATCGACGGCCGCACGCTGCGGGTCTACGTCGAGGGAGAAGAGGTGAAGCTGGCGAAGAAGGAGCTGGAGCTGCTCTGGATGCTCGTCCGCAACCGCCCCTCCGTCGTCTCCCGCGACCGCATCCTCTCCGAGGTCTGGCAAGTCGCGGACGACGTCGAGACCAGAACCGTCGACGCCCATATCCGCAACCTGCGGAAGAAGATCGGGAAGGAGCGGATCAGCACGGTGATCGGGTATGGGTACCGGTTCGAGTAAGGGCCGAGGGCAAAGGGCCGAGGGCCGAGGGAACGCGGACAGAGCCGCTGGGCGCGGATCTTTCCTCTTGCGCGTCGCACCGGGAGCGCTCAATCTCGGTTGTGTTCCCTCGGCCCTTGGCCCTCAGCCCTCGGCCCTCTGATCCATGCATCCCCTCCGCGTCTGGCTCTACGTCTCCGTCGTCATCGCCATCGCCATTGCGGCGGCGCTGGGGGTGGCGTTGGAGCATGCCGGGAGGACGCCGTCGGAGGCGAAGGTGCTCGCGGTGGCGGCGTTCGTGGCGTTCATGCTGCCGTGGACCGGGGTGTTTCTCTGGGCCGTGCGGCGGGCGGGCGATCTGGATGCGCTGACCGACCGGGCCCGTGCCGCCAGCGCCCGGCCGGAGCTTGCGCCGATCGCCAACCGCGAATACCACGGAGAGCTCGACGACCTGGCCCGCGCGCTCGAGGAGCTGCGGGCGACCGTCGTCCGCCAGCGCGATGCGCACGAGGAGCACCGCGCGGCGATGGACGAGATCGTGGCGTCACTGCGGGAAGGCCTGGTGGCCATCGACCCGCGGGGGCGCGTCGTCGTCGCCAACTCGCGGGTCGCCGAGATGTTCGGCGTCCCCGGCGGCCTGGTGGGGCGGACCGTACTGGAGATCGTCCGGAAACAATCGGTCGTGGCCGCGCTCGACAAGGCCCTGCGCGGCGAAGCGTCTACTGACCGCGTGACCGTCGGCGCACACGGGCACGAGCGGCAGATCGAGATCCGGGCGGTGCCGGTCGAGGCCTCCCGCGAGATCGCGGCCGTGGCGCTCTTCATCGACGTCACCACCCTGGAGCGCCTGCAGCGCGTCCGGAAAGAGTTCCTCGACGACTTCTCGCACGAGGTGCGCACGCCGCTGGCAGGGTTGAAGTCGGCCGCCGAAACGCTCGAGTCGGGGGGGCTGACCCGCGAGCACGAGCAGCAGCTCCGGCAGATCATGCAGCGGCAGATCGCGCGGCTGGAGCGGCTGACCACCGACCTCTCGGAGCTCAACCAGATCGAGACCGGACAGCTCGTGCTGAACCGCCGCCCGGCAAACCTGCGCGAGCTGCTGAGCGAGCTCTGCGACGACTTCCAGGAAAGGGCCGGCGCCCGCTGCGTCATCTCCGGCAGCGACGTCGCCGCCTCGATCGACTCTCCCCGCGCCCAGCAGATCTTCACCAATCTCCTCGATAACGCCTGGAAACATGGCGGCGGCGAGGGGGAGATCGTGGTGGACGTCGGCCGCGACGGAGGAGAAGCCGTCGTCCGCGTCTCCGACGAGGGTCCCGGGATCCCGCCGCAGGAGCTGGAGCGGGTCTTCCACCGCTTCTACCGGGTGGACCGCAGCCGTTCCCAGCCCGGCACCGGCCTCGGGCTGGCGATCGCCAAACATCTGGTGGCCCTCCACGGCGGCACGATTCGCGCGTACAACCGGGAGGGCCGCGGGGCGACGTTCGAGGTGAGGCTGCCTCGTGAGTTGACATAGAATCGCGCCGCTTTTCGAGGAGGGTCCCCTTGGCGCGCTTCCGTCTGATTCCCCGTGAAGAGAAGTTCTACGACGACTTCAAAGTCATGGCCGACCGGCTGCGCCAGGGCGCGCGCCTGCTCGAGACCATGATCGCCAACGATCCTCCTCTCTACGACAAGGCCCACGAGATCAAGGAAGTCGAGCACCAGTGCGACTTCATGACCCACGAGATCATCCAGCGCCTGAACAAGACCTTCGTCACCCCCATCGACCGCGAGGACATCCACGAGCTGGCCCGCACCCTCGACGACGTCATGGACGCCATCGACAACGCCGCGGCGCTGATCCCCCTCTACCGCATCGACAAAATGCGGCCCGGGGCGCGGGAGCTGACCCGGGTGATCATCCAGCAGACCGACGAGATCCGGGCCGCGCTCGACGCCCTCGAGCAGCGGAAAGGCGTCCTGGAGCGGGCCATCGAGATCAACCGTCTCGAGAACGAGGCCGACCGGATCCACCAGCAGGCCATCAGCCGCCTCTTCGACGAAGAGACCAACCCGATCATCGTGCTCAAATGGAAAGAGCTCTATGACCTGCTCGAGGAGGCCACCGACGCCTGTGAAGACGTCGCCAACCTGCTCGAGAACGTCGTGGTCAAACACGGCTGACGACGATGGATCTGCCGCTGCTCACAGTCGTCGCGCTGATCGTCGTGGCGCTGACGTTCGACTACATCAACGGTTTCCACGACGCGGCGAACTCGATCGCCACCGTCGTCTCCACCCGCGTGCTCTCGCCCGGGCAGGCCGTGGTGTGGGCGGCGGTCTTCAACTTCGTGGCCGCCTTCACCTTCGGGACCGCCGTTGCCAAGACCATCGGCAAGGGGATGATCGACCTGAACGCGGTCACGTTCGGGGTCATCTTCGGCGGGCTGATGGGGGCCATCATCTGGGACCTCATCACCTGGTACTTCGGTCTGCCGACCAGCTCCTCCCACGCCCTGATCGGCGGCTACGCCGGTGCGGCGGTGGCGAACGCGGGGATGGTGGCGATCCTCTGGGGCGGCTGGTCGAAGACGCTGATCTACATCGTCCTGGCGCCGCTGATCGGGATGACCCTGGCGCTGCTGATCACCGTGGCGACGTTCTGGATCTTCCGGAACGCGGTGCCGAACCGCGTCGACCGGCTCTTCCGGCGCCTGCAGCTCGTCTCCGCCGCGCTCTACTCCCTCGGCCACGGCGGCAATGACGCCCAGAAGACGATGGGCATCATCGCCGGTGTCCTGGTGACGGGCGGGTTCCTGAAGACGTTTGAGATCCCTACGTGGGTCGTGCTCGCCGCCCACGCCGCCATCGCCCTCGGCACGCTCAGCGGCGGCTGGCGGATCATCCATACGATGGGGAGCAAGATCACCCGCCTTCAGCCGGTCGGCGGCTTTGCGGCCGAGACCGCCGGCGCGATCACCCTCTTCATCGCCACCGCCTTCGGCGTCCCGGTCAGCACCACCCACACCATCACCGGCGCCATCGTCGGCGTCGGCGCCACCCGCCGCCTCTCCGCCGTCCGCTGGGGAATCGCCGGCCGCATCGTCTGGGCCTGGATTCTGACCATTCCGATGTCTGCGCTGATCGGCGCGTGCATGTTCTGGCTCTGGCGGATGCTCGGGGGCCGGTAAGCCAGATAGGTCCCATGAGTCCCATAGGTCCCACAAGTCCCATCTCCCATAGGTCCCATCAGCCTCGCCCGAGCCCCAGAATTTTTCGTCTATACTCGCCGTTCCCAAACCCTGCCAACGAATCTTTAGGGGTAAGTTCATGAAACCAGAGATCCATCCGAAGTATCACACGGTCAATGTTCACTGCGCTTGCGGCGAGGGCTGGACCACCGGCTCGACCAAGAAAGAACTGCGCGTCGAGATCTGCTCGAAGTGCCACCCGTTCTTCACCGGCAAGCAGAAGCTCGTCGACACGGCCGGCCGTATCGACCGCTTCCAGCGCAAGTACGCGAAGATGGCCCCCAAATGACTTCCGCCTGGCGTGGTGCGGCGAGGATGATCGCGGGCGCTTTCGGCGCCTTTACCAACGGTCTGACCTCGTCGATGCCTGCCGGGGCCGGTAAGGACAAAAACGTTGACATGCTCATCGGTGGCCAGGCGGTCATCGAGGGCGTGATGATGCGTTCCCTGACCGGCTACTCCGTCGCCGTCCGCCAGCCGGACGGCGGCGTAGCCATCAAGAAGGACAAGCTCACCTCGATCACGGCGAAGTACCCGTTCCTCAAAATCCCGGTACTGCGCGGCTCGGTCGTG
>Ga0190275_10002513_pt1 | contig 13182 bp, 10 predicted proteins | sample Popmic550T_FD_133745 | JGI IMG/M metagenome (GOLD analysis project Ga0190275, IMG submission 133745) | Populus adjacent soil microbial communities from riparian zone of Yellowstone River, Montana, USA - 550 T | ecosystem: Environmental > Terrestrial > Soil > Riparian zone > Trees stand | place... | reverse complement strand
TGGTCCTCGTTCAGAACGCGGTGGGAGTGGGCACGGCCGCAGCCGTCATGCTCGCTTTCGACCGGGGCGACATCTTCCTGCTGTTCATCCTCCCGCACGGCCTGCTCGAGCTCACCTGCATCTTCGTGGCGGCGGCGGCAGGACTGCACATCTTCTGGGCGTGGGTCGCGCCGGGTCGGCGATCGCGCGGAGAGGCGCTGGCTGCGGCCGGCAGGTCACTCGCGACGATCGCGGTGGGCCTGATCATCGCGCTCGCCGTCTCCGGAGCGATCGAGGGCTTCGTCACGGCTCTGCCCTGGCCGTGGCCGATCAAGATCGGCATCGGCGCCCTCGCTCTGGCGGCATTCGTCTTCTACATGGTCTTCGTCGGCGGGCGCGCGTACCGACGAGGCGAGACCGGCGACCTCACGGAGTACGAGGCCGGCACCCCCACCCTCGTCGCGGGCTGAGCACCCGCGGCCGGGATCGTCGACGTGCCCTGAATGCAGGTGACACGCCGGGCGCGAGCCTGCATACAGCGCAAGTACCTGTTCTCGCGTGCGAAAGGGTCGACCGCCGAAGCGGCCGACCCTTCCGAGAGAGTGAGCTCAGCGCTTCTGGGTGCCGTCGAAGAGGGCGCGGTACGCGAAGCCGGCAATCAGGGCGCCGACGATCGGGAACACGATGAACACCCAGACCTGGCTCAACGCGAGTCCGCCGCCGTAGACCGCGCTTGCGATCGAGCGGGCGGGGTTCACCGAGGCATTGTCGATCGGGATGATCGCCAGGTGGATGAGCACCAGGGTCAGGCCGATCGCGAGCCCTGCGAAGTTCGACCCTCGGGTCGAGTGGGTCACTCCGAGGATCACGATCACGAACAGGGCGGTGAACAGCACCTCGACGACGATCGCCGCGCCGAGGCCGAATCCGCCCGGGGACAGTTCGTCGTACCCGTTGCTGGCGAAGCCGCCGTCCTGGGCGTTGATGAGCCAGCCCTCCGGACCGAACAGCCCGATCAGGACGACGAGGGTCGTGGCGATGACACCGCCGACGAGCTGGGCGATGATGTAGGGGATCACGCCCTTCCACGGGAAGCGGCCCGCGGCGGCGAGGCCCAGAGTGACGGCGGGGTTGAAGTGCCCGCCCGAGATGGGGCCGAACGCGTACGCGCCCGCGATGACGGTGATGCCCACCGCGAGCGAGACGCCGACGAATCCGACGCCCTTGTTGGCGGCCTCGGTTCCCTCGCCGAAGCCGGCGGCGAACAGCGCGGTGCTGACCACGCCGAGCACGAGCAGAAGGGTGCCGAACGCCTCGGCGACGAGGGTGGCCGCGGTCGACGGGCCGGCTGGGGTGTCCACCGGGGTGTGGTGCAGGTCGGTGGGCGCGACGGGCTTGTCAGGACGCGGGTCGCTCGTGGCGGGGGTGTGGTCGAGCTCGGTCGGCTCGACGGGCTTCTCAGGACGAGGGTCGGTCATGACTCGAGGCTCCTTCAGTTGATTTCGAGGCGGATTGTCCACCCCGCGAGAGCCTAGAGCATGCTCAGCAATTTCCCAGGTAGCAGGTGCGGCAAGGCGCGGATGCCGGAAATCCGGCGTATGCGCCGGGTCGGAGTGCACGCGAGTCAGAGCCGGCCGGTCGCCTTGAGCTCGAGGTAGCGGTCGGCGATGCGTGGCGGCAGCGCCTCCGCGTCGGCGGCGATCGCCTCGGCTCCGGCTCGGCCGATCGCCGCCGCGACCTGCAGGGCGTCACGCGCGCCGCGCTCGGCGGCGGCTGCGCGGTACACGGCCACGGCATCGCGGTGCTCTCCCGGTTCCGGGTCGGCGGGGCTCACGCGCCCGGAGGCTCCGCGCGGCGCGCCAGCGCCGAGCGGAGGGGGCGTGGGGACCGTGACTGTCCCGACCAGGACGTGCGCGCGTCGTGACAGGGCAGGGAGCGACCCCAGGAAGCCCCGCGCCGCCTCGGGTGCGTCCTGCGCCGTCAGCAGCACGACGAGTGACGGCCGCGATGTCAGCGCGCGGACCTGGGCGAAAGCGGCATCCCAGTCCGTGTCGATCAGCTGCGGCTCTACCGGCGCCATCGCATCCACGAGCGCGGGCAGGAGCGCGGGCCCGTCCACGCGCGTGACCCGGGCGCGCGCAACGCGGTCGAACATCAGCAGGTGCGTGTGGTCGCCCGCTCGGGTGGCGAGGGCGGCCAGCAGGAGCGCCGCCTCCATCGCGGCATCCAGTCGCACGCCGTCGCCGACCCGGGCGGCGGCCGTGCGTCCGGTGTCGATCACGATCACCACGTGGCGGTCGCGCTCCGGCCGCCACGTGCGGAGCATCGTGGTGCCGGCGCGAGCCGTCGCCCGCCAGTCGATCGAGCGCACGTCGTCGCCGCGCACGTACTCGCGCAGGCTGTCGAACTCGGTGCCCTGCCCTCGCACCTGCACGCTCGTGTTGCCGTCCAGCTCGCGCAGGCGAGCCAGGCGTGACGGCAGGTGCCGGCGCGACGTGAAGGGCGGCAGCACCCGCAGCGTGCCGGGTGCGGAGAGCCGCGCCTGCCTCCCGGCCATCCGCAGCGGCCCGTCCGAGCGGACGACGACGAACTCCGAGCGCAGCTCACCCCGGCGGCGGGGGAGCAGCCGCACGACGAGCCGCCGCCGCTCGCCGGCGGGCAGGTCGATCACCGCTCGGTCCGCGGGCGCGCCTGCGGTCGGCTGCCAGGCATCGCGAACCCTCCCGCGGATCCGGCGCTCGCCCGTATTCTGCAGCCACAGCTCCGTCTCGACCCCCTGACCGAGGAGAGCCCGGCGCGGGATCCGCCGCTGCACGTGGATGCGGCGCGGGTCGGCCGCGGAAGCGGCATCCGCGAACGCCGCCACTGCGCACACCACGATCCAGCCGGCGGCCGCGATCCAAGCGTCGACGCCGGCGATCGCCAGCAGCACGACGGGCACGGCGCCGAGGGCGACGAGCAGGGGAAGGCGGCCGGTGATGTACAAAGGTCTCCTGACTGGTTCGGATCTCGATACGCTCGCTGACGCTCGCTACTCGATCTTGACCCGATCCGCATCAACGCGGGCTGCGCTCGCATTGATCCGGATCGCGTCAAATGGGAACGCGGGTCTGCTGCAGCACGGAGCCCAGCACGGCGTCGACCGAGACGCCCTCGAGCTCGGCGTCGGGCCGAAGCCGCACGCGGTGGCGCCACGTGGGCACGAGCATGGTCTGCACGTGGTCGGGCGTGATCGCCGGGTAGCCGCCGAGCCACGCCCACGCCTTGGCCGCGGCCAGCAGCGCGGTCGTGGCGCGGGGGCTGACACCCAGTTGCACGGACGGGCTTCGGCGGGTCGCCTGGGCGAGGTCGACGACGTAGCCGAGGACGTCGTCGGCGACCGTGACGGATGCCGCGGCGCGCTGCGCCGCGCGGATCTCGTCGGCGGTCACCGCCTGGCGGAGCCCCGCAGCCGCGAGGTTGCGCGGGTCGAAGCCGTCTGCGTGCCGGCGCAGCACCGCGAGTTCGGCGTCCCGCGCCGGGATGTCGACGATGAGCTTGAGCAGGAAGCGATCGAGCTGGGCTTCGGGCAGCGTATAGGTGCCCTCCTGCTCGATCGGGTTCTGCGTCGCGGCGACCAGGAACGGCTCGGGCAGCGGGCGCGTCACGCCGTCGGTCGAGACCTGGCGCTCCTCCATCGCCTCCAGCAGGGCCGACTGGGTCTTGGGCGGGGTGCGGTTGATCTCGTCGGCCAGCACCACGTTCGTGAACACCGGACCCTCGCGGAACTCGAACTCCCCGGCGCGTGCGTCGTACACGAGCGAACCCGATACGTCGCCGGGCATCAGGTCGGGCGTGAACTGGATGCGCTTCGTGTCGAGTCCGAGCGCTCCGCTGAAGGCCCGGACGAGGAGGGTCTTCGCGACACCGGGGACGCCCTCCAGCAGCACGTGACCGCGCGCGAGCAGGGCGATCAGCAGTCCGGTGACGGTGCCGTCCTGCCCGATAACGGCCTTGCCGACCTCCAGGCGCACGCGGTTCATCGCCTCGCGGAGAGCCACATCGTCGGGTGCGCTGCGCTCGGGCTCAGGGGTGCCTTGCGGTTCGTGCGGAGTGGGGTCGGTCATCGGCTGTTCCTTTCGGGACGCACGTTGTTCGGACGCACACTCGCGTGCACGGCCTCCTCGAGAACGCGCAGCCTTTGGTCGAGGGCGACCAGCTGTGCGTCGGTGTGGGGGAGTTCGTCGATCAGGATGCTGCGGACCGCGCCGCGGTCGACGCGGGTTCGGGCAGCCGCCGCATCCGCGATCTCCTCGGCCGAGGCCGTGGGTCCGAGTCCCAGCATCCGTCCCAGGCGGCTGAGCGTTCCGATGCGCAGCTGGTCGGCCGCATGGAGGGCGTCGCGTGCCTGGGCGTACAGCCTGCCCCGCCCCTCGGTCGTCTCCGCGGCGCGCACCGTGACCGGCAGCTTCTCGGCCACGAGCGGTCCGAAGCGGCGACCGCGCCAGATCCCCGCGGCGATTCCCGCGACCAGCAGCAGCACGATGACGGGGCTCACCCACGGCGGCGTCAGCTCGCCGAGGGTCGGATCGCCCGCAGGCAGGTCGGTGTCGCCGATGCCAGGCATGTACCAGACGAGAGTGGGATGCCGCCCCAGGATGTTCGCGGCCAGTGCAGCGTTGCCGCCCTCGGCGAGATGCTCGTTCGTGAACAGCGCGCGAGAATCGACCGCGACGACGCGGGCGTCGTCCTGCTCGGTGACGAGGAGCCCGTACCCGCCGCCGGTGGGATAGCAGGCGACCGTCTGCGCACCGGGCAGATAGATGGCACCCGGCGTGATCGCTCCGGCGCGATCGGCTTCGGCAAGCTCGCAGTCCGGGTCCACCGCGCTGCCGGGGCCCACGCCGTGCGTGGTCGCGCCGGGCAGGAGGAGCAGGGTGCGGGCGCGCGGGTCGAGGAGGACGACGTCGCGTGCGGCATCCGTCACCGCGATCAGGGCGTCGTCCGAGAGGGCGGGCGCATCGGCGATGGCCAGCGTCGCGGTCCCTTCGGCGAGGGCCGCATCGGCGGCCGCGCGGTCGCGCACCACGACGACATCGACGCCGTGCTCGCGCAGGATCTCGGCGAGAGCCCTGGTTCCCGACGGTCCGGTCGATTCCGGATCGAGCGCGTCGCGCTGGGTCCACTCCCCGATGCCCCCGAGCACCGACCCGGCGATGCCGACTCCGATGAGCGCCACCGCGATCACGACCCATGTCGTCACTCTGCGTCGTCGACCGGGCGGGGCCGGGGGTGCGGCGGCCTCGGTGATCGACGCGGTCACGGTGCAACCCTCACGAGTTCGCCCCCGACAGCTCGTGCAGCACCGGTCGCGTCGCGGTGACGGTGTCGTCCACGGCGGCGATCCGCCGGTACAGCTCCTCCGTGCCCGGCCGCCGCAGATACCGGACGTCGTCGAAGGCCGCGGCAGCCGACTCGAGTTCGTCCGCCGACGCGGGGAAGCCCCGCGCGGCGGCGCGCGCGAAGGCGTGCACCGTGGCCCCCGGCGGAGTGTCGACGGCGCCGCGTTCGACCAGTCCGCGTGCGAGCGCGCGGAAGCGCAGCACGATCGCCGCGTCCCACTCCCCCTTCGCGGCGCGGGATGCGGCGTCCCGGCGCAGCTCGGCAGCGCTGCGCTGCTCGTCGACGCCGAACAGGTCGGCGCCCGGCCGCGCCCGGCCGGTCGCGCGCGGCACGCCCCACACCAGGAAAGCTGCGGCGATGACGAGGACGACCACGATCGCCGCGATGAGCGCGACCCACGGACCCCAGTCGCCGGAGAGCTGCGTGCCGAACAGCGACTCGATGAACTCGGCTACGGCCTGCGCGATGCGGTCGAGCGGCGTGGGCTCGGCGGCTGCGTAGGCGGGCTCGGAGAGCTCTCGCTCCGCCCATTCGCGCGCCTCGTCGCCATCCGGGGACAGCGGCGGCACCGCTGCGCCGAGGCGGGGGAGGGCGCCGGCTACGACCACGGCGATTCGGGATCGACCGCGTCGCCGGACGCGCCGGGTGCGGTCCACCGGTCTGGCGCGGCGGGAGGCTCGTCTTTGCGCACCGGCGGTGGCGGTGGCGGCGGTGGGGGCGCCGCGTACGGCGGAGGAGCAGGATGAGGCGGGCCCGAGGGGTAGCCCTCCTGCTGCGGCGCGTACCCCTGCTGCGGAACGAATCCGGGCTGCGGCGCGAATCCGGGTTGCGGGGTGTATCCGGGCTGCGGAGTGTATCCGGGTTGCGGGGCGAATCCGGGTTGCGGGGTGTACGCCTGTCCCGGGTACGCCTGACCCGGATGCGGGTAGGCCGGGGGATGACCCGGCCCGGCCGGATAGCCCGGCGCCGGGTACGCCACCGGACGCGGGGCGATCACGCGGCCGATGTTCTCCTGATAGGGATCCGCGAGGCCGACGCCACCGGCATCCCGCCGCTCGATGTAGGTCAGCAGATCGATGTCGAGGCCTTCGCGGCGCATGCGGCAGTCGATGTAGATGATCGCGGTCGCCGTCGCCTGCACCACGACGGCCACTGACTGGATGAGGAGGGTCACCACCTGCGTCAGCACGACGGCGACCACGATTCCGATGATGGCGCTCGGATCGGGGTCGCCTGTCGGGGCGATGATCGTCGTCAGGCCGGTCGTCAGGAACGAGAACGGGATGCTGACGACCTGTGCGATCGCGCCGAAGACGAGCGAGATGAGCACGATGATCCCGAGCGCCGGCCAGAAGCGTCCGCGGATGAGCGTCCATGACCGGCCGATCGCGCCGCGGATCGTCGCGCGTTCGAGGATGATCGCGGCCGGCACGAGCAGCAGCTTCGTGGTGAGCCACAGTGTGAGCGGGATCGCGGCGAGGATGACGAGAACCGTGAGACCCACCGCCAGGGGCAGCGCCGCGAAGCCGATCGCGATGATCGCGCCGGCGACGACCGCGATCAGCAGGGTCGCAGCCAGCGCGAGCAGGAACGAGTAGCCGATCAGCCGCCAGAGCACCGGCTTGACCTGCTGCCAGACGGCACGCAGCGTGAGCTTCTCGGCGACGGCGGCGTGCGCGACCTCGGTCACGACCACTCCCTGCACGATCACCGCAAGCGCCCCGGCGGCGAGCCCGAGGACGATGCCGGCGATGGCGGTGAGGGCGATCGATCCGGCCATCACCGCATCGAACTCGTCGGTTCCGGGACTGAGCGTGTCCAGCCGGGTGAACGATGCGGCAGCGACCGCGCCGACGCCGAGCAGGACGAGCAGATACGCGGCGGTCTGCACGCACAGCGCGAAGCCGAGCAGCACGCGCGGATTCTGCCGCAGGGCGGCGAACGAACGGCCGAGAATCATGCCGAACGTGAGCGGTCGGAGCGGGATGATCCCTGGGCGGGATGCCGGCGTCCAGGCCGGATAGGCGGTCACGGATGCCCTCCTCGTGCAGTCTGATCCCCTTCTGGGGCTCCGCCCCAGACCCCCGGCTCGCTGACGCGCGCCAGGCGGGCTGAGAGTCCCTATCGTGTCACACCGCGCCGGCGCGCCCTCCGCCCCGCGGCGGGCGCTCGGCGGGTGTTCGGCGTGCCCACAGCGCGGTCCACTACTCTGTGGGGAGCGCACGGGGACGCGCGAGAAGCGTCGTGCCCCCGGCCGGACGCAAAGGACGTAACGGGCGAGATGACATCACGCATCCTGGTGGTCGACGACGACACCGCCCTCGCCGAGATGATCGGCATCGTGCTGCGCACGGAGGGGTTCGAGACGGTGTTCTGCGCCGACGGTTCCAAGGCGGTCGACATCTGGCGCACGGAGCGTCCGGACCTCATCCTGCTCGACCTCATGCTGCCCGGAATGGACGGCATCGAGATCTGCAACCGGGTGCGGGCCGAGTCCGGAGTGCCGATCATCATGCTCACCGCGCGCACCGACACCGCCGATGTCGTGAAGGGTCTCGAATCCGGCGCCGACGACTACATCGTCAAGCCCTTCAACCCGAAGGAGCTCGTCGCCCGGATACGCACCCGCCTGCGGCCCGCGGCGCAGTCGGTCAACGAGACGCTGCGCATCGGCGACCTCACGGTCGACGTCGCCGCACACGAAGTGCGGCGCGACGACACCCCGATCGCATTGACCCCCCTCGAGTTCGAGCTGCTGGTCGCCCTGGCCTCCAAGCCCCAGCAGGTCTTCTCCCGCGAGATGCTGCTCGAACAGGTCTGGGGCTACCACTACAAGGCCGACACGCGGCTCGTGAACGTCCACGTCCAGCGCCTGCGCGCGAAGGTCGAGCTCGACCCCGACAACCCCAAGATCGTCACGACAGTGCGCGGAGTCGGCTACCGCGCCGGCGCCGTGGTGTGAGGCCCGGATGCCTCCCGCGAGGGCGGTCGCGGCATCCCGCCCACGTTTGACGGCATGGCGCGACTGGCGCTCGTGGCCGGACAGCCTCGCGAACCTGTGGCGGCGCTCACTGCGGTTCCGCACGATCCTGGTGACGCTCGCACTCACCGCTCTCGCGATCCTGGTGGCCTGCATCTGGATGGCCTTGGCCGTGCAGAACAACCTGTTCCAGGATCGCAAGGATCAGGTGCTCGCCGACTCGCGGCGTGCGACGGATGCGGCGCAAGCCACGCTCGACGCGGCAGCCGTGCAGGGCGACAGCATACAGATCCAGAACCTCTGGCGAGGAGTGCAGGACACGCTCGCCGAGCAGTCCGCGAGCGACATGATCGCCGCCTTCCGCATCGACCGGTCACCCTCGCAGCTCGCGCCGCAGAACTTCAACACCCTCGGCCTGACCGAGGAGGTCATCTCCGTCGGCATGCGCGAAGCGGTGCAGTCCGACCCCGAGCAGCAGTGGTGGCAGTCCGTCGCGCTCGACCGCGCGGACGTCCAGGTGCCGGGCATCATCGTGGGGCAGCAGCTCCAGGTGCCGGACTTCGGAGGATACGAGCTCTACCTGGCGTACGACCTGGGCAGCGCGTCCCAGACGCTCGGTTTCGTGCAGGCGACACTGTGGATCGTCGGCATCTCGCTCGTCCTCCTCATCGGCGCCATCTCGTGGTTCGTCCTGAGGTCGGTCACGATCCCGATCGGTGAGGCCGCCGACACGAGCGCCAAACTGGCCTCCGGCGAACTCGGCGTGCGTCTGCCCGTGCGGGGCGAGGACGAGCTCGCGACGCTCGGCCGCTCGTTCAACGCGATGGCCGACAGCATCGAGTCGCAGATCAAGGAGCTGGCCGACCTGTCGCTGGTGCAGCAGCGGTTCGTCTCCGACGTCTCGCACGAGCTGCGGACGCCGCTCACGACCATCCGCCTGGCAGCCGACATGATCAACGATCAGCGGGCCGACTTCGACCCGGCCACGGCGCGGGCGGCGGAGCTGCTGAACGCGCAGGTCCAGCGCTTCGAGACCCTGCTGACCGACCTGCTGGAGATCAGCCGCTACGACGCCGGATCGGTGCAGCTCGAGCTGGAGCCGACGAGTCTCGCCCACCTCGCCGAAGACGTGATCGGATCGATGCACCAGCTCGCCGAGCAGCACGGGACCGACATCCGCTTCGTCGCGCCCGGGGGATACTCGCCGGTCGAGATGGATCCGCGACGCGTGCGCCGGGTCGTGCGCAATCTGCTCGGCAACGCGATCGAGCACGGTGAGGGGCGGCCGATCGTCATCACGGTCGACAGCGACCAGCAGGCCGTCGCGATCGGCGTGCGGGATTTCGGACTCGGGATGAAGCCGGAAGACGTCGAGCGCGTCTTCGACCGCTTCTGGCGCGCCGACCCGTCGCGCACACGCACGATCGGGGGAACCGGCCTCGGGCTGTCCATCGCCCTCGGTGATGCACGCCTGCACGGCGGCGAGCTCGCCGTGTGGTCCGATCCCGGGCGCGGCTCGAACTTCGTGCTCACCCTCCCGCGCCAGGGCGGGCGCCTCACGACCCCCTCGCCCATCCCCGCCGATCCGGGCGAGGATTCGATCGCGGGGGTGGACGACCTCGGGCTCACGCAGCCGATCGAAGTGCTGACGCTGGACTCGTCGACGGATGCCGCGACGAGCAGGGGTGCATCGTGAACCCTCGGCGCAGCATCCTGTCGGCCCTCCTCGTTGTTGCGGCGCTCGTCCTCTCCGCGTGCGCCGGCCTCCCGGTGAGCGGGTCGGTCAACCCGGGCATGGCGGCGGGGGAGGATGCCGGCTCGCCGGAGTTCCTTTTCCGTCCCGACGAGCCGCAGCCCGGCGCGACGCCCGAGCAGATCGTCGACGGGTTCATCCGCGCCGGCTCCGGCCCCGGTCCGGCGGCGAACTGGGAGGTCGCGCGGATGTTCCTCGCCCCTTCCATCAGGGAGTCGTGGAGGCCCGAGGCGAGCGTCACGATCGATCTGCCGGATGACCGTCAGCCCGTATCTCCGAGCGTGGGCGCGGTCGATCTGTCGCTGGTCGCGGTCGCCACCGTCGATGAGAACGGGGCGTATCAGCCCGATGCCGGGGTGACGCAGCTGTCGTTCCAGCTCGCCCAGCAGGACGACGGCGAGTGGCGGATCACGGAGGCGCCGGACGGGGTGGTGATCGATCGCGATGTCTTCGCGAATGTGTTCCACCGCTATTCGCTCATGTACTTCGACCCCTCATGGCAGTTCCTCGTGCCCGATGTCAGGTGGTTCCCGACGACGAACGCCGCAACGCGCATCGCCGATGCCCTCGTCGACGGAACGCCGAGCCGGTGGCTCGGCGAGTCGGTGCTGAACGCCTTTCCCGAGAGCGTGTCGCTGGCGCGCCCGTCCGTGCCGCTCGAATCGGGTATCGCGCAGGTGACCCTGAGTGCGGAGGCGCTCCTGGTCGAATCCACCACACTCGACCGCATGCAGACCCAGTTGACTGCGAGCCTGGCCACGGCGGGAGTCTCCGGCGCGGAGATGTCCGTCGCCTCCACTCCGCTGCCCGCGGAGCCGGTCTCGACCCGGTCCACACGCGTGACGGGGCCGCCGCTCGTGCTCAACGAGGACGGCTTCGGATTCCTTGCGGGCGATGAGCTGACGCCGATTCCGGGCCTTTCGGAGACGATGGAACTCGTCGCTCCCGCGGCGATCCAGATGGCTCCCGATCGCGACTTCGCCGCGGTGCGGCTCGTCAGCGGGGGTGCGGCACGGGTGCCGGCGGAGGGCGACATCGCGGTCGTCGACTCCCGCGGCGGTCTGATCGACCCCAGCGCCGATCCATTCGGGTACATCTGGAGCGTCCCCCGCGACCAGCCGACGGCGATCGAGGTGTTCTCGGCATCCGGTGAGCGCTTGGCGGTTTCGGACGCGTGGCCGGGCGCGACGCAGATCATCGCGATGGCCGTCTCGCGCGACGGGGCGAGACTGGCCGGACTGCTGGTCACCGGCGGCCGGTCTGAGGTCTGGATCGCCGGCATCGTGCGTGGCGCAGACAACGTGCCGTTGCGGATCGGGGAGGCCGTCCCGCTGGGCGCGCTCACCGGTTCCGGGGCCGGACTCGCGTGGATCGACGACACCACGGTGGGCGTACTGAGTGGCACCGCCGAAGGTCCCCTCTTCACGGAACAGCTCGTGGGCGGCCCCGCGACGACGACGGATGCGCCTCAGGGCGCGGCGTCCGTCGCCGGCGCGACCTCGATATCGACGGTCCGGCTGCGCACCGATGACGGATCGCTGTACGTCAAGCGCGGCGCGAACTGGCAGCGCACCACGAGCGGCATCGCGATCCTCGCCACGCAGCAGGGATCGCCCCAGTAATCCCTCCTCCCCAGGCGGCACCGCGGGGGGAGCGTCCACCGACTCGTCCGCCGCGGGGCACGGTGCGGGCGCACCGAGCCACCGTGGGGGATGAGCAGCGCGGACGGGGTCTTCTCGGTGCTGGGCGGCGCACTCGCCGAAGCCCTCGCGCTGGTGATCCCGGTCGTGTGCGCGGGCTGCGACGAGCCCGACGTCGCACTGTGCGAGGCCTGCGGCATCCTAGTGCGTCCGCGGGTGACGCGCAGCCCGGCCGGCGCTCCGGTCTGGAGCGGACTGGCCTTCGAGGGCGTTCCCGCGCGCGTCGTGCGCGCGCTCAAGGAGGACGGCCGCACGGGCCTGGCCCGAGACCTCGCGCCCGCGCTGCGGGCAGCCGTGGATGCGGCGGTGGCGGCTTCGCCCCGATCGGACGATCGCGTCGTGATGGTGCCGATCCCGACCTCTCGGGCGGCCTACCGGCGCCGCGGGTACCGTGTGGCCGAACTGGTCGCCAGGCGCGCGGGGCTGCGCGTCACGCGGCTGCTCGAGACCGCCCGCACGACCGCCGACCAGCGCGGCCTCGACCGCGCCGCGCGCCGCCTCAACGTCGCAGGATCTCTGCGCGCTCGCGGTGCCGAGGGCGCGAGAGTGGTGGTGATCGATGACGTGGTCACGACCGGAGCGACTCTCGAGGAAGCCGTTCGCGCGCTCCGCGCGGGCGGCGCAGAGGTCATCGGCGCGGCGACGATCGCCGCCACCGCCCGCCGCGGGGCACCGAGGTGAATCATTGCGAACTCACACGTGACTATTGCGTGACACCGGGACACCACCGGACTAGCGTGGGCATGACAAGGCGACTCAGGGTCCGCCCTTGACCGGTGGACCGGAACAAGGAGGTCAGGGATGGAAACCAGCATCGTCGGCGTGGGAGTGGGTATCACAGATCGCTTCCGCTCGGTCGTCGAAGACAAGGCCGCCCGCATAGAGCACCTTGCGCCACGCGCTCAGCGAGTGGACATCAAAGTGACCCACCGCGCCTATCACAACGGCCGGATGGAGGACGACACGGTCGAGCTCACGCTCACCGGCAAGGGTCCCCTCGTCCGCGCCGAGGCGACGGATGCCGACAAGTTCGCCGCCCTCGATCTGGCGGTCGACAAGCTGTGCGAGCAGCTCCGGCGCGCGAAGGACAAGCGCGTCGATGCCCGCAACCACCCCCGCGGTGCGAAGTTCGTGAAGGGCAGCGGCGAGCTGTCCGGAATCGACGTGCAGCCGGCATCCGTCGATGTCATGCGCGCGGTCGCCACCGGGGAGATCCCGATCATCACGGGCAACGAGGACGAGGCCGACTACACGCCGGTCGTCATCCGCACGAAGGAGTTCGAACCTGAGTGGATGGCGGTGGAGGAGGCCGTCGACCGGATGGAACTGGTCGGGCATGACTTCTTCCTGTTCATCGACGTCCGCACCGATCACCCGAGCGTCGTCTA
>Ga0190275_10002512_pt1 | contig 13182 bp, 14 predicted proteins | sample Popmic550T_FD_133745 | JGI IMG/M metagenome (GOLD analysis project Ga0190275, IMG submission 133745) | Populus adjacent soil microbial communities from riparian zone of Yellowstone River, Montana, USA - 550 T | ecosystem: Environmental > Terrestrial > Soil > Riparian zone > Trees stand | place... | reverse complement strand
GCTCCAGGTGATCCGCTTCTCGCTCGAGGTGCACTTCTCGTTCTTGCTCGGATCGATGATGCGTGTGTAGCCCGCCAGCGGGCCGTAGCAGGCGGTGATCGAGCCGTCCGCGGCGGGAACGGCACCTACACTCCGGTCATGGATCTCAGCGACTACCTGACCACCGACGCGACCGGCCTCGCCGAGCTGGTGGAGCGCAACGAGGTCACGGCGGTCGAGCTGCTCTCCCTGGCCCGCGCCCGTTGCGACGCGGTCAACCCGGCGATCAATGCCGTCGTCATGCCGCTCACCGAGGTCGCGGACGCTCGGGCAGCCGATCCGGGGCTGTCCGGCCCGTTCGCCGGCGTGCCGTTCCTGGTCAAGGACCTCGGGCAGGAGTACGCCGGCTTCCCCACCTCCAACGGCTCCCGCGCCCTCGCGAACGACGTCGCCGACCGGCACGCCCTGGTGACCGAGCGGTTCCTCGAGGCCGGGCTGGTGGTCTTCGGCAAGACGAACACCCCGGAGTTCGGCGCCAAGGGGGTCACCGAGCCCGAGCTGTGGGGTGCAGCCCGCAGTCCGTGGCGACTCGGCCACACCCCGGGTGGGTCGTCGGGCGGGTCCGGCGCGGCGGTCGCCGCCGGCATCGTGCCTGCGGCGGGTGCCAACGACGGCGGAGGCTCGGTCCGGATCCCGGCCGCGTGCAACGGGCTGGTGGGCCTCAAGACCAGCAGGGGGCTCGGACCCTACGGCCCGCAGACGGGCGAGGTGATGTTCGGCATGGTCACCCAGGGGGTGGTCTCCCGCACCGTGCGTGACAGCGCTGCCCTGCTGGACGCCATCATCGGCCCCGATCCGAGTGCAGGGTACGAGGGAGCCCCGCCCCCGGCACCCTTCGCCGAGACCCTCGGCAAGCGGCCGGGCAAGCTCCGGATCGGCTATTCCTGGGCCTCCGCGATCAACGCCAGTCCGGACGCCGAAGCCGTTGCCGCGGTCGAGGGCGCGGCCTCGCTGCTCGCCGAGCTCGGCCACGAGCTCGAGGAGGTCTCCCCACCGCACGACGACGAGGCGCTGGCCCGCGACTTCCTGACCATCTGGTTCGCCCAGCTCCACGGCCAGGTCGTCGAGGTGAAGCGGCGTGTGGGGGCGCGCGACCGCGACTTCGAGGCAGACACCTTGGCCGCCGCGGAGCTCGGCCGCGCCGCCGGGCTCGCTGCGCTCCTGCGCTCGCTGGCCAACGTCAACGACCACATCCATGCCCTGGCGGGCTTCCACCAGACCTACGACGTGCTCCTGACGCCGACCCTCGCGCAGCCGCCGCTCGCCGTGGACGCCCTCACCACGCCCGGCGCGCTGCAGAAGGCGGCTCGCGTGGTCTCGAAGGCCCGCGCCGGCAAGGTGCTCGCCGCCTCGGGCATGCTCGACCAGCTGATCGCCGAGAACCTCGGCTGGGTGCCGTACACCCAGCTCGCCAACCTCACCGGTCGTCCAGCCATCAGCGTGCCGTTGCACTGGACGCAGACGGGTCTCCCGCTCGGCGTACAGCTCGTCGGACGCCTCGGATCCGACGGCCTGCTCCTCCAGCTGGCCGCCCAGCTCGAGGAGGCCCAGCCGTGGTTCCACCGGTACGCCGACCTGGACCCGGCCCTGACCCAGCCGCAGGTGACGCGCACTCCCTGACGAGGCGGCACGGGTACCCCGGTGTATCTCGATCCCGCTGAACGGCTCCTTCAGAAAACGCCCGCAGCAGGAGGAGTGAGTCAGATGACCGAGGTAGCCACGCAGGAGAAGACGGTGCACCGTACTCGCGGAGCCGAGCAGATCGTGCACCGCGTCCGCCGGATCGATGCCCAGGTGACCGGCCGGCTGCGCGACAAGACACTCCCCGCCATGCGGCTCCTCCTCGGGGTGCTCTTCGTCTGGTTCGGCGGGCTGAAGGTCGTAGGTGTGTCACCGGTGGAGGACATGGTCGCCGGCACGCTGCCGATGGCCGACCCCGAGCTGATCGTCGCCACCCTGGGCGCCGTCGAGGTCGTCCTCGGCGCGGCCCTGGTCGTCGGCGTCGGGACCCGGCTCGTCCTGCCCGTCCTGGCCGCGCACCTGTGCGGCACCTTCCTGACCTTCGTGATGCTGCCCGAGCTGATGTTCCGGGACGGCAACCCGCTGCTGCTGACCGAGTCGGGCGAGTTCGTCACCAAGAACCTCGTGCTCGTCGCCGCAACCCTCGTGCTGCTGACGCACACCGCGGTCGTGACCAAGGACGAGTCGTGACGAAGGACAGGGCCCCGTCCGACGCCGCACTAGCCTGAGCAGATGACTTCTGCTCTCCGTCGGCGCCCGCAGCGCCGGTTCCCCGGCCTCTACCGCGCCCGCGTCGTCGACGTGACCGACCCGCAGCAGGCCAACCGCGTGCAGGTCACCTTTCCCTGGCTGCCACGCTCCCGCGCGGCGTGGGCACAGACCGTCCGCGACGCCGGGGGGCTGCCCGAGGCCGGGGACGAGGTGCTCGTCGGGTTCGACGCCGGCCACCTGGCCCGGCCCTACGTGCTGGGCATCGTCGCTTCGGCTGCCCCGCCCACCGTCGAGCTTGCGGACGACAACGGAAACAGGGTGCGGATGTCCACGGCCGGGATCGACCTCACCACGTCGGGCAAGCTGTCCATCCAGGCCTCGACGATCCACTTCTCGTCCGGCACGACCGAGGCCGACGCCGGCATCTGGACGTTCTCCGGAGTGATGAAGGCGCAGACGGTGATCACCGACTCCGTCATCGCGGCGAACTACACCCCGGGCGCCGGCAACCTGATGTAGCGCTCAGACCTCGTCCGGGATGTGGCCCGGGTCGGGACCGGGCACGGTCGCGACCAGGGTGAAGGGCTGGGATGCCACGATCTTGCCGCCCGCCGCCTCGATCTGGGCGATCGTGTCGGGCCGCAGCTCCGGCTGCATGTAGTCGCCGATCGCGACCACGAGGTACTCCGTGTTGCCCAGCACCACACTGTCGTCGGCCGTCACGAGCGCAGCCTGGACGTTGTTGACCCGGGTCTGGACGCCTACCTCGTCCTTCAGGGCCGCGACGAGGTCCTTCGCGAAGGCCGCCTCACCCGGGTTGGGCCCGAACGGCAGGTGCACCGTGAGCATCACCATGCCGCGCGAGAGGCCGGAGCGCTCGGCCTCCAACGCCTCGTCGTGGTTGGGCAAGACACTCGCCAGCAGCCGGAAGTGCTGCTTGCTCGCATCGGCGCCGAGGTCCCGGACCTTGTCGCGCATCGCGAAGAACCCGCCGTCGGTCACCCAGATCGAGTCCACGATGCAGCGGTAGAGCGGCGGGAACGACTCGTCCGCCGCCCGGTAGAGGCTCCGCACGAACAGCGTGTCGGGATGCTGCAGCTCGTCGCCGGCGTTCGGCAGGACCTCGTCCGCCATCGCCCTCTCGAAGCTCGAGGCGTCCGTCGATGGGTGCAGCACGATGTCGCGGATGGTCAGGTTTCTCATGCCGGGACTCTACGACCCGTGGGGGTAGGGCTGGCGGGTGTAGACGAAGGTCGCGCACTCGAGGTGGTCGATCGACCCGTCGTCGCGGCGTACGACCTCCAGCGTCTCGCCGTGGTGGTAGCCCGCCAGGCCGACGATGCGCTCCCCCGCGAGCCCGAACTGCTCGGAGACACCGCCGCCACGGGCGAGGTCGCGGAACTCGAGCCGCTCGTCGTGCCAGCGGACCTCGTACGCCGAGTGGCCCCAGTGCCAGTAGCCCAACAGCTCCTCGGCCCACGGCGGCACGGCGGAGGTCGGCACCCAGGGCTCCGAAGGTCCTGGCGTGTGCTCACCCAGCAAGGCGAGTGCGAGCTCGGAGCCGGAGAAGCCGGTGGTGGCGTTGGTCAGCGCGACCACGCCGAGGTGGTGGAGGGGATCGACGAACAGGCCCGCCTGGAAGCCCGGCATCGTCCCGGTGTGGCCGACGAGCAGGCCGTCGGCGTACGGCACCAGGCGCACACCGAGGCCGTAGTCGATCGCCGGCGGCACCGGCTGGCGCATCTCCCGCAACGTCTCGGCCGAGAGCACGTCCTGATGTCCGCCGACGAGAAAGGCGCCGAACCGGGCCAGGTCCTCGACCGTGCTCCACAGCTGGCCGGCCGGCGCCATCGCGCCGGTGTCGTGGAGCGGCTCCTCGGTCAGCGTCCCGGCGAGGTGGTGGACGCTGAGGCCACGGGCGTAGGGCTCCACTGGAAGGTACGACGTCCGGGTCATCCCGAGCGGGTCCAGCAGCCGCTCCTGCACCAGCGAGGACCAGGAGCAGCCCCGCAGCCGGGCGACCGCCTCACCGAGCAGGGCGAAGCCCAGGTTGCTGTAGTGGTAGTGCTCCCCCGGGCCGAACACCGCGCCTGCCCCGTCGTTGGCCGCCAGCAGCTCCTCGACCGCGATGCCGGGTGAGCGTTCCCACCACGGCCCGACGGGCTCGCTCTGCATGCCGGACACGTGGGCCAGCAGCGAGCGGACGGTGGCCTCGGCGTAGCCGGTCCCGGGCACGTGCCGGCCGACCGGGTCGTCGAGGTCGAGCAGGCGGTCGTCGCGGCACTGCAGGACCAGTACCGCGGTCATCGTCTTGGTGATCGACCCGATCCGGAACTGGGTGTCCACCGGGACCGGCGACCCGGCGGTGCCCCACCAGGTCAACGAGTCCGCGTCGAAGACCCCCGCGATCACCGACGGCAGCCGCCGGTCGGCCTGGTAGCGGTCGAGGACGGCCTGGAAATGGCTTTCCCCGGTGGTTGAGCTCCCCCCGGTGCTTGAGCTTGTCGAAACCACCTACTGGAACGCCTCGATCGGCGGGCAGGCACAGGCCAGGTTGCGGTCGCCGTACGCCTGGTCGATCCGGCCGACCGGAGGCCAGTACTTGTCCGGGTCGGGACCGGAGGGGAACAGCGCCACCTCCGCCGAGTAGGCGCGCTCGGCGTCGCCGAGCAGCGCCGACGCCGTGTGTGGAGCCCCACGCAGCGGTGAGTCCTCCGGGGTCCACTCGCCGGCCTCGACGCGGGCGATCTCGCCGCGGATCGCGATCATCGCCTCGCAGAACCGGTCGAGCTCGGGCAGGTCCTCGCTCTCGGTCGGCTCCACCATCAGCGTCCCGGCCACCGGGAAGCTCATCGTCGGTGCGTGGAATCCGTAGTCGACCAGCCGCTTGGCCACGTCCTCGACGCTGACGCCGCTGGCCTTCGTCAGCCCGCGGAGGTCGAGGATGCACTCGTGGGCGACTCGGTCGTTGTGGCCACGGTAGAGCACCGGGAAGTGCTCACCGAGCCGCTCGGCCACGTAGTTGGCCGCGAGCACCGCGACCGCTGTCGCCTGGGTCAGGCCCTGGGCACCCATCATCCGCACGTAGGCCCACGAGATCGGCAGGATCCCGGCCGAGCCGTAGGGTGCCGCGCTGATCGGACCGATGCCCTCGCGCTGCTCCGGATCCGGGTGGGCCGGGTGGCTCGGGAGGTACGGCGCCAGGTGCTCGCGCACGCCGACCGGCCCCACACCCGGGCCTCCCCCACCGTGCGGGATGCAGAACGTCTTGTGCAGGTTGAGGTGTGAGACGTCGCCCCCGAACTCACCAGGCTTGGCGTAGCCCAGCAAGGCGTTCAGGTTCGCCCCGTCGATGTACACCTGCCCACCGGCCTCGTGCACCGTCGCGCACAGGTCGGAGATCGTGTCCTCGTAAGCACCGTGGGTCGACGGATAGGTGACCATGATCGCCGCGAGGTCGTCGCTGTGCTCGTCGCACTGGCGCCGTAGGTCGTCCATGTCGACAGATCCGTCGGACGCGGACTTCACGACCACGACCTTCATGCCGGCCATCACCGCGGACGCCGCGTTGGTGCCGTGGGCCGACGACGGGATCAGGCAGACCTTCCGCTCGCCCTCGCCGTTGGCCTCGTGGTACGCGCGGATCGCGAGCAGGCCGGCGAGCTCGCCCTGGGAGCCGGCGTTGGGCTGGATCGAGACCCGGTCGTAACCGGTCACCGTGGCCAGCCAGGACTCGAGCTGGTCGATCAGCACGCGGTAGCCCTCGGCGTCCTCGGCCGGCGCGCAGGGGTGCAGGTCGGCGAATCCCGGCAGGCTCACCGGCTCCATCTCGGTCGTCGCGTTGAGCTTCATCGTGCACGAGCCCAGCGGGATCATGCCGCGGTCCAGTGCGTAGTCGCGCGCCGAGAGCCGCCGCAGGTAGCGCAGCATCGAGGTCTCGGACCGGTGGGTGTTGAAGACCTCGTGGGTGAGGAAGTCCGTCGTACGCCGCAGCTCGGCCGGGAGCACGGACGCCACCGTTCGCTCACCGGTGGTCGAGCTGTCACCGGTGGTTGAGCTTGTCGAAACCACGCCGAACGCCCCGAGCACCGCATCGAGGACCGCGGCGTCGGACACCTCCGAGGTGCTGACCCCGACGTGGTCGTCGTCCACCTGTCGCAGGTGCACTCCTGCGTCCCGCGCGGCCGCGACGGCACCGGCCGCGCCACCGGGCACCCGGGCGAGGACCGTGTCGAAGAAGGCGTCGTGGACGACCTCCACTCCCCCGTCACGCAGCGCGTCGGCGAGCGCGACCGCCTGCAGGTGCGCCGACTCGGCGATCTGCGTCAGGCCCTCGGGACCGTGGTGGACGGCGTACATCGAGGCGACCACCGCCAGCAGCACCTGTGCGGTGCAGATGTTGGACGTCGCGCGGTCACGGCGGATGTGCTGCTCGCGGGTCTGCAGCGCCAACCGGTACGCCGGCCGCCCGGCGGCATCCACCGAGACCCCGACCAGTCGGCCGGGCAGGTGGCGTTCGAGGCCGGACCGCACCGACATGAAGCCGGCGTGCGGTCCGCCGTAGAACAGCGGGACGCCGAACCGCTGGGAGGAACCGACGGCGACGTCCGCCCCGAGCGTCCCGGGAGACTCCAGCAGGGTCAGGGCGAGCAGGTCCGCTGCGACCACGGCCAGGGCGCCACGATCGTGGGTTTCCTCGATCACCGCCCGAGGGTCGAGGATCCGGCCGGACGCGCCGGGATACTGGACGAGCACACCGCACAGATCGCCGTCAGGAAGGCCCTGGGCGAGGTCGGCGACCACGACGTCGATCTGCATCGCCCTGGCCCGGGTGCGGATGACCTCGATCGTCTGCGGCAGCGCGTCGGCGTCCACGACGAACGGCCCGGTCAGCTTGGGGTTGACCCGGCGTACGAGCGTCATCGCCTCTGCGGCAGCCGTGCCCTCGTCGAGCAGCGATGCGTTGGAGGTCTGCAACCCGGTCAGGTCGGCGACCATCGTCTGGAAGTTGAGCAGGGCCTCGAGCCGCCCCTGGCTGATCTCGGGCTGGTACGGCGTGTAGGCGGTGTACCAGGAGGGGTCCTCGAGCACGTTGCGCCGGATCACCGGCGGCGTCACCGTGCCGTGGTAGCCCAGGCCGATCATCGGTACCAGCGGGTTGTTCAGCTCCGCCAGCACGCGCAGCTCCGCCGCGGTCGCCCGCTCGGACGCGGCTGGAGGCAGCTCGAGACCCGCGGCCGCGATCCTGCTCGGCACGGCGTCCTCCATCAACGCCTCGAGGCTGCTCAGGCCGAGCGCCTTGAGCATCTCGGTGACCTGGGGTGCGTCCGGCCCGATGTGGCGGTCGCTGAAGGGGCGTGGCTCGAGAACCTCGGCAAGGCGGCGATCTGACATGTCACTCCTGGTCGTGAGGCGAGCTACCGGTGGTCGGTGAGTACGCCTCCCCTCAGTCAGGACCTCGGTCCCTCCTGAGTGCCAGCCTGTGCGGTCCTGAAGCCTGAGAGGTTGGTGGGAGGAGTTGCCCCTTCGGCGTCCCGGGCAACGATCGACCGAGAGCTCTCCCGCACAGGGTTGGTCAGCAACGTCGAGTTTACCAACCCGGTGAGGATGGTCGAGGAACGAGCGCCAGCGAGTGTCGGGAAACCTCAGCCGGTGGCGCGGGCCTTGCGGCGCTGGGCCAGCTCGTCGGAGCCGTCGTCGGCCGTCTCGGGGCTGTCCTCGATCGTGCGCTCGGAGGGCAGGTCTGCGAGCGACCCCTCGATCTCGCGCCAGACCCCGCCGATGGCGATGCCGAAGACACCCTGGCCGCCCTGGAGGAGGTCGATCACCTCGTCGTTGCTGGTGCACTCATAGACGCTGGCGCCGTCGCTCATCAGCGTCACCCGGGTCAGGTCGTCGGTGCCACGGGCGCGCAGGTGGGCCACGGCCGTGCGGATCTGCTGCAGCGAGATGCCGGCGTCGAGCAGCCGCTTGATGACCTTGAGCAGCAGGATGTCGCGGAAGCCGTAGAGCCGCTGGCTGCCCGAGCCGGAAGCGCCGCGGACGGTCGGTTCGACGAGCCCGGTGCGGGCCCAGTAGTCGAGCTGGCGGTAGGTGATGCCAGCGGCGTTGCACGCGGTGGGACCGCGGTAGCCGAGGTCGTCCGGCAGCGTCGAGACGTCGTCGTCGAAGAGCAAACCCTGCTCATCCGCGTCGTGCGCCGCGTCGAGCGCCGCCTGCTGTGCCTGCGGGTCGTGGCCGGCAGTGCCGACTCCGTCGCCTGAGTTGGTGCCCACGGTGAACCTCCGGGTATCGACCTGCACGAGCTCGCTCGACTTCACATGCCTTCACTGAGCGTAACCCCGGGGCCGGGGAGACGGGGTCCGAGAGCTGAGAAAATCTCAGTCATGGAGTTACAGCAACGACATTGCGAAGGTAAACCCCCGCTTCAGGGTTGGTCAAAGACCCTGGCGGCGTGTCGACACAAACCTTCAAGTTGAGGTTGAGGTTCAGGATTGGGGCGGACCTTGTCCGGGGGCCCCGGGCGCCTGCCCTTCGTCGAAGTCCTCCGGAGACACGTGGTCGAGGAACTCGCGGAAGGCCTCGACCTCGTCCTCCTGCTCGTCCGGCACCAGGATCCCGACGTCGTCGAGCAGCTCCTCGGAGCACACGATCCGGGAGCCCGTGCGCAACGCCAGGGCGATCGAGTCCGACGGGCGGGCGCTGACCTCGACCCCCGAGTTGAGCACCAGCAGCGCGTAGAAGACGTTGTCGCGCATCTCGGTGATCCGGATCTCGCTGACCTCGTTGCCGGTCGCCTCGAGGATGTCGCGCAGCAGGTCGTGGGTCAGCGGTCGCGGCGGGACCACGCCCTGCTGGGCGAAGGCGATCGCAGTCGCCTCGACCGCACCGATCCAGATCGGCAGGTAGCGCTCCCCCGCGGCCTCGCGCAACAGCACGATCGGCTGGTTGGAGGGCATCTCCACCCGGACTCCGACGACCTCGACCTCGCGCATGCGAGCAGCCTACTCGTGGCGCGATCTCCCCCACAGTCGCGCGACGGCGTCGGCGAGGTCGGCGACACTGCGGTCGAGATCGGCCGGCGTCTCGAGAGGCTCGTCGAGCTGCAGACCCATGAACGCGGCCTCGACGAGTCGGGCGGCCCGATCCCCGTCGGCCCGGCGTACGCCCGAGGCGACGAGGTGGTCCGCGAGGGCCGTGAGCCAGACCTGGTTGGCCTCCGCGACGACTGACGCGAACGGCTCGGTCCCCAGGACGCCGAGCGCCGCCGCCTCGACGTAGAGCCGTTGGCAGCGGGCCAGCTCGGGCCGGCTGACCACGCTCCACAGGTCCATCACCCCCTGCCGCGCGTCGCTGGAGGGTTCCAGCGTCCGGATCGGCGCGACCGAACGGTCGTTGGACACCCGCAGCACGGTGGCGGTCAGGTCGTCCTTGTTCGCGAAGTGGTAGAGCAGCATGCGGTCGCTCGTGCCGATCGCGTGGGCCAACGGGCGCAGGCTGAGCCCGATCAGCCCGTGCGCGAGGACGTAGTCGGTCGCGGCTTCGGCGAGCGCGTCGCGTCGTTCCGTCACTGCCCACCTCCCGCTCGTCCGTGACGGCTCGGTTCGCCGTGCCACGCGAGTGTAGCGGGTGCTACATTTGAGTTGTAGCGATTGCTACATGACCGAGGAGGAGCGAGGACGATGGGTCTGGCGATGGGGCTGCTGCTGGTGGCGATCACCACGGAGGTCGCGGCCACCGCGGCGCTGCCGCGCGCGGACGGCTTCCGCGACCCGTTCTGGACCGCCTTCGTCCTGCTGGGGTACTGCGTGTCCGTCTGGCTGCTGACGCTGGTCGTGCGCGAGATGTCCGTGTCGGTGGCCTACGCCATCTGGGCCGGTCTCGGGACGGCCGCCATCGCGGTGGTCGGCGTGGTCGTGCTGGGCGAGTCCTGGGACGTGGTCAAGGTGCTCGCGCTGTCGATGATCGTCGTGGGCGTCGTCGTGCTGAACCTGAACGGCGCTCACTGAGCGCTCAGCGCGAGGCGCGCAGCCCGGTCTTCACCAAGGCGGCGTGCAACCTGATCGAGAGCACGGCGAGCTCGTCGACCGTCTGGTCGGCGCGACCCTGCGCGCCGTTGTCCCGGCTGCGCCGGATGGGTGCGACCACCTGCTCCATCAGGCCGACCTCCCGGTCGGCGGCCGTCTTGAAGGGACGCAGGTGGCGCGGCTCGAGCCCGAAGGCGGCGAGCTCGCCGGCCACCTTGGCGATCACGAGGGCGTCGGCGTCGTAGTGCTTGGAGCCCGTGCGGGTCCGGACCAGGCCGAAGCTCTCGAGCTGCTCGAGGAGCTCCTCGGTGATGTCAGCGGTCTTGACGAGCTCGCGCCGTGAGATCCGGACGTCGGAGGAGCCCGAGAGCAGCGACTCGACCCCAGGAGCCGGGTTGGCGATCAGCGCGTCGGGGATGCTGGGCGAGCCACTCATCGGCGGCGGCTCCAGCCCGCGGTCCAGGGCGTCGAGGTGCTCCCGGATCACCCGGAGGGGCAGGTAGTGCTCCTTCTGGGTGCGGATGATGTAGCGCAGCTTCTCCATGTCGTCCACGGAGTACTTGCGATAGCCCGAAGGAGTCCGTTCGGGAGCGATCAGGCCCTCGTTCTCGAGGTGCCGGATCTTCGACTCCTTGATGTCGACGTCCGGGAACTCGGCCTTCAGGTCCGCGACGGCCTGGCCGATGGTGATCCGACCGACCTTCCGGGCCGCCTGGCTCACCGGTCAGTGGCCCTTCGCGTCACTGGCGAAGAAGATCAGCCGGAACTTGCCGATCCGCACCTCGTCGCCGTTCTGCAGCTCGGCGTCGTCGACCCGGTCCCCGTTGAGGTAGGTGCCGTTGAGGCTGCCGACGTCCCGCACCCGGAACTCCTGGTCCTCGCGACGGAACTCGACGTGGCGCCGCGAGACGGTGATGTCGTCGAGGAAGATGTCGCTCTCCGGGTGTCGGCCCACGGTGGAGAGGTCGGAGTCGAGCAGGTAGCGGCTGCCGGCGCCCGGACCCCGCTGGACGACGAGGAGGGCGCTGCCGCCCGGAAGTGCGTCGACGGCGGCGGCGTCGGCCGGGTTCAGCGACGCCCGCTCGTCGAGCTCGCCCTTGGGGTCACCCTTGGCGGGAGCGCCGAACGTGATCGTCTCGGTGGAGTCGCCGGGCTCCCCGGACGGTGACGGGGACTGGGCCTGGCCCAGCGGCGTCCCACACTGGGAGCAGAACCGCGCGTTGTCGGCATTCTGGCTCCCGCACTGCGAGCAGTAGGGCATGTCCTCGATCTCCCCGTTCCTCGACTCGTTCCCGATCCCGCACCAGAACCCTCAGGCATCACTGAAGGTTCAAGGTTTTGTGCGGCCAACCTAGCAGCGCGAAGCAATCCGATCGGGTACCCCCGACCGGGTTTTCCGAGCGGCTCTCAGCCCTCGAGCCCCGCCTGGTAGGTCTCGGCGTCGAGGAGGTCGGACGCGCCGCTGTTGTCCGGCACGATCTCGAAGAGCCAGCCGTCCCCGTAGGGGTCGGTGTTGACCAGCTCGGGAGTGGCGTCCAGTGACTGGTTGCGCGCGACCACCTCACCGCCGACGGGTGCGTAGACCTCGCTCACCGACTTGGTGGACTCGAGCTCTCCGACGACGGACCCGGCGGTGACCGTCTCCCCGACCTCGGGCAGCTGGACGAAGACGATGTCGCCGAGGGCGTCCTGGGCGAAGTCGGTGATCCCGACGCGCAGCGACCCCTCCGCCTGGCCCGGGTCGCGGAGCCATTCGTGCTCGGAGGTGTACTTCAGGTCTTCGGGAAACACGCTGCTCCTCGTGGTTGCAGAGTCCGGGCCAGTCGAGACACTACTGCCCGGGGACCGGTTCGGCGTAGCGGGGCTGCGGCGGGCTGCGGGTGACGCTGACCTCCACCCGGTCCTTCTGCTCGGTCGACACCGACCCTCCGTCGGACTCCACGTCGTCGACGAAACCACCCTCGAAGCTGAGGGCGCCCGCCAGGGTGTCCGGCGCACCGATCGCGTCGATGACGTAGGGCGCCTTGAGCAGCACGCCGTCAACCACGATGCCGTTGGGGTCGTCCTCGAAGGAGGTCTGCGCCACCACCCGGACCCGGTCGTTGATCTCGATCGCCTCGGCGCCGGCGTTGCGCAGCTCCTCGATCCCGTCGAGCAGGTGGTTGAGGGTCAGGCCACCGTCGGGGTCCTTGACGGTGGCGGTGACCCCCGGCCCGGTGGCCGGAACGGTGCCGGCCAGCACGGCCAGGGTCGCCACCTCCTGCTTGGCCTGGTCGAGCGCCGTCGTACGCCGTTGGCTGCTGGACCGCAGCTCGTCGCGCGTCTGCTCCAGCTCGGCGATGTCCCGTTCCGCCTTGCGGCTGGCGGCCTGGAGCCCGTTGAGCGCCTGGATCAGCTCGGCCTCGCGGAGACCGGCGTAGGCGTCGTCCTGCCCCGCCAGCCGGGCCTGGGTGACACCGGCGAAGGCCAGCAACCCCACCAGCACGGCCACCACGGCCTGCCCGCGGCTCGGCGACAGGAGGGATCGGCGGAGCCGGTCGAGCCCGGATGGCCCGGAGTCGGCAGGCTCGGCGGCCTCGGGAGCTTCGGGAACTTCGGGATCGCTCATGCGTGGAACAGGTGCCGCCGGATGGCCGCGACGTTGGAGAAGATCCGGATCCCCAGGACGACCACGACCCCGGTCGAGAGCTGCGCACCGACGCCGAGCTTGTCGCCGAGGAAGACCACCAGGGCGGCGACGAGCACGTTGCTCACGAAGGACACCACGAACACCTTGTCGTCGAAGATGCCGTCGAGGAAGGCCCGGAAGGCGCCGAACACCGCATCCAGCGCCGCGACGACCGCGATCGGCAGGTAGGGCTCGAGGGCCAGCGGAACGTCGGGG